>Ga0302182_10000041_pt1 | contig 88489 bp, 94 predicted proteins | sample I_Palsa_N3_1_FD_198781 | JGI IMG/M metagenome (GOLD analysis project Ga0302182, IMG submission 198781) | Peat permafrost microbial communities from Stordalen Mire near Abisko, Sweden - I_Palsa_N3_1 | ecosystem: Environmental > Terrestrial > Soil > Palsa > Peat permafrost | place: Sweden...
CTCAACTCGCACATTCGTTCCACCGTGAGGCCGCCTTGCCCGGCCCGCTCCGCGATCAACCTGCAGATCGCTTCCCGTCCACTTTTATGCGCCGCAAGGCTTCGCCGAAAAAATCCAGTTCCAACTCTTGCTGCCCTACTTTGCGCTCCAGTTCGGCAATCCGCTTCCGCGCCGCCAGCAACTCCCCGCGTCCGGCCGTCGTTTCTAATCCCTGGGCTGCCACCGTCTGCTTCCGCGGTCTTCCCCCTCGCCGATGCACCAAACCAGCTTCACCCAACTCCGCGTACCGGTCCTTCCACACGTATAGCCGCTTACGCCGAATCCCTAACTCCTGCGCTACCGCGCTTACGCTTTCTCCTGCCAGCACGCGGCGCACCGCTGCCAACTTCAACTCCGTCGCATACTCAGCCTGCCTGTGTTGTGACATCCGTTCTCCTCCTCGAGAACTGTCACCATTTTCCATGTCTCAGTTTTGGGGTCCACTCCAACGCCGTGTTCCCTTTTTCTCTTGTAACGTTCGGTGGCTTGGCCTCACTATTCCCTAAACAGGAGTGCACTGCGATGGCGGCTGGACTGGATAACCTCAAGCATATTGTCGTCCTGATGATGGAGAACCGGTCGTTCGATCACATGCTGGGTTTTATGAAGGTATCTGGCATCGATGGATTGACCGGGAATGAGAGCAACCCGGATACGGCTGACCCTCCGCAGGAGGTTTTGGTGCAGCCAATGGCGGCCCCGCAGGCGGAGTTGGATCCCGATCCGGACCATTCGTGGGAGGGCACGAACGTTCAGATATTTGGGAATGCCCAGGGCATAGACGATGGGTCGCCGAAGATGGAAGGCTTCGTCAAGGCTTATTACGCGAAGCGGCAGGATGTGAACCATTCGCACAACATCATGAATTGCTTTTCACCTGCGCATTTACCGGTGCTGACCTATCTGGCGCAGCAATACGCGGTTTGCGACCGTTGGTTTGCGTCCTTGCCGGGGCCGACGGTGCCGAACCGGTTGTTCGCGCATTTCGGGACTTCGTTCAACAATGTGGACAACTCCATGAAGTTTGGCGACAACGGCAAGAGCATTTATTCGCGGCTGATGAACGCAGGACGGAGCACAAAGATTTATTACTTCGATGTGAACAGCGCCAGCGTTGGCTTTACTTTCCTGCTGCAAAATCAGCCGCAAACCATGGGGACGTATGAAGACTTCAAGTCCGATTGTGCACAAGGATTGCTGCCGGATTACAGCTTCGTAGAACCGAACTATTCCGATCACGATAATCTGCTCGCGTCGGACCAGCATCCGGACCACAACATTATTGCTGGGGAGAACTTTATTGGGGATGTTTATAACCATATCCGGCAGAGCCCCTTGTGGGAAAGCACGCTGCTGGTGATTGTTTATGACGAACACGGCGGGACTTTTGATCATGTTCTGCCGCCACAAATTCAGCCGGATGGCGCACCTGATCCGATTAGTGGTTTTAAGTTCGACCGGTTGGGAATTCGAGTGCCGGCGATTTTTGTGTCGCCTTGGATTCAGCCTGGAACGATCATCCACACGCAGTATGAGCATGCGTCGATTGGCGCGACCGTGGCAAACTTTTTTATCGCTGACTCGTCGAAACGCCAACTGACGGTACGGGAGCAAAGGGCGAATGTTTTTATAACGGATCCGAATCTCTTCACGCTAAATCAGCCCAGCCCGGACAACTTCTACTTTCAGCCCGAGGCGATGGAAGCGCGGATGGGCCCTTTGAGTATCGCCGCACAGGCGGATGAATCGACGGCGCGGGAGATTCCGATTCCGGCTCCGCCGCCGGATGCTTACAATCCGTCGCGTCCTATGAATGTATTGCTACGCGATCATGTGCAAACTCTGAGCCTACTTGAACAAAACCTACCACCCGGTCAGCGAACGAACATTGACGTTAATAGTCTGCAAACCGAGGCGGACGCGAGCGCATACAGCGCGCAAGTTGTTCCGCTGCTGCGCGCGCAAGGCGTGCAAGGAGGCCAGCCATGAGCCAGCGATGTAGGTCACTCGTATTGTTAATTTCGCTCCCGCTCCTCGCGGGGTTTAGCGCCGCGCAGCAAAGTGGGGGCGACCAGAGCTACTTTGGTGCGATCTTTGGCGTGGAAGGCAAAGATATCAGCGATGGATGCAGTCGCAAGGACGTTACTGGTACTAAGCCGGTGAGTAAATTCGTAGTGGGATGTTTGGAAAACCTGTTCCACGGAAATAAAGGCTTCTACGGATCGTTTGAGAATTTGCCGCCAGGAAACAGCATTGCGCTGGGAGCTGCGTTCAAAGACAGTGAGCTCAACACCAAAGGTTGGCGGCTGAACTATCAGATCGACGGGCAAGGATCATTCAATGGATCATGGACGGCAGGTGGACTTCTCACGATGAGAAAATCCCCAACCTTCAAGACCGATGACAAAGGAAACCCTACATCTCCGGTAGTGGTTGTGCACGGGCCGGTTCCGAAAACTCTGCCGGAGTTGGGTCAGAACGAAAGCACTCTGGTCCTCAACCTATACGCGTTTCATACTTCTCTGAATCAGGTCGATTATTACGGAATCGGACCGGGAACGGTCGTAACGGACCGCGCGGTGTTCGGTCTGCGTGAAACGATGACAGGAATCAACGCAGACAAAGCGCTGAAGTATGGCTTCCATTTCGTGGGAGAAGCAAATGGCCGCTGGCCTGAGGTGGGGCCAGATCCTGGTCAGTCGTCTCCTTCGATTGAGCAGGCTTACACTGAGGCGACTGCCCCCGGCTTGGCGACTCAGCCGGGCTTCTTGCAGTTTGGCGAAGGCTTGCAATACAAGAATCATTTAGGCGGATTGGGTAAGGACGCGGCGTTCGGATTGAACGCCGATTTGGATTATGACGTCAACTTTCAACAGTTTATTGCTCCGGCCGAGTCGATTTTTTCATTTCGCAGATTGACGATCGATGTCACCAATGACATTCACCTGTTAAAGAGGTTTACGCCAAAGAGCGGGTCAGCGACCAGCGAGCAAATTGGAACACTTGAACTGCGCGGGTGGATGGCTGAATCCATCGCTCCCGCCGGCAACTCTGTCCCTTTCTATTTTCAGCCGACGCTCGGTGGCGGGGACATTGATAAGGAACGCACTCTGGCGAGTTTTGCAGACTACCGTTTTCGCGCTCCCAATGCTCTACTGCTTCGGGCGCAGTATGAGGAGCCATTACCGAAATTTAGTTTTCTCGGAGTTGTTTTCAGGGCAGATGCGGGAAAGATTGGGGACGCACGCGATGACATAGATCTAACACACATGCGGCATAGCTTTGGCGCGGGCATAAGCCTGCGTGCGGGCAATTTCCCGTATCTCATGTTGATGTATGCATGGGCGGGAGGAGAAGGTAGCCGCACATTTGTGGATGTGAATCTTTCATCGATCTCTTCGACGGGTGGTGCAGCATCGCTTTGGTAGGCGGGTGAATCGGTGCTATGTGCCCGCGAGCTTCGCGCTCTTAAACGCTAAAATGTATCAATTCTTATGCGGCTGCTCGCTGATGCGGGGCGATTTGGGATTCGATCACTTGAAGCACAGCTTCGCGGCAGGGCTCACGTTGCGAGCAGGAGGGTTCCCGATGGTGTCGCTGATGTTTGCGTGGGGCGGGCCGGAGGGGCACCACAATATCTTCAATATGAATAGTTCGTTGCTGGGAGGGTCGGCGCGGCCGCTGCTGGATTGAGGGGGAGGGGGTTGTCGCCGGGAATACTGAGAGCGATGGTGTCGTGGAATCCCATGTCTCGCAAAGGACGCGAGACATGGGGCACGCATTATAAAAGGGCGCCCCTTTCGGAGTAGGCTGCGGTTGTTCTGTGAGAAGCAGACAACCAAAAGCGCAACGAGAGGAGAACCCTGATGAACAGTGTGAGATATATCGGGATGGATGTCCACCGGGACACGATTTCGGTGGCGGTGCTGGACGAGAGTGGGCGGCAGACGATGCAGTCGGTGCTGGCCACGCGGGCGGGTGCGGTTCTGGATTTCATTCATGGGGTGCGGGGGACGCTGCACGTCACCTTCGAAGAGGGCACGCATTCGACGTGGCTTTACGATGTGCTGGTGCGGCGGGTGGCCAGGCTGGTGGTGTGCAATCCGCGGAAGAACACGTTGTTGAAGTCTGGCAGCAAGAGCGACGCGATCGACGCGCGGAAGCTGGCGGAGTTGTTGCGGGCGGGGATGCTTTCGGCGGTGTATCACGGGGAGAGGAGTGCGCTGGAGGTGCAGCAGATGGCACGCAGCTACTCGCAGCTGACCGAAGACACGACGCGGGTGATGGCGCGGCTGAAGGCGGTGTTTCGCGGCCAGGCGGTGAACTGCGTGGGCAAGAAACTGTATGGGAAGCGGCATCGCGAGGAGTATTTGGCGCAGTTGAGCGGCGGGTTGCGGCGGCGGGCGGAGCATTTGTATCAGGAACTGGACGCGCTGCAACCGCTGCGCCATGCGGTGCGGAGGGAGTTGATCGCAGAGTGCCGCAAACATGCGGCGGCGCGGTGGTTGCAGTCGGTGCCGTTTCTGGGGCCGATTCGCGCGGCGCTGCTGATCGGGCGGGTGCAGACGCCGCACCGCTTCCGCAGCAAGCGCCAGTTCTGGAGCTATTGCGGGCTGGGACTGGAGACGCGCGACAGCGGTCAATACCGCGTGGTGCAGGGGCAGGTGCAACGCCGGCGGAAGCCGGCGTTGATTCGCGGCCTGAACTGGAACCACAATCACGAGATGAAGAATTTGTTCAAGAGCACAGCCACGGCGGCGAGCGTACGCCAGGGAGTGTGGCGGGAATTTTATCTGCAACTGCTGGCCAAAGGCATGCGGCCGGAGATGGCGCGCCTGACCTTGGCACGCAAGATCGCCGCCATCACGCTGAAGATCTGGAAGAAAGGAGAGCCGTTCGCCGCCGAATATGTGAAGCTACAAGCAGCTTGAGCGCGCAGGAACTTCGGAACGGGGAGCCATCGTTGTAGGTTGCCGGGGTCGGGCAGTCGCTGAGCGCTCGGGTTCGAGGGAAAGTATCCACGCCGGGTTTAGGCGCACAGTCTCACGGGGCACCGTATGCTCCCTCGGACAACCCAACAAAGCAATAGTGCCGCGCTTGGACGCGAGTCTCAGATAGAACCATGGTTGGCCTTTGGCCAACACGCTGCTTGCCGGCGCCAAGAGTTCGCACGGAACGACGCAACCACAAATGCTCCCGGAATCCGACCTACGCTCCGGTAACGCGTCCCGCCGCCGCAGAGAAGGGGCTGGATGTCAGAAAAAAACCTTCCTGGGAATAAGGGGTAGTGTTTTCTCTTGACATCCCCTTTTATAGAACCCCCAGCCGGATTCGAAATGCAGCCCGGTTCGGAATGACAAAGAGTTTGGCTGGGAATGACAGGGAGCTTAGTGGGTATTTGCCGGCGGGACGCTGGCGCTACTTGCGGGATTTCTTGTCAAGGGGGTGACACGATATATATCCGGGTATGTTGATGAGGGGAAAGGGGAAATATTATGGGCTATTGTGTCCCATTTTATGTATGCAATATGTTATAATAGTGTTTTAGAGTAGAAAATTTATTGGGATGGGCGGCCTGCGTCAATGCGGGCTATACATCCGGCGGAATTTTGAATCGCGGCCTTTCCAGGGGCCGCGATTTTTATTTGGGGGAAGAAGCGGGATGGAAAACAGGAAACGGCTGGGTGGGCAGATCAAGGGATGCAGGGAGCGGGGGGATTGGGCGGAGTTGTACTTCATGATGCTGGCGCTGGAACGGGACATGAAGGTGTCGAGACCGTTTGGGGTGGCGGGGAGATATGACGTGGGAGTGGAGAGCGAGGGCGGGGTGGTGCGGGTGCAGGTGAAGTCGACGATCTTCCGGCGGCGCGGGGATTGTTACAGCTTGAATGTGATGGGTCCAAAGCGGAAGCCGTATGCGCCGGGGACGGTGGATTTTTTCGCGATCCTGCTGATACCGATTGACGAGTGGTACATCGTTCCGTTCGAGGCGCTGGGGAAGAAGAATTGCTCGATTCATTTCACTCCGAAGAGCAAGCGACAGAAGTATGGGAGGTATCGGGAGGCGTGGGAATTGTTGCGGGGAGTGGGGGTGAGGGGTCGGGCAGCGGAGCGGAGGGTGGGGTTGTGGAGGGGGACGGGAAACCAAGGTTCCTCGCTGCGCCCGGAATGACAAGACTTATTTCTTGCTCGAAATGACAAAACTTATTGGTATGAGAAAAGGGGATGATGCGATGAGGATGTGCGGTGTGGTAATCGTGCTGGGGCTGGCGGGGTGGGCGGTGGGGCAGAGTGCGCAGGGGTTTCCGCAGGCGATTAATGCGGTGCAGGCGCCGCAGCCGACGGGGACGAACAGCGCGGCTTATCTGGCGGTGCTGGGGCAGAAGAACATGCTGCTGAGCGGGCAAACGGTGGTGGTGGGGCTGGGGAATTCGGGAGGAAGCGCGCTGTATCTGGATACGGAGACGGGGAACGGGGCGTGCGCTCCGACGGTTAGTTTTACGGCGCTGGATGGGATTGTGGCGAGTTATCCGACGAATCTGCTGCTGGCTCCGGCGACGGAGGGCGGAACGAATACGTGGACTCCGGCGTGCGTGTGGTCGCAGGCGCAGGCGGATGCGTCTTACTTGCCGTACGCGCAGAACACTCTTTACTTGCCGGGGGAATATATTTTGCAATCGGGAAATTACTGGCAGTTGCAGGCGGGGTGCTGGAGTGGAACGGGGTATGACAATACCTGTGCGACGGGAAATACGGCGGCGAATTTTACGGGAGCGGGTCCGGTGAGCGATGGCGGGGTGGTGTGGGTGAAGATTGGGGCGCACGCTCCACTGCAGGATGGATATTGCGGTGGGAGTTATCAGTGCGGGTCTCCGGTGAGTTGTTATGCGGCGAATGGGAACAGTGCGATTGTGATTAATGCGGGAAACGTGGGACCGTGCACTTTGGCCGAGCTCTATGAATCGGAGCCGATTCCTTCGGAGCTGCCGCTGCGGAACTGGGCGCAGCAGGTGATGGCGGCGGCGATTCCGCATTACAACGGGAAGGTGGGATATGTGCGGGTGGGCTCTCCGGCGGGAGGAGAGTTGTCGCCGGTGGGGATTGGCTCGGGGCTGTGGCCGAATTATGGATCGACGGCGGGACAGCAGCGGGCGGAGTATTTGAGCTGGGTGAAAAAGCTGGATGGGTTTGTGGCGGGCGCGGGCGGGACGATGAATCTGGATACGGATATGAATTGTCCAGGCAATCCGGCGGATTGCAGTTATGCGGATGAGGAGGCGCAACTGGCGCACGACAATAATTTCCGCATGATGGGGACGAATGGATATCAGGTGAACGATGTTTTGAATCTGGAGGGATTGGGCACGAATAATTGCGGGTTTCCGCTGACCGCGGGGGCAGGATGCACGTCGGGGGACTGGGCTTATAACTGCGGGCGATTTACGACGAATCTGGCGGGGAAGCCGATGGGGTGCTCGTTGCAGACTCTGACGGGAACGACGGCGATGGATTGCGCGCCAGGGCTGACGGGGCCGATTGCGCCGTTGGCGGCGGGGTCGACTTACTGCGCGGCGGGGTTTCCGGGGCTGCTGCCGTTCTTGGTGAGTTTGTGCCAGGGAGCGGGGAATCCGATTCAGAAGGTGTGCGTGCAGACGGTGGAGATTTATACAAATGGTCCGAATAGCGGGACGGCACCGACGTATCCGGCGGGAGATGTGTTGCTGGCGCTGGATATGAGTTATTCGGCAACAGTGAATGCGGTGGGAGCGTATGCGGGTTATCAACTTCCTTACGCTTCGGCCTTTGGGCAGTTTTTGGGAAGTGGGAGCGTTACGGGCGGCGGACCTGTGGGGACGGGAGGGAATCCGGTGTCGGTGATGGGGCAGCCGCCGAATTAATCTGTCGCCTGCCAGCGATCAAATTATCGCGCGGCGGGCAGGTTGGAGTTCCAGCTATCGGCAATGACGAGCCAGGCACCCAGCCTGCGCCAGGCTTTGACGTATTTGCCGCGGTCGGCGCGGACGGTGCCATCGGGCTGGTGGATGGTGACGGTGTAGCGGCCGATTTCGAGGGCGAGATCGCCGGAGGCTTCGACGCGAACGGTTTCGAGGCGAAGGTCTTGATAGCCGGCATCGCCGAACTGGTGCAGGAGACGCTCGACGGCTTTGGGGCCGTAGGCGGGGTCGTAGTGCGGAGCCATGAAGGCGCCGTCGGGTGCGAAGAGGGCGGCGGCTTGATCGTAGTTGCCGGTATTGAAGGAAGTGACGAAATCCTGAGCGAGGTTCCGGATTAGGGACTGGACATCCATGAACGGACGAGGGTCCGCCATGGTATTGGAATAGGGCCGGTACATCTACTACCTCCTGGGGGAAGGCCAAGAGCAAAAGTCCACGGCCAGGGAGGACAGGTGCTCTTCAGTGCAAGGGCATTCTAGCGCAAGTGTCTGTGGAAACCAAAATGTTATTACGGTGGCGGCGGAGTTTCTTTTGGGCTCGGGGAAACACTGTAGAACGGCTCGGGGAATGTAGTGGAGCGGCATCCAAGGGGAAGAGACGTGGCATCAGAGTTGGGCCCGGAATTGGAGGCAAAGCAGATAGTCACGAGGGAATCTATGAGATTTCACGATTTGAGAATTAAGGATCTGGGTACGGGGTTGTTGGGTGCTGGATTGTTGGGGTTGCTGTTGGGAGCGAGCGGAATGGCGCTGGCTCAGGACACGCACGAGGACGCCAAACCACAACAGGAAGAGCCTAAAAAGGATGAGGCCAAACCGGCGCGTCCGCAGGACGAGCCAAGGGCGGCCAAGCCTGCTCAGGAAGCGCCGAAGGCTGAGGAAGGGAAGCCCGCCAAGAACGACAAGGATGAACGGAACAGCGAAGTGAAGCCGGGGCAAGAGCAGAATCGGCCAGTGCAGAATAATGATCGGGCGATGCAGAACGGCGGCGATCATGCGACGCGGGCTTCGGGACAGCGCATTCCGGACGATAAGTTCCGTTCGAATTTTGGACGGCAGCACACGTTCCGCGTGCAGACAACAGTGGTCGAAGGGCAGCCAAGGTTTCAGTATGGCGGGTACTGGTTTGCTCTATCGAATGCATGGCCGGTGGGCTGGGCTTACACCGACGATTGCTACGTCGATTACATCGATGGAGAGTATGTGCTGATCGATCTGCTGCATCCGGGAGTGCAGATTGCTTTGATTGTGGTGGGTTAGGGTGTGGATTGACTGGGGAGAGCCCGCCGTGAAAGGGTCGGGGAGGCGGAAGTGATCGCCTCCCTGCTTTGAAAAGGGGAAAGCAATGTCAAGGGCTATGCGAGTAGCTGTGTTTATATTGGCCGTCGCACTGGCGGCTGTAGCGGGTGAACCCCAAACGACTGTGAGCGTAACAGAGCTTCCGCCTGAAGCGATTCCGGCAGGGACTTGTACCGAATCCAAACCTGGGGGATACCTCGGGATTGTCGGCAAGGACAGGACAGAACGCACAAAGTTAACCGACCAAGAGATCGGCGAGTACGTGAGAAAAAGTCTGGCCAAAGGATACAGTGTTGCTTTGTACCCTCAGGCCAGCGGAAAAGTGTTCACTGTTCAAACTTGTCATCCCACTAAGCCCTAAGGCAGTGGGGGAGCGACTTTGACGGCTGGCGGCGTGAACGTTCTCGGATTATCGACTTGTACGTTAGGAACATTAAATTCCTGTCCGTCCTCGTACTCGGCGCTTCCTTCAGTGGCGGTTGCAGTAAAGTGCAATCGCCACTCGCCAGTTGCGGTGTTATCGGGAATCTTCATCTCGATATCAAACGTCTTAGGAGACGACGGTTGAATTTGCCCCGCAGTATTGAACTGGCTTGTAAAGCCAGCTTGATCCTTCGGGATTTGCGCCGTGATGTTCATCCTTGCATACACCATTTTGATTTTGTCAGCATTCGGGCCATCAAACGTTATGCGGTATTTGATGACATCGCCCGGATGCCGGGGTAACGGTTTAGCCTCTTGTGCCTGTACAAGGCTTAGAGTCGAGAGGATTACTAGAGCTATCCTCAGTACGTTACGAGTTGTGTGAATCAATTTCATACTCACGCCCTCCAAGGGCGGTTGTTTCCGAATTGGTTGACTTGCGTTGTATAATGGCGGAGACGGCGGGATTCGGACCCGCGAGTCGGAGATTCCTTGGAGGGTTGCTCCGACTACGCCGCTTATAAGGCGGGCGCTTTAAGCCAACTCAGCCACGTCTCCGCGTGGAGTTACTTGTGGGAAAGGGCGTCTTTACGAGGCAGGAACCCCGTAAAAACGCCCTTGTTTACTGGTGGGCCTCGGATTATACTGAAATAGAACCGCGAGTACTTCATAGGTGCTCGTTACATTTCTTCCGGTCAAGGATGAATTACTTTGGGTTCAAGCCCGCCGCTTCCAACGGCGGGTTGCTTCTTTGATGCTAGTCACCTACTGCTTTGATCTCTGTCACTTTCTTTCGATAGACACTGGGTTTTCGTCCTGCGCCTTTAATCACCAATTCGAGGTCGCTCGGAACCATACGATTCAGAGCGCTAGACACCGAGGATGCTTTCGCTTTCTCTCCGAGCGCGGGATCGACTGCCCTAATTTTTGCTAGTACATGCTCCACGGTGAAGTCATGTGTTATCTGGTGAATCGCTTCCAGGATTGCCTCCCGCAAATCGCCGCGCTCTACCATTTCGCCGAACGGTGCATGTTCCTTGGAGGCATTCTTCCTAGCCATCTCCCAAACCATCTCAAGAGCCTCAAGCTTTCGACGGCACTCTTCCTCGGTCTGCCTCTTGAGTCGAAGATAGTCACGCTCGTTCATTGCGACTCCAGAAGTTTACCTGCATTACCTTTGCTTTGCAAATTAAAAATGTGAAGCAAAGCAAAGGAGTATAGTTAACATGCATCTTGTATTGTATGACGAACAACCACTACTAATAGTGTTTTACAATATTTTACTTGACACATAGTATGAATCCCTATACTACTTTAAGTAATCAATAGTACATGCACTTCTGTAGTCCTAAAGTGATGTACATTCCCGCCGATATACAACTACAGTTGCACACTGATAAATATAGCACAACTTTGATGGCACAATTGTGTTCTGGAGTGGATGTGTTAGTTAAACCATAGAAACGAAAGGAGAAAATATGGCAGTTGCACAGGCGGAAACCCGGACTACTACTGTCCGTCTCCCCCGTCCTGTTTATGACCAAGCAAGATCAGTTGTGGACACGGAATGCGGAGGTCGGGCGCGGATCAGTCTCAATGACCTCATCGTAACCGCAATCACCGCGTATCTGAAGATGTATAAGCGGAAGCAGATTGACGCTGCGTTTGCGGGAATGGCTGAAGATGCTGATTACCAAAAGGAAGCGCAGTTACTCACAGAAGAATTTGAATATAGCGACTGGGAAGCTTTACGGCTCGGGGAAGAAGACCTAGAGGGGGAGCCGCTATATGCCACAAGTTCTTCGCGGTGACGTGTTCACCGCTAACTTGGAACCCGTGCAAGGGTCCGAACAAGGAGGGACGCGCCCCATCGTCGTTGTTAGCAGGGATGCTCTCAATAAGTTTAGCCCCGTGGTGGTAATTTGTTCCATCACGGATGCTGCGAACAAGACGAAATTCTACCCGAGTCATGTCAGGGTTCCGGCAGGAACGGGTGGACTAAAACTGGATTCGATTGTTGTGTGCGAACAGGTTCGGGCAATCAACAAAACTCGGCTCAAGACTGCTCTCGGCAAGTTCGATAAGACTGTAATGACTCGCATCGAAGCAGCTCTGAAAATCACGCTCGACCTGCCGTGACGTTACAGTTGAGCAAAAACCCGCCGTCAATGGCGGGTTTAGTTTTTGCAAATGACATTGTGCTAGGCTGCGCCCATGAAGGTAGAAGAAAAGAAGGTTGAAGGAAATCTTCCGGCTGGGATGATGGAGGAGGCGGCGCGGTCGGCGACGGGGCATGCGGATAGATTTTGTCCGAATTGTTCGGCGGAATTGAAGGAGAGCCGGTGCAAGTTGAGTTGTGCGGTGTGCGGATTTTATTTGAGCTGCTCGGATTTTTATTGAAGTGCGGCGCTGGTTGTCGCGATTCGTTAACTGCGATGGCAGGCCTGACAGGGTGAGTGGTCTGCGTCTACAATGATCGGCTGCTCATCTTGATCATAGTCAGGAGAACGCGATGGAACGCAAGGCGAGCGCGGTTTGGAAGGGTGGGTTGAAGGATGGGAAGGGGACGATTTCGGCTCCGGGTGGAGTGCTGAAGGATACGCAGTATTCGTTTACGTCGCGCTTTGAAAATGGGCCGGGGACGAATCCGGAGGAGTTGATTGCGGCGGCGCATGCGGCGTGTTTTTCGATGGCGCTGTCGGCGCAGTTGGGCGGAGCGAACTTGACGCCGGAGAGCATCAGCACGAATGTGACTTTGACGATGGAGAAGCTGGACGCGGGCTGGACGATTACATCGAGCCACCTCGATGTGGTGGGCAAGGTTCCGGGAGCGGATGGGGCGACGTTTCAGAAGTATGCGGAGGCGGCGGAGAAAGGGTGTCCGGTGTCGAAGGTGTTGAATGCGAAGATTTCGATGACGGCGAAGCTGGGGTAGGGAGCCGGCTTCCGGCTTTCGCTTTCCGGCTTGTGTGTGGCCCGTCGTTTGGAGGTTTGAGCGTGATCAACGGCGCGCACGTTGTGATTTACAGCAAGGACGCGGAGGCGGACCGGGCGTTCTTTCGCGATGTGCTGAAATTCTCTTCAGTGGATGCGGGGCATGGATGGTTGATATTTGCCATGCCGCCGTTGGAGGCGGCGTTTCACGATTCGGAAAAGAACGGCCAGCACGAGCTTTTCTTCATGTGCGATGACATTGCGGCGACGTTGAAGGATCTTCGTGCGAAGAAGATAGAGGTTTCAGAAGTGAGCGAGCAGAGGTGGGGAAAAGTGGCTAAGTTCGAGCTTCCGGGCGGCGGGAAGATTGGAGTTTATGAGCCGAAGCATCCGAGTGCGCTGAAGATCAAGGGGTGAATGAAGGGCGTCGCGAGTGGTCCAGTGGTCTAGTCGGATAAAGGAAGCGAGCCAAGCGCGCGATTATTGCGTCGCAAAAAACGCGACGCACCGCGCGGCTCGCCCAGATTCCTCACGGCGCAAAGAACGCTTGTTCGGAATGACGAACAAACTCACCCCGGTTTGACAGGTGGTGGTGGGGCTGTAAAATAGAAAGGTTGATCTTCCTGACTCGGCGGCATTGGGGCCGCCGCTGCATTGTGGTTCAGTATTGCCATCGTGGCGGAATTGGCAGACGCGCATGGTTCAGGTCCATGTACCGGCAACGGTGTGGGGGTTCGAGTCCCTTCGATGGCACCAGAAATTCTTGGTCTCTCCAGAATTGGTTTCGCGATATCGCCTCAGGGGTAAAGCCCTGTTCATTTATTAAATTTGGCGGCGCGACTGAAGCCGCGTCCTTTCAAAACGGTGTTGGGGAAGATTTTTCCCGCAGACTGTGAAGCCGCGTCCTGGCAGAACGAGTGCGGCCAAGCGGCTGGAAGTTTGAAATGGTCGGGGCGCGCGGATTTGAACCGCGGACCCCCTGCGCCCAAGGCAGGTGCGCTACCAGGCTGCGCTACGCCCCGACATTGTTACAGGCCGTTCCCATCCGAGAGATGAGAATGACTCGCGAATCGCGAATGACTCTGGCTGGTCAACGACTGAAGCAATTATAAACGACGGAACGCGCTATAATTTTTGCTTGGATATGGCGAGCTTGCGGTATGCGTTGGTGGCCTACGTAAAAGGACCAGTGGGGGAGTTCGTGGAGAAGCTCCGGCGGGAGCTGCATCCGGAGCTGCCGCACTTTGCGGCGCATCTCACATTGCTGCCGCCACGGCCGCTGCGGGGGACCGAGAGTGCGGCGCTACAGGTGCTGGAGGCAATTTGCGGAAGTACGGAACCCTTTGAAGTGACGCTGGGCGGGATGGATAGTTTTGCTCCGACGACTCCGACGGTTTACATCCGAGTGGCGTATGGGGCGATGCGGATGTGCGAGTTGCATGAGCAGCTGAACACGCAGGCGCTCGAATTTGTGGAGGAGTGGGCGTATATTCCGCATTTGACGATTGCGAAGATGCCCAGCGAAGCGGCGGCGGTAAAGGCGTTGCAGACAGCCGGGCAACGCTGGGAGGAATATGTTGGCAGCCGGCGAGTGCTGCTGGACCGGCTGACCTTTGTGCGGGAAGATGCTTTGAACTGCTGGGTGGATCTGGCTCCGGTGCTGCTGGGCGGGAGTTTGGTTACGCCGTAGGTTCTAAGGATCATTCTTCGAGGGTGAGCCTTGCCGCCCGATTTTTTCCCATGAAATGGGTGGGCTTTTAACAGCGCGACTGAAGTCGTGCCCTTTCAAAGCTTCCGCTGATCGAGTTCTTCCTCAGGCGCTACCGCGCGGTTGCGTCAACTCCCTTCGGTTACCTGACCGTTACGTTACTCGAACATGCGAGACATGGCCCTAAGTACATTTCCCTTGCGTGCGTTGCGGAGAGTGGGGGGGCACTGTAAACAAGAAGACAGGGGAAGTGCGATACCCGCGCCGGCAGCCGCTTCGGGCGCGGGTTTCAGAAACGCCCAGGGGGCTAGAGAATGCAGATAGGCGTCTACGGTTCGGGGTTTCTGGGAACGGTGATTTCAGCCTGTCTGGCAGACTTTGGGACTCCAGTTTCGTGTTGCCATCCCGACCGCACGCGGATGGTCGAGATGGCGCAGGGCAATATTCCTTTCTTCGAAAAAAATCTGAAAGAAATTATCCGGCGAAATGTGCGGGCGGGACGGCTGGCGTACTCGACCGACATTGAATCGTTTGCGCGCAAGGCGCAGGTGATTTTTCTGGCGGAAGATGGAGCGGAGAATCTGAGCGATGTGGCGATGCGCATTGCGAAGATTGCGCCGAAGCCTCCGATTTTGACGATTGTTACGCCGGTGAGCGTGGGCACGGCCAATGCCCTGGAGAAGAGTTTGAAGGACGCCGGGTTGCAGGCGACGATTGTGTCGCAGCCGATGTTCTTCACGGATGGTTGCGCGGTGGAGGATTTTAACTGGCCGGACCGCTTGATTCTGGGATCGACGTCGAATGAAGCGGTGCACGTGCTGAAACAGATTTTTCATCCGCTGGTGATGCGCGGAGTGCCCGTGATTGTGACCAACCAGGCGACGGCGGAGCTGGTGCGGGAATCGGCGACGGCGTTTGTGGCGACGAAGATTTCGTTCATCAACGAAGTGGCGGCGCTGTGCGAGCGGGTGGGCGCGGATGCGGTGAACCTGGCGCTGGCGCTGGGGCTGGATAAGAAGATTGCTCCGCGATGCCTGCAGCCGGGAGCGGGGATGGGTGGGGTGTTTGCGGAGTCGGATATGGATTCGCTGGCGCAACTGGCGCAGGCGAACGGGGTATCGCTAAAAGTATTGAGTGCGGCGCGGGACGTGAACCATACCCTGGCGGACCGGCTGGTGGACAAGATTGCGCTGGCGCTGAATTCGGTAGAGAACAAGGATGTAGGGATTCTGGGGCTGGCGTTCAAGCCGAATACGAATTCGGTGGCAGGATCGTCGGCGATTCGGCTGGCGGAGACGCTGGTGGCGAAAGGCGCGCGGGTGCGGGCTTACGATCCGGTGGCGCTGACGGATGCGAAGACGCGGCTGAACGGGTCGGTGAGGTATTGCGAGACGGCTTACGCAGCGGCGGAAGGAATGGATGCGCTGGTGGTGGGAACGGGCTGGCCGGAATTTCGAGCGCTGGATTTTGACCGTATTAAACATCTGCTGAAGAAGCCGATTATTGTGGACACGAAGAATCTGCTGGACTCGGTACGGCTGCGGGCGATGGGATTTGAGTACGTAGGGGTGGGGCGCGGGTGAGGCCGGCTGGGGAAGGCTCCGATGTGGCGGCGAAACCTCAGGGATTGACGGCATATTCGCGTTTTTATTTTTTTCTTTCGGGAATTCTCGATAGCTTCTCCATTGCTTTGTTTTGTTTTCCCTTCTCGTTGGTCACTCCGGTGCTGAGTTCGGCGTGGTGCCGATTCCTGGCTGAGAAGTGATGGTCGAACTGCGCTCGACAGACAGCCGCGGGCGGCTGTCTCCACATCTCTCTAGTCCGGTTACGCGGCTTGACTTCTCAAAGAACATTCAATAAGGTTGTGTCCTCCTCCAGGGTGAGAACCTTCTCACCTCGCTATTGAGTCGAACAACTCGCGTTCGTGAGCGAGAGGTTCGGTCAACGTGGAAATGGCCCTAGAAAAAATCCAGCGAAGGACAACTATGAGAAGCAAGAAACTTTCCATTGAATCGATTGCTATATTGGCGATTTTTTCTGCCATATTGTTCACGATCGGTACGCGGGCAGCGGCTCAGAAAGAAAAAGTGCTGCACAATTTCAATTCGGCGGATGGAGCGTATCCGTCGGGCAACTTGATTTTCGATAGCGCTGGCAATCTCTACGGCACCGTCAGCGGCGGCGGCGTTGATTACAGCGGGAGAGCGTATGAGTTGACGCCGGTAGATGGAGTGTGGAAAGAAGAAGTGCTGGCCGATCTTGGTCCGCAAAACTCGAGGCCGTGTCCATGTTCCGGCTTGACGCTGGGCGCGGGAGGTAGTCTGTACGGCATGACCTATAACGGAGGCGCAGATGGTTACGGCTCGGTGTTCGAGTTAACGGCGAAAACCGGCGGAGGGTGGGCGGAAAGCGGTTTGCGCAGCTTTTACGATCGCGGTCAACCCTCTGGAGGCGGGTACTATCCCAATGGCGGTGTGACGATCAACGCGGCGGGCAACATCTACGGTACAACAAACGCAGGCGGCGCCAGTAACTACGGAACGGTATTTGAGTTGATCCGCAATGCAGACGGAACTGGGACGGAGCAGGTGCTGCACAGCTTCGATCCGAATAGCGGAGGAGACGGATCGGAGCCGGCAGGAGGCGTGATTCTGGATGCTTCCGGGAATGTTTACGGCACGACCGCAGTGGGTGGCGCATATTCCGCCGGCACGGTGTTTAAGCTGACTCCTGTAGCAGGCGGTGTGTGGGCGGAGCAGGCGCTGCATAGCTTCGGCAGTGGCAGCGATGGCGCGTACCCTTACGCCACTTTGACCTTCGATAGTTTCGGTAATCTTTATGGGACGACTACGGGAGGCGGCGGTGGGCACGGGGCGGGGACCGTGTTCGAATTGTCACCGGGAGAAGGTGGAGTCTGGAACGAAAAGGTAGTGCATACGTTTGAAGAGGGCACTGCGGATGGGCAGACCCCATACGCTCCTGTGGTCATCGATGTGGAGGGCAATCTCTACGGCACGACGACTCTAGGTGGCGTGTACGGTTATGGGGTCGCGTTCGAGCTTAAGCCTGCATCCGGCGGCGACTGGACGGAAGCGGTTCTGCATAACTTCGGCCATGGGATCGACGGGCAGAATCCGAGCGGTGGATTGGTTTTTGATTTGGAGGGCAATCTTTACGGGGCAACGGCGCTTGGCGGCACTGAGGGCGATGGCACCGTGTTCGAAATCAAACCGTAGAGAGTTGTGGCTGTATAATCGACATGGCGGTGGGAATAGCTCAACTGGCAGAGCACCGGACTGTGGCTCCGACGGTTGCGGGTTCGATTCCCGTTTCCCACCCCAGATTTTCCTGGCTGTTTCAGGGCGTGGCGGGAGGTGTGATTTATCGCCGCGTGCCGAAAAGAACCCCCACTCATCTTTAATTCTGGCAATGGCGCAGATGAGAAAGCTCTCTTCGAATTTCGTCTAATCGATCAATCTTCGTGCGGTACTGAATCTCGGTAGCCGAATCAAAGTGCGATCCTCCGCGCTTCCACAGTAAACTCGCGTCGAGATGGACTATCTCCATCTCCTCGCGCAAGGCCAAGATCCTTGCCCCGTTGGTGGCGTTTGGTTCCATCTAGATAGTTTGTGAGTGTCGCAATTGATCGAGCTCCCTGCGGATTACTTCCAGCCGCTCCTGCCTGAACTGGTATTGCGCCCTCGCTGAAGTTGTCTGGCTTTGACCCTGACTCCAATAAAGACCGTTGGCGCGGTGGAGGCTGTCCATTTCCTCATTTAAGAGGGCAATCTTAAGTTTTGTTTTGGAAAAGGGTTCCATGGGCCACGCCCCCCTAATGAATCGGCAACTTTTTCCAAGGACTTTAGGGCTCATCTTACCCATTATTCAGTATTACGCTAGTGAACATATGTGTGTGCTATTCGCCACATTCTGGCTCGCGCTCTGGCGAGGCGAAGATGCCTATTTTGGGAAATTGGAAGGTGCAGAATGGAAATTTGTTGGCCGTTTTCGTTGATATCCAATTCACATCCGAACTAGAATTCGCTTCGTCTTCTCCGGTGCGGTCTTCGTGAATTGGGCGATCTCTGGGTTGCAATCTGCGGTTTCACAGGAGGTCTATGAAGCGCTTTCCCAGCAAGGAGGGTAAGTCGAGCCGCCGGGAGACGGCGAAGAGTGGTCCGCAACGGGTGCCGCCGTTATTTCCGATCGTTGGGATTGGGGCGTCGGCGGGAGGGTTGGAGGCGTTTTCCGAACTGCTGCATAACCTGCCGGAGCAAACCGGGATGGCTTTTGTGCTGGTGCAGCACCTCGATCCCAAGCATGACAGTGCGCTGCCGGAGATTTTGGGGCGGACGACAGAGTTGCCGGTGGAAGAAGTGACGGATGGGACGGTGGTGGAAGCGGATCATGTTTACGTGATTCCGGCGAATGCGGGCATGGTGTATCTGGAGGGAGCGCTGCGGTTGAAGGCGCGGGTGGTGACGCATGGACAACATATGCCGATCGATAATTTTTTTCGCTCGCTGGCGGAAAAGGTAGGGCAGCGGGCGATCGGGGTGGTGTTGTCGGGCACGGCGAGCGACGGCACGGAGGGCTGCCGAGCCATCAAGGCAGCGGGAGGGTTGACGTTTGCGCAGGATGAGGAGTCGGCGAAATACGACAGCATGCCGCGCAACGCGATCAACGCAGGTTGCATCGATTTCATTCTTACGCCGAAAGATATTGCCAGGGAGCTGGGGGGAATTGCGCGGCATCCGTATGTGACGCGGGTTTTAGCGGGGACGAAAGACGAGTTGGGCGGGATCGCGGGAGGAGAACTGGCGGCGCTGTTTGGGGTGTTGCGGGAATCCACGGGAGTGGATTTTACAAATTACAAGCACAGCACGCTGCACCGGCGGATCCGGCGGCGGATGGACATGCTCAAGGTGGAAACGCTGAAGGAGTATTTACGTTACCTGGCAAAGAAGCCGGCGGAAGTGGATCAGCTGTATAGCGATTTGCTGATCAATGTGACCGGATTTTTCCGCGAGCCGAAGGCGTTCGTGGCGCTGCGCAAACATGTTTATCCCAGCTTGTTTGAAGGGCGCAAACCGGATAATCCGGTGCGGGTGTGGGTGGCGGGATGCTCGACCGGGGAAGAGGCGTACTCGATTGCCATTACATTGCTGGAATACTTGTGGGCGCATACCCGCAACGTTACGCAGGCGGCCATGGCGATTCAGATTTTTGCCACCGACATCAGCGAAACGGCGCTGGACCGGGCCCGCAACGGCTTGTATACGAAGGGCGCGGTGGCGCATGTTTCCGCCGAGCGGTTGAAGAGATTTTTTGTGCACCAGGAGGGAGGGTATCAGGTCAACAAGTCGATTCGGGATATGTGCATTTTTGCGCGGCAGAATCTGGTGAAAGATCCGCCGTTCTCGAATCTGGATCTGGTGAGCTGCCGGAATTTGCTGATCTATCTGGGACCGTTGTTGCAGAGGAGGGTGATTCCGTCATTGCACTACGCCTTGAAACCCAACGGGTACCTGCTGTTAGGGGATGCGGAAAGCCTGGGAGGATTCGGGGAGCACTTTTCGCTGGTGGACAAGAAAGACAAAGTTTACCAGAAGAGGAAGACAACGGCGCGGCTGGCCACGTACTTTGCGAGCACGGACTATGCCCCCCGGCGGGTGGAAGATGCGAAAGCGGGGCTGCATTTTCCGGCTCCTTACACCCTGGAAAACGAAGTGGAGCAATTGTTGATCAACAGGTTTGTGCCGGCGAGCGTAGTGGTGAACGAGCAGATGGAGATCGTGCAATTCCAGGGAAAGACGGGGGCGTATCTGGAGCCGGCGGCGGGCGTGCCCACCTTCAGTTTGTCGAGGATGGCGAAGGAAGGGTTGGTGGTGGACCTGCGAGCGACTCTGAGCCAGGCTAAGAGAAGCAACACGACGGTGCGTAAGGAAGGGGTGCAGTATCAAGCGGAGGGTAAGGTGCGGGAAGTGGATCTGGAGGTGATTCCGCTGCGGGCACAGGGGGCGCGGGAACGCTATTACGTGATTGTGTTTCAGGAAAGAATTACGGCGCGGCGGGGAGAGGAAGCCGGTGGCAAAGGAAGACTGGCGGGACAATCTACAGGGAGCCACGGGTTGAAGCACGAGATCGTTCAGTTAAGGGGACAGCTATCATCCTTGATCGAGGACCATGAAACCACGCTGGAGGAATTTAAATCGGTGAACGAGGAAGTTTTATCGGCCAACGAGGAGTTGCAGAGCACGAATGAAGAGCTGGAGACGGCCAAGGAGGAGTTGCAATCGACCAACGAGGAGCTGATGACGCTGAACGAGGAGATGCAGAACCGCAACACGGAATTAAGCGCGGTGAACAGCGATCTGGTAAACCTGCTGGATACGGTGAATCTTCCGGTGGTGATGGTTAGCCTGGATTTACGGATTCGGCGGTTTACGCCGCCGGCGCAGAAGCTGCTGAATCTGCTGCCGTTCGACGTGGGGAGGAGACTGGGGGAGATCCGGACGAATCTGGAGTTGCATGACTTGGAGGCGCTGGTGCAGGAGGCGATTCACAGCGCGAGCCCGCAGGAGCACGAAGTGCGGGAGAAAAATGGGGCGTGGTATGCGCTGAGGATTCGTCCTTATAAGAGCTGGGACAGCAAAATCACGGGGGCGGTGATCAGCCTGCAGGACATTGACACGCTAAAGCGCAGGCTGGATGAGACGCGCGAGTACGCCGATGACCTGATCGAAGACTCGCAGGGATGCATTCTGGTGTTGGACGAGCAGTTGCGGGTGACGGCGGCGAACCGGGCTTTTTTTCGGACTTTCGAGGTAACCGCCACGGAGACGGAGGGCCGATCGATTTACGGATTGGGAAATGGGGAGTGGGATCTGCCGGAGTTAAGGCGGGTGCTGGAGGAAATTATCCCGAGCAATGCGCAGGCGAAAGATTACGAAGTGAGGCGCAGTTTTGCTAAGCTGGGGCCGCGAACCATGGTGCTGAACGCCCGCAGGGGGGAGCTGCGGAGTGGGCGTCCGTCGATTGTGCTGACGATGGAAGATGTGACGGACAGGCGGGAGCAGGGCGCGGCTTAGCCGGTTGGCGGGGATGCCTATCGTTCGAGATTTTGCTGGAATGGGCAGCGAAAAAAACGGATGCGGGGAACCAACCGGAATGCGGAAAAAGCTATCCAAATTGCAATGCTTTCACCCTCCGAGGAGCGGATTCGGGCTTTGTCTCGAAAGCGGTGGCGGCCGACGACCATTACGGGTTGAGCCGCTTGTGGCGGAGTTGAGGATTGCCCTGCACGAGCACATCGAGCAGATCAGGCACCGGGTTGAGAGTTCTTTCCCGTTGCCGTCCTTTTGTCGCAATTTTATAGGCTTCCAGGCGTCCACTGCCCGGTCCTAAGCATTGACCAGGGGCGCGAGTCGGCTTAGAATCACTCGACCCCTCCCCCAGGGTAAGGCGGCGATGCGTTCGCAGGCCGGTCAGACCGTTGTGGGGTTCAGCTACTCCCCCGGTTCTCACGACGGAAATTGAGGTTCGGGCCCAACATCCAGTCTGTGAACTGGAAATCGCAGGAGGGACCGTGAAGGTTCTCATCATTACTACTCTGCTTTTGGCCGCGGCTGAAATATGCGCGGCGCAGACGCTTCCGATGGGCAGCGTTACGAATCCAACCAGCGTCAGCTGCACTACCAATTTCTATCCGCGTTCCGCCTGTACGAGCGTGACCGTATCCTGCCCCAACGTGGCGGATATTCAAGCGACTTACAGTTATGTTGGACCGAAGGGAAGCAAGGTGGGAGTAGTAGTGCTGGTGAACGGAGCGGAAGACTTGACTCCGGGGGGAACGCACTACGCCGGGGCTTATCTCGACTATGACTTCGCCGTGGAGCAGATAGACTTCGCGACTGGGTGGGAAGCGACAGGAGAGACGCCGAACTTGAAAAATGCGGCTTGCCGCGTGGCCACGCTGCTGAATTACATGCAGCAGGCGACAAAAGCGTTTCCGTTTGGCGTGCATGCCGGCAGCGCGGGGGCCGGGGCGGTAGGTTACGCGCTGGCGTGGTATGGATTTGCGCCGCAAGCGGTAGAGTTGACCTCGGGCCCATCGTTTTCCAATATCAGGCTGGGGTGCGAGGTGCCGCGGCCGGCGCATCTTTTGGTAGTGCCGACGAACGGCAGTTCATGGACGGACTTGCTCAACTACAACGAAACCAATACCGAGGCCAACATGCAGGCGTGGACGGGAAATCCGACGTGCGCGGGAACGGAATTCACGTCCGGCCCATCCGACGCGGCTTGGGCGGCGATGAGCGTCGTTTATACGGGAGCGAAGAATTATTTTCCGAACATGGCGATCTCGGGATGGATATGTAACAACGAGGCAAACAATTCCGCGTCTCAGACGTATGAGTTCTTTGAGCAGATCACGAGTCCGTGGAGTCTGACGGCGATGACGGGCTGCACCGGAGCGGAGGATGTGGACTTCGCCACCACTCCGCAGGGGGTGCAGGGAGTGGTGGCGATTCCGGCAGACATGCAGGCGAACCTGCACTTTTAAGTGTAGAATTCCGGAGTCTTGAGAAGCGAATGAAGATGTTTCAACCATTTCGAAAGTCCGCAGGAACCCTGGGGCCGCTGGAACAGCGGCTGATGGAAGCGGTGTGGGCGCGGGGCAGCACGACGGTGCGGGAGTTGGTGGAAGGTGGCTACGACGATCTAGCGTACACGACGGTGATGACCACGCTGGACCGGCTGTTCAAGAAGGGGCTGCTGACACGGTCGGAAGAAGGCAGGGCGTTTCGCTACGAGGCTCGGTTTAGCCGGGAAGAGTTGCAGCGGGAAGCGGCGGGAAGCGCGTTCCGGCAATGGCTGGATGCCAGTTCGGCATCGACTTTGCCGCTGTCATTTTTAGTGGAGATGCTGGGAGAGCGGGATGCGCAGTTGCTGGATGATTTGCGGAAGCTGGTGGAACGCAAGCGGCGCGAACTGAATTATCGAGAAGCCGGGCAGCGAGACTCGCGCGGCAAGGAGAAGGCTTGATGTTCGCGGGTCGCGGGATCGCGGTTTCATTTTCGTTTTTTTTCATCCTCTATAGTGTGCTGTCGCTGGCGGTTTGCCTGGTGTGGCGGAGGGTATGGGCGTACGGGCAGCGTGGTTCGGTTAGACGTAGCGCTGACGGGCTTTTTATTCTGCGGATGGCTCCCTTGATTTTTGCGGCTGGAGTAACTTTTTTCTTTGCGGTGCCTTCGTTTGTTTTGCTTGAACCCCGTGCGGTGGAAGAGTCGCTGGGCGCGGCGGCGGTGTTGCTGGGCTGCTGCGGCGCGGGCGTGGTGGTGGTGGGAACGTGGAGAGCGAGCTGGGCGTTGGTGCGAGCTGCAAAGACGATAGCCCGGTGGTCGAGCCAAGCACGGGTGCTGGATTGCGGCGATGTGGATTCCATGCCCCAGGTAGCGGTGATGCGGACTTCGGCGGCGGCGCCTCCGCTGACGGCGGCGGGCATTCTGCGGCCTACGGTGTGGTTATCGGGCGCGGCGGAGTTTGTGTTGACGGAGCGGGAACTGCGGAGCGCGCTGCGGCATGAGACGATCCACGTACGGCGGCGGGATAATCTGCGGAAATTATTCATGCGCGTGGCCGCGTTTCCGGGGATGGCGCAACTGGAAAGCGCGTGGCGGGAAGCGACGGAAATGGCGGCCGACGATGCCGCGGTGTCGAGCGCGGCGGAGGCGCTGGATCTGGCCGCGGCGGTGATCAAGTTGTCGCGGTTAGCTCCGTTTGCGCCGGCGGCCGAACTGACCACGGCTTTGGTGCATAGCCCTGCGGAATCAGTGAATGCACGCGTGGAGCGGCTGATTGGGTGGACGGAAGCGCGGCAGGGTTCTGCCTCGGGGTATTCGTGGCGATATGCGTGCGCCGCGCTCGCGGTAGTCGGCACTCTGGCTGTCACTTATACCGAACTCCTGGTGCGGGTGCACGCAGCTACGGAGTGGTTGGTACGATAGCCAGCTTTCTCGCGGTTGAAGATTAATCCGTAAATATTAGGCCGTGCATATAACCCGCACTTCGAATCTATTCCAACTGGAATCCTAGAAAGTCACCCGCACTCCTATTTGCGCGGCGAAAGGAATGCCTACGGTGGTGCCGGGGCCGAAGAAGTCTCCCAGGGCACCCTCCGGGATCTCAAGCTGCTTCAGGCTGGTGAGGGGCGCGGTTTGGGAGCAGCTCGGATTTGCGCAAATGGTGTTGACGATGGTCTGGCCGAGTGAGTTCGGCGCCATCTGGGCCGACGGCACGGGGAGTTGCGCGACATTCACGGCGAAGTTCGCGCCCGGATTATTGCGGTTGAAAAGGTTGAAGAATTCGATAAAGGGATCGATCTGCCAGCGTTCGTTGATTTTGAAAGGGCGCGTGACACGAAGGTCGGATTGAATGTAAGGCGTGCCGCGGAATTCGTCGAGGCTGGTATACGACGACTGCGACTGGCCGCTGAACTGAACGTAAATGCGATCGGTGTTGTCCGCGTTTGTGATGGTGATGGGGCGGGCGCTCTCGACCTGATTGATGGTGCTCAGTTCGAAACCGCCGGGTAAGTGCACCGTACCCGCCAGCACGAAGCGATGGCGAACGTCTTCGCCGGATGGGCCGTAGTCGCCCGGTCCGAAAGCATTCAGCAATCCTGGATTCGATTGGCCGGGTTCGTTTGGACAGACGCCATCCACATAGTCAAAGAGTTCGCCCAGCAGGCATCCCCAAGTTTGTGCCTTGGAAAGCGTGTAGTTCGCGACCAGATTGAAGCGGTGCATGTTGCCTTGCAGATGCAACATCAGGCCGTTGTAGCTGGAGCGATTGTCGGCCTCGAACACATTCACGTTGGGCACAACAGCCATCTGATCGGTGGTATCCGTCGCGGGGATGAGCGGACTGAGCAGGTTGGTGCCGCCGCTGTAGGGGAAGCCGCGATAGCCGTGATTGCCCTGCTCGTGAACGTAATCGGCGCTGGCCAGCCAATGTTCGTTGAAAGCGTGCTGTACGCCGCCGGTGGTATGAATGGCGTAGGGCGTCTTGTACGGTGAACCGATCAGATTGCCGGTGGCACCCGCGCCGCCCTGAAGGCAGCCCGTCCCAGTGAGGGCATAAGTGCCGGGGCCTCCGGTGAGACTGCACGTTCCTGTAGTGAAGCTCGAATTGTTGACGCCTTGAAACGCGGTCGCCCATCCGTTCTGCGCGAGATCGTCGTAATAGAGGCCGAATCCGGCGCGGATTACGGTCTTTCCGCTGGTGGCCGGTGAGTAAGCGAGGCCTAAGCGCGGCGCGATCTGTTTGCGATAGTCGCTGGGAACACTGGGCACGATCGGAATCTGCAATGCTTGCAGCGTCAGGTAGGCGGAGTTCTCGGCTTGGCTTCGACCAGAGCCCGTGAATAATCCCCATGTCGTCTGGTAACGCAAGCCGTAATTGACGGTGAGTTGGTGCGAGACGCGCCAAGAGTCTTCGGCATAGAAAGCGAGGCGCTGAATATTCTGCGAAAAGCTGCCGTCCCCGGCAGGAGTAAACGTGCAACCGATGCCGGTGCTCGGATCCGGCATCGGATTGCACATCGCGCTGGGGGATGTGTAGTAAAACGGCAAGGCTGTTGTAGTGCCGCCGCAATCCGCGCCGGGGGGATTGATGTAGCAATCCGGGTTGGAAGGATAGGTGGTGAACTGCTCGGCGGTGGATGCGAAGGAGCCGCTGAGCACCGGTTCGTGGATGAAGTCGATGCCGAACTTGAAAGCATGGTCGCGGACAACGTGGCTTAGGTCGTAGCGAAATTGATATTTATCCTGATTACGCAGGTCGGGGAAAAGGGTGATGGGAGTGGCGAACTGATTGTCGCCGAAGGTTTCGAAGCCGGAGACGGTGAGCGCGGTCACGCTGAAGGGAAACTGAATGGCGAAGCCGAGATCAGAATTCCGCGTCTGCGTGAGGTGCAACAGGCTGGCGTCGAGCACCAGATTGCCCAGCCAGCTTGGGCTGAAGGTATAGGTATTGCTGAGCGCGACATTCCAGTAGTTGTTATGCGTGGTCAGGCCTGTCGAGGGCAGCGTGGCCTGCTGCACCAGCGCGTTGTGCGTAAGGTAGCTGTCTTGCGATGTGCGCAGGAACCAGGTCGATTTCGACGATTGTGCCCAATCAAAGCGCAGCGAACTGAGGTAGTCGCGAAAGGGAATGGGAACGGTGGCAGGGACGGGGATGGAAGGAGTGCCGGTGATCAATCCCTCGGAGGCCAACTGCGCCAGCGCGTCAAATTGCGTGGTGCTGGCGGGGCTGTAAGCGATGCTTGCGTCTTCGTGGACATTTTCGAATGAGGTGTATAACCAGACTTTGTCTTTGGCAATGGGACCGCCGAAAGTTGCGACGTAGTTCTGGCGGGAGAACGGCTGCTTAGGATTGGGAGCTGGATTCTCGATGGGGAAGCGAGCATTCAACGCGGCTTGGCGGTCAAAAAACGCGCCGCTCCCGTGCCATTCGTTGGTGCCCCGCTTGGTGGTGATGACGACGGAGCCCGCGGTAGTCCAACCTGTGTCCGCGTCTTCGTTGGAAGTGCGCACGGCGAATTCCTCGACCCCATCGGGAGAAAAGTTTTGCAGGAAGCCGCCGATCCAGTCATCGGAATTTTCCGCACCGTCGACGGAGAGTTCGTTGTTGAGGCCGGAGCTTCCTCCGGTGGAGACGGCGGTGATGCGCGCCTTTGTGGGGTCGGAAGGCTCGACCGGTTCGGTTCCAGGCACGAGATAGGCAATGTTGGCGAAACTTCGCGCCGGGAGCGGCAGAGTTTCCAGATCCTGACTGCCCACGACGCCTCCGCGCACCGCGCTCGAGATGTCAAGGACTTCGGTGGTGATCGAGGAAGAAGTGCCCTGCACGTTGATGGTTGCCGAGGTCGCGGCAGGTTTTAGGGTGACCGCAATATCGCGAACGGTGGTCACGGTGATCGCGACGTCCGCTTGCGCCGGAGCAAACCCCGCGGCGGTGATGGAGATGTGGTAGTTGCCGGGCGGGAGGTCGTCGAGACGAAATTCGCCGCGGTCTTCGCTGAGCGACTGGCGCTGGATGGAAGAGCCGGAAAGCTGCGCGATTATTTTGGCGGAGGCGACGCGTGCGCCGCTGGAATCCTGCACCGTCCCGCGCAGCGACCCGCGCGAATTCTGCGCGTGCAGGGTGACCGGAAACAGGCTTATGAGTGCCGCGAGAGCGAATATAGTCGGGCGGAGATGTTTCATCATGAGTGGCGGTTCGGCTGGGTGTGTCAGAATTTTTCTCGTTTGAGAGACTCAACAGACTAGAGCGGGAAAGATTGCTACTACCAGAGATCGTAGGAGGGATTGCAAGAATTGGGGCGCAATAAATTAAGAGTGATAGTGATGAGCGGGGTCAAGACGAAAGCATCTTCAGCCACTGTTCCTCGCCCTAACGCGAACCGGTCGCCAGAAGCCGATTTCGAGTTTGAATGTTCGTGGCATGCCTAGTGGCACACCACGATTCGAATCTCCTAGCTGACACCCAACAAATGTTCTGATACGGAAGTCACTTGCCCGCGTAGGTCTTGGGCGATCCGATACCCGTGCATTTATCGAAGCCCACACTGCACTCCGGGCTGCCCTGCGTGATGTCGTTGAAATCGCCGGCGTACGCGATCCGGTGGACAAGCTCGTCGTACATCACTGTAAGTTCCGCCACGCTGCCTTTGGATTTATGTCCGGCCGCGTTCACGATTCCCGCGAAGGTTGGCGAAGCCCAACTGGTGCCGCCGACCGAAATCCAGCCTCCATCAAGATAAACTGGCGCGCAGCAGAAGTCGGAGGAAACATCAGGATAGCCGCGATGCGATCCGACCACATTTCCAACGACATTTTGATAAGAAGGTCTGGGTTCATAGGGACTGAGATCGCCTCCGCCGCCGTCGGTGTAATAGACCTCTTCCGTAAAGTTGCCGTTCGAGTCACGATTAAAATATGTGCCGCCCACCGCTACCACGTTCGGCGATGCTCCGGGATAAATGCTCACGCCTAGACCGCCATCCCCGGCGGCTGCAAAGAAAACAACTTTATCGTTAGTGAAATATTTATCCCAGGAGAGTTCTTCGCTTTGTTCCGGATCGCCCCAGCTCATGCTCACCACCCCGCCTCCGGCCTCGGCGACAAGCTTGGCGGCGAGTTGCACGGCGGACCATGTGGGGTCGGTATTGACCTGCACGGATTCCACCAGATAGAGCTTTGCCTGCGGAGCCATGGCGTGTGCCCACTCGATGTCGAGGGCCTCTTCCGTCTCCCAATCGGAGTAGACCGGCGGCTTTTGCGTGCCCGGCCAGGTTACGGTGAAATCGGCGGCGGGGATTCCATAGTAGGTTGAGAAGGCCGCGAGGTCAGCGGAAGCGGTCGGGTAGTCGCCCGCATCTACAATGGCGATGGCGCCCCAGCCGCCGGTAGGCACGGCGGTGCTGGTGGCAACGGGGCAACCCGAGGGTCCACTTACCAATTGATAAACGCAGGCCACCGAACCCGGCGTCTCCACTCCCGGAGGCGGTTGGGGTGTTGGCTGGTCGGAGTCGACATAGAAATAGTTCGTGTGATGGCGTCCGGGCTGAGGAAGGTTCGATTCCGGATAAATAATCCGGTGCCCATTGAAAACGCTCTCAACCCTTTGCGCCTGCGCGGGAGCGGCAGCCATGCCGCAGAAAAAACCCGTGCAAATCACCGCAGCGGCAAAAATCATGAATGACTTCCGAAAAGTTTTCATCGTGTATTGACCCCAATTTTGTCTCGGATTGTCTGACTTCCGGCCTGTGACCGGCGTTTCGCCGTCTTTCGCCGTCCGTAATGATGACGGTTGCAGGGAAGAAAAGCAAGCAATGCGATGCGAAAATCTCAATCCGACCAGGGCGTCGGGGTGCGATCCCAACGGTGCTTTTTCAGTTCTGTGAGCACTCCTGAGCCAAGTGGACCAGCGTCGCTGGCGGCGACATTGTCGCGTACGTGTTTTGGATCACGCATGCCAATGATGGTTGTGCTGACTGCAGGATGAGAGAGAACGAAGCGCAAGGACATTTCCGGAAGGGTCATGCCTGCGGGAACGATTTCTTTAAGTTTGTCGACGCGCTGAATTGTGCAGGCGAGATTTTCCGGACCGAAGTAGCCGGAGCGCCAATCGTCTTTGGGAAAGCGGGTTTCGAGAGTCATCTTGCCGCCAAGGCTGCCTTCGTCGAGGGGGACGCGCGCGATTGCGCCGATGTTGAGCTCCTGGCAGAGCGGGAAGAGTTTGTCTTCGGGGGCTTGGTCGAAGATGTTGTAGATCACTTGGACGACGTCGACTAATCCGGTGTGCAGAGCCTTGATGCCGTTTTCCGGCTCCCAGCGATTCAGGCTGAGGCCGAAGTAGCGAATCCAGCCACCGTCTTTCAATTCTTCAACGGTCGAGCGGAATTCAGGATCGTCGGTCCAACTGTCATCCCAGACGTGGAACTGGAGAACGTCGATGGAGTCGACGCGGAGTTTTTTGCGGATCTGGTCGGCGTACTGGATGACGTGATCTTTCGAGAAAACGTCGTGGTATTTATATTCGGGAAGCGCGGGCCATTTGTCGTTGGCGGGTGGAATTTTCGATGCGGCATAGAGTCGCTTATTCGAGTTGCGCGCCATGGTTTCGCCAAGCAGACCGTCGCTTTTGCCGTCGCCGTAGGCCCACGCGGTGTCGAAGAAGTTGCAGCCGGAATCGACGGAGAGTTGCAGGGAATCGAGCGACTGTTGATCGTCGGAGCCGCTCCAACCGCTCATGCCCCAGAGTCCGTAGGCGATGTCGCTGACTTCGAAACCGGTTCGGCCTAGCTTGCGGTATTTCATTTGTCTTCCTCGAGGATGGAGTTATGAATCCGCTGACATCGTAGCAGTTTCAAGGCGCTGGCTGAGTAGGGGTTCCACAGGGTAAAAATTGGACAGTTGATTTTTCGATGGGAAGTATCGAGATTTTGCGGATTCATGGATGCTTGGAAGTGTTTCAATGGGGCTAGATAATAGATTCAAGACTTGGAGGTCCCCCATGAAGTATGAATATCCCGATCCCCGCGCAGCTTATCCTGCCGAAGAGTTGAAAGCGCCTTCTTCTCGGTTGTTGGACGAAAAAATATCAGATGATTCTGGAACGGAGGCGAAGGTGGATAGTGCATTCGCTCCGGCTGGGTTGAAGAATCCGTTCTGGAAGTAGCGGTAGCGGTGAGCGCCGCACACGCTTGTCATCCCGAGCACAGCGCGGGATCTTGCTTGTCGCCGGTGCCATCATCCTCGCCGATTGCTGCTGTGAGCAACACCATCATTCCTCGCTGCGCTCGGTGACAGTGAGTAATGGACTTCGCGGAATTGCAGAAAGTCTAGCGCAGGATGGGCAGGCAGAGGCAGGGGCGGAGGGCGAAAGGCAAGGCGGACATTTCCTGGAGTGCGGGGTGGAGTTGCGCGTCGCGGGAGGGTTCGAGCGTGATCACGAACGGTAGCGAACTCTTTTCGAAGCCGGGCTTTTGCAGGATGGCATCGATGTTGAGCTGGTGAGCCGATAGGATTGCGGCCAGACGCGCGATGATGCCGGGCTGATCTTTTACTACAAACCTCAAATACCAGGGTGTTTCGAAGTCGCAGCTGATTTTCGGCGAAGCGAGCTGAAGATGCGGACGGGCTGAGCCTGCTGCGCTTCTAGCGATCACAATCAAATCTGAAACCACGGCGACGGCGGTGGGATCTCCTCCCGCGCCTGCGCCGAGAAATGCTACGTCGCCGCCGTACTCTCCGGAAGTCAAAACCAGGTTGAGATTTTTCTGCACGCGTCCGAAGGGCGAAGATGTGGGGACGAGGCTGGGGCCGACCTCGGCGAATAAAGTGGCGTCTTTTAAGTCGGCGCGCGAGATTTGCCGGATGGTGCAGCCCAGTTCGGCGGAGTAATCGAAATCGATGGCCTCGATGGGGCGGATGGTGCGGGCCCGAATATCCGCGGGGGCAACGCGGACTTGGAGGCCGGCGAGCGCCAGGATGGAAAGTTTGGCGCGGGCATCGCCGCCATCGAGGTCTTCGCTGGCGTCGGCTTCGGCATAGCCGCGGGCCTGCGCTTCTTCGAGAGCTTCGCTGAAAGGGATGCGATCGGTCTCGATGCGGCTGAGAATATAGTTGCAGGTGCCGTTGAGAATGCCGGCGATGCCGTGCAGTCGATCTCCGGAGAGGCCGGTGCGCAGGGCGGGAAGAACGGGAACGCCGCCGGCGACGGATGCGCCAAACTCCAGGCGGCAACGGTTGGCGCTGGCAAGCTGAAGCAGGTCCGGACCGTGGCGGGCGATGAGTTGCTTGTTGGCGGTGACGACTGACTTGCCTGCTTTCAGGGCGCTGCGCACTAGATCTTCCGCAGGCGTTAGACCACCGATTAACTCGATGACGATGTCGACGTCGGAGCTGAGAATGGCGCCGAAGTCGTCAGTCCAGATTACATCGCCCGGAACCCAAGGTTGTTTTTTTCGTTCGAAGTTGCGATTGCAGATGTGGGTGAAGCGGAGCAGACTGTCGCCGTCTTTGTTTTTGCGCTCGCAGAGAATTTTGGCGACGGCGCGGCCGACGGTTCCGAAGCCTACGAGGGCAACGCGGCGCGCGGGAGTGCGATCCGGTGAAGTGGGGGCGGAGTGGGTGTCCAACGGGTGCTCTGGCGGAGTCTTGTGCAATGTCTGCTCTCAGGAACGAAACTCTTTTTTATCATACGTGGACCTACGGCTCCGCGAAGAAACGCGAACCGAGCCACGGGGATGGCTATCGTGCTAATTTTCGAGTGCTGAGTCGCGTCTGTCCCGATTGATGGCCTGCTAGACTGGCCAAACCAAGTCGAGGCAAATTGGATTGCCAACTCAACTCACACGCGCGCCAGCAGATTACTTCTACTTCTTCATGTCGTTCCTGATTGGCGCAGTCGTGGTCTGCGGGTTCGGCCCAACGGTCAATCAAAGGTTTCTCCACCCGAGCCATCCGAAGCCGTTCCTTCTTTCCATTCATGCCGCCATCTTTGCCGCATGGGTGGTTTTCTATGTGGTCCAGTCGGCCCTGGTGCGCAGCGGCAATGTCGGCATACATCGCCGGCTCGGCTGGTTGGGCGTCGCGATTGGCGTCGTCATCCCCATAATCGGCACCATCACTGCTGTCACCATGCGGCGCTTCGATTTACTCGATCCCGAACTGGCCCTCAGGGCGCCCCTACTTCGGACCGCGCTGCTGGACTTGACGTCCTTTACGGTACCCTTTGCCATGGCGATCTACTGGCGGAGAAAGCCCGAGCTGCACCGCCGCCTCATGCTGATTGCATCCTGCGCGCTCACTGCCGCCGCCTTTGTTCGTTTTCCGGCTGCGTTTCATGCGTGGCCATGGTTCTACGTGGGCGTTGACCTCCTGGTTCTCCTCGGTGTGCTGCGCGATCTCATCGTCAACCGCCGCGTCCATCCCGTCTACCTCTGTGCGCTACCCGTCCTCATTCTCGCTCAGGGCATCGTCATGGACACGATCCTGCACTTTTGGCGATAGCATGTTCTCAGCCAGCGGAAACTTATCTTTAGCGCTATCGCAAGTAAATGCTCGCAGTGCTCGCGGTCGGTTCGGCCCGCGGGCGGCTTGCCGCGCCGAAGCGGCATCAAAGTTGATAAGATGATTTGATCCCGCGGCGGCTTGTCGAGTGCCGGCCGCGAGGAATCAATAAGCGGAACCATTTACCAACGGCGCCTCTTGCCTTTCCATGCCGAGCGCTACGGTCCGCACCACGCCCGGATATGGGAGGAGAATGGATGACAGGAAAGTTCGCGACCGCGAGTGCGCTGAGGTTGCTGGTTCTTACGAGTGTGTTGGCAGGGTACGGATTCGCCCAGGCGCCGGTGACCGGCGAGACTCCGGCGACGACTCCCGCCCCGCAGCAACCGGCGGCACAACCGCCTGCGGCCGCGCAAAGCGCTGGCGATCAGGAAGTTTCCAATGAGGAGTCGTTGCGGAGAAAAAAGAAGAAAGATTACAAGAACTGGAATTACAACGTTGGCTTCGGGGCCAATTTGGACAGTGGCACGACCAAAGATTTTGTCAGAGGCGGAGGCGGCGTGGCCTCGGCTGGCGTGGCGCGCAATGCGAACAAGTTTTTAGGGCTGCGGGCGGATTTGTTTTTTGCCGACATACCGCTGCGCGATTCCAGTTTGCAACTGGCGCAGGCGGGAAGCGCGTCGAGCTATTATTTCGCACTGACGCTCGACCCTGTGATCAACATTCCTGTGACTAAGCAGTGGGGAGGATACATTCTGTTCGGCCCAGGGTTTTACCATCGCATGGGAAAGTTGAGCGATGACACGGCGGTTCCTGGCTCGTTCTGCAATTCGTTTTTTGAATGGTGGAATGCGTGCGGGAACGCCGCCATTGCGTTGGGCGGGAACTTTGTGACTTCCAGCCAGAACGAATTCGGCTACAACATTGGCGGAGGTATTACGCGGAAGGTGCCGAGCGGCGCCGAGATTTACCTGGAATACCGGCTCACGCACGGGTCGGCGAACGGGACGACGACGGATGTGCGTCCGATTACGGTTGGGGTGCGCTGGTAGGCGGGCACTGCTGGTACGTCGTTATCGCGAGGTTCTCACTCTGGATTCGTGCGGTAGCTCCAAAGATTCTCTGCCCGTTGCAGTTGCACGAAGGACGAGGCGGAGACGGGCTGAGAAACTGCGGCGCTGGAATTGGCTTCGGCTAGAGCTGACTCGACGATGTGATGTGCGGGGGCGAGCGAGCATGCGGGGTCGGTGGCCGTAGCGTCGCCCGCGAGCAGCAGGGCCTGACAGCGGCATCCACCGAAATCCTCGGCGCGGCGGTCGCAAGTGCGGCAGGGTTCCGGCATCCATTCTTCTCCCCGAAAGCGCTGGAACGAAGAAGAAGCACGCCAGATGGACTCCAGAGATTTCTCCCGAACATTTTCGAAAGTGAGGCCGGGAATAATTTCCGCGGCGTGACAGGGAAGAACTTTGCCGGATGGATTGATGAGCATCAATCTCCGTCCCCAGCCGCCCATGCAGGCTTTGGGAAAGCGCGCGTAGTAATCGGGGACGACGGAATCGATGCGGATGCGTCCGGCGAGGTGTTGTTCGGCGGCGGCGACGGTTTCGACAGCCCTATTCAGTTGCTCGCGTGTGGGCAGGAGCGCGGCGCGATTTTGCAAAGCCCAGCCGTAGTATTGGGTGTGGGCGATCTCCATGCGCTCTGGAGCGAGTTGCTCGATGAACGCGATCATCTCTTCAAGGTGATCGATGTTCTGGCGATGGATGACGAGATTAACGGTGAACGCGATCTTGTGACGGCGGATGATGCGTGATAGTTCGATCTTGTGGGCGTGAGCTTTGGCTCCGGCGATCCAGTTGGCGGCGGCTTCGCGGGAATCCTGAAAACTGATCTGGATGTGATCGAGGCCGGCATCGACGAGCGCTTGCAGCCGCGGCTCGGCGAGGCCGATGCCGGAGGTGATGAGATTTGTGTAAAGGCCGGAGGCGCGCGCTCCGGCGATGAGCTCGGTGAGATCGGGGCGGGCCAGCGGTTCTCCGCCGGTGAAGTGCGCGTGCAGCATGCCGAGCTGGCCGGACTGACGGAAAATGTCGATCCACTCTGCGGTGGAAAGTTCCGAGCTAACGGCGGCCAACTCCAGAGGATTGGAGCAATAGACGCAGTGCAGCGGGCAGCGGTGCGTCAGTTCGGCGATGAGGGCGAGAGGGTTGGGAATCATTGAGGCTGCAGTGGAATCATCCTGTGGATTTCTGCCTGAAATAATTTCGTCAGCGATGCTTCGTGAGCGCTCTGCATGGCTCAATTCTGGGATCGAAAGTCCTGTTTTGCCGGGGGGCCCCCTCCCCCTCCACATTTTCGCAAATCCTCTAGACATGCGGGTCCGGCGCATGTGGTCTGCAACAAATCTGTGCAAAAGCTAGATTGCAAATAACTTACATGCAAAATCTAGGCAACAAAGGACTTACTGGCGCCGCCGTCCGCGCTGACTAAACTGCTTCGCCTTGACCATCATGGCCTGATTTCGAATGGAAGGCAAGGTCAGATGTCACAACGGGGGTGTGGATTCTCGGGCATACAACCCAACGCACCGCCCTTAGAAGAAGTGCAAGGGACGCGCGGTCTAAAAATTCTTTACGCGTTATATTGATGGCCGGCAGTTTCCTACGGGTTGTGGCAGTGGACAAATTGGAATCGAGTCTTTGTCCTGTGCGGGAACCTGCGGCACGGCAGCCGCTACATAAGTGCCGACTAGTCCTAGTGTCAGGACGGTAATTCTTACTATGCGTTTCATTGGACTTACCTCTGGCTGCGCCTCATCCTCCAGGAGCTTGGTCACGTGACGCAGTGATAAATTATAGGCACGAATGAAGCCCCGCAGCAAGAATCGAGTGAAACACCTGCCGAAGCTGATGGAAGATGCGGAAATGCTGGCCGACGCGAAGGCCTACGACGCCGCAAAGGCACGTCTTGAAAATGGCGAGGATGAACTCATACCACGGAGATTACCGAGCGCAGATTGAGTGGTGCGGCCGCAATCCCTCCCAAGTTACCAAAGCGCCTTCTTTAGCTCTCGCGAGGCTTTTTGGGGTTTTCCTTTTTTGGGGTTAAAGATCCCTGCGACAGATATTTCCCTCAGAAACCGAGTTTCCTTGGTATTGATAAGCTCCCGATTCTTTTGGAGCGCAGCGGCTATAAGCCAGCGCTCGAGAAAATCGATAGTCGCGCTGACGCGGCCTTTTTTCTTGTAGCGGCCTTTGGGAGTTAGCTTCGGCAGAAGGAATATGGTCGGACTCCCTTTGCTCTCGGAACAGGCTTTGTTGTACTTTTCCCTATTGGAAGGGTTTAGGGCCTCACCGACGATCGACTGTTTGCTGGCCTGACCGACGTAGTATGGCGTGTATCCTTTCGGGGTGTGGATGGCGAAGACGTAGCAACCACACGCCTTGGAGAGGCCAGAATCGCGACCTTCCAATTCTGCCTTGAGCTCAGTCAGCGATTGATCGGTGATGAGTTTCTTTGTTCCGTGGCGAGTAAGTTTAAAAGGTCCGGCAACATCGAAGTTCATGCTACGTCCTCATCTCGCTTAAGAGGCGAGAGCTTAAAGCAGCGTCACTATACCATAATTCTTAGCAGCGGTCATCGCTCGTATACGTCTCTGCGGTGACGGATTCGCGTCACCTCTACCAGTAACTTTGTATCGTCAATGGTGTACACCACGCGGTAGTCCCCGACACGAATGCGCCATTCGCGATCACCGCACTGCAGCTTTCTGCAACCGGGCGGGCGTGGATTAGAGGCGAGACTCTCCAGCCGCGAAATGATACGCGCGATTAATTGGCTTGACAGTCTTTTGAGTTCTTTCTCAGCGCTCGACGTCAATGCGACGTGGTAGCTAGCCATGCAGCTTTGCGCTCTTGATGAGGTCTGACTTCACCTTGTCGAGCGGTATGCGTTTTTCTTGCCGCCGTGACCGGGAGACCAGCACGTCCTCGATGTCTGCCCAGAGCGCTTTGTGTTTCTTGAGGTCGATTACCGCCGCCGTCTTGCGGCCTTTTTCGTCGGTGATGAACTGTATTCCGGTCATTATGGGAGCGGTCTCCTGGAGTCGTGTGGAACCTATTCCCACGCTAATTTCGATACCTCGCGCTGTCAACCGAATAGTGTCGGGCTAATAATCGACAATCCGCTTGTGCCGTAGTTGCTCGAGAAACCGGCTGATGTCGGAGCCAATCTTGGCGGGATCCGCGCCGCCCGGACCAACGGCGAGAATATCAAACCACGTGAGACAACTGGGCGCCGGTTACCACGATTCTCGCCGCTCTCTTCGAGCGCGGCTTCTTTCTGATTACGATCTCTACATCACGGTCAAGGGCATTCAGAAAATTCATCAGCCGTTCCACGGAAAATCCCTCCAAGCGATAATTCACCAAAGCGGAAATCTTCGGCTGGTTGATGTCGAGCAGGCGCGCCGCTGCGGTCTGCGACAGGTGACGTGCCTCAATAATCCGATTGATGGCGACCGCCAGGCGCACGCGCGTCTGCTTCTCGCCGGCATTGTGCAGACCAAGATCCGCAAACACGTTGCCTGAACTTTGAACGACAACCTCATTATTTCTTCCGTTTGCCATATCGCGCCTCGTAATCCTCCCTTGCGACCCTGAGTCTTCGAGAAACCAATTCCACATCCGGCTGGGCCGTCTTTATGCCTTTCGGCGATTTCTTCTGGAAGGCATGCAACACATACGCAGCGTTCTCGAACTTTACCGTATACACGGCCCGGTAGGTGTCGCCTCTGTAATCCTCCACGACTTCAAGAACTCCAGGGCCTTCTCCCCTCCACGGTTTCGCCCTCGGATGCTTTCCGCCAAACTGAGCCACGCTCAGAGCGACGCCAATTCCGTCCTTCACGGCTTCAGGAAATTCCAGCAAGTCGCTCTTGGCTGATCCAATCCAAAACAGCGGCTTTTCGCCAGGAGCACTTTTGGATCGCGCCATTCAATTATCCCAATTTTAGGATATTCCGTCTATAGTTATTCGGAGAATTCACGCTAATAATCCACGATCCGCTTGTGGCGCAGCTGCTCGAGGAACTGGCTGATATCGGAGCGAATCTTGGCGGGATCGGCGGTGGCGAACTGGGACTGCAGTTCTGTGATGATTTCGCCGAAGGTGCGCTGGCCGTCGCAGCGTTCGAGCACCTGGCGTCCGGTGCCTTGCAGCTTGATTGCGCCTTCGGGGAACAGGACTACGCGTTCTTCGGTGCCGGGCTTGGGCTCGGCGCCCCAACGGCAACCGGCGGCGAGACGAGGCTGGCTGGTGTCTTCGGGAGGCGGCACGTTAAACCGCCTCTATCCGGAACGCGCCGGGAGGAGGCCAGCCGGGCTGAACGTAGGCGAAGTAGAGAGCGTCGAGCTGGGCCCAGAGGATGTCGCATTTGTCGCGCAGGGCCTGGACTGCCAAGTCTTGTTCGGCGCGGGTTTTCGCATTGTCATGCACATAGTTGACGGCGAACTGGGCGTCTTCCGGGGCTTGATAAAGACGAGCCTCGAAATAATCGAGGCCGCCGGATAGCCAGGGATAAAACTGGCGCAGTTTTTCGACGCGCAGCGTAATGAGCTTGGTGGAAAACAATTCGGTGAGCGAGGACGCGACCGCTTCGAGCAAAGATCGATTGCGAACGATGTTCAGATATTCGTTGACCGCGAAACGCGTGGCGGGAAGAATGCCCTGGCCGGCGCGAACTTGAGCGGGATCGAGGCCGGTGGCTTCGGCCAATTTAATCCAGCGCTTGATGCCGCCTTCGCTGGTGGCGTCGCCATCGTGATCGACGACGCGCTTGCGCCAGGCGCGGCGAAAAACGGGGTCGGGGCCGCGCGAGAGGATGATCGAATCTTTAATCGGGATGATGCTTTGATAGTAGTAACGGTTCAGGGCCCAGGCTTGCAGTTGGCCGCGTGTGAGCTTGCCCTCGTGCATCATCAGATGAAAAGGATGTTTGTGGTGATAACGTTCTTCGCCGACGGCCTGAAATTGCGCGCGTAATTCTTCGAGCGAAAGCAGGGCTGCGGCTTGCGCTGTGGTCTGATTTTCTACAGATCGAACTGCCATCCATCCTCCGCGATTTCCCAGCCCGCGCTCCGCACCTGGCGATATTGAGGCCCCGCCTCGTCCAGCATGGGATTGGTGTTATTGATATGTAGAAATATTTTACGCGGGCAGCGGACTTCCGCCAACTCAACCAGCGTCTCTACGACCGGGACGTGGCCCATCTGTTGGGCGGTTGGGCCAGTGTGCCCGCTGCCATTTGCATGGATAAGTTCGGTGTTGCTCCAGAATGTACCGTCGAAAAGCAGAACATCGCAGGTATCGAGTTCGGCGAGTAAGGCGTCGTCAACTTTGGGCACGGCGGGGAGATAGGCGAGGCGCGAGCCGGAGCTCGAATGGATGAAGAATCCGAGGGAAGCTTCTGCGGGAGAAAGCTGCTCTTGGCGTTCGGCTGTGACATAGGCGGGGTAGTGAGTCGCCAGCGACCAGGGCCTGCAGCGGAGGCCGGAGTTTTCGCCATCCGCAGTGCATAGAGAAAATTCCTCTCCGGGTGCAAAATCAATCCACTTGGCTTGATCGGGGATGCGGTGCAACATGCCGAACATGGAATTATCCTCGCGAAGAATGCGGCGAACGGAGGCGGTGGAATGGATGCGAAGCGGCTGAAGTTCGCGCAGGAGAAGCAATCCGAGGACGTGATCGACATCGGCGTTGGCGAGTGCGATGCCGGCGATGGGCGAGTGGCGAGTCGCCTGGCGGGGATGCAATTCAGGCGTGGCTTCGATTTGAAAGCGCAGGTCGGGCGAAGCGCCGAGCAGAAACCAAAAGACGGCGTCCTCGGTGAGCGCGAGTTGCGTTTGAGTGCGCGGCTTGCCGTGGAAGACGCCGCTTCTCACGGCACGGCAGTTATGGCAAGCGCAATTCCATTGCGGAAATGCGCCACCGGCGGCGGAACCTAGGATTTTTACCAGCATCTCTGGTGAGTTTACAGCCTGGAGACGGATGCGGGAGTTATTCCGCAAGAACCTCGGAGCGGAATAACCACGAAGGACACTAAGCTTCACGAAGGAAGTCCAGGGAGTGCATGCTAGAGGGACGTAGGTGACAGAAGTTGCAACATTTCCACTATTGGAGTGCAGAAGGTGTGAAAGATCCTGCACCTGAGAGGCGAATAAGCACTTCTAAGCGGGTTTCTTCTTGCCTTCGAGGCGAGTTGGCTTCATACTGCAAATGGCCCGTTTCACGCGGGTTTCAGCCCTTCCCCGCCCTCCCCGCTTTTTGGCTTCATATCTGAAGTTGACCTTATCCCTGGCCTGCGGCAGCGGCGCAGCGCACAGGATCGACGTCCCAGAGGGCGACGTCGGTGGAAAGATTTTCGACTCCCACTTCGCCGGCCATTTCCGTGCCCGGCTTCCCGCACCACACGATGCGAAACTGAGCTTTGGTGCCCTCGTACAACACATCGATGACGTCTCCCGGCTTCAGGCGAGCGTCCACGCATTGCAGCGTGGCGCCGCGGCCGCTGATGGTGCGCAGGCTGGCGGGCTGAATGAACGGGCGCGAATAAGTGTCCATGCCCCAGATTTGTACTGGAAGGTCAACGAAGACACGTGACTGCCGGCGCCGGTCCATATTCTTTACTAGTCTCCTTGGCTCTAAGCGAGGTCAAGGGGATAGTAGGCGGGTGTGGCGGGCAAACAAAGGTAACGACGGTCACACTCCGAGAGTGTCGAAAGTTTGCCGGTAGAGCGGGCTCTAGTTCTAGAGAAATAGCGATGGAGTTAGTCCATGTCGCCAAGAGAGCAGGCGCCGGGGCCGCGCGGATCGCCGCAGGAACCGCAGCCGCCGGAGGGAACGGACGCGCTGGAGGAGCCTTTAGCGGAGACGGCGAAAACACTGAGCTGCGGACTCAACTTTTTACTTTGACACTTCGGGCACTTGGCTTTGTCGCGGCCGAAGATCAGGGTTTCAAACTCGTGCTGACAATCCTGGCATACGTATTCAAAAATCGGCATTGGAGGACTCCGTGCTGCGGACTGCTCCTATTAGAATCGTTTTGTGGAAACTTCGCAAACTGAGAAAGCACCGGCGTTTGTTGCAAGCGAGTTCCGGCCGCGCTGGTGGTTGAAAGGCGGGCACATGCAGACTCTCGCCGCTTTTTTTCTGCCTCGCGGAATTCGGTTGCCGGCGGCTGAACACAGAATGATTGAAGTGGAAGCCGGGGTTCCGGTTCTATGCCATTGTCATTGGCAGAAGGAGCGAAGCAGCGCGCTGACGCTGATCATCGTGCATGGGCTCGAAGGTTCGAGCGAGTCAGAATACATGTTGGGAATCACCCGCAACGGCCTGGCGGCGGGGATGAATGTGGTGCGCATGAACCAGCGCAATTGCGGAGGCATGGATCATTGCGCGGCGACGCTTTACAATTCCAGCCGGTCCGGGGATGTGGCCGCGGTGGCGCGCAACATTGTGGAGCGCGACGGGGTGCGAGGGTTTGTGCTCATCGGATTTTCCATGGGGGGAAATCTGGTTCTGAAATTGGCGGGCGAGTGGGGCAGCGATGGGCCCGCGGAATTCCGAGGGGTGGCGGCGGTTTGTCCGGCGGTGAACTTGGCGGCTGGAGCGGATGCGCTGCATGAGCCGTCCAACCGAATCTACGAATATTACTTCTTGTTGCAGTTGTTCCAGCGGTTTCGGCGCAAGGTGCGTCTGTTTCCGGAAACCTATGACGCAGCACGTTTGCGAGGCATCAGGACTTTGCGGCAGTTTGACGAACGCGTGACGGCGTACTATTGCGGCTTTGCCGGGGCGGATGATTACTACGATCGAGCGGCTGCGGCGCATGTCGTGGACCGGATCGCGCGGCCGGCGCTGGTGATCCACGCGGCCAACGATCCTTTCGTACGCATTTTGCCGGAGACGCGGCAGAAGCTTCTGGCCAATCGCAACATTACTTATGCCGAGAGTGAAGATGGCGGGCATTGCGCGTTCATCGGCGGCAGCGATGCCTCGAACTACGACGGGCATTGGGCGGAGCGGGAAGTGGTGGAGTTTGCGAAGCAGTTTCAGGCGGCGTGTTAGGCGGCGCATGCAAAAACCAAGGTCCCTCGCTGTGCTCGGGATGACTAAGGCGACGCTAGCTGGCGCGAGCGGGGGTGCGGAACCACGACAGTGCGTCGGCGCCGTGGCCTTTGAGGCGGGTTCGCAGGAAAGCTAGAAGCAGCATGGCGAGGAAGATTACGAGCAGGCCAATCGAAGCGGCGGGAATGCTGCAATTGTGTTTGGGCAGGATTGAAACCCGGCCATAGACGAATTCGATGTGCACCCAGTAGACCAGCAGAGAAGCTTGCCCTAACTGAATCAGGGGGCTGAAGCCCCATTGTCCAGCACGCCGTTTTCCGATAATCCAGCGGCACCAGGCGTAGCTCGCTGTGAGAATTACCAGCAACATGCCGAGGCGAAGCAGAAAAAAGTTTGGGCTGGTGTGCCAGTAATCGTAAGCCGGGTAGAGTTGCTGCGGCTGTGCGTCAAAAAAGCGCGCGAGCGCAATCAATATCACTCCTGCCGCGCCCATGCTGAAAAAGGTGGAGGCTTCGCGTTGGCGCGCGCTCTGGCTTTGCAAAATAAAACCGGCGGCCAGTCCGGCGAAGGCGAAAGCCGTCCAGGGAAAAATTGGGAAGACCCAGGCCTGCGGCGCGCCGAGATTGTGAACGCCGTCGAGGTAGGATTGCAGCGGCCAGGGCAGCCAGCGCGGACGCCACGAGGTCCAGATCAGCGGGGTCAGAAAAGAAATCAGCAGAGCGGTTCCAGCGGGCGCGAGAACGAATGCGGAGCCTGCCTGTTCTCCACGCTTGATCGAGAGCACGATCCAGCAAAGCACGCCCATGAGCATCATGGAGAGGCCAATGGTGTTGAGGATATCAACGCGGAGCAGATCGCTGAGCGGCGCCCATCCCCAGGCGATGACGTATTCCTGGAGGCGGAAGAGGAGACCGAAAGCAAAGATTTCCGCGCCGCGGCGGATGGTGGTGCGGGCGATTTGGGCGGGCGGCAGATTTTTTTGCCGAAGCTTACCCGTTACCAGGGCGAACGAAATGCCCGCGAGAAACAAAAATAAGGGAGCGGGAAAAGTGCCTCCGAGTTGCGAGTACATAAAGAATTTGCTTTGGCGCAGGCTGGGGTTGAGCCAGGAGTCGTAGCAATGAGTTTGGAACATCAGGACGCAGGCTAAGCCGCGCATCCAGTCGATGTAGGCGAGGCGGGATGGAGAAGTGGAAGTCAATGCGACACAGCATGATACTCCAGCGGGGCTTATAATAAATTTTCCTAGGGGGCGCGTAGCTCAATTGGATAGAGCACCGGTTTTCTAAACCGGTGGTTGCAGGTTCGATCCCTGCCGCGCCTACCAGGAAACAGTGGCCAGTGATTAGTGGCCAGTTGTGGCTGCTGGCTGCATGTGAAGATCCTCTTCTATATCGATGTTCTGCTTTTGCTGACCACTGGCCACTGATCACTGGCCACTTGTCTTCCGGTGCTCGCACATCGCAGTATTCAGGCAGCCATCAGCCAGCATCAGTCGCTCGACTGGTTTTCCTCCGACGATGTGGGAGTCGATGATTTCGTCGACGTCGGCCTCGGCGACGTGTCCGTACCAAATGGCATCGGGATAGACGACGACGGTCGGACCGTGTTCGCATTGATCGAGACAGCCGGACTGGTTGGCGCGCACTGTGCCTTTGAGGCCACGATCCGAAAGTTTCTGTTTGAATAATTTCTGCAGTTTTGCGTGGCCGTCGGGATCGCAGCATCCGCGCGGATTCCCCGGCGGGCGCTGGTTGCCGCAGACGAAAATGTGTTTTTCAAACTTGGGCATGTGATTACATCTTATCGCGAGTGGTAGGGCGTTCCTCGCGGCCGCTGCGCGTTGCTATCCGCGGCGCGGGCGCGATAAGATACTTCGTACACATCTTCTCCGCTTTTTATCCCAGTTAGGATTTGGAGTATTTTGCCGCGGCAAGACGTGTGCGACCCCTGGGTTGTCATACGTACACGCGGCGCGGTATTGCGTTCGCGAATCCCTGTAACGGAGTTGGCATTGAAACGAGGCAAGACTGCGGTAATTGTCGGCGCCCAGTGGGGCGACGAAGGCAAGGGAAAGATCGTCGATGTTTTGTCGGAGAGCTTCTCCGTGGTGGCGCGCTATGCGGGCGGCCACAATGCCGGGCACACGGTCATCATCAACGGCAAGAAATTCGTACTGCAACTGGTTCCCTGCGGGGTGTTGCGAGAGGTGTGCCGAAGCGTGATCGGCAACGGCGTGGTGCTGGACCCCATGGCCTTTTTGAAAGAGGTGGGTGCGTTGCGCGAGGCGGGCGTGAGAGTGGATGGAAATCTTTTTGTTTCCAACCGCGCGCAGGTGATTCTCCCCTACCATCGCATGATCGAACTGGCGGCGGAGAACGCTCCGGGACGGGTGAAGATTGGGACTACATCGCGGGGAATTGGCCCGGCGTATGAAGATAAAATGGGACGCCGTGGGCTGCGCGTGGCCGATTTGCTGGATTTGCAATTGCTCAAGAAACACATAGAAAATGCGGTGCGCGAGAAGAACATGATCGCGCACGCGCTGTTCAACACCGAACCGCTTGACGCCGACAAAATGTATACCGAGTACGCGCAGGCTGCGGAGAAGATCGCACCCTTTGTTTGCGATACGGCGGTATTGCTGAATCAGGCGCTGGCCGGCGGCGAGTCGATTCTGTTCGAAGGGGCGCAGGGTACGATGCTCGACATCGACCACGGGACTTATCCTTTTGTGACTTCTTCGAGCGCGACTTCAGGTGGCGCGGCGATTGGTACAGGCGTAGCTCCGAATGCTATCCAAGCAGTGATCGGACTTACCAAGGCGTATTGCACGCGGGTGGGCGAAGGTCCGTTCCCGAGCGAAGAAAAGGGCGAGTTAGGCGAGCAAATTCGTAAGCGTGGCAATGAGTTTGGCGCAGTTACGGGACGTCCGCGGCGCACGGGCTGGCTCGACTTGCCACTGCTGCGCTACGCTGGCATGATTAACGGAATCTCCTGGCTGGTGGTGACTAAACTGGATGTGCTGGATGAACTGGCGGAGATTCCCGTTTGCGTGGGTTACGTGGTAGGCGGAAAAAAGACAATGGAAATTCCGGCGCAGGCTAGCGGTTACGACAAGCTGAAGTGCGTCTACCAGAAGATGCCCGGGTGGCGAAGTTCGACGCAGGGAGTTACTAAGTTCGACCAGCTGCCTAAGCTGGCTCGGGAATATCTGGCGTTTGTGGAGAAAGAGACCGGGGCGAAAATTGGTATGATTTCAACCGGCCCGGATCGCGACCATACGATTCTTATGGATGAATTTGTGAATGAGTTACAGACAGCAGGCTCGGGGAAAGTTTAGAATTGACTTCCATTTTGTCCGGCACTAAGACTACTTACTAAGTAAGGAGCGTACGATGGTGGTTTTGGCGGTAACGTGGATGGCGAAGGCTGGGCACGATGCCGATGTTGCCCCAATATTGGCGAAGCTGACGGAAGAGGCGCGCAAAGAACCCGGCTGTCTGATGTTTCAAGTACACCGGCATAAGACCGAGGCGAGACGTTTCTTTATCTACGAGCAGTATAAAGATGATGCCGCGCTCGAAGCACACCGTTCCACTCCGCACTTCCTGCAATATGCCCGCAAAGAATTGCCCAAGGTTGCGGACCGGGTAGAAGGCAATCTGTTCGAACCGCTGGGATAGTTAGTGTGGCGCGGGCGTCCCGCCGGCGCTTGTTGGCCACGGTTCGATATTAAGCGTAGTCACGGTCCTACTTACTGCGCTAACTCATACCCCGCGAAGAAGAAACTCAACTCAAAGCGGGCGGTATCTTCGGCATCGGAGCCGTGAATGGCATTGTGTTCGATGCTGGAGGCCCACTTTTTGCGGATGGTGCCTTCCTCCGCGCTGGCGGGGTTCGTGGCGCCCATCAACTTGCGCAGGTCGGCGATGGCGTTCTCTTTTTCCAGCGCCAGAGCCACGACGGGGCCGCTCGACATGAAGTCCGTGAGCGAACCATAAAATGGGCGGCTGGCGTGCACGGCGTAAAACTGCTCGGCCTGATGCTTGGAGATTTCCAGCATCTTCATGGCGAGAATGTGGAAGCCATTTTTCTCGAATTGTTCGATGATGTCGCCGACTGCGTTTTTCTTGACGGCGTCCGGTTTCACGATGGTAAGAGTGCGTTGCAATGTTTTCATATTGGTTTTTGGTTGTTCGTCCTTCTTGGTTGTCATTCGCTACGCTTCGATTTGCCGCTCGAATCGTAGATCCGCTTCTATCATTCCTATAACAACGGCCCTATAGCAATTGTCATCCCGAGCGGAGCGAGGGATCTTAGTTTTTGCCCATCGCGGCAATCCTGGTGGCGAGGGCGAGTACCAAGGTCCCTCGCTCCGCTCGGGATGACAACATCGTTAATGAAAGGTTCGATAATATCTAAACTTTCACACCCAGCGCCGCGACCAGCGTTTCCCCGATGTCCGCGGGAGATTTTGCCACGCGGATGCCGGCTGCTTCCATGACTTTGATTTTTTCCGCAGCGGTGCCTTTGCCGCCGGAGATGATCGCTCCGGCGTGTCCCATGCGGCGTCCGGGAGGAGCGGTCTGTCCGGCGATGAAGCCGACGACGGGCTTCTTCATTTTCGTCTTCACAAATTCAGCTGCGGTTTCCTCCGCGTCGCCGCCGATTTCGCCGATCATGATGACGGCTTCGGTCTCGGGATCGCGATTGAACAGGTCGAGCGCGTCGAGGAAGTTGGTTCCGATGATAGGATCGCCGCCGATGCCGATGGCGGTGGACTGGCCGATACCGCGCTGCGTGAGTTGATGCACGGCTTCATAAGTCAGCGTGCCCGAGCGCGAAACAATGCCGATTGAGCCTGCTTTGTGAATCGATCCCGGCATGATTCCGATCTTGCATTTGCCGGGGGAAATAATGCCAGGGCAATTGGGGCCGATCAATCGCGAGCGGCGGTTCTGCAAGAATTCCCAGGCCTTGACCATGTCGAGCGTGGGGATGCCTTCGGTGATGCAGACGATGAGATCGAGTTCGGCGTCGGCGGCTTCCATGATGGCGTCGGCGGCGAATGGTGGCGGAACAAAGATGACGGTTGTGTCGGCACCGGTTTTTTCGACGGCTTCGTGCACGGTGTTGAAAATTGGCCAGCCCTCGTGCGTGCTGCCGCCCTTGCCGGGCGTGACTCCGCCGACGACTTGTGTGCCGTAAGCTGCGCAGGCTTTGGCGTGGAAGGTGCCTTCGCGTCCGGTGAGGCCTTGCACGATCAGTCGAGTTTTTTCGTTAACCAGGATCGACATAAAGTTAAGATTCCTCGCTCTTACCCCTTGTCATCCCGAGCGGCGCGAGGGATCTTAGTTCTTGCCTGCCGCCGTAGTTCCGTTAGAGCAAGCAAAAACCAAGGTCCCTCGCTGCGCTCGGGATGACAGATACTTACACACAGTTAGCGCGCCGCCGCTACTACTTTGTCGGCAGCGTCTTTCATGGTGTCGGTAACAACGAAGTTCAGTCCGGACTCCAGCAGTATCTTTTTACCTTCGTCAACATTTGTGCCCTCGAGCCTTAATACAACGGGAAGCCTGAGGTTGGTTTTGCGGGCGGCTTCTACTACTCCAGTTGCCAGCGTATCGACACGCAGGATGCCCCCAAAAATATTGATCAGAACCGCTTTCACACTTTTATCGCTGAGAAGAATTTCGAAGGCGTGCGCGACTTGCTCGGAATTTGCGCCGCCGCCTACATCGAGAAAGTTGGCGGGCATGCCGCCCGCGTATTTGATGATATCCATGGTGGCCATGGCCAGTCCGGCGCCGTTCACCATGCAGCCCACGCTGCCCTCCAGCTTGATGTAGTTGAGGCTGTACTTGGAGGCTTCGACCTCGAGCGGATCTTCTTCGGTAATGTCGCGCAGTTCGCGAATATCGGGATGGCGGAAGAGCGCATTGTCGTCGAAGGTGAGCTTGGCATCGAGCGCGAAGAGGCGGCCGTCGGTGGTGGTGATGAAGGGATTGATTTCGAGGAGGGATGCGTCGGTGTCGAGAAATGCCTTGTAGAGGTTCGATAAAAACTGCACCGCGGGATTGATCTGCTTGGCGCTGAGGCCAAGTTTGAAAGCCATCTTGCGGGCTTGAAACGCTTCGAGGCCCATGCCGGGATCGATATGCTGCTTAAGGATGGCGTCAGGATTTTCTGCGGCGACTTGTTCGATATCCATGCCGCCGGCGGCTGAGGCCATGAAGACGGGCTTGCCCTCAGCGCGATCGACCAGAATGCCCAGGTAGAGTTCTTTTTCGATCGGCAAAGTTTCTTCGATCAGCAAGCGGCGTACGATGCGGCCTTCGGGGCCGGTCTGATGCGTGACCAATTTCATGCCCAGCATTTTTTCGGCTAGGGCACCGGCCTCGCTGACCGACTTGGCGATCTTTACCCCACCGCCTTTGCCGCGGCCTCCGGCATGGATCTGAGCCTTGACTACGACTCCGGTCGCGCCGGAACTGAGGAGCTCGCGGGCGGAAGCTTCGGCTTCCTCGCGCGAAGTAGCCATGGCGCCGCGCGGCACCGTCACGCCATACTTCTTTAGAATCCCTTTTCCCTGATACTCGTGGATTTTCATAATCGCACTTCGTTCGTTAGCTAAGAATTGGACGGAACCCGCTTGCGGCTATCGACTGAGGGCAGCAAACCTCTAATTTTATAGAAGGGCGACGGATTTGGGCAAACCGCGATGCTCCCGGTGGAGAAGTCCGGGAGTTGATTATGTGGAAATAAGAACTCTCGGCTGTCGGGTTGAGCGAAACTCGACCGCCGCTCCTCATTTCTTCGGCGTCGACGGCGTCGACACGCTCAGCGCAAGGGAGTCAACCAGATACCTAGCCTGGTCGCTGTCGACCGCACCAAGAAAGAAATACAGATCGGACGCTTCTCCGTAAACGACCCGCGCGTCGAAGTAGTAGACGTTTCCTGCCTCCGCTGTGAAATGCACGAGTCCCACGGGATGCCCGCGAAAGGACTGTACGTTCGCACACACATGATGCACTCCCGGCTCTACAGACACAGCGAAATAGGAGCTATTCTTGTTTGCTCCCACCCACGCTCCGTCGATCCCGATCTTGGTCGTCACGGCGAGGGCGTCCGAGCCCTTTTCCTGAATGAAGTAAACCAGCGCCTTCCCCGGATCGGGCTGGGCCAGCGGGTGTTGGGTTTTGTCCAGCCTCACATCGAAGCTGGCATCCTTGGGACCGCAGGCCGATGTCGCGACGGCAGATGGCCCCTGGGCGAACGCGGATGCCGCAAAAAGCAGTGCGATGAGAGCGCTTTTCATGACTTCTCCTTCAAGCCTGTCGCGCACTATCACTCAATCGGTTCTGTCTGGCCCCTCTGGAAATGAAATGTACGCACACCTAATTGGAACACCGATCCTGCGGGGAGGTGGTAAAGAGTTGTTCAATTCCAGTAAAGTTTTGTCTCGAACAAGCTCCGGGTCTTGATGGTTCTGTTCCGGTAGAATCGCTCTAATGTTCCAGTCGGAGCATTTTGTACGTACACATGATCCTCGACGCCCTCCATCGCATCGCCAATCACGGCCAGTCGCTGACGCGCGCGGAAGCGCGTGAGGTGATGGCGGAAGTGCTTGCGGGAAACTGCACCGACGCGCAGATTTCCGCGCTGCTGGTGGCCTTGCGCATGAAGGGCGAAACGGTGGAAGAGATCGTCGGCTTCGCGGAAGCGATTCGCGCGGCGGCGACGCCGTTGCCGATTTCTTCAGATGCGGACGCCGCCTCCGGCGCGCTCGATTTGAGTGGCACCGGACGCGACGCGCTGGTCGAGTCATCTCTTGTCGATACTTGCGGCACGGGCGGCGATGCCAGCGGAACTTTCAATATTTCAACAGCGGCAGCCTTCGTAACCGCGGGAGCGGGCGTGCGCGTGGCCAAACACGGCAATCGCAGCCTGAGTTCGAAGTGCGGCTCGGCGGACGTGATGGAGGCGCTCGGGGTGAACATCCAGTTGTCTGCGGAGCGGGCGGCGCAGTGCCTGCGGGAAATTGGAATTTGTTTTCTGTACGCGCCCAATCTGCACTCCTCGATGAAGCAGGTGCAAAAGGTGCGGCGGGAGCTGCGATTGCGGACCATGTTCAACCTGCTCGGTCCGCTGACGAATCCGGCGCATGCATCGGGGCAAGTGGTGGGCGTGTACGCACTCGATATGGTTGAAAAGCTGGCCGAGGCGCTGAGCATGTTGGGGCTGCATCGCGCGCTGGTGGTGCATGGACTGGATGGACTCGACGAGATCACGATCACGGGGCCAACGCGGGTGGCCGAGGCTCGCGACGGGACGGTGCGGACTTATGAAGTTGATCCCGAGGAATTCGGGATGAAGCGGGCAACGTTGGAAGATATTTCTGGCGGCGATGCGGCTGAAAATGCGGTGATCGTTCGAGAAGTTCTGAGCGGGGAAAAATCTCCGCGGCGCGATGTGGTGTTGCTGAATTCTGCGGCGGCGCTGGTGGCGGCGGGACGGGCGGATCACCTGGCGGATGCGATTCCAGTGGCGGCGCGCTCGATTGACTCTGGGGCGGCGGCGGGGAAGTTGGATGCGCTGGCAAGGTTTACAAAGCAAGTGGTCAGTGGCCGGTGATCAGTGGCCGTGCCAGCCCTGGACAGCTAGGGTGCTCGTTACTGACCACAGATATTTCAATCACTTTCCGGCGTCACTAGCTTCGATCTTGAACGTGTTGTTGCCCGTGTCGCTTTCGGGGACGCTGCCATCGTTGACCACGATTTCCTGCGGCGGTTTGGAAACTTCTACGCGAATCACGCCGGTGCTCTTGCCGCGTACTACGAGGCGTTTGGTGATTTCGCCGCCCTCGAATTTAACGGTGAGCGGAACTTCGGCGCCCGCTGCGCCCAGGTTTTCTACGGTGATGGTGAGCATGTAACCTTCGGGCAACGTTTTGCGGGTGAAGGCCGAAGCCACTTTGAAATCGGGGAGGCCGCGATCGCGGTAGACCCAGTCGTCGAAAAACCATTCCAGATCGCGCTGGGTCTGCGACTGAAGCAATTTCTGCATGTAGGAAGGTTCCTTGTCGTCGTCTGAATGGTAAGAGGCGAGAGCTTTCTTCAACGCTGCATCGCCGATCATGTCGCGCAGCATCCACCACACGCACAGGGCCTTGCTGCGGTAGAGTTCCTCGTCATCCGAGTTGATCAAAGAGCGGTTCACTTCATCTTCGGACCGGGGGGCGGTCGTCTTATTGTCCGGGTCGTTCTCGGCGGCGTTGAGTGCGGAACGGTGCAGTCCAATGTAGTCGAGCGCAGCCTGGCGTCCGCTCTGCTGTTCCAGGTAGAGTGCCTGCGCGAAGTGGGCGAGGCCTTCGTTGATCCAAGGGCGCGGCGAGGAAAAGGCGGCGTGGGTTAACTGATGGGCGGCCGATAGGCGGGCGACTTTGTCATTGGTGGCGATAAGCGGCGTCAGCAACAGAGGACCGCTCTCATAGGGCGCCGAGTCCGGATCGAGCAGGTCGGCAGTTTCCGCTTTGCGGCGTGCGGCCCCAAACCAGTCGGTGACAAGAGGGAGCACTTTCTCCGCAGCATCCGCGTAAAGAGCGGCTGCGGCGTCATGTCCATGCAGGAAGTGAACCGCAAGCGCACTTCGATCGACGATGCCATAATCGGCGATTACGAACGCGGGCACAAGCGATCCCAGCAAACGGTAGGTGCAGTCGGCCACGAACTCATGTTGCACTTCGTGCGCCACGGCGCACCCTGTCGCATTGACCAGAAATTCCGGCGGTTCGCTTTCATCGCTGGTCGCGGCAAACTGCAAGTGCATGGACGCGTTCTCACGCGCTTTCCATCGGTGCAGAATCTCGAACAGATTTTTGCCTTCCGAAAGGTTCGCGGCTTCGGTGGAGATGGGATACCAGGCCACATATCCAATGCCGCGCACGGCGGTGAATTTTGAACTTATCTGGTCCCAGTCGGAACTGTTGGCTTGATCTTCCGGCGCGCCGATGCGGGTGAGTCGAGTAGCATCGAGGAGGATGACGCCTTCGTAGGCGATTTCGAGAACGACAGTAGCCTTGGGCGAAACGGCCTCCGGCAAAGTGACGATAGCTTCGGACAGCGAGCCAGTGTGGTCGATATCGGACGTGTAGGGTTGCGAGACGAATTGCAGCGGCTTGTCGCCGCTCATGACCGAGCGCCAGCTTAAAGAAGATGAGATCTGGAGCACTGCATTTTTTTGCGGCGTGGAAGAATCGTTCCGAAGAGTAATTTTGCCGCGAACTCCTAAACGCTGTTGGCCGGGTTCGAGGCGGACATTCAGATCGTAATTGGTGAAGGTGAAAGCTTCGCGATCGAGAGCAAAGGCATTCACCACAGAGGCACAGAGAACCCAGAGGAAGACAAGTACAAGGCTGCGCAACTTCATTTCACACCCGAGGCCGCCTCTTTGTCTTTGGCGCGGCGCTGGCGCACGATTTCATACAGCACCACTCCGCCGGCGACAGAGACGTTCAGCGACGGCACCTTGCCGAGCATCGGGATCGAAACCAGAAAGTCGCACTTCTTCTTCACCAGGTCGTGCAGGCCTTTTCCTTCCGCGCCGAGAACTAACGCGCAATCCATGTTGTAATCCAGCGCGTCGTAAGTTTGCTGGCCGCGTTCGTCCAGGCCGACGGTCCAGATATTTCGATCTTTCAATTCTTCCACCGTGCGGGCGATGTTGGTCACTCTCGCAATGGGCAGGTATTCGCTGGCCCCCGCGGAAGTTTTTGTAACCGTGCCGGTGACGGGGGCTGCGCGGCGCTCGGGAATAACTACGCCATCGGCGCCGGCGGCATCGGCAGTGCGCAGGACGGCGCCAAGGTTGTGCGGATCTTCCACGCCGTCGAGCACGATGACGAGAGAATATTTTCCGCGCTTGGCCCCGACTACATCATCGAGATCACTGTATTGTTTGGCCGATGTAACGGCCACAACTCCCTGATGTGCAGCACGTCCGGCCATCTGGTCGAGCTCGACGCGGCTGAGAAAACGCACGGGCACGCCCAACTTGCGGCAGTCTTCGATCATGCGCTGGAGGCGGATATCGTGCCGCTCCTTGGCCATGCCGACCCATTGAAAAGCGCGTCCGCGGGCCTTGAGCGCCTCGGTGACGGCATTGATGCCGTAGATGTAGTTCATACGGCCAGTTGCCAGTTGCCGGTTGTCAGTTGCCAATTTTGCAATTCCCGCATCTTCCAAGTGTACCGAAAGCTGGAGATTCAGACATCGACTATGCGACGTGCGCGTGACAGATCGGGAAGGGCACGACTTCAGTCGTGCCGAAACGCCGGCGCTACCGTGGAAGAGCGGCGCTTCAGCGCCGCGTAAGGCTCACAAGATACGTGGGCTTTAGCCCCTGAGGGTCGTATTGAGAGCTCGAAGGATCTCCTCTGGTTCGGGGCGTTCCGTGTAGTCCTCGTTCGCGGAAGCGTAGACCACCATGCCGTCGCGGTCGATGATGTAAGTCGCGGGAATCGGCAGTTCCCAACTGTCGTCGCCGTTTACGAAGGGCAGATTGACGAAGGCACGTTGATAAATCGCCTTCTGCTCGCCAGGGATTTTATAGGTGAGTCCGAACTCGCGTGCAACCTTGTTGCCAGCGTCGGAAAGCAGCGGGAAGCGCAGCTTGTGTTGATCGCGCATGAAGAAAGATTGCTGCACGGTTTGCGGAGAAATGGCGACGAGCGTTGCTCCCGCCTGCTCGATCTCCGGCAGGATAAGGTTCATGGCTTCCATCTGAGCGACGCAGAAGGGACACCAGCGGCCACGGATGAAGCATAAGACTAAGTGGCCTTTGGCGAGCAGGTTGGAGGAAGAGACGATTTTTCCGTCGTGATCTTGGAGTTGGAACTCTGGAACCTTCGCGCCGACGGGCAGGATATTCGCTGCGAGGCGCTGTCGCTTCAGTTCCGCAATGGCGCGGGCATGAACGGCTTGTGTCTCCGCAGGAACATACTTCGCAATCAGTTCCTTGCGCTCGGCGAAGATTTCGCGCAGCGGGCGGATTTCAGTCTCAGGAGCCGATTCTTCGAGGGATCGCCATTTCATGGAAGCAGCCACCAGTTGCCAGAAGGTCAGAACCGCGCCGCAGTTTCTTGCTGGCAACAGGCAACTGGAAGCTGGCAACTGACTTTCTCTACATCCCCGGCAGCTTCATCCCCGCCATCCTGCGCGCGAAGCTGGGCTTGCCCATCTGTTTGAACATCTTTTTCATCTGCGCGTATTGGCGAAGCAGGTTGTTCACTTCCTGCACGGTGGTGCCGGAGCCGCGGGAGATGCGCTTGCGGCGGCTGCCGTTGATCACTTCGTGATGATTGCGCTCGTGCGCGGTCATCGAATTGATGATGGCCTCGACGCGGTTGATCTGTTTTTCGTCCACGTTGTCGGCGGCTTTTTGCAGGCCGGAAAATGGGCCGATGCTTGGCATCATGCCGATCAGGCTCTTGATCGAGCCCATCTTCTTCACTTGCCGCAGCTGATCGCGAAAATCTTCCAGCGAGAAGCCGTCGCCGGTGAGGGCTTTGGTGGCCATCTCCTGCGCTTTTTTCTTGTCGATCTGCGATTCGGCGCGTTCGATCAGCGAGAGAATGTCTCCCATGCCGAGAATGCGCGAGACGATGCGGTCGGGATGGAAGGGCTCCAGTGCATCGTACTTTTCGCCCACGCCGATGAACTTGATGGGCTGGCCGGTAACTTGCCGGATGGAAAGCGCAGCGCCGCCGCGGGCGTCGCCATCCATTTTGGTGAGCACGACGCCAGTGAGCGAAAGTTTTTTGTGGAATTCGTCGGCGGAGCGGACGGCGTCCTGTCCGGTCATGGCGTCGGCGACGAACAGAATCTCGGAGGGATTCAGCAGCTTCTTCAGCGACTGCATCTCGCTCATGAGATCGTCGTCGATGTGGAGACGCCCGGCGGTGTCGACGATCAGCACGTCGCAGCCGGAGACGATGGCCTCACGGCGGGCTTCTTTCACGAGGCGCTCGACGGCTTGCGTGAGTTTTTCTGGAGTGTCGGCCTCGCCGACTTCGCCTTCGTAAATCTGAGCCTTGACGGCCTGCGCCACAATTTTCAGTTGCTCGCGCGCGGCCGGACGGTAGACGTCCACTGAAACCAGCAGCGGGCGATGGCCGCCTGCCTTGAACCAGTGCGCCAGCTTGCCGGAGGTGGTGGTCTTGCCGGAACCCTGCAATCCGGCCATCAGAACGACCGTGGGCGGCTGCGAAGCGAACTTCATGCGCGCCGTGTCTTTGCCGAGGGTCTCGACCAGTTCGTCGCGCACGATCTTGATGACCTGGTCGCCAGGAGAAAGAGCGGTGAGCACTTCCTGGCCCACGGCCTTGGCCTGGATGCGGTCGATTAATTCTTTGACGACTTTGAAGTTGACGTCGGCTTCGAGCAGCGCGAGACGAATTTCGCGCAGGGCCTCGGCGATGTTCTCTTCGCTGAGGCGAGCCTGCCCGCGAAGGGACTTAAAGGCGCGTTGGAGTTTTTCCTGGAGATTCTCGAACATAGGTCCTTTTGAAAGTTTATCAGTTTCTCCGATCTTCCAGCCGGAGTAGAATGTGCAATCTTGGAGAAGAAATGCTTGGTCTCGGGTCAAAGTACAACAAATTTTGGGAATGGTTCGAAACGCACGAAGACGAGATTTTTCACTTTGAGAGGAAACAGGAGAAGGTATTTGGCAAACTGGCTTCTCGACTTCGTCGCGTGCATCCCGATCTAGTATTCGAGTTTTCTAGTGTCATCGACGGTCGAAGAGAGTTTACGGTTAGCGCCGGAGGAATCAATAGCATCTTTCCTGAAGTCACGGCTTTGGCTCGATCGGCCCCAGATCTCCCGCGGTGGCAGATCACTGCCTTCCGGCAGAGGCAGGATATCCCGGAAATCCGATGCGGGGACAAATCGCTCAAGCGCGATGCGGTGTTCTTCGATTACATCCCGTCCGGAGATAAGATCGATCTGCTGCTTTTCATTCCGGGGTTCGCCGACAGTTCGCCAGAAGGCCTCACTGGCCTGAAGACCATCGGCTACTTGCTCCTGGATTCGGCCGTCGGCGAATACGACGTTGAGACCAAAATTGCAGGAATCCGGATGCTAGATGCGTCGGAGTATCCGGAAAGACGAAGAATACCATTGCGCGAGCTGCCCTCAGTTGTCGACAAGTTGCCGAAGACTGTTCAGTGACTTATTACCCGACCTTTGGCCTCACCATCTCAAACCTCTGCGTAGTCCTCGCGTACTGAATCCCGCCCATGCGGCCGATCAGGTCCAGCGAATTGCGATCCAGTTTGCCGTCTTTCATGTGGGCGTCGTTCATGTGAATTGCGACAACCTGGCCGATCACGAGGCTGCTGCTGGCGGGGGCGGGAGAGAAATCGAGAATCTGATGAAGCTTGCACTCGAAGCTGACGGGGGATTCGGCGACTCTGGGCGGGCGCACGATCTTCGAGGGCTCCGGGGTGAGCTTCGCCAGTTCAAATTCGTCCACAGACGGGTCGTATTCGCCGCTGGTTGCATTCATAGCTTCGCGAAGATCGTAAGTAACAACATTGACGACGAATTCGCCCGTTTCGTGGACGTTCCGCAACGTGTCTTTGGCTTCGCCATGCACGACTTCCGGCTGCCTGGCGCGGCGCAGGCCAGGAGCGAAGGCCAGCAAGGGAGGGTCGACGCAAACTGCGTTGAAAAAGGAAAAGGGCGCGAGGTTGTGCTGTCCGGATGGACTTATTGTGGAAACCCAGGCGATGGGGCGCGGCGCGACGGAGTTGAGCAAGATGCCGTAAAGCTCGCTGTGCGGGAGGTCCGACGGGGTGACGATCATTTTATCGAGTATAGCGTCTGGCGGCTGTGGGTTCGCAACTCATCAGACGGGTGGATCAGCCTTCATCGCCATGCTTCATGCGAACACTTCTTTCGCCGCGATAACGGTGTTGCTGTGGATGGTGACCGTATCTTCTACTTCTTGCGCGTAGCCCCCGGCAAAGGTCACCATCACGGGAATATTCCGCGCCTGCGCCACGCGGAACACAAGCTCGTCGCGTTTCTTCAGACCCTCGATAGTCAGCGAAAGCCCGCCGAGTTGATCTTCCTTATAAGGATCGGCGCCCGCGAGGTAACACAGCAAATCAGGCTCGCACTGCCGCAACCCGGAGCTGAGCGCATTGTCAAGCCAGGCCAGATAATCGTCGTCTTCGATTCGGTCGGGCAAGTCCACGTCGATGGAAGACGGCGGCTTCCACATGGGGTAATTGTTGTGCTGGTGCAGGGAGATGGTGAAGACATCGCCGGCGTTGGGATTTTTGCGGCGCGGCCCCTGCGCGGAAAGCGGCGAGCCGGATGCGGAGGGCAGCGGATCGCCGGGAGCGCGCTTGGCGGCGAAGATCACCGCCGTGCCGTTGCCCTGGTGGACATCGCAATCGACGGTCATGGCGGTGCGAATTTTGCCGTCGCTCTGCAGGCGGCGGATGGCGACGGCGACGTCGTGGATCATGCAGAAGCCTTCGCCGTGGTCGGGGAAGGCATGATGGAAACCGCCGCCGATGTTGACGGCGACGCGATCGGACAGAGCGTGCCGCGCTGCCAGGATCGATCCTCCGGCGGCGAGCCAGAAGGCATCGACCAGATCCCGCGAGTAAGGAACTTCGAGCGCCAATTCTTCGCGCGCGCTGAGCGTGCCCGTGGCCAGCTTGTCGACATATTCGGGCGTGTGAACGAGCAGGATATCGTCATCGGTAGCGGGTCGCGGTTCCAGGAAATCCTTCGCGTCGGCGACCCCGGTCGCGAGCAATCGTTCGCGGATGCGCTGGTATTTTTCGGCAGGGAAGACGTGCTGGCCGATGGGCAGGTAATAGGCGTCGCTGTAGATTAGTTTGAAGGGAAGCATGCAGCACTCAGCATTCAGCACTCAGCTCAGACAATTGGGTGCCGAGGACCTCATATGATACGCGAAGGGAGCAATTGGCAATTAGCAGTTAGCCAATTGCTAATTGCTAATTGCTAATTGCTCTGCTGAGTGCTGAATGCTGAATGCTGAATGCTGAATGCTGAATGCTCTCCCCCTTACCGCTTCTTTGGTGGAACCGTAGTTGCCAGCATCGACCTGCGCACCGGGACAATGGCGCCTTTCGCCGGGTCCGCTGCGGCATGGGCCCGGGTCAGCACTTCCTCCTGGATGTATTGCACAAACTCCTGAATCTGGCGCTGCATCTCTTCCATGCGCTCGCGCATTTGCAGGATGATGGCCATGCCGCTAATGTTTACGCCGAGATCGCGCGCCAGCGACAGAATGAATTCGAGCCGCTGCAAATCTTCGTCCGTATAAAGGCGCGTGTTGCCTTCGGTGCGCGACGGCTTCAACAATCCCTCGCGCTCGTAGAGTCGCAGAGTCTGAGGGTGAATTCCGTACATTTCTGCGACGGAAGAAATCATGTAGGCGCCCTTGGATTTCCGCTTCGTCATAACTCCCGTTGATTCTAGAGCAGGACGCCTTTTCTTGCTAATTTCGCTCGACCGATTTCCGCCAACGCGAGCGTCGCAAAAAGGCATCGAAGCAGCAGGAGGAAATCATGGACGAAAATAATGCTATCAACGTGATCGAGAATCTTATTGAGACGTGCAGAGACGGGCAAAAGGGCTATCAGGATGCCGCTGCCCACGTGAAGCGTCCCGACCTGAAAACTTACTTTAACGAGCAGAGCCTGGAGCGAGCCCGTTTTGCCGGGGAGTTGCAAGAAGAGCGAATTCGGTTGGGCAAGACGGATAAGAAGGATTCCGGCTCTGTGGGAGGAACACTTCGCCGCGCCTGGATCGACACCAAAGTCAGTCTTGGCGGCGGCGATAAGACGATCCTCGAATCGGTTGAGGCCGGAGAGGACAGTGCCAAGGAAAGCTACCAAAAGGCGGTTACTGGCGATTTGCCGGAGAATATCGCTCAGATCGTTCGCCGACAGGCGGCCAGTGTTCAGAGAGCGCATGACAAAGTAAAAAGCCTGCGAGACGAGGCACGAGCGGCTGCATAATTTGAAAACCGCACCAATAAAAAAGGACCGGGAGTTTCCCGGTCCCTTTTTTGCGGCGGCGAATATGCTCACGCTGCCGGTTGAGCCTTTTCCGCCGTGGCTGCCCATCCCTGCGGCTTCAATAAATGATTGACGGCGTAAGCGACAAATCCGGTCGCAATCAGAATCATGCCGAACTCGAACGAGCTCATGTTCCAGATTTGCTCATGCTCGCTGCGGATAATGGAAAAACCGAGCAGCAGCATCGGCGGGATGCCGATGGCAATCGCCCCAAACAATCCTCCGGGAACGCGGAACGGCCGCGCCAGCTCCGGTTCGCGGAAGCGCAATACCACTAGCGCAACAAATTCCAGCAGCAAACTGAAACCGTAAAGAAGGATGTCGATCGTAACGAGGCGGGCAAAGCCCAGGCCGAGGCACATGGCCCAGCACAGCGCGAGCGCCAGAATGGCTACCCAGGGCGCCCGCGATTTCTTTTGCAGCTTGCCGAAGACGCTGGGTAACATGCCGTCCTGCGCCATCGCCAGCGGGAGGCGCGAGTAGCTCATCACCAGCGCATTGAACATGCCAAAGGCGCTGATAATTCCGCCGAGGACCACCCCGATGCGAAGGAGCGGGCCGCCGAGCAAGCCAGCGATGTCCGCCCAGGAGCCGGTTTCCCACGCGGTGGCTTTGAGGCCGGTCATCCACAGGGCGGCGAAGGGGAGCACGTAGCTCAAGGCTACGATGCAGACGGCAACCAGCATGGCTCGCGGGTAGGTCCGCTGTGGCTTCTCGACTTCGGTGGCGATGGTGGAGGCGTTGTCCCAGCCCATGTAATTCCACATGCAGATCAGCAGCCCGCCGAGGATATCCACGGTAGACGTTGTCGGCTTGGTCACAGCATTCGCCAGCGCTCCGATTTTGAAAGGGGCGATCAGCACAATCGCCACGAACGGCGCCGACAGCGCGAAGAACAACCACAGCGACGTGAGCGAAACTACTTTCACGCCGGCAATATTGAGCAACGCGCAGGCGATTACTACCGCCAGCGCAACCCACCATCCGCGGTTTGCCTCCTGGAACCACGGGAACATCCGGGTCAGGTAGGCCACGAACAGTGTGGGGTAGATCGCCATATCGAAAATGGACGCAACCAGCGAGAGCCAGGCTTCCTGAAATCCCCAAAAATTTCCCATGGCCCGCCGGACCCAGGCGTAGTAACCGCCTTCGTAGGGAAGAGCGCTCGAGAGTTCGCCGATCATGAAGGCTGTAGGCAGGCTCCAGAGGAGCGGGGTGAGCAGCAGGATCAGGATCGCGCGCCCGTAGCCGGCTCCGTGGACGATGTCCTCCGTGCCATACGTTCCGCCCGACACCATGAAAAAGGTGGCGGCGACCAGCGGCCACAAGGTAAGGCGGACGAATTTTTTCCGGTTGGGAATGGCGGCGAGAGGCTGGGGAAGCTCTGTATGTTGACGCGGGGCGCTAGCTGTTGCCAATTTCGATGTATTCCTCCTCAAGCGACTCACTCTCAGCTACTCCGCAGCGGGCCGGTGTTCTGAGCAAATTGCGCGAGCTTTCTGGTTCTTTTAGATTCCAGAAATTCCGCTGGAGTTAGTTCGCATTTGTGAGATTACGGGAAATTTCAGACGATGCAAGAAAAATATGAAAAAAATTTGAAAAACTTTGTCAACGCGAAGAGTACGGAGGTAACGCGATCCCGCGCCGCGAATTCGCCGCTCGCGGAAGATGAGGCGACGCTACTATTGCTAAGGCGACTCGCAATGACTATTATTTCGTCGATTCTCGAAAGAGGGATTCCAATGAAACAATCTTTTCTTGTCGCAACACTACTCGTGACTGCAATTGCAATGTTCGCAACTCAGCCATCCCACGCCCAAAATGCTTTTACACCCGACCAAGTGAAATGGGGGCCTGCGCCACCATTTATCCCGGCCGGGGCGCAACTTGCCGTGCTCGAAGGCAATCCCATGGCTTCATCTGGCGACTACACCATCCGGCTCAAGATGCCCGATGGCTACAAGATCGCGCCGCATACTCATCCTACCCGCGAAAACGTCACGGTGCTGTCGGGCACTCTCAAAGTCGGTATGGGAGACCAGTTCGACGCGAGCAAGATGATGAGCTTCGGGGCCGGCAGCTTCGCCTATCTCGACCCCAGCATGCACCACTACGCCGGGGCTTCCGGAGAGACCGTGATTCAAATCCACGGGCAGGCTCCCGTGAAGTTTAACTACATCAATCCGGCGGACGACCCGAGTATGAAGAAGTAAAGAAAAAGGGCCCGGCCTGTCCGGGCCCGCGATTAAAACCTCTAACACAGGGGGCACAGAGGAACACAGGGTAGAGCGCTACTTTTCCCAGTTTCTGCCGTCGACCATGCGCTTAATTCCATCTCGCAGGTGTGTCACGTAGAAATTAATCAGCAGTCCGACCCCGATCCTGCTTAGGCGCATGTACGACAGAAGCTGGGCTTGATGAACGGGATGAATGGCGTCTACGCTTTTCACTTCGACGATAACCAGACTCTCGACGACCAGATCGATTCTGTAGCCGAGTTCGATCTTCTCCCCGTCGAAAAATACAGGTAGCCCGACTTGGCTTGCCACCTCCAAGCCGCGCTTCTTGATTTCATGGGCGAGACAGCCTTGGTAGGCGCTTTCGAGCAAGCCCGGCCCCAATACAGAATGAACGTGCATCGCAGAAGAGACGAATCGCACCAGAAACCTGGTTTACGCGAAGCGAGCGGAAGGATGAAGGTGAGGCAGCCATGAAAACTACATAACACACAAGACAAGGTTTACCCTGTGTTCCTCTGTGTCCTCTGTGTTAAAGATTTGGAGTTGGTTCTGTTTTGGTACGCTAGACTTTCTTCCACAACTCTTCCCGCGGATCTTCCGGGTTCAGCTTGGCCAACTCTTTCAGCAGCTCTTTGGTGCGCTCGTCTCGCGGCATAGGCACGTTCACCGTGATCTCGACAATCTCATCGCCGCGCACGCCCTCTTTGGTGGCGGAAGGAACGCCCTTCTCGCGCAGACGCAGCTTTTGTCCCGGCTGGGTGCCGGGTGGAATCTTCAGCAGAGCGCGTCCATCGATGGTCGGCACTTCAATCTTGGCCCCGAGCACGGCTTCGGCGACGCTGACCGGAACGGTAAGATAAATGTCGTCGCCATCGCGCCGGAAGACGGGATGTTCCCCGATTCGGATGATGACGTAGAGATCGCCGGCAGTGCCGCCGTGGGCTCCGGCATTGCCTTTGCCCGCCAGGCGGATGCGCTGCCCGTCGCGCGTCCCCGCCTTGATGCGCACTTCCAGGGGTTCGCTGCGGCTGACGGTGCCCTCGCCGTGACAAGCGGGACAGGTGGAAATATTCTTGCCCGTTCCCTGGCAGTGCGGGCAAGCTACGTTGAACTTCATGCGGCCGCCGGTTTGCGTGATCTGGCCGGTGCCGTTGCATTCGGGACATTTTCCCGGCGCTTCGATGTAGCCCTGGCCATGGCAATTTGCGCAGACATCCTGGCGCGTGATGTTGAGGCGCATGACGCCGCCGCGGATGGCCGTCCAGAACGGAACGTTTACCTGGTATTCCAGGTCGGAGCCCTCTTCGGGACCGGCCTCGGTGGCTACGCCTCCGCGTCCGCCGCCGAAGATTCCCGAGAAGATATCCTTGAATCCGCCGCTGCCACCGGTTCTTCGGCCTCGGCCTGCGCCATCCACCAGATCGGAAAAATCGAAGCCTCCGAAATCGAAGGGAACGCCCTGGCCACCCGCTCCTCCTCCAGGCGCGCCTCCGGCAAACCCGCCCGCACCGCCGCCGCGAGCGTAGGCCTCTGCCGTCGCGGGATCGATGTTGTCCGAGTAGAAGCCAACCTGGTCGTAGATCTTGCGCTTCTTGGGATCGCTGAGAACGTCGTTGGCCTCGGAGAGCGTCTTGAACTTCTCCTCGGCGGACTTGTCCCCAGGATTGACGTCAGGGTGGTACTTGCGCGCCAGCTTGCGGAAGGCCTTGCGGATTTCCTCGGCGGAGGCCGACTTCTTTACGCCGAGAATCTCGTAGTAATCTTTTTTTGTTGTGGTAGCCATTAGAACACTACGTCTCCTACGACGACGTTCGGGAGATTAGTTCGGAATCCTATGCCTCTCTTCTTGTAACATGACCAGCGGCCCACTCTCCGCCGCATCTTCATAAACCGGGATCGGCCAAGCGCCGGTAGCCGTGGAGACAAAAACCCGCCAGCGCCTCTCATCCTCAGCCAGACTCACAAAATAGGTCTCGTCGTTCACCTGGAAATCCATTTCAACCCCCTGGGAAACTCTTGCCTGTACTTAAAAGGATGGCGCGGGCAAAGTGCCCGCGCCAACGATCCAAGCTAACAGCTAACAGCTAGGAGCTAGCAGCTAGCAGCTTAGCTTACTTTCTTGTCCTCGACATCGACGTACTCAGCGTCGATCACGCCTTCATCTTTCTTCTGGCCGCTGGCGCCATTGCTGCCCGCACCGTCCGTCGGACCTGCGCCCGGCCCAGCACTTGCCGCCGGAGCCTTCGCCTGCGCCGCCTTATACATTTCTTCAGCCAGCTTGTGCGAAGCCTTGGTCAGGGTCTCGCGAGCCTTGTCCATCTGCGCTTTGTCATTCGATTCCAGCGCCTTCTTGGCGTCGGCCACGGCGTTCTCCACATCGCCACGATCCGAGCCCGAGATTTTATCCCCCGACTCGCGCAGCATCTTCTCCACGTTGTAGACCATGCTGTCGAGCTGGTTCTTGGCCTCGATCGCGTCGCGTTGCGCCTTGTCCTCGGCCGCGTGCGCAGTGGCTTCCTTGGCCATGTTCTCCACTTCTTCCTTCGACAATCCAGAAGACGACGTGATCGTAATCTTCTGGTCCTTCTGCGTGGCCGTATCTTTCGCCGTCACGTTCAGGATGCCGTTGGCGTCGATGTCGAACGTCACCTCAATCTGCGGCACGCCCCGCGGAGCGGTCGGAATCCCGGTCAAGTGGAACTTCCCCAGAGTCCGGTTCTGCGCGGCCATCGGACGTTCCCCTTGCAGCACGTGCACCTCAACCGAAGTCTGATTATCAGCCGCGGTCGAGAACGTTTCCGTCTTCTTCGTCGGAATGGTCGTATTCCGCGGAATCATCGGAGTCGCCACGCCGCCGAGAGTTTCGATCGACAAAGACAGCGGAGTCACGTCCAGCAGCAACAAATCCTTCACTTCGCCGCCGAGCACGCCGCCCTGAATCCCGGCTCCAATCGCCACCACTTCATCGGGATTCACTCCCTTATGGCCTTCCTTGCCAAACAACTCCTTCACCAGAGCCTGAATCCGCGGCATGCGCGTCTGCCCGCCGACCAGCACTACTTCGTTGATCTTGCCGGCGTCCACGCCCGCATCTTTCATACACTGCTTGCACGGACCCACCGAGCGCTGAACGATATCTTCCACCATCGTCTCCAGCTTGGCCCGCGTCAGCTTCTTCACCAGATGCTTCGGGCCCGAGGCATCCGCCGTAATGAACGGCAGGTTGATCTCGTGCTCCATCGTGGTGGAAAGTTCAATCTTCGCCCGCTCGGCCGCATCGCGCAGCCGCTGCAACGCCATTTCGTTCCCCTTGCCCCGCAGGTCGAGCCCTTCATCCTTCTTGAACTCATCGATCAGCCAGTCGACGATCCGCTGATCCAGATTGTCGCCGCCCAGGTGCGTGTCGCCGTTGGTGGCTTTCACCTCGATCACGCCCTCGCCTACTTCCAGCACCGAGATGTCAAACGTCCCGCCGCCAAAGTCGTAGACGGCGATCATTTCGTCCTTCGTCTTGTCGAGACCGTACGCCAGCGCCGCCGCCGTAGGCTCATTGATAATGCGCTTCACTTCGAGCCCGGCAATCTGCCCGGCATCTTTCGTAGCCTGCCGCTGCGCGTCGTTAAAGTAGGCCGGAACGGTGATGACCGCCTCGGTCACTTTCTCTCCGAGGTAGTCTTCCGCCGCCTTCTTCAGCTTCTGCAAAATCAGAGCCGAAATCTGCGGAGGCGTGTACTCCTTGCCCTGCGCCAGCACCGCCACATGGTCGCCCGACTGCACCACCTTGTAGGGCACCATCTTGATCTCTTCCGTCACCTCGTTAAAGCGCCGCCCCATAAAGCGCTTGATCGAATAAACCGTGTTCTCCGGATTGGTGATCGCCTGCCGCTTCGCCACCTGCCCCACCAACCGCTCCCCAGTCTTGGTAAACCCCACCACGGACGGAGTAGTCCGCCCTCCTTCTTCGTTAGCGATCACTTTAGGCTCGCCGCCCTCCATCACCGCCACGCAAGAATTGGTGGTTCCAAGGTCAATTCCGATAATCTTGGCCATAAAATGTTCTCCTCGAAAGCCTTCTCGGAGCCGTAAGGCAGCTCCGTCACTAACATAAGTGCTTTGTAATCAATGCGCTTATGATTGCCAACAGCTCCATCCTAAGACCTGAGTGGAATGTTGTCAAGGTTTAGATGCGGGAAGGAACGGGTCGGATGCTGCCGTTCCCCTATAATGGACTCCCATATGTCCGAATTCATCGAGAGGCAGATTGCTTGGTTCAAGGACACGGGCCGGGAGTATGGACACCGCCGCCGCAAAATCGTGGATGAAATCAACAGGCAAGAGGGCATTGTCGCCTCGTATTCGCAGATTACAAATCCAAACCTTCAGGACCGGAACCATGCCGAGAGCTACCTTGGCGCGCTCAAACAAACTGAACTGGAATTGGATCGGGAGGCGGCTCGGAGCGGTCTGGATCTGAGTGAAGGCGAAAAAATATTTTGGGACATGCATTGCGCCGTCCTTGAGGAAAGGGGAGGCCGGGAGCCAGAAACAATGGATATCGCACTGGTTTATCTAGAGTTCAAGAACAGGTATTTTGGCGATTCCGTACCAGACCTTTCGGAGAGCTTCGTTGCCGAGTTTGTGAAGTTGCCCTTCGACGTTGCCGGGGCTTCCCATCTTCCCGAAGACTCGGCGAAATTTGGAGTTAGGAGGGGCATACGGATCAATGAGAAACTGCGTGGATTTCCGGCAGAAGCGAAGGTCGCACTGCTGCACGAGATGATTCATGCCACGGGAATCAGAAAACACGGGGACGAATTCAAACGAGCCCTGGGCGATCTTTTCGCGAAAGGCGCCTATACAGATTCTCTAATACTCTGAGCAAAAAATGCCGGGCCGACGTTCTCTATGCTGCGAGGGGCGGGTCCGAAAGTGGTATTATTCCACCGCCAATCTATGAAGAACTGGAAGGCAACAGTAGCCGGCTTGGCCCTCGCAGCCCTTGGCATCGTTCATTCACTATGGCCCCAGCATCTGTCAATGGACTGGCCTTCAGTTACGCTTCTCGTCGCTGGCGTTTTCTTCTGCTTCTCGGGTCACGTGGCGGCGTTCCTCCCGTACATCAAGCGACTGAAGCTAGGCCAGGCAGAAATCGAAATACAAGAAAAACTTGGCGTTCTCAGCAAGAACGTGAAGCAACTGGAAGACGCCCCAGAGAAGGCGATACGTCATGCGTCCTCGACAGCGACAGACACGACCGATACCTCCATCGAGTCAACAATCCTCGATATCGCTTCGAAGGATAAGGCTGCGGCCCTCATCCGACTAGGCATCGAACTCGAGGGGAGGATAGCGTTATTATGCAAAGAGGCCAACGTCATGCCTGCGCATCGAACATGGCGCGATTCGATAAATACCCTGACGCGGGCGAAAATACTCGATCCTACGCTCGCGAACGCGCTGATCGAATTCCGGGACGTGCGTAATCGAGTCATCCATTCGGGTCTGCGCGCACCTGTGCAACAGAGTATGCTCACTCGCGCAATCGACGACGGGCTGAACCTTTTGAGGTTGCTATAGAGTCGGGTGGCCCGCTTCTTCGGCCCAGTTCCACCGAAACGTGTGCCCCATGTTTCGCGTTCTTTGCCGGGTGCCCCATCCTTGCCGCCAATATACAGCCTTTATCTGAGAAAACTCCGAAGCGGCAAGGGTGGGATTCCACGGCCCCCATCCCTCTGGGGATTTTGTTGATTCACACACAATCTTTCCCGTGCCCGTAAACCCAAGCAGCCAACCATGACCCCCGAAATCCGCGACGCATCCTTGGAGGCCAGAATCCGAAAGCAACTCCAAGCCACCGGCTCCAGCAGCGTCGAGGAAGTGCTGCTCCGCCTGCTTTAAACTCCTGAATGACATCGTAATTCAACTGAAGTACAATCAGGCAGGAGCCTTCTCATGCCTGCAAACGCCTTAGTCCAAACTCGAATCGATCCCGCCGTGAAGGAGCGCGCGGCAGCGGTGCTGGAAGAGTTGGGGATCACCGTCTCGGAAGCGGTGCGCATCCTGCTGACGCGAACCGCCAATGAGGGCGCACTCCCGTTCGAATTGACCGCCGACGCCGCCGCGCACGACGCCTGGTTCCGCGCCAAAGTGCAGGAAGCGCTGAACGATCCCCGCCCCGCCATTCCGCACAAGAAAGTCGAAGCGCATTTCGCAAAGAGAAGAGTCGCCGCCCTGCGCAAAGCGCGATAATCAGTCATGCGTAAACGCCCGCGGCTGGAATGGTCCGCCTTCGCGCAGTCCGACCGCGACGCCATCTTCGATTACGTCGAAGCCGACAGTCCGCGAGGCGCCATCGCCGTGGATAACCGCATTCAGGAGCAGGCCGAAACCTTAGCGCAGTTCCCAAATAGCGGTCGTCCCGGCCGCATCGAGGGAACGCGTGAATTGGTGATCAGCCGCACGCCCTATATCGTCGCCTATCGCATCACGGAGAATACCGTCCGGATTTTGCGTGTGCTTCACGGTGCCCGCCGTTGGCCAGACGACATGTCTGAAGAGTCGCAAGAGTGAGCTGAATCCGCGACGCATCCTTGGAGGCCAGAATCAAGAAGCAGCTCCAAGCCACCGGCTCCAGCAGCGTCGAGGAAGTGCCGCTCCGCCTGCTCGAACCCTAACCCCTCCCCGCGTTGACCAGCACGATATAATCACTCTATGGCTGACCATGTGATCCACATCTCGGAGGCAGAAGCGGCCAGCGACTTTGGCAAACTGCTGGAACGGGTGCGCGCCGGCGCGGAAGTCGTGATCGAGAGCGATAAGCTGCCTATAGCCGTGGTTCGTCCCGCCGAACCGCACGTCCGGTTGCTTTCCGAGTCTCTGCGTCTGGCCAGGGAACACGCTTCTACGGCCACCATGGACGCGGACTTCGCCCGCGATGTTGAAGCCGCGATTGCCAGCCATCGTGAACCGTTAAACCCGCTGGCATGGGACTAATCCTCGACTCCAGCGTAGTGATCGCCGCCGAACGGCGCGGCGACACGGTCGAGCGGCTGATCGAGAAAATCGTAACCAAGACCGGCGATCAGGAAGCAGCGCTTAGTGCGATCGGCTTAACGGAACTCATCCACGGCATCTATCGTGCCCAGACTCCAGAGATACGGCTCCGCCGCGAATCGTTTATCAGCGAATTGCTGGCCGACGTGACGGTGTATCCGTACACCAAGGAAACAGCAATGCTGGCCGGCAAACTCGATGGGGAGCAGCAAAGCCGGGGTGTCGTGATTCCGTTCGGTGATCTGCTAATCGGAGCTACGGCACTATCGCTCGGCTACAACATACTTACCGGCAATCTGCGCCATTTCCAGAAAATTCCGGGACTGTCCGTGATCAAATTTTAGGGGCCGATCATGACCATCGAAATCCGCGACGCATCCTTGCAGGCCAGAATCCGAAGGCAACTCCAAGCCACCGGCTTCAGCAGCGTCGAGGAAGTGCTGCTCCGCTTGCTGGCAGCCACCCCAGCTCTGTCATCCTGAGCGAAGCGACTGCTTCGCGAATGCGAAGCAGCCGCGCAGTCGAAGGACCCCATACCCGCCGGCAGCAGCATCAGCGCTAAAAGGAGTTTCCACCACTGCTTCCGACTGCGCCGCGAGAACTCCCTCAGTCGCCATCGTTAGTCCAGGCGTGCAAGGGGTCCTTCGACTCCGTTGTCGCTCGCTTCGCGAGCGACAACGCCGCTCAGGATGACAGAGCAACTAAGCCGACTGGGAATAGGTGCTTTTTTATTACAACCGCCACCACTACCTGGGAATAAAAAGGCTTGACATGTACGGTCAAACCGTACATGCTGAACAAGTAGCAAGCGTAAGGAACATGCAACTTGTCCGCTTTCGCCACAAGGGGCTAAGGCAGCTCCACGAGGAAGGAAGCGCCAAGGGCGTTCCGTCCGCGATGATCGACAAGCTGCGCAAGCTTCTGTTCGCCCTCGAGACCGCTGAGACGCTGGACCAGCTTCGCCGGTTTCCTGGATGGAAGCTGCATCCCCTTAAAGGCGAACCGGAAAGGATCATGGAGCCTCACTGTTACAGGAAACTGGCGGCTGATTTTCCATTACGACGAACAGACGAACACCGCCAGCGACATTGACCTGATCGACTATCACTGAGAGGCCGAAATGCCCATGAAGAACCCGCCCCATCCGGGCGACCTGATAAGAACCGAAGTCATCGAAGCTCTCGGCCTCACCGTGTCGAAGGCGGCGGAGATTTTGCAGGTGCGTCGCGCCACGCTCTCCGACCTCCTGCACGGCAAGGCCGCGCTGACGCCGGAGATGGCCCTGCGGATCGAAAAAGCGTTCGGCCCGGATATGGATCACCTTCTTAGGATGCAGCTCGCCTACGACGTGGCGAAGACGCGGGAGCACGCACGCGGCCTCGCGATCAAACGGTATGCGCCAGCCTGAAGCCGCCCTTCGCTGCTGTAATCTCTCTCGCTTCCCAAGACATGGCGCGCAAAACAAAACGCCCCAGACTCATTCGAGTCGTGGGACGTATGTCGATCAGCCCTCCCCCAAGTGCTGCTCAATCAGAAGACTAACCTGAAGCCGCACATTGGTAAATGGCCAGTCCGGGCCATTACCAGCCCGAAGGTAACCAGCGGGGCCTTACTTTGCTGGGATCAAATCGAATTTCCCGGACGATTCCTCATAGAACAGCGCGCCCTCTTTCGGGTCGCCGCCGCTCCAGTGTTTGTGTCCGCCGGGGACGCGTAAGAAGTCGCCCGCGGCTACGCGCTTTTCGCCCGCGTCGTCCTTGTACAAATATGCACCCTTCAACACCACGATCCAGACATCGTTCGTGTGCGTGTGCATCCCGGAATCCTGTCCTGGATCGAACTTGGTAAAAGTGGCATGCGCTCCCTTGTCGGCGTCGCCCCAGATTTTAGCCATGGACACACCCTTGACACTTGTGGTGTACTTCGCCTGATTCGAGGAGATATAAACGACTTTCTTCATTTCGTTCTGCCCGTGTACCCGCCCCACGGACCACGCGGCGATAAGCGCCGCCACCACTCCAGCTATCAACAGTGACCGTTTCATTCAGTCTCCATTTTTCCATTGCAGTTTCTGATTGAACCCCAAAGCACACGCATCTTACACCCGGGTGCCCAACTTTTCGCTACCTTCGCGAGAAGTCTGATTCCACCGTCCGATCCCCTGACGATTTTGCTGACTCACCTCACCCACCATGACCATCACCATCCGCAACGCATCCCTGGAGGCCAGACTCCGAAAACGACTCGAAGCCACCGGCTCCAGCAGCGTCGAGGAAGTGCTGCTCCGCCGGCTCGAAACCGTCACACCCCTGTCATCCTGAGCGAAGCGACTGCTTCGCGCTTCGCGAAGCAGCCGCGCAGTCGAAGATCCCTACCCGCTTGCAACACCAACACTCTGAGCGGTTTTGCAGAATTCCCTGAAACTGCACTCGTCGGTTCCGCTGATAGGGAATCCCTCGACTCCGCATGACGGCGCTGTGCGCCATGCATGGCTGCGCTCGGGATAACAAAGCCCGGGGCCGCAGATACTCCTGTACCGTAGAGCGCTCGCGCGATTGCGAACATCCGTTTGCGCCTGATCCAAGATAGAATCGGTGCGGTCGTGCTCGTCATGCAGTTCCAGTGAAAGAGACGAGGATTTGCCTGCACACTTCAATATCAGGAAAAACCATGCCTATGAGCGCAGCTTCGCAAACCATCCGTAAAACCTTCGAGCACTTAACACTGTTTTCCTTCACCGCCGCACTCGTGCTGGGCGCTAGCGCTCTTGTGGCCCAGGCTGCGGATTCCGGTTTCGGCCCCAGCAATCCTTTCTATGCGGCGAGCAAGCTGCCCTTTCAGGCGCCCCCGTTTGACAAGATAAAGGGCAGCGACTACCAACCCGCCATCGACGCCGGCATGGCGGAGCTGCGCAAGGAAACTCAGGCCATTGCCGACAATCCGGAGCCACCTACTTTCGAGAACACGATTGTCGCCATGGAGAAATCGGGCGATTTGTTCACTCGCGTGTGGCTGGTGTTCAATGGAGTTACAGCCGCCAACCTCGATCCGGATTTGCAGAAGGTGCAGGACTACGAGGCCCCGCGGATAGCCGCGCTGCAAGATGACATCTTTCTCAACTCCAAGCTTTTCCAGCGCGTGGCGAAGCTTTACGGGGAGCGTGATTTGCTGCATCTGGACGCGGAGTCCATGCGCCTGCTCGATATCGATTACAAAAAGTTCGTGCACTCGGGCGCGAACCTCAGCGATGCCGATAAGGCTGCGGTCAAAAAGATCAATGAGGAAGACTCGACGCTGTCGAACGCATTTACCACCAAACTATTGGCAGCGGCTAAAGCAGGTGCCTATGTAACGAAAGACAAAGCCCCGCTTGCCGGGCTGACCGATGCGCAAATCGCAGGCACAGCCGAAGCCGCGAAGGATCGCAAGGTCGAAGGCCATGTAATCCCGCTGCAGAACACCACGCAGCAGCCCACTCTCGCCGAGCTGACACAGCGCTCAACGCGCCAGGCAATTTTCGAAAATTCCTTGAACCGCGCCGAGCGCGGCGACGACAACGATACCCGCAGCACCATTGTTCGCCTCGCGCAGATTCGCGCCCAGAAGGCCAAACTGCTTGGCTATCCCACCTACGCCGCATGGGTGCTCGAAGATCAGATGGCCAAAACACCCGAAGCTGCGCTCAAGTTCATGGACGCGCTCGTCCCCGGCGCCACCTCGCGCGCCGCCCGCGAAGGCGCCGACATTCAGGCGTTGATCGACTCGCAAGAAGGTGGCATCAAACTCGAACCCTGGGACTGGAATTTCTACGCCGAACAGGTCCGCAAAGCCAGATACGATCTAAATGAAGCCGAAATCAAGCCCTATTTCGAACTCAATAATGTCCTTGAGAACGGCGTCTTCTACGCCGCCAACCAGCTCTATGGAATCACATTCAAGGAGCGCAAAGATATCCCGGTCTACAACCCAGATGTGCGCGTTTTTGAAGTCTCCGATTCCGACGGCAAGCCACTAGCGCTTTTCTATTGTGATTACTTCAAGCGCGACAACAAGAACGGCGGCGCATGGATGGACGAATTTGTGAATCAGTCCAAACTGCTGGGCACGCTGCCCGTAATCTATAACGTCGCCAACTTCGCCAAGCCCGCTCCCGGCGAAGCCGCGCTCCTCAGCTTCGACGATGTCACCACCATGTTCCACGAATTCGGCCACGGGCTCCACGGCATCTTCGCCAACACGGAATATCCCACGCTCTCGGGGCCAGCGGTGCCGCGCGATTTTGTTGAATTTCCCTCGCAGTTCAACGAGCACTGGGCCAGCTATCCGGCTGTCTTCAGTCATTTCGCCAAACATTACAAAACCGGCGAACCCATGCCGGCAGACATCGCTGCCAAGATCAAAAAGGCGAAAACATTCAACCAGGGATACGCGCTCACCGAGATTCTAGCCGCCGCCGAACTCGATATGCAATGGCACACGCTTGCGCCTAGCGCCCCGTTGCAAAATGCGGATACGTTCGAAACCGAGGCCCTGCAGAAGACGCATCTCGCCAGCAGCTATGTGCCCCCCCGTTACCGCTCCAGTTATTTCCTGCACATCTGGGCCAATGGTTATGCTGCCGGCTATTACGCCTATTTATGGAGCGAGATGCTCGACGACGATGCCTTTCAATGGTTTGAAGATCACGGCGGCCTGACCCGCGCGAACGGTGACCGATTCCGCCAGATGGTGTTGTCGCGAGGCAATACCGAGGACTTGCCAAAAATGTACAACGCCTGGTCGGGAGCTGAACCCAGGATCGAGCCTATGTTGAAGGATCGCGGCCTGGTGGAGAGCGGCAATCCGAAGTGAGCGCCACGACTAGGCTGCCGGGTGTCCATCGCTGGTGCGGCGTTCCGGATGACATCACTTTAAACATTCGAAAACCCCAAGGATCAAGGAGTACTCCATGGTCTTTGCAAAGCGTCTTCGCGAAGGGGTGGTTCGCGGCGACATAACTTGTAGCGTCAGGATTTGGACGAGGCCCCATGTCATGGAAGGCCGCTGCTATCGCATGGGAGACGGCGAGATAGAAATCGAGTCGGTCACACCCATCGGGTTTCCCGATATTACTCCGGAACTAGCGCGGGAATCCGGCTTCCTTGGGGTACTTGATCTGCTTAAGGTTGCAAGACACGGCAAGGGCAATAACATTTATCTGATTCGGTTTCACTATATTCCGCCTCACAGGAAACGCAGGGGCTCGAACAGAAAATAGAAAAGGGGATCGCCTCGTAGAGCCCGAACGAGAATTAACAATCTCGTGACAAGCGGCGCGAGGCCGGATCGTTTATCCTTATAATGTGACCATGGAAAGGAACGTTATGAATTTTTTCTCGCTGTTTCTCGCGATTTTGCTGCTGGCGTCACTCTCTGCCGGTGCGGCCGATCAGCCTCAGCCTCCGGCAACCGGCGCACAAGCCCCGGCTTTCTCTTTGCCCAGTCAGGAAGGTGCGCAGGTTTCTCTCGATCAATACAAAGGGAAGTGGGTTGTCCTTTATTTCTATCCGAAGGATTTCACCTCCGGCTGCACAGTTGAAGCACATAACTTTCAGCGCGACCTCGATAAGTACTCGCAGAAGAACGCGCTGATTCTTGGCGTCAGCGTCGACAATGTCGATTCGCACAAGGGCTTCTGCACGAAAGAAGGATTGAACTTCAAATTGCTGGCCGATCCTAATCATACGGTCGTGCAAGAGTACGGCTCGATCATGGAATACAACGGAATGACCCTTGCCGCGCGCAACACGTTCCTGATTGACCCCTCGGGTGTGATCAGGAAGGTTTATCTGAAGGTGAGTCCGCAGGGTCACAGCGAAGAAGTGCTGGCCGATCTGCAGCAGCTGCAAGCGAAGTAGTTTTCGTTATTTCGGAGCCGAATACTTAATTTCTGAGTCCGCATTGGCGTGGCCCTCCTTCCCATCCCGCTCCACGAAAAGGAGGAGCCACATGTTTCGCTGCTTCGCGTTCGCGAAGCAGTCGCTCCGCTCAGGATGACAGAGCTGATGTGGAGGGATCCTTCGACTGCGCGGTCCGCTGATGGGGATCCTTGTGACTGCGTTGCCGCTCGCTTCGCGACCAACTACTCCGCTCAGGATGACAAACAACGATAGCAGCAACTTGCTGCCTTACCACTTCGCGCAGGGGAGAAAAATAATTCTTGACGTGAGTAATTAGTTACGTTACTATAGACGCACGTAATGAACGATCACTGACGGAGGAGACAAAGCAAATGACAGTAGACGATTTGATACTCGACGTTGAGCAACACATAGACACCAAAGCAGCGCCGGAGAAGGCGTTTGCAGCGGTTTTGCACCGCCTGGGGAAAGGCAATATGAATCTGGAGGGGCAATCGCTGGGGTTGGAGATCGAACCACGGGCTGGCGGCCGTTGGTACCGGGACCGCGGGCATGGGGTCGAGCATCTGTGGGGATTTGTGCAAGCGATCAAGGCGCCCACGCTGCTCGAAATGAGCGGGCCGATGTTCATGTCGTATCCGGCGACCAACCATGTGGAAGTGAAGATCGAAGCGGTCGCCGGAGGCAGCCGGATTTCTTTGCGCCACCGCGCGATTGGAATGATCGACCCGGAACACCGCAAGAATGTTGGCAAGGGCTGGAGTCACATGCTCGGCAACGTAAAAAAGGATTGCGAGTAGCGGCGTGAAGGAAATTAGTGCTGGCCGCGCGGACGAACTCGATGCGGTATGGAAGGCGCTATCGGATGCGACCCGGCGCGCGATTCTGGATTTTCTGCGAGATCGTCCGCGTACCACTACCGAGATTGTGGAAACGTTTCCGCACCTGAGCCGGTTCGGAGTGATGAAACATCTCGAGGTTCTGCGCCAGGCGCATCTGGTGCAGACCCGCGAGTCGGGAAGGCAACGGGTGAACTCGCTGAATGTGGTGCCGATCCGGCAGATCTATGAACGATGGGTCGGTCCGTTTCAGGAGCTTTGGTCGGGGGAACTGCTGCGAATCAAAGAGATTGCTGAATCGGATGGGTCGGCAGCACCGCCGGCAACCTTGGGGAAGCGGAAAAAGCAATTAGGCCGGACCGCGCAACGGTCTGCGAAACAAACAACAAGATAGATATCGAACAAAATTACAAAATTAGGAGAATGCGAATGACAACGCTAACTAGCACGGGAATTCAAGGACACGAAGTTGTTTCGTCGAAGGAATGGGTTGCGAGCCGAAAGGAGTTGCTGCGGAAAGAAAAAGAGTTCACCAAATTACGGGATGAACTGAGCCGGCAGCGACGAGAGCTGCCTTGGGAGAAGGTTGAGAAAGACTATGCGTTCGACGGGCCGAACGGCAAGGTGACGCTCGCCGAACTTTTCGGCGGGAAAAGCCAGCTGATTGTGTATCACTTTATGTTTGGTCCGGGGTGGGAGGCGGGTTGCCCGAGTTGCTCGTACCTGGCCGATCACTTCGGCGGGAGTCTGGCGCATCTCGCGAATCGCGACGTAACTCTGGCGGTGATTTCGCGCGCGCCGATGGCCCAGATTGCGGCATTCAAGGAGCGAATGGGCTGGCAGTTCCGCTGGGTGTCGTCGTTCGGGAACGACTTTAACCGGGATTACCATGTGTCCTTCACAAAAGATGAAATGGCGAAGGGCAAGGTGGAGTACAACTACGACATGATGGAGTTCCCCAGCGAGGAAGCGCCGGGAGCGAGCGTGTTCTATAAGAACGAGGCCGGCGAGATTTTTCACACCTACTCTTCTTACGCACGCGGACTCGACATTTTGGTGGGAGCTTACAATTTTCTCGATCTCGCGCCCAAAGGCAGAGACGAGGATGGACTGGCGTTCTCGATGGCGTGGGTTCGGCATCATGATCGATATGCTGAAGGGTACGTAGTCGATCCGAAAGCGCAGTATGTGGCTCCGAAGGGGTCAGACGCGTCGTGCTGCGCGGAGCACAACTCGTGAATTGCTGCGCCACTATTTCGACCGGATCGAATCGCGTAACTGCGGAATCGCGGATCGCCCACGGCGGTCCGCGCCTGGGGATACTGGCGCGCCGCGGTCGTGAGGCAGTCGGGTGGATCGTTCCGAGCGGGATTTTGGCGCTCTTGCCGAAATGCCCCGCGTGTATCGTCGCTTACCTTGCGATTGGCAGCGGGATCGGCATCTCGGTATCGACCGCGGTGTACGTTCAAATGGGACTTGTAATCCTGTGTGTGGCTTCGCTGGCATATTTTGCGGTGAGGTGCGGGCGGAGGTTGATGGCGCGCCCAGGTACCTCGCACCCCAAACTAAAAAGCGTCTTTTAACGAAAATCTTGTCAAGCCCCCGCGAACCTCCATCGACCTCAACCCATTGAAAACGTTACGCAAATATTTTTCCAAAAATGTCCCAAAGACCTATCCTAATGTGATATAATGGTTACGTAAACTAGAACTTAAAGATAACTAAGGCGCGGCCCAACAGGCTGCGCCTTTTTGCGTCTGGGGATAACGATCAACTCGATGGATCACTGGAAGAATTTCAAAAGCTTCAAGCAGCGCGGAGAGTGGGTCGAACTCCGCTTCATGGCCTGCGCCGCCGAGCGCGGCTTCTGCGTCCTAAAGCCCTGGGGAGAGACTCGCCCCTACGACGTCGGCATCGACCACGGCCCCAACTTCCTGCGCGTGCAAGTCAAGTCCACCACCTGCCGCACCGGCACCGGATACTTCTGCCAGTTCAAGGCCCACTACCTCAAAAAGCAGGACTACACCCTCGCCCAACTTGACCTCTTCGCCGCCTACGTCATCCCCGTCGCAACCTGGTACATCATCCCCGCCGCCCTGCTCCTCGGCGAAGTCCGCAAAACCGGCATCATGCTCTACCCCGTCGAGCCCTCAAAAAAGACCGCTACAGCTACGAAGCCTACAGAGAAGCCTGGCCCCTGCTCTACAAAAGCCGTAGAGCATTAGTAGAACGCGTGAAGCGCCGCTGACCCAGGCCGCGAAGCCGCGGCATGTATCAGCTCCCCTAAGTCAGACCAAAAGAAAGGAACAAAGTCCCGCAGGGACGAAATAGCACGCCTTGGGTGGCGCAGCGCCTCCGCGCTGCCATAAAGCCGGCTACTCTATAACATGTCATTCCGACCGGAGCCGGCGCGCCAGCAACGCACAGTGGAGGCAAAGCCTGTCCCGTTTTCGGAAGCGACGAGATTCTACGCAACCCCGGCACAGGGGACGGAATCGAAAGTTGTAGCACCATTGGTTATCCCCTACGCCCTGTAGTTACCTAGGAGTTAACTGCGAGAATACCGATAATTGATTTACACAGAGACTCACAACTTCCTTTTAGCGTATGCTTCGATTACACCGACTGGAGCAAAGAAATGAGTGTCATGACGCAGGTCAGCGAGGCATTGTATCCAGCGATACTAAGAGTACTCCGCAAGCACTCCGGTGGAATACCACCGGAAGAACTGGTTACGTCCGTATCCAACTTATCCGGCGCGAGCACTAGAGAAGTGAAACGAGCGATTTGGGAACTCATCGCCCAACAGGAGGTCGCCTTCTCTTCCGAGCAGATGCTGTTGCCAGCAGGGCGTTCGTCTTCGCGCACCGGTCGTGCCAGCCTCGGGCGTCACCGGTCGCGGTAGCCGAAGGCCGATCCCAACGACACGCCCGTCAGTCTGCGATGCATCTCGATCAGATGTCTTTCTGTCATCCCAGCAATCAGATCAACGATCAACCGTGTGAGTCGTTGTTTATGCTCGTCCGCTCCCCCATGCCGATTTAGCGCTTCCAACTGTTCACGTGTGCTTGCCGAGAAGACGTGCCAGTCGTTTTCGTCGTGAGCGATCTCATGGTAAATCTTGAAAAGGTCGGTGATGAGTTTCCGCTGGCCATACTGCTGCGTTGCCAAGGCAGGATTGTTGATGACGTAATACCATGTCAGCTCTTTCAACATTGTGACTTCTCGTTTGAAGCCATCATCTATTTCCAACACTCCGCGATTCGAATCCTCTTCGGGTACTCGAAGTTTCGTCTCCGAGACGTATCTGTTAATCAGGACCGAGGTCTGGATCCCCAAATCGCCGCTCTGCTCACGGGTGGCATCAAATTCCGGATTCGTCATCAGCAACTTCAGCAGACCCTCGAACGCCTCGGTTAGCTTATCAAATCCAGGGACCTCGTCCCGACCTTCCAAATCCGAGAGCCGCTTCTTGGCACCGTCGAAGAACTTTTGCAGCTCGTGTTTGTCGACAGTGAGAAGATGGAGCGGGATTAACCCGGCCTGGTAGAAGTCCTCTAGATCGTGGACGGAATATGTGATGTCATCGGCCCAGTCCATGATTTCGGCTTCAGGGCACTGCCGCTCCTCTCCCTTCGCGGACAGCACCCTTGCGAATTGGAGTTCTGCCTCTTCCGTGGCATACGCACCCCACTTCCTATTCCTCTTTCCCTCATCGTGGCGAAACCACGGGTATTTTAGGATTGCGTTGAGAGTGGCACGCGTCAGATCTAGGCCAATTACGCCGGGCCTCTGGAATGCAAGTTTGGTAACGATTCGAAAACTCTGAGGGTTGCCCTCGAACCCGGCCCGTAGCCCTGCATCCGCAGCCAGCTTATCCAACAACTTCTCGGCGACATGGCCGAAGGGCGGATGTCCCAGATCGTGTGCCAGGCAAGCGGCTTCCACAACGTCTGGATTAATTGGTAAACCAAGCGCTACATCGCGCTGCTCTACAATCAACTTTTCGCAGAGCCTGCGGCCGATCTGCGCTACTTCCAATGAGTGCGTCAACCGGTTGTGAAAGATCTGGCCTTCTTCAGAATTGACGACCTGAGTTACCCCGGCGAGACGACGAAATGCGGAAGTGAAGAGTATTCGATCACGATCACGTTGAAACGGCGAACGATTGTCGGCAGGGGACCCGTTCCGTCCTGAGAGGCGGTTAGGCCGCAATAACTTTCTCTCTTGGCGGAGGCTCAACGTCAGGCGGCCCCTTCAACAATGCTCAAGCCTCGCTCCACCGATTCGTTTTCCCCGTCGTCCAGGGGCCGGGCACGAGAGAGACTATTCGTTTTCCTGGCGGACAGTCGTTGGCGCGGAGACAGAACAACTTCACCGGAATCCATGAGGTGCCAGACGGCCCGCTTAATGTCAATTTCTTTAAGGTGCCGTGAACTGTCTCGCACGCGATCCAGGAGTTCTTGAGGTGACAGTTCGCCTCGTACACTTCGAAGGCACAGAAGCACTTGTGCCGCGGCGACAGGCGAATCGGAAATGAGGGGAAGATCGACTCTACTCGCAATAGCAGCCATCGGGAAAGGAACTCCTTGTGCGATTGCCGCAACCGGAGAGCCTCTCAAGATTGTGCTCCTTCTTGAGTCGCCCATACCCGACCGCGGCACGAACGCGAATTTTGACGCGTTGAAATAGTTACTTCGCCAACTACGAAGCAAGACTTCCCTGGGGTCGTTGCCCCAGTCGCAAGGGGGAAAGCGGCGACCGAAGCGAGTTGAGTCTATTTCTCCTATTTGCAAGTGTCAAGCGAATTCGCGGGACCGGCCCGTTCGCCTCACTTGACGGGCCGGAGTCCGGCACACCGAGAGACTTACACCCCCACCGTCTGCACACTCGGCCTCGTAGCCAGCAACTGCCGCAACACATACTGCAAAATTCCGCCGTTGGCGTAGTAGAGCGCCTCCTGCGGCGTATCGATGCGAACTAGAGCGGAGAATTCGATGGGTTTATCTTTACCGCCGCCGCTGGTACTGCCTGTCGAGGTAGCGCGGACTATTATTCTTTGCCCGGCGGTGTAGTGGTCGATCAAGTTGCGGACGCCGATGATTTCGAAAACTTCCTCGCCGGTGAGTTTGAGCGATTCCGCATTCTGTCCCGGTAAAAACTGCAGCGGCAAAATTCCCATGCCGACTAGATTTGAGCGATGAATGCGCTCGTAGCTTTCGGCGATCACTGCGGAAACTCCGAGCAGCCGCGGGCCTTTGGCGGCCCAGTCGCGGGAGGAGCCAGAGCCATATTCTTTGCCCGCGAGAATGATCAGCGGCGTGCCTTCGGTAATATATTTTTCGGAAGCGTCGAAGATCGACATCTCCTGATTCGTGGGCAAGTGGCGGGTGAATCCGCCTTCGACGTTGACCAACTTGTTGCGCAGGCGGACGTTGGCGAAGGTGCCGCGGACCATCACTTCGTGATTTCCGCGGCGTGAGCCGTAAGAGTTGAAGTCGGCGGGCTTGACGCCGTGCTCTTGCAGATATTTTCCAGCGGGACCGTCTTTTTTTATCGATCCGGCGGGAGAGATGTGGTCGGTGGTGACGCTGTCTCCCAATACCGCCAGTACGCGGGCAGAGTGAATGTCATCGACCGGCGATGGCTGAATCTTCATGTCATCGAAGTAGGGCGCGCGGCGGATATAGGTGGAATCTTTTTCCCAAGCGTAGGTCTGGCCTTTGGGAACATTGAGGCCGCGCCAGCGCTCGTCTCCGGCAAAGACTTCGGCGTAACTTTTCGAAAACATTTCCGCGGTGACTGACCGCTCGACGGCCTCCTCGACTTCGCGCTGCGTTGGCCAGATGTCGGCGAGGTAGACAGGCTTGCCGTCCTTGCCTTTGCCGAGGGCGTCTTTGCGGAGATCGGTGTCGATGCGTCCGGCAAGCGCGAAGGCGACGACAAGCGGCGGCGACATTAAATAATTGGCGCGAACTTCGGAGTTGATGCGGCCTTCGAAGTTGCGATTGCCGGAGAGGACGCTGGCGACGACGAGATCTTTTTCGTCGATGGCTTTGGAAACTTCTTCGGGAAGCGGGCCGGAGTTGCCGATGCAGGTGGTACATCCGTAGCCCACGATGTGGAATTTCAGTTTTTCGAGATACGGCGTGAGGCCGGCGTTTTCAAGATAATCGCGGACAACTTTGGATCCGGGTGCGAGCGAGGTCTTAACCCAGGGCGGGACTTGCAAACCTTTCTCGACGGCTTTTTTCGCGAGCAGGCCGGCGCCGATCATGACGGAAGGATTCGAGGTGTTGGTGCAGGAAGTGATGGCGGCGATGACTACGCTGCCGTGCTTGAGCGAGTCTTTCACGCTGGCGGGGACGTGCTCGTGGACGTTGGGATCTTCGACGCCAATGGCGGCGGGGCTGCCGCCTTCGGCTTCCCAGCGAGTCTTGGCAACTGCACCCGAAGCCGAAACTGTAACTGAAGTCTTCGCAGCGGACTTCGGTTTGATGAGCGACGGCAGAGCTTTGTTGAACGAGTCAGCGGCTTGCGATAGCACGACGCGATCCTGCGGGCGCTTCGGTCCGGCGAGGCTGGGTTCGACGGTCGCGAGATCGAGCGCGAGAAGTTCGGAGTATTCGGCTTCGGGAGTCTTGTCGTCGTGGAAGAGTCCTTGCTCGCGGCAGTAGGCTTCGACGAGAGCGATTTGCTCGGCGGTGCGGCCGCTGAGTTTCAGATACTTGAGAGTTTCTTTGTCGACGGGGAAGATGCCGCAAGTGGCGCCGTATTCGGGCGACATGTTGGCGATAGTGGCACGGTCGGCGAGCGGAAGATCGCGCAGGCCGGGGCCGAAGTACTCGACAAATTTTCCGACGACTCCGTGCTTGCGCAACATCTCAGTAATCGTCAGAACAAGATCAGTCGCGGTAGCGCCCTCGCGCAAGCGACCGGTGAGTTTGACTCCGACGACGAGCGGAATCAGCATAGAAACAGGCTGCCCAAGCATCGCCGCTTCGGCCTCAATGCCGCCCACCCCCCAACCCAAAACGCCGAGCCCGTTGATCATTGTCGAGTGACTGTCCGTTCCTACGAGGGTGTCGGGGCTGGCGGTGCGCTTGCCGTTAGATTCGTTGACGAAGACTACGCGGGCGAGGTATTCGAGGTTGACCTGATGGACGATGCCGGTGTCGGGGGGGACGATGGCGAGGTTACGGAATCCGGTTTGGCCCCAGCGGAGGAAAGAATAACGTTCTTTGTTGCGCTGGAATTCGAGGAGCGCGTTCATGTCGAAGGCGTTGGTGGTGCCGAACTCGTCGACCTGGACGGAGTGATCGATGACGAGTTCGACGGGCTGAAGAGGATTGATAAGAGAGGGGTCGCCTCCGAGTTGCTGCATGGCGTCGCGCATGGCGGCGAGGTCGACGACGCAGGGGACGCCGGTGAAATCCTGGAGGAGGACGCGGCTGGGGGTGAAGGCGATTTCCGTATCGGGCTTGGAGTTTTTGTTCCACGACGCGAGGGAGCGGACGTCTTCTTTCTTGACGTTGCGGCCGTCTTCGGTGCGGAGGAGATTTTCGAGGAGGATGCGCAGGCAAAATGGGAGATGTTTGGTGGAGACGCCTTGCTGGTCGAGGGCGGCGAGGCGATAGATTTCGTATTCTTTGTTGCCGACTTTGAGGGTGGAGCGGGAGTTGAAACTGTTTAGAGACATGATGGCCTTTCCGATGAAAGATGCCGCTGAGCCGGTGTCGCAACATGCCGGCTGGGGCGAATGCTGGAACTTATAAGTTTAGTCGTTTTTTGGGGGGATGCGTAGGGGGGATTGTACAAAGAGAGGGCGAGTTCGAATGGTGGGCGTCAGACAGTGAATCGCGTTTGCTGTGGCGGACGCAACGCCGCTAGGTCAGAGAGATGGCGCGGTTGCAGGACTTCAAATCCCTTTTGCGGAACTTTGAGATAGTGCCAAGGCGCACCAGTGAGGGCGCTTGCGTTTGCGCACCAGTTCTCGGCAGCGGCATCTTTCTGCGAGACTTCGGCCGATTCCATTCCTTTGGTTTCTATTAGCCAATGCCGGCCGGCGGAATCATGCGCGACGAAATCGGGATAATAAGAACGCAGATTCATGCCGGCGTCTACGTAATCAACGGAGAAGCCAAACGGCTGAGGAAGTTTGGCGAAGGCGTTGACATCGTCTGCGTTGTCGAGGAAGCGGGCGAAAGCACGCTCGAAATCGTTATCGCAGGGCACCATATTGAAGACGCAGTGGTTCGCCTCGTAGACTTTGCGCGACCAGGGGAATGGCTGGCACGTTGAGAGAAGACGATCGGGAGCTAGTAGTTGAGGCTCTTGATCAGCGATGCTTAACTGTTTTAAGACGCGGCTGAACTCCTGGATGCAGACGTACGAAGCCACCTGTGTACTCATAGCGCGCACGGTAACCATTTCGTTGAGGTCAACCCAGCGGCCGAACGCTTTGTTTTCAAAGAAGTCCCGGACCTTCGGCGCAAGCGCCGCAAACTGCGAGGGCAATTTAACAGCTTCGGCAATACGCCGTGCATAATAACCGATCAACTCCTGCGCCGTCTGAGGCTCCGGGACTCTGTAGTCGCGCTCAACAATCTTCTGCAACGTAATGATGTCGTGACCTTCGTAGCGAAAGGTCTTGTTGTTAGGGTCGTCGGGAGTGAGCGGCAGAAGCAGAGTTTGGAACGACATCACGTCGAGGGTCGCGATCTCCTCCGCCAAGCTCTTTTTTCGGACCAGCGTTGGCGTGAGCACGGGCAGACCGATGTCGAATTGCTTGCGCTCCTCAAGCGGCATAATGGTGACAATCCGAAGTTTGTCTTTGCCAATCTCGAACGTATCAAGCTGCAACTCCTCTAGCTTCTCCAAGTCATCCACAAACTCGAGAAACTTCTGGTTGCCGATGATGTCCACGCGCTCGGTATAATCGGCCGTCAAATCGCGGAACATCAGGCGCAGGCCACGTCCAATGGCCTGCTCAGGCAGGATGTTCGCCTTCGATGTATATGGCCGGAGGCCAACAACAACTGTCACGTTCTGCACGTCCCAGCCTTCGCGCAGCATGAGGACGCTGACGATGGCGTGAATCGGGTTGAGGGGGTCGTCGACGGACTTCACAGCCTTCCGCGCCGCCTCCAAATCCTTCTTGCTCACGTCGCCCGATTTGTCTGTGTGGATGATCTGAGTCTTTCCGTCGCCGAATTCAGCCGGGTAAGCCTTGGCAAGCCAATCCGCCACATCGTCGGCATCTTCCGTGCTGTTCATCATGATGAACAGCACGGGCTTCTTGCGAAGCGGCGTGAGCTGATCACGGTATTCTTTCCATCGCTCCACCGCCGCGGTGAGGTAGCCCCTATACCGCACGCTCGCGTAATCAGAATTCGGCTCGGGAATTTTTGCAATACCCTTCACCGGGCGTTTCACGATGTTGTCGAGAATGGCTTGCTTGAGCGGGTAGTCGGAAATTGTCCACGGGAATATTCCGCCCTTTTGGAATCGGGGCGTTGCAGAGAAATCGAGTTGTGCCGCGAGCGCCGTCTTTTCGTGTAGCCGGTGGATGATCTCGTTCCATTTCAGAGTTTCGTCGTGAGTGTGGTGGGCCTCGTCGTTAATCACCAGCAACTTTCCCTTGCGGCGTGCAATACGTTCCGCAAAGTCTGATTGCTCCAATTTCTGTGTGGGAGGCTTCGGGCCCAGAATCGCGGTCATTGCATCTGGCTCATCGTCTTTTGCGCGGTCAGCGCGGTCATGGAACTGATGAATGTTGGTGAGGAAGAGAACGCCCTCGGAATGTGCCCGCTCCCCCTCGCCCCGCATTACGCAGTCGAAATCCCAGAAGATGCCGAATTCCTTCGGGCGGATCGGATCTTCCCGGAAGATGTTGCCGTTGGCGAAGTCTCCCTCGAGCCGCTCCAGCACGATGACGTTGGGAGCAATCACCAGGAAAGTCTTGGCGTAGTCCTTGGCGATTTCATCCTGCTCTCGCATGGCGTTGAAGTATTGCCACGCAATGCCCAAGGACATAACTTTTGTCTTCCCGCTTCCGGTGGCCATTTTGGTGCAGTAGCGGGCAAATTCGTCATACTGGGCAAGCCGCAAGTCAGGCACGTTCTGCGCGTAGCGCTCAAGTAAATCCTTGCGGGTCCGCACCTTCTCCACTTCCCAGACGTAGATAAGCGTCTCGACTGCTTCCCGCTGGGAATCGTGGTATCGAAAAGGCCTGCCGGTCTTGAGTTTGTGATCGGCGCAAAACCAATAGTTGAGCAAAATACTCGTCGTATCGGTGATGCCCTTGCATCCGCCTGCCTTCCATGACCTCACCGCTTCCCGCAGCGCAGGAACGCAAGGCCCCGAGCGCAGTCTCGCCGTGATGTCATAGAGACTCGGGGTCTCTTCGGCGGTCTTCTTGCGGCGCGGCATGCTTTCCTATTTCTCTGTCATCTTCCCTTTGATCGATTCTCCCGCGAACGCCATTTGCGCTTCCCACTTCTCGGCAAAATCTTCCCACCGCGGATTCTTCGACTCGATCAAGGCAATCTTCTTCGCTCTGGCCCAGCCTTTCAGTTGTTTCTCGCGGCCAATCGCTTTGTGAACGTCGTCAAAGCTCTCGTAATAAACCAGCCGGTCACAACCATACCTGCTTGTAAACCCTTCGATCTCTCCGCGCTTGTGCTGAAGAGCGCGCCGGTAAATGCTGTTAGTCATGCCAATGTAAAGCGTCCCGGACCGGCTGCAAACGATGTAAACGAAATACTCGTGATCTTTCATGCCCCCCCTGTCATCCTGAGCGCAGTAAATGTTTCGCGAAGCGAAGCATTTACGCAGTCGAAGGACCCCGTGGTGCTCACCCTCGGCACGGACGTGTTAGGGAGTTCCCGCCACGTTCGGCGGCACCGTGAGAACTCCCTGACACGTCTAACTTGGCGATAGCGGGTAAGGGATCCTTCGACTCCGTGGTCTGCTTCCCTTCGCGAAGCAGACCACTCCGCTCAGGATGACAGGCTTTTTAGTTCATTTCACCTCTACGGTCAGGGTTTTTGTTGTATCGTTTCCCAAAATGTCGATCACTTTCACCACCACAGTGTAATGACCTGGCTCTGGGTACTCCCGCTTCACGGAAAGATCCAGCTTCGGATTCTTGCGCGTTCGGTACGACTGCCATTGGTTGTGGAAAGTGTCGTCTTTGAAATCCCAATCGACGGCCCAGTAGTCCACCATCTGGCTCCAGTGCTTGATGGCGCTGCGCACTTCTGCTGGAACATCATCGAGAGGAATCACAAAATCGGAGAGCGTCAAGGTCAGTTCGCGCTTCTTGATTTTCGTTTCGACGGAGAGTGCGCCCAGCTCGAAGAAATGAACGTCGCCCTGTTCGACGGCCTTCTTTTCCAGCACTTCGCGGGGAATTTTTTTGAACGCTGCGTCCACCCGGGCCTGGGCTGCGATCTCTTTGGCGGTTTCGTTCAGCTCGAGAGCGAATTCCCAGCCCAGGATGTCTACGGCGGGCTTTTGCGGAGAGTTCGCACCTTTGCCGGCGGCTTTCCATACTTCGGCGGCGATGGCGTTCACGTCAGCTCGGGTGACGGGTGCGTCTACGGCGGCCACGTGTACCATGCGACCGGATTTGACACCATGCAGCCAGGCGTGGCCGCTGACCGGGGTGGCGTGGTAAAGCTCGAGGATGAACTTGCGGTAGGCGGCCTCGCGTTCTTTTTGTTCTTCTAGCCTGTCTTTACCGTTGGAGGGAAACTCGGCGACTTGCCATTGCTGGCGCTCGTATTTGCCGAGGTTCTGGACGACGAACGGTTTAACGTCGGCGATGCCGAGCAGGCGCTTGCGTGTAGTGTGGATGGCGAAGCGGCCAAGGTCACAGGCGATCCAGCGGCGGTTGAGCTTTTCGGCGACGGCGGCGGTGGTGCCGGAACCGCAGAAGCAATCGAGAACGAGGGTACCCTCGTCGGAAGATGCTTTGATAATTCGATTAAGGAGTGCCTCAGGCTTCTGCGTGTCGTAATTGAGCCGCTCTACCGCCTGGGAGTTTACTGGTGAAATGTCGGTCCATACCGATGTCGCTGGTTGGCCAGATGATTCATCTAGGTAGCGAATTAGCTGGGGTCTCTTGTCCTTAGAATCCGGATACCAAATCCGTCTTCGCCATGTAGGCGCTGCATTGTTTCCTTGGAATACCGCCAGCCTAAAGCAGGAGGCTGATGTCCTCTCCAAACGTAGGTCATGTTTGGCCTCGGGTTCGGGCTCGTTATGTTATCCAACCGATACCGTCTCCCGTGGTCATCGACGTGAATGTATTTACTCTCAAGATATTCCTGATCGTGCGGGACATAGACCTCGTTGAATATGGACTCACCGCGAGCATAGTAATAAATCACGTCATGGATGTGGTTGTATGTGCGGCTGTCGCTCCTCGCTGATGTACGCTTCCACACGATTTCGTTCTGGCACGCTCCCTGGCCAAAAATCTCATCAAGTACGACCTTAACGTAATGCCCGATGTTCCAATCAAGATGAACGTAAAGAGAACCGTTCTCGGCAAGCAATTCTCGCAAGAGCAGCGCTGCCTCGTAAAACCACTCCAGGTACGAATTCAGTCCTCGGCCCCAAGTGTCGCGGTAGGCTTTCTGCTCGAGAATAGACGGCTGCTTCTCAAGAAATTCGTCTGTGTCTGGGATTGAGGTTGTGAATGAAAAGTCGGACCCCGCATTGAACGGCGGATCAATGTAGATCAAATCTACCTTGCCCGCGAACTCGGGTAGGAGCGAGGGCAGGACGTACTTCTTGTCGCCCCAGATGAGGCGGTTGCGCCACTCCGGGTCATGGCCGGAAGAAGAAAGCTCCAGCGTGCGCTGGCGTTCCTGCACGCTCTCGTTGACGGTCTCGACGGTTTGAAAGGGCAGCTCGATGCGAACCGGAGCGCGCTTGTTGCCGTGCTCGTCGTACTTACCGTCCCAAATGAGTTCTGCCATGCTGAGAGAAAGAGAGAAGGAGAACATCTTACATCAAGAAGTGGCTACCTCAGGGGCTAAAGCCCGCAACTTTTGTGGCTCCAGGCGGCACGACTGAAGTCGTGCCCTTCCCGATCTTGCCTCGGTCGGCAGTGATGAGGTGACGGCGAGATGCATAGGTGTGACATTTCAACAGGTTGTCCATTCGATGAAAACCGGAGAAGCTGATTGTGTCGAAGCAATCCAGCACCTCGGAGACATCGAATGGACATCCACAAGAATGCCCGACTCACTCCT
>Ga0302182_10000049_pt1 | contig 83204 bp, 70 predicted proteins | sample I_Palsa_N3_1_FD_198781 | JGI IMG/M metagenome (GOLD analysis project Ga0302182, IMG submission 198781) | Peat permafrost microbial communities from Stordalen Mire near Abisko, Sweden - I_Palsa_N3_1 | ecosystem: Environmental > Terrestrial > Soil > Palsa > Peat permafrost | place: Sweden...
TCCTTCGCGGGATTCAGTTCACCGGTGCGGATGGATCGGTGAATTTCCAAACGGTTTTTCCGGGTTTCTACATGGGACGCACCAACCACATTCACTTCAAAGTTCGCGTGGGTGGCAACACTGACGGAAAATCCTATGAGGCCGGCCACACATCCCACATCGGGCAGATTTTCTTTCCCGAGGAAATTGCTGCCGAACTAATGAAGCATGAGCCGTACAGCCTACATACCATTCACCGGGTGACGTCGTCCGAGGACGACATCTTCAACGACCAGCACGGTGATCTTTCTGTAGCCCAAATTCCATTGGTGCGCACCGGCGACTCCGGCTTTCATGCTGACTTGGTTGCCTACGTAGACCCGACAGCCACTCCGGCTGCGACCGGGCGCATGCGTGGCCCCGGCGGCCCGCCATCTCACGACGACCAACACTGAGGTCCCGAGAACGGTCCCGCCAGGTAGCTTTCCAGGCGGTCAGATGCAAAAGTAGCCCCGTACGGGCCGACCGACAGAGTCCTCCATGGAGCAACCTTGCGATCTGGTGAGAAATAATGCTCGGGGTAATGTGGCACGTTCTTTTCTGGGGCTGGTTTCTTTCGGAAATTATCGTCGGCGTTGTAACTCGCACCAAACAAAGCAGTGGCACGGTGCGCGACCGAGGTTCCTTGGTCCTGCTGTGGGTGGTCATTAGCGCTGCAGTGACAGCGTCCCAATGGATCGGTGACACCGCTCCCAAGACGATGTTTGGCGGCGCACCGTGGTTAAAGACTGCCGGCGTGATGGTGATATTGACCGGCCTGGCGGTTCGATGGACCGCTATCTTCACCTTGGGGAAATCCTTCAGCTCGAATGTGGCGATTCAGGATTCGCAGACAATCGAGAAAAGTGGGCTATTCCGTTTCGTGCGGCATCCTTCCTATCTGGGATTGTTGCTGGTCTTTCTTGCGATCGGCCTGCATTCACGCAACTGGATTGCTCTGGCCGTAGTGTTCCTGCCGACCACCGCCGGACTTCTCTACCGCATTCATGTAGAGGAAGTCGCATTGAACGCCGCGTTCGGCGACCAGTATCGCGCCTACAGTCAGCACACCAGGCGTCTGATTCCCGGCTTATATTAGCGTGCTTGATTTCAGATTTAGGTTGGCGTGCCCTCGTCGGGCTTCGTGGGCACTGGCGCAACTCGGTAAACTCATTTCGCTCTCCTCGTCTCGCGGTAAATCGTCCGAATGCGATGCTTAATTAACGGGAACCCATGATTCCCGAGCCAACCACCGCAGACACCAGAAACCCCGTGCCCAGAAACTCCGAAACGCTTCGCCGCAAAAGTGTTGGCATCATTGCTGCCCGATGCGATCGACTTCTTTTTTGATGGCCAGTGTGTCCAGGCTCGCCAGCGGCAAGCTCAGAAACAGATTGATTCTCCGCCCCAGCGTTACAAACGCATCTCGGAACGCCCGCTCAATCTCTTCTGGGGTTCCTTCAACGGCCGCGGGATCCGCGACTCTCCAGTGCGCCATCATCGGTTGCCCCGGCCAGATCGGACAAACCTCCTTCGCCGCGCTGTCGCAAACCGTGAATACAAAGCTCATCACCGGCGCTCCCGGCTTCGCGAACTCGTTCCAGCTCTTGCTCCGCGCCCCCTCCGTGGGCAGCTTTGCCAATTCCAGTTCCCTCAGCGCTTCTGGCCGCACCTTGCCCGAGGGAAACTTCCCGCGCTGTACGCCGTAAAGTGTGGATTCTTTTTTCCGTTCAGAATCCCCTCCGCCATGATCGATCGCGCGGAGTTTCCCGTGCACAGAAACAGAACGTTGTAGCGCTGCGCCGTCACGCCCTCCTCAGTCACAGCAGTCCGGACCGCAGCACGACGCACTTGCCGGCTTCACCGCGCGGATAAACGCGCTCAGAAACTTGCCGTCCACCTGCGGCGCGATCGCGTCCACGTCCAGACCCTGGCCCGACAGAAACTCCCGCGCGTCCTCGACCTTGTAGACGCGCGTAGGCTGCACCTCGACATCCCCAAATCCAGCCGCCCCCAGCTTGATCACATAATCCGTTTCCTCCAACGCTCCGGCGATACAACCGACCCACAGCAGTACGCTGTCGCGGATTTCCGGCAACATTTCCCCGCGGGTCACAACGTCTGACACCGCGAACCGTCCGCCCGGTTTCAAAACGCGAAACGCCTCGCGCAGCACCGCATCCTTATCCGCCGAAAGATTGATCACGCAGTTCGAGATGATCACGTCAACCGAATTGTCCGGCAGCGGAATGTGCTCGATCTCCCCTTTGAGAAATTCCACGTTCGTTACGCCCGCTTTGACCTTGTTCGCATTCGCCAGCGCCAGCATCTCATCGGTCATGTCCAGCCCGTACGCTTTGCCCGTGGGGCCGACGCGACGCGCTGAGAGCAGTACATCAACTCCGCCGCCCGATCCCAAGTCCAGAACCGTCTCACCAGCATTCAGCTTCGCCAGCGCCGTCGGATTTCCGCATCCAAGGGAAGCGAGCATCGCTTCTCCCGGAACCTGGCCCGCTTGCGCGGCGTCGTACAAATCCGAAGTAATCGGATCGCACGACGGCCCCGCCGGCGAAGCGCCGCAGCACGAGCTCCCGCCCGCACCGACCCGCAGTGCCGCGTTCCCGTATTTCTCTTTAACCACTTCCTTAATGTTTATATCGCTCATGGCAGCTCCTTAGGCACAAGTTGATATCGACACGACATCGCGTGGCTGCACCACCTTGTTCCTCGTGCAGCACTCCGCGTACAGAAATCGCAGGACCCCCTGCAGCGCCTCATGATTCGCGGTGTACCGCAGAAACGTGCTCTCCCGGCGAACAAGCACTAGCCCTTCATTCCGAAGTTTGTCCAGATGGTGTGACAGTGTGGAGTTCGGAATGTCCAGTTCCTCCTGCAGTTCACCCACGACCATTCCCTGCGGGTGTGCCGACAGCAGCAGCTGCATAATCCTCAGCCGCGCTTCCGTCCCCATCGCCGAAAACATGTCGGCAAACTTTGTCACTTGCACCGCGTTCTTTTTGTTCGCCATAGTATTTCTATATTTGCAGAAATATAGGTATGGGTCAAGCCTCTCTGACAATCGACGGGCACAAAAGAAAGAGGGGCGTGGACGACGGACCACACCCCTGCCCTCACTTACCCGCTTTTACTTGCAGCCGGAACACGAGGAGCAGCAGTCGGCAGAAGCGCAGCAACCTGTCTGCGTCGCTTTAGCCGTTCCGGTCGTTCCCAGTGCGATAACAGCCATCAACAACGCTACTTTTAACGTCTTCATAGTCTTCTCCTTTAGAAGCGGAAAGAGTTTGAGGCGGACGGACGGAAACATCCGCGCGAAAAAACCTGCGGCTGCCCGCGATTTCTAAATTCGGAGAACGTGAACTTGAAGAAGAATATTCCGGCCGGACTGCTCAAGATCGGAAGGGCCCGCGCTCGCCCTGGCAAAAACAAAACTGGACGCGCGGAAGTTGGCCAGCGTCAACACGACTACGAAAAAGTGGTTTAGCGTATGGGGAGTCAGATTTTGTCTTTGAATCAGCGCCGTCTCTGTTGGACAGCACGAAATCGCATGGTGACGATTCTTTTCAGAGCCGCCCGGGTTATGACCGTGCTGACAGCACGAGTCCCCAACTTCGCTGTCTTCGGCGCTCTGGTTCGAAAATCGGGCAGCTTGAAATCGACGACACTTGCGTGAACATGGATTCTTCTGTGCTTATCGATGTTGTAAAGTTGGTCAGCCTTCTCAGAATTCGAGACGCAGTTGAAACGCGATCATCCGCACGGTGCTGTCACCGCCTAGGCCAACGCCGAGCAGCCCGGTCGGAGGAGATGTGGCGTAGGTAATCGCGCCAAAGCCCGTTTGCGTGGCAGGCTTCCCGGGTATACCGGCAAGCACCATGCTCGGAAGTGCAAAATTCGGATGATTGAAGACGTTGAAGAACTGGGTGTCGAACCGCAACTTCACGCGCTCGGTCAACGGAAACCATTTGGTGATGTACAAATCGCTCCACAGAAAATCGGGACCACGCAGAGCGTTGCGGCCTAGGTTTCCGAATTGACACGTTTCTGGACTATTCCCTCCTAAGCATGCGCCGGTACTGGGATCAACGGTTGAGACAAAAGCATTGGGATTGAGCCACTGAACCGTTCCCGGCTGGGTCACACCCGGAATCGGGTTGTGTTCGTAAAGGGGCACGCCCGGAACCTCGCTGGCGAATTGCGGACCGCTGCCGTTGACGATGCCTTTTCCGTTTGCCGAATATGGCGTGCTCAAAACGGAGAACGGAATTCCGCTATGCCAAAAGACGGTGCCCGAAACCTGCCAGCCGTTCAGGGCGGAGCCGAGAGCGCGGTTTTCAATCTTGAGCGGCAATTGATAAACGTATTGGGCGTTCAAATTCTGCCGGATGTCGTAATCGCATGGCCCATAGTCTCGCGGCAAATTTCCCGGAAGAGGCGACAGAATTCCTCCCGCGGAGAATTGCAGGAATCCGCCGTTTGAGACGGTGTCCATGCAACGGCTCCAGGTGTAGTTCAGTTGTCCCGCGAAACCATGGCCAAGGCGCTTCATGGCAGTTAGCTGCAACCCACCGTAGTGACTGTTGGCACCCGTGGAAAACTGCGTGACTCCTGCAAATCGGGGGTCGGTGGGCTGCGCGAAAGGAAATGGTGCGAAACATCCATCGCAGACGGTTTGGTAGCCGTTCACTTGCGTCAAATACGGCTGATTCACCGCGCGCGTGCCGACGTATTGCGCGTGAACGCTTCCGGTGGCTCCGAGTTGATGCTCGAGGCCGAGACTCCACTCCATGAAGTAGGGCGCGTGAAGCTTTCCTTCGGGTACCGCGGTGATGGCGACCGGCGGAAGACACGTTGCGGGATTCGCTTGCAGCGAGGCGCAGGAAAGTTGGCCCTGCGGAAATCCTGCGGTGAAGGTCTGACTGGCGGCGACGGTGGCGTCAACCGCGCTGTTAGGTACGCCGGGGGCAATGGCTGTGCCCCCGGCAGTCCCGAGAAGGCCGCCCTGGAAAGTCTGCACATAGGGCGGATTGACACCAACCACGTCGGCAATGCTGCCGGGCAACAGGTCGCTGAACAGGCCGAACCCAGCCCGCAGCACGGAGTTGGGTTCAAATTGCCAGGCGAGCGCGGTTCGCGGTTGCAGAATCGCGAGGGGCGTCGAGGAAAATACATTACCCAGTCCGGTGCGGATGGCGGTGGCTAACGGTTGATTGACATCGTGCGAAATGGAATCGAATGAACCGTCGAGACGTGCAATTTGTTCGTGCGGGTTTAGCGGATTGGAATTGAACGTATCGCGAACGCCGAAGGTCCAGGTCAGCTTGCGGGTCACTTTCCAGGTGTCTTGTGCATACAGATCAAGATTGAGAAAGCGGAAAGGTTCGTTGGCTGACGTGGGGAAAGTCTCTGTTGCGGTCGATGCGACTCCGTGGATGTACTGCGGCAGAGTCGTGTAGGTCACCGTCGGAACCGAACCTTCGCCGAAGTCGTAGTCATTCAAGCGGAAGATCCGACTATTCGTTCCAAAGCGAAGCTCGTGGGCTCCATGGCTCCACGCGACATTGTCGTTGATGAAGAAGCGCGAAGCTTTTCTTCCCTGAACCCAGGTATTGTCCAGGCCGCCGACGGTCGTGAACGGAGCATTCGCGCCCAGGCCCTGCAGTGTGATGGGGAACGCAGCCAATGTCTTCTGAAAATCACTGGGGCCGAACAAACTTGCGTACCAGGAAAATGCCGGGTTGAAATAATTCACCAGATTCTGAGAAAAAACGTGGGTATAACCGGCCGCGAAGGAGTAAAGCGGCTGAGGAGAAATCGCATCGAAGATGGGGTTGATGGGATCGGTATACGCAGCCTGGAGCCCGTTGTCGGTCTGGAACCGGAACCAGGTGCTGTTGCTCTCGTTGATGTTGTAATCGATGCGAACGGTCTGGACTTGTTCGTGGTCGTCGCTGGAATGTGAAATGCTCTGGCGATTGGCGCAGCCGTTTCCGTCATTCGTGGCCGCCGGGGAACCTCCGCCAACAACAAGGGGGCAACCGAGCACTATGAGTGGTGTTCCGTTGGTGTTTCCGTACAGCGAAAACATCCTCCGATAAAACGGCACCAATTGCGGCGCAGGCTGGTAGATCGAACCGTTAACGGAATCGGTGCCACCCAACGGAAGTTGCTGCAAAACGTAATTTTGGAATGCAGGAGTAGGAACGGTCGTTGCGGTCACAATGGGTAATGCAATCCGAACCCATTCGCTGTCGAAAAAGAAGAATAGCTTGTCCCGGATGATCCGCCCTCCAACACTTCCACCGAAATGGTTCACCGTCGAGCGCGGCTTGTGATTTCCTGGTGTAGCGTTCGTAAAATAATTGGCAGCATTGAAGTTTGATCCGTTCCACAACTCATAAAGATTTCCATGGAACTGGTTCGCGCCCGATTTTGTAACGTAGTTGATCTGCGACGCCCCATAACGTCCTTGGTCGACTGCGTAAGAGAGCGTATTGACCGTCACTTCAGATATGGAGTTCAACCCAAGGACCAGGTTTGTGGAGAGTCCACTGTTCAGGTTGGTCAACGGGTCGTTTGTTTCCAGTCCATCAACGATATAGCCATTCGAAAGCGCGGGAAGCCCGTTGAATTCGACGTTCCCATACCCGTTCGTACCGCCTACGAAGTCATTTCCACTGCCAGCCGTGTTCACCAGCGCGCCTGCGGCAAATTGAAGTGGGTAAGTCAGGTCACCTCCTGGATTGGGCACGTTTTCCAGGGCCTTCGCAGTCACGGTCATCGAGGTATTAGCGTTCTCGGGGTTGAGCAGTGGAGCTTCGGCGCTGATTTCAATGCTCTGCTTGGCTTCGGCTACGTTTAATACGAAATCGACCGTTTGCTTTTGGCCCAGGCTGGATGATACGGCGGCGGCGTATTGCGGAGCGAAACCCTCGGCCTCCACCCTGACCGAGTAAGTGCCGGGCTTGAGCTGCGGGAAGTTGAATCGGCCGGAATTATCGGTCGTGGCGCTGCGCTTTAATCCGGTATCCCTATCAGTAATGGTCACGACGGCGCCGGGCACGGCATAAGCGGTGGCGTCACGCACCTGCCCTACGATGGCGCTGGTGGTTTCACCCTGACAGAAAGCTGCGTCGGGAAAGAGAAAGATAAACGATCCAACAATCCCAACCGCGAAAATAAGTCGGCGCCTCATGTTTATTCGTGCAGGTTATTCAAGTAGACTATTTCCACTGATTAACCATACTTAATATATTAGATTAATGCAAGTGAATGAATCCCGGGTGCACATCAGCAAGGAAGTTAGCGGTATTGCTGCACAAGTTGTGGGTGAGCGGAGAAGTCTATAAACCCTTGCGGAAACAACCACAAAGTGACGAGCGCTGTGGCATAGAGTTGGATCCGAAGAACCGAGCCCAACCGCCGAGATCAGGTGACTGCGCCTAACTCCTGGCCCAGCTTGCGTCGAAAGAGGCGAGCCATTCAGTAGGTGCTGCTACCTGATTGTCGACCTTTGGTTGCGCGATCATACCGGCCCTTCCCATGCAAGGAGTTGACCGCAAGCCGCGCTATTCGTTGACTTGCCCTTCTATCATCGACAATCCCGCGCTCTGCCTGACGCTTCTGCTGCTATTCTGGAATGCTTCAAACTCGATTCGGTTACTGACAGACGAGTAGTCTATGCTCGTGTTTTCGGACCAGATAAATCGGGCTGAGGTTGGTTAGATTTTCGCGCGTAATCCTCAAATCTGTCCCCAAACCGTCCAGGAAGTCAGCGTGTGCTGCTCTCAACACATACTTGCCGGGCTCTAGGTCGATGAATTGAAATTCGCCTCTGTCATTCGAGCTCGCAACATGAATTTGTCCGGATTCCGAAGATTTAATCGTGAGTTTGGCATTTTTCAACGGACCATCGAAAAGATCGCTGACACTGCCCTTCAAATTCGGTTTGTCGGGCCGCCTTTCAAAAGAAACAGTGGGCCTCGTGTTACACGTGGGATTCTCCATTTGCAGAGCAATCGAGAGTTGCTGAATGATGTTGTCTGCGATCTGCATATTGGCAACAGTTCCAGTCTCGAAACCTTGGAGTTCGACCTGGAGGTCGTAGCTGCCCGGTGATAGGGCAGAAAATTCGAATCGGCCCCTGCCGTCTGTTTTTGTCTCTAGAACTCTCTCTAACGAGAACAGTCTCACGAGGGCGCCGGATATGTCCGCACCCGCCCGGTCCAAAACTGTGCCCTCAATCCGCGCACCAAGTCCGCTTGGAGTGGTAGGGGCGCACACCGGAAACAAGAAGCTGAACAAGAACACAAGTTTTCGTGCGGTCCCCACGGGTCGAGTGTATCAGTGCGCGGAAGCCCTCGTCATCAGACGGAAAACCGCTTCGCAATCTCAGCCTGATAAACGCTCACCGGACAAGTCGACGAGAACACAGCATGTCTCCCGATTCCGGTAATTCAACTTTCTTGACGCATTCAAATCAACTGGCTAAATGATATTGGTAAAATTTTGGGCGCTAGTTCGTCAGGTCCCCGCAATCATCTGAAACGCGCGTGATCGGTCACAAGAGACCTCGTTTGCACAGGGCCCAGCTATGCCCGGGAACCTTGATCATCATTCTGAAATAATTGAGGGGGTTTCTACACGTATGCATGAAATCGGCTCAGGGCTGTCGCCTGAGTTCGAGTTTATTGCAGGCGTTAATTGGCTGGGAAAAATATCCAGCATCAATCGAGTTGATCAAACGCCACCACCTGTTCGCGATGAGATCGACCCTCAGATGCGGATTCCGAATATAGGAGTCTGTATCTCTTTGGTGGTTAGGGCTTGCCTTCTGCTCTAACAGGCGGCAGGCTCGTTTTTCTTGCTTATTTTACCACTTTCCTATGACTCTCGGACCAACGAATGAACCTGAAATAGTATCCTTGTTTCACCGTTGTACCGAATAAGTTGGGTCGTCAAACTTATCCGCCGGCGGCCCGAAAGTGGGGATTCTCATCGACCTGACAACCTATCGTTTTGAAGCGCTCATCTTTGACTGCGACGGCACGTTGGTGAACACCGCGCCGTTGCATTTCCGATCCCTACAGCGTGCTTTCGCATCTCAGGGACTAGAGATTACCGAATCGTGGTATCGCAATCGTCTTGGTTTATCGAGGACGCCGCTGTTCGAAGCGTTCGAGCGCGAATTCGGAGTGACGATTGACTACCGAGCCGCCGAAACTTTGAGTGAGTCAACTTTCGCTTCGATCGTTCATGAAGTGCAGGAGATTCCCCAGGTCGCGTCGATCGCGCGCGGGCATCACCGGAGAGTTCCGATGGCGGTTGCGTCCGGCGGACAGCGTTTCCTGGCGGAAGCTGCGTTGAAGGCCAGTGGCCTGTTTGATCTGTTCGACGCGATCGTCACGATCGACGATGTTCAAGAAGGAAAACCTTCCCCGGCCCTTTTTCTGGAGGCTGCCAAGCGTGTGCACATGGATTCGACACTGTGCCTGGTCTTCGAGGACACCGATGAAGGCCTGGAGGCGGCGAAACGCGCCAATATGCAGGCTGTCGACGTGCGCCCGCTGATAGCAAATTTGCACTAGGAGCGGTCGAGTCAGCCGGGGGACTGCTCTCATCTGCTTAGACATCAGTGTCAGATACGAGGAACAGCGGCGTGAATCTGACCGTGCTGGCTTAGTTCTTGAGGAAATTCCGACAGCACCTTATCTGGCTGATGGCGAGAAGTTCTAGCTTGCTAGCTGTTTTGAATGATCTTTTGGCGAGGACCCGCTAACTGGGTAGTCTCATGCAATCAGCTCAGGGCAAGGACTACAGAGGACTGCCCACTAAGTCCCGGTTAGTCTGAATGTATAGGTCAAAGGAGGAGCGCTTGGTGTAGAAAAGCTGAACTCAGCGGACGCTGATTCAGAAACACCAAGGAGGCTCCCCCATGCAACCTATGTATTACATCGGTCTGGATGTGATCGGCGAGACCGAAATCTCATCACTGTAGCGGCGATGATTGGAGCATCCGAATTGAGACGTATAATCACGTGATGAGCGACGCGCGATCGCCTCTTTGGAACTTCAATCCTGTTACCCGTTTGAATCGGAAGGATCCGTACCTACTGCTGCAGCAGGTAACCTTGTTTGTCCGTGACCAGGAGCGAAGCTTGCGGTTCTTCGTGGACCGCTTAGGCTTCAGCGTGGCTTTGGACTACAACTCACCCGAATACGGACGCTGGCTGATGGTCGCACCACCTGATGGAACTACAAGGCTGGCTCTGGTTGCACCGGATCCCGCTTCAGAAGACTACGCGCAGATTGGCAAGGCCCGACAGTTAGTATTTATGACCGAAAACATAATCGCCAAATATACCGAATGGAAGGAGCGTGGGGTTAACTTTGAACGACCGCCAGAAACGGCCCAGTTCGGTGTTCTGGTGGCGCACTTTCAGGACCCGGACGGGAATCGATTCTCCTTGATCGAAGTCGATCAGGCAACTCGGGTCGTCGAAGAACAACGCCGGCAAGCGGAAGAAATTCTTGAGGCGGAGCGTAAGACGGAACAGGAACGAAAGATTGCCTGGCAAGTTCAGGCGAGACTCTTCCCGCAGACAAAACCGCTTGCCAAGACCCTGGAGTATGCCGGACTTTGCTCACAGGCGCGACAAGTGGGAGGAGACTATTACGATTTTCTGAATCTGGGTCGAGGAAAGCTCGGTCTGGTGATTGGGGATATTGCCGGAAAGGGCGTGCCCGCGGCGCTCATGATGGCGAATCTACAGGCCAATATTCGCAGCCAATGTGCTACTGCGGCGGATGAACCTGAGAGGTTCCTTCGGTTAGTGAATCAATTATTTTACGAAAATACATCAGACGAGGACTACGCAACATTTTTTCATGCCGAGTACGACGACGAAACGCGGAAACTACGATATGCGAACTGCGGACATCCACCCGCGTTGCTGTTGCACCGTGATGGAACTGTTGAGCGCCTAGGCGCAACAGCCACGGTGTTAGGGTTATTCCCGGATTGGAATTGCGATATCGAGCAGAGGCAATTGTGCCCGGGAGAAACACTCCTCCTCTACACGGATGGCATTACGGAATCCCTCAACGAAGCACTCGAAGAGTTCGGGGAACGACGCCTGAGCGTGGCCTTGCAAAGGCACGGCGATGTGTCGCCGGAAGGCTGCATCGAAGCGCTTCTTGGCGAAGTTCACCGGTACAGCAGTCACGAACAGCAAGATGACATCACGCTCATCGTCTGCAATTGTCGATAGTGATCCGAGGAGCTGAGTATGGGAGTGGATTCACGGATGTTCACATTCCTTTCCAGGAACCTTCATGCTTTATCTTTCGCTGAGTCAGTTTTTGGCCACACAAATGAGGCCGGCGTTCCAGTTCCCGATTAGTTTGAATGTACAGGTCGAAGGAGGAGCGCTTGGTGTAGAAAAGCTGAACTCAGCAGACGGAGTCCTCAGGGGTCAGTGCAAAACCGGCCATACGGGGTCACTTCAAAACCGGCCATGTGATATGGCCCGGGGCGGCGCGTAGACGCGGTGTTCTTGGGTGCCTAAATAAACGAGCGCAATTCGCTGCATTCCGAGTTCGCCTGAATCGTGCAGGACTCGTCTCTCGATAATTACCTTCGGCTGCTCCATTGCGCGAAAATCGTACCACGTGGTTCGCTAAAAGCGTCACTGAGCGTGGTGTATCACTTTTCCCGTTCCCACACCTATACTCCACCGGTTTGACAGCGATTCGGCGCCGGCCTATAGTGGCGCACCTTTTCGGCCGGAGATGGCATGCTGCAGCGCTGGTTTCATCTCGACGAGCACCACACCACCGTACGCACCGAGCTGCTCGCCGGTCTCACCACCTTCATGACCATGGCGTACGTCGTCGTTGTGAATCCGCGCATCCTCTCCGAAGCCGGCATGCCCGTTGAAGGCGTGCTCTTCGCCACTTGTATTTCCGCCGCGATCGCCACGCTGATCATGGGCTTGTGGGCCAATTATCCGATCGCCCTTGCGCCGGGAATGTCCCTGAATGCCTACTTCACCTACTCCATCGTACTGGGCCGTGGAGTGCCCTGGCAGACCGCGCTCGGCGTCGTCTTTCTTTCTGGCTTGCTTTTTTTGGCGCTGACGCTGACGAACATTCGCGAGCAGATCGTGAATGGCATACCGGATTGCCTAAAATATGGCACCGCCGCCGGAATCGGATTGTTTATCGCCTTCATCGGCTTGCGAAATGCCAGAATCATCGTCGCGAATCCGTCGACCCTGGTGGGTCTGGGGAAAATTTCCGACCCGCAAGTTCTGCTCGCGGCCGCCGGCCTGATCATCATTGCAATTTTGATGGCTCGGCGTATTGGTAGCGCCATTTTGCTGGGTATTGTAGCTATTGCCTTGGCCGGCATACCGTTGGGACTCAGCCACTGGCCTGCTCATTTCTTCTCCCTTCCGCACCCCGGCGGCACCTTCTTGAAGCTCGATCTCCGCTCGGCGACCAGCATCGGCCTCGGCGAACTCATCTTTGTTTTCTTTTTCGTCGATCTATTCGATAACGTCGGCACTCTTGTCGGAGTTTGCGAACAGGGAAACTTTTTGCGCGACGGCAAACTTCCGCGCGCGAGCCGTGCGCTCCTGGCCGACGCCATCGGCACACTGGTAGGCGCTCTCTCGGGCACTTCCACGGTTACCAGCTATGTGGAAAGCGCCGCCGGCGTTGCCGCCGGCGCGCGCACCGGACTTGGAAATATCGTGATCGCCGGATTTTTCCTGGTGTCTATGTTTTGCGCGCCGCTGGTGGAGGCAATTCCGTCGTACGCAACCGCGCCGGCCCTGATTCTGGTTGGCGCGTTGATGTGCGGTTCGGTTGCTCGGGTGCAGTGGGACGATTTCAGCGAGGCGTTTCCCGCGTTTCTCACCATTGTGGCGACCCCGTTGACTTTCAGCATAGCTACCGGACTGAGCCTGGGAATGCTGTCGTTCACTTTTATAAAGATTGGCACCGGAAAATACCGGGAGATCAGCCCGCTGATCTGGGTTCTGTCGGTGTTGTTCCTGATTCGCTATGCGTTTCTGGGTTCTGAATAGTTAATCTCCGGCAACGCAAGCTCACTTCTTAATTCGGAACAGCGCCGCAAACCCTTGGCGATCCAACAGTTCAAGCTTAGCGGGGAGAAAATTCCTCAGGTCGCCAGCACCATCCGCATTCATAAGCAGCACATAGTCGAAGTTGCGATCCCAGTCGTCCAAAAATGGATAACGGCCCTTGTCCTCGTCGGTCATCGGATGCGGACCGAGAAACTGATAGTCGGGCGGGCCAGTGCCTAGCCCAACGATCTTCAGGTAGGGCTCACGTACCCGAATCGGTTGTTGCACATCGGTGGCAAAAATCGTGGGCCAAAAGGCGCGCTTGTCCAGGAGCGCAAAGGACGCCAAGTGCCAATAGGTGGGATTCAGATGCGGTATTCGCCTGCCGACTGGCATGGTCGCAAACCATGCGGGGTTGTCACTCTTCTCGACATCCACATCCAGGACCCGGCTTCCAGGCTCGATCGGCGCAATCACTTGGCGAACATCGCGGACCTCCCGCTGCGAATGGACCCAGACCCCGGTGATGAATGTAATCTTTGCCAAAAATAAAATAGCCAAAACTGTCGCGGCAATCGTTTCGCTACGTCTAGATAAACCGGACGGCAGAAACGTCGCGAACAGCACAAAGCCAAACATGACCATCATCCGCGAGTCGACCCACCAGACACCTTTCAGCGAGGTAGGCAAAATGGCGTATGCGAAGAGCAAGATCGCCGCACACAACGCACCGGGCCTGGCGATCCTGCTTTTTCCCTGCCATACGCACAACAGCAGAAAGCCAATGACTGGCATCATCAGCAGTACATCAAACGTCGTGGAGTAATCGAGGAACGGTATCAACACACTCCATACCTTCCTGGAATGCGACGCCCAAACCGGCGCGCTCGAAGTCTTGCCGAGCGGAGAAAAGACATAAAGTCCAAAGGGAATAACGAACGGAATCGCCGCCAATAGCGCGCGCTTGAGTACATTGACGATGCCGCCTGGCTGGGTCAGACCACCATCCAGGATTGCGAAAAACTCGTAGCCACCGACCAGCAAGGCGTAGAAACAGAAACCCATCAAATGAAAGAAGAAAACTGCGATACCGATCACCACCCCGCTGGCGATGGCCATGGCCGGCGTCGTGTCGCGATATTGCACCCATGCCGCGGCGCCCCACATCGCAATGCCGACGGCCAGTGCGAAATTCATGAATCCCATCAGAAACAGGACGTTGAAAGCCGCGAAACCCGCGGTCAGTTGCCAGAACGATCGCCGCTGAAAGTACGCGTAACTCAGTGCGATGGCCCCGGTGGTGGGCGTCAGAAGACAAAGCGCCAGGACGATACGGCCGGCTGTGAGCGGGGAAAATACATGCATCAGCGCCGGAAGGAGTAAATCGATGGCCATGTTAGGAATGATTTGCCAGTGCGCCGAAAACATTTGGCTCAACACCGGATCGCGGCTGCCGAACGCCAGCACATAACAACGCGCCAGGTGATTAGGGTAATCGGTCAGCGGAGGAACCTGCGCTGCGAGCACCGGCGCCACCAGGGCGATGCACAGGACGCCGAGGCTGCTCCACCATACCACTGGTCCATCCACGCCTGACGCGTTGCCTGGACGCGCCTCGACGGCTTGACTTCCGTTCATCGTTCTCATAAATCCGTTACTATCCGTTCACCACTGCTGGGCCCTTCCTTGTTATCACCCGGGAAACCATATATCGTAATTTTGTCGAAAAAAATCACTTATTTCATCGCGATTATCGGCTAGCAGGCGTGCATGTCCAGTCCACAGTTGCCTGCGAGGCACGCATGAACCGGAAAGAAATGGATGCCTTCGGCGGAGCAGCCTAGACCCCTCCTGAAACTGTATTCTGCCGTGATTCTTGGCGCTTCCGTCCTGATTCCCGCGCTCTTGGTTGTTCGCGTCATTCGCAATTTTCACTATCAATTTTTCCTGGCGCATGTCGAAGGCATCTGGCTAGCTTGCGCCAACGATTTTCTTCATGGTGTGCTGTACCGGCCGTTATTCTCGCCGCTCGGTTACGGCGGCACTCGCTACTTTCCACTGTACTTCATTCTGACCGGTAGCTTTTCGCGGATCTTCGGCAGTCTGGAAACATCGGCACTTTCTATCGCCGCCCTGAGCGTGGTCTTTCTTGTGCTCGGTTGCTACGTCTTGCTGCGAAGACTTGGCGTCAGTTGGCTGCTCTCGGTTGCGGCCGGTACCGCGATCTTGGCTCCGGTAACCAGCCAGCAGGCTTTGCTTCATGCCAAGGGAGACGGCCTGGCTGCGATGCTGAACGTTTGGGGATTGATTTTTTGCGTTGATCCCAAATGGAAGCGCCCCTGGACCTATCTTGCGGCGCTCTGTTTCACCTTGGCTTTTGCCGCGAAGTTTACGTCGGTCTTCGGTGTAGCCGCGATCTTGCTCAGCTGGCTCTTCGCCCGAAGGTACAAAGCCGCCATCGAGCTGGCGCTTGCGACCAGTGTGGGCTACTCGTTGGTTCTCGGTGGAATGTACCTCGGAAGCCACGGAAGGGTTTTCGGAATCTTCCGCGCGTGCGCCGCTGCCGATAGTTCCACTCTGTTCATGCTTCAGGCACCTCTGCACACCGTGCTGATCCAAATGGAGGATCCCGTAACGTTGCTCTTTCTGGTTCCTGCAGTCATTTTTGGATTGCGCGCTTTCTGGGACAACCGCACCGACGTCATTCCCTTGTACTTCCTGCTGGCCGCACTGGTCACCATGGTCATCTTCAGTTCGCCCGGTACCGAGCTAAATCACCTGATCGACTTGCAAGTTGCCTCGGTACTGCTTTTTGTTCTGAGCATTCCTCGGGTTCCCGAGTTTGGGGAAGTCGGAACCGGTCTGCTAGCCATGACCCTGTTCATCTCCTGCTTCCCTTCCGCCAGGGATTTCCACGGGGATTTTCTGCGCCCGCGTTTGCGACTTGACGCGGAGCGGATTCTCGCCTCGCTGCCACCGACAGGAGCAAGCTCCGAACCGGTACTCGCCGAGAATCCCCTTATGGTTCTGAAGACCGGCAAGACTCCCTATCTGCTGGACCCGTTCATGTTTCGCGTATTTGTAGGAAAGCATCCGGAACTAGGGCGTGACCTTTGGGATCGCATCAAGCAAAAACGGTTTCCCGTGATCCTGCTCGAACACGATCCGCGAACTCCTGAAGGCACGGTTTGGTACACCGACATGCATTTTGGCGGAGAATTTCTGGAAGACCTGAAGGAAAATTACGATTTCAGCCACAATCTGAATGAAATTCTGGTTTATTTGCCGAAACGCGCGCTGCCCGATAGCCACCGGTAGCATAGCGACCGTTCATTCATCGCGCTCCTTTCGGCAAGGGGGTACGATCGCCCGCTGTTTGGTGCGCAATGTAGCACCGAGTAATCTTCAGGTATCAGCCAGTCGTGTTCGCCCGCCGCGGTTTTGCGATCAATGATAAATATGAAGGACGGCGTGGATTGCCAGGCCCTGGAGGCAGAGTGTTAGTGTTGAGCTCCGCACAAGCGTCGAGCACTGGTCCTTTGCTGATCGGTCCCATGGACGATGTCTCCAGCGTGGACCTTTCCGTGGTCCTGCCAACCTACAACGAAGGCGCGAATATCGCTTCGGTGGTTGAGAAGCTGATCGCCTGTCTTGATCCTATCCCTGGTCTCTCCTATGAAGTGATCGTCGTCGACGACGACAGCCCAGACCGAACTTGGGAGAAGGCTCTCGAACTCACCCCCAGGTTTCCCCAGCTTCAAGTGATTCGCCGCCAGGGCGAGCGAGGTCTTTCGAGCGCGGTGATTCGCGGTTGGCAGCTCGCAAGAGGACGCATTCTTGGCGTTATGGATGCCGACCTGCAGCATCCGCCCGAAGTAACCGCCAAACTTTGCCAGGAAATGATGCGCGGTGCTGATCTGGGCATCGCCAGCCGGCACGTGGAGGGCGGTGGCGTCAGTGATTGGAGTTTAATCCGCCGCATCATCTCTCGCGGCGCGCAGCTCATCGGATTCTGTCTACTACCTGAAGTGATCGGCAGAATCAGCGATCCCATGAGCGGGTTCTTCATGATCCGGCGTACCGCGATTCAGGGCCGGGTGCTACATCCGCTCGGCTACAAAATTCTGATTGAAGTGCTGGGTCGCGGCAAAGTTGGCTGGATCGCAGAAGTTCCGTATACCTTTCGCGAGCGGGTGGAAGGCGCCAGTAAACTCACCAACAAGATCTACATCGAGTATTTCCAGCATCTGTTCCGGTTGCGCGTCCACCTTCTGAAGGAATCCAGTTTTTTCCGCTTTTGCGTGGTCGGTTTGAGCGGCGTGGTCATTGACATGTCCGTGCTGTTTCTTTTAAGCGATCCGAGAACGCTGGGTTGGGGTTTAACGCGCAGCAAACTCATCGCCGCCGAAGCCGCACTCATCAACAATTTCATCTGGAATGACGCCTGGACCTTCGGCGATATCTCCAAAAGCCAGACCAGCATGGGTCAGCGCCTCAAACGCTTTTTGAAATTCAACATCATCTGCTCACTAGGTATCTTCCTGAACGTCTTGATCCTCAACGTTGAATTTAATTTCTTCCATATGAACCGTTATCTGGCAAACTTGCTTGCCATCGGCATCGTTACTCTATGGAATTACAAGAGCAACAAGGAATTCAGCTGGCGAGTCACCGCAGAGGTCTGAGCGTTTCTCTTTTTTCTCGCGCGGCCGAATCCGCTTCCCGCCTTCGCAGGCCGCTATGATCGTCACCAGCCAGTACTTCGACATTCCAGCGCCGGTCTCCCCGATGCGCACTTTCGTGGCTGCCCCCACCGCCGAGGGCCGCTTTCCGGCGGTTTGGTGCTATTCGGATATCTTCCAGTTGACGCCCACCATGCTTCGTTTTTGCGTTCGCCTTGCCGGTTATGGCTTCGTTGCCGCTGCGCCTGAGATTTATCACCGCACCGAGCCCGCCGGCACCGCGATTGCCTTTGACGATGCCGGACGGACCCGCGGCCTCAACGACGCGTTGAAAACTCCCGTCGCTGATTTCGATTCCGATTGCAGAGCCGGCCTGGATTGGCTCGGTCGCCAGCCGAATGTGGCGCCTGATGAGATCGCTGCCATGGGCTTCTGCATTGGGGGGCATCTGGCCTTCCGCGCCGCCTTCCAACCCGAAGTGCGCGCTACGACTTGCTTCTACGGTACCGGCATCCATAACGGCAAGCTCGGACTCGATGGCGACGCCGGTTCATTGGCGCGCATCGCGGAAATTCGCGGCCAGTTGTTGATGGTGTTCGGGTCGAACGATCCGCACGTGCCCGCAGAAGGCCGCGAGATCGTCGATCGCGCGTTGCGGCGTTCCGAAGTGAAATATCGCATTTCTCTTTATCCCGCTGAGCATGCCTTCATGCGCGACGAAGGTCCGCGTTTCGATCCCGAATGCACGGACATGGCATTCGCTGAAATGATCGGGCTGTTTCGCGGCGTATTCAAGAACTGAACGGTAAAGCTTGGCGAAGTTTGGCGTCGCCAACTTCCGGGCCGGTGCCGCATCCAATCGTCTGAGGTTGCGCATTTTAAGCTGGTGCCTCATACCCATGACCATCACGCCTTCGAGTGGTGAACCCGAAAAAAAGTCTGCGTTTAAGAATCCTCTGCTCTATTCCTCGATAGTGCTGGCAATCGCCGTGCTCGTCGTTGGTTGGATTTTCTTTTCTCGTTGGCAGGAAAATCGGGAATTGGAACATAGATCGGCACAGCAGGCGTCACAAAAGCAGCGGGAAAATGACCGCGTTGCGTTGGAACAGCTGGGCGGCAAGGATTTTGAGATTCAGAGCCTCTATGCGACACCGGGCGTCATACAACGCGGCGAATCCGCGCAAATCTGTTACGGCGTTTCAAATGCCAAAACCGTCAAGCTAGAACCGCAGTCGAGCCCGGTATGGCCTTCACACTCTCTGTGCGTGGATGTCTCGCCCAAGAACACCACCACGTATACGCTCACCATCGACGATGAGTCTGGAAACACCAAGACGCAGACTGTGGAATTGAAGGTTCAATAGTTTTGCAAAGCTGGTCCGCCGACCTGCCGAGTTGGCAGTGGCTTGGTGCCTACGCGGGCAACTTCTGCGAGCTGGGATAGTGGTGCTGCTCGCGCCCCACTTTTCCGTCGTACTTTGTCGTCGTCTTGAAGAGCTCATAGCGCCCATCGGCCGCCAACTCCCGGGTGCGATCTCGCAAGGCTTGCATATCTTGCGCTGATAACGGCGAAAAACCACGAGCCACGCGCAGATTCTGCTCCAACACAGCGATCGAATCCATGCCGCTGATGGTGGTGGTCACCGGCAAGCTCATCGCGTAGCGCAGGCCATCTTCAGCCGTCAATGCTCCATGTTTAATCATCTCGCCGCTGCCGCCCAGACTCTTCATTCCTAAAACACCCATTCCGCGCTTATTGGCTACTGGCAAAACCTGCTGCTCGAAGCTCTTGAAGGAACCGTCCAATGGGTTTAGCGGCATCTGCACGGTGTCGAATGGAAAGTCGTGCGACAACATTTTCAAATGAATCGCCGGATTCTTGTGACCGGTGAATCCGATGAACCGCACCTTTCCCTGCTGTTTCGCCGCCAGCAATGCTTCCGCCGCACCATTAGGGGCGAAAATTAAGTCCGGATCGTTGTAGTAGACGACTTCGTGAATCTGCCACAAGTCCAGATGGTCGGTTTGCAGCCGCCGCAGGGATTCCTCAAGCATCTTCATGGCTAGGTCTTTGGTGCGACCGTGGGTGCACACTTTGGTCATCACGAAGGCCTTGTCGCGCTTGCCTTTCAGCGCCGCGCCCAGCCGGGCTTCGCTGATGCCGTCGTGATATTCCCAGCAGTTATCGAAGAAATTGATTCCGGCATCCAGTGCCCGGGCCACCAGCTCATTCGATTCTTCCTCGCTCTTGATGGAGCCGAGATGATAACCGCCGACTCCGAGCGCCGATACTTTCGCTCCGGTCCTGCCCAGATCGCGGTGCGGCACTTGACCATCGCCAGGACCGCCTTGCCGACCACTGGCATCCAGATCTTTAGCTACCAGCGAAGCTGTCAACGCTGCCGCTCCGGTCTTCACAAATGCACGCCTTGAAAATCCCTTATCATCCGCCATCATCGCTCCCGGCATCACCCTACTGTTGCTGTTGCTTCACATCTGGAAAGGGAAACCCGGTATTTTCCGTCGATTTCAGCATCTCTTTAACTTCTTCACTCTGGTCGTCCAGTGGGAATCCGTGAGCCATGCGAGCTTCCGGGTTATCGTATCGGATGGAAACTTTGTAAAGCTCGTAGCGGCCATCTCCCGCCACCATCTTCACCCGATCACGCAACGCTTGCATTTCTTCCGGGTTCATCAACTTGAAGTTTTGCGCGATTTTCAGGTTTTGGCGCAGCACCTCCGGCTTCTCCATACCGGTGATGGTCGTCGCTACTGGCAAACTCATCGCATATCGCAACGCTTCCTCAGCGGAAAGCTGCCCTTGCTCCACCGGTTCGCCATGGCCACTCAGCGGCTTCATTCCCAAAGCCGCGATTCCCCGGCGCTGGAGTTCCGGCAATACTTGCTCTGCGAAACTTAGAAAGTGGGCGTCGAATGCATTCAGAGGCATTTGGACGGAGTCGAATGCGAAACCCGTTTTGATCATCTTGAGGTGAACTTCCGGATCCTTGTGTCCGGTGAAACCCAGATAGCGAACTTTTCCCTGCTCTTTTGCTTTCATCATGGCTTCAGCGGCGCCGTTTTTTCGCATGAACAGTTCCGGATCGTTGTCCCAGCCCACGCCGTGCAACTGCCAGAGATCCAAATGATCAGTTTGGAACCGCCTCAAGGATTGCTCCAGCATCTGGGTCGCGATCATGCCCTCACGCCCGTGGGTGCAGACTTTGGTCATTAGAAAAACTTTGTCGCGGCGACCCTTCAGGCCCGCGCCCATCCACACTTCGCTCTTTCCACGGTGGTATTCCCAGCAGTTGTCGAAAAATGTGATTCCGCCATCGACGGCCTCTTGTACTAATTGGATGGCTACTTTTTCACTTTCGGCGTCTCCCAGATGATGCCCGCCGAAACCCAGCGCGGAGATGTGGGCGTCGTGTCGGCCGAACGGACGCATCGGAATGCCAGTGCTGCCTTCGGCTTTCGTGGGCGTCGCCCCCCCGGAAACCACCATGCCCGCGTTTGCGCCTCCGTTTGGCGGTGCACCTGCCAGATTTGATTCGTTCATTGGTTCCTACTCTGGGCTGAAAAAGCACCGGTGTAAGCCCGATGGTACGGCTGCCGGGATGGCCGGGACATACCGTAAAACCCTGGGTTCGCCTCACCTAGCGCTCGGTGTCCAAGGTCTGGTGAATGGAGGTGGTAGCTGCAACCGGCCTGCACATATATAATGGCGGCTCGCGCGAGCCCGGACCCTAAGGGAGGTCCCGCCTGAGGGTTATGCGCACGAGACGACCATGTCCGATCCATTGAAGAAGATTAAGGAAAAACTGCAAAGCGAAATCACCGCCTTGGAGCACGAATTGAATATCGAGCTTCCCAAGGAAATTGCGGTGGCCCGGGCCCACGGCGACTTGTCTGAGAATGCCGAATACAAGTACGCGAAGGAGCGGCAGGGCTTTGTAAACGCGCGCATCGGTGCGTTGAAAAAACGCATGGGCGACTTAGGCATGTTGAATCTAAGCAACATTCCCAAGGATCGCGCGGGCTTCGGTTCTCGCATCGTGGTCTTGGATACGCAGCGGGATATCAAGATCGAATACAAGCTGGTAAGCAGCGAAGAAACCGATGTAGAGAAGGGGCTTATCTCCACCACTTCGCCGATAGGGAAAGCCTTGCTAAATCGGCGCGTAGGTGATGAAATTCAGGTCTCGACCCCCGCCGGACAAAAGGAATTCGAAGTCGTTGGCCTGTTGACGATTCACGACGAAGACTGATTCTCCCCGACTCTAAGTCAGGCAGATAAGTCGTCCACAGCGCTAGGGATGGTCCCAACCCAATCCAAAGGCGCTGCGTTCAATTGAGGTTGCTAATGTATTGGGGCGCAGGTTCCGCTCTCGGTCTTTTGACACTGCTCGGCTATCTCTCCTTTGTAGCTGGAGCCTATCTCGCGTGGCTTGGCCGCGATGAAGTTTTCATCTGGCTGGAGGATGAAGTTAACACCATTCGCCGCGACCTTTCGCGTCACACCGCGGTGGGCCCGTTCTACAGCCCGAAAAAACATTCAAGCTTCCGCTACACTCCTTACAACCTGGCTCGTTCTTTTGTGCGGATTCCTCGCAGCCGCATCGGCTGGGGTGCGATCCTGATGTTTCTTGGCCCCATGCTGGTCGTGATGGACTTCTTCGTCTAATTCGCGACTGAATGACCGCAGCTTCGGTCCCGACCGATTCGCGCCATTCGCGTTTGGCCATCTGGACAAACGCGGCGGTGTTTGCGATTCTCGGTTGCCGTGAAACCTGCGCTCATCCTCCACGGCGGCGCCTGGAATATTCCCGACGAATCCGTTGACCGGTGCAAGGCCGGCTGCTTGGCTGCCCTCGCCGCCGGCTGGTCCATCCTGTCCTCGGGTGGATCGGCAATTGACGGGATCGAAGCCGCCCTAGTGGTGCTCGAAGACAATCCGGTGTTCGACGCCGGATACGGATCGCACCTAAACTTGGACGGTCAAGTTGAATGCGATGCCATCGTCATGAATGCGGCCACTTTGCGCGCCGGTTCCATTGCGGCAGTACAGCGCATACGGAATCCCATCCGCCTGGCTCGTAAAGTTCTGGAAGAGTGCCCTCACATGATGCTGGTCAGCGGCGGCGCCGAAAGATTCGCCGAATCGCATGGCATCCCGTTGTGCGATCCAGAAGAATTGATCGCACCTTCCGAACGCCAAGCCTGGCAATTCTGCCGAAAAGACCAACACGCTGCTGCGAATCACCACGGACACGAGCAAGGCACGGTGGGCGCGGTCGCGCTCGACGCCCACGGCGCGCTTTTTGCCGCGACTTCCACTGGCGGCACTTGCTGCAAACTGCCCGGGCGCGTCGGAGACTCGCCATTGATCGGCTGTGGGTGCTACGCGGACATCGAAGCGGGCGGCGTTTCGGCCACAGGGTACGGCGAAGCGATCATGAAAGTGGTGCTGGCCAAGACGACTAGCGACTTTCTCCGCCATTCGAGCTCTGCCACAGCGCAGTATCCCGCGAGAACGGGCACCGCGTATGTGCCGCCTGCCATGCAAGCTGCGCAAGAAGCAATCGCTCTGCTGGCCCGGAAAACCCGAGGCACAGCGGGACTCATTCTGCTTGATCGCGCTGGCACTCCCGGCTTCGCCTTCAACACGCCGCGTATGGCTTACGCTTACGTCGCGCCGGATGAGACGTTCGTCGCCAACGTCTAACTGAGTTGCGTTTCCGCTTGGTGGCAAGCTGTCAGCGCTCGGCGAGGGCGCGGCCGGCGGCTACTCCGGAACTCCAGGCCCACTGAAAATTGAAGCCCCCCAGCCATCCGGTCACGTCCACTACTTCTCCGATAAAAAATAACCCGCTCACCTTGCGGCTTTCCATGGTCTTGCTGGATAGCTCGTCCGTATCCACGCCCCCGGCGGTCACTTCCGCTTTCTCGTATCCTTCGGTCCCGGCAGGTCGCAGGATCCAACAATGCAGTTCCCGTTCCATGGCATCGAGGGAGCGATTGGTCCAATCCTTCGGCGGGTGCCGCTCTAACCACCGGTCGGCAAACCGCTGCGGCAAAATCTTCCGCAACGCAGCGCGCGCTGCGGTTAAATCGCGCCGGACCCTGGGATCGCGGAGGGTCGCCGTCCACCGCCGCTCTGGGGCCAGATCGATTGTCACCGGCTGCTGGATTTTCCATTTCCAATACGAAGAGATTTGCAGGACGGCCGGCCCGCTCCATCCACGGTGGGTGATCAACATTTTCTCGCGGAAGCTGTAAGAGTCGCAGGATGCCGTGATTTCCATTGCGACGCCGGCGAGATCGCTGAAGGCCTTCGCATCGACGCGACCAAATGTCAGCGGCACTAGCGCTGGGCGGCACGGGCAGATCTTGTGACCAAATTGTTCGGCGACCTCGTAGCCGAATGCGGTGGCGCCCATTTTTGGTATCGATAAGCCTCCCGTGGCTACCACCAGAGATCGCGCCGAGAAGTCCGCCGATTCTGAGCGCACCTGGAATCCACCTCCCGCCGCTTCGCGTCGGATTTCCTGGACACGCGTACTGGTGAAGACCTGAACTCCCGCCGCGCTGCATTGGCCCTCCAACAGGGACACAATGTCTTGTGCCGAGCGGTCGCAAAAAAGCTGCCCAAGGGTTTTTTGGTGATAAGGAATGTGGTGCTTTTCCACCAGGGTAATAAAATCCGCCGCCGTGTATCGAGCGAGAGCCGATTTGCAGAAGTGAGGATTGGACGAGAGGAAATTTGCCGGGGTGCAATGCAGATTCGTAAAATTGCATCGTCCGCCGCCGGAAATCAGAATCTTCTTGCCAACTCGCTCCGAACGCTCTAGTACCGCAACACGCTTTCCATGTCGCCCGGCTTCCGCGGCACACATTAGACCTGCCGCACCACCCCCCAGGATGACCACATCGAATTTCGGCACACCACACCCTATCGCGAAATCCATTCTGCGCCAAAGCCGGAGGCAGGATAATACGGTCTTGAACGCTTGCAGATACCACAATGCAAGAATGAAGGTGTAGAAGTCGGCGGCCGAAATTGTCCGATACCTGAGCAAGGCGAGTTAAACCGAGGCAAAGCCTCCACCACCTGGTGTTTGCTGCCAGAGGGCATGGTCAAGGTGGAGTGTAGCCGGCAAGAGCGACCGAAGAGGGCGCCAGGGCAAACATTTCAAACAAGTCGTAGTGCGCTGCGATTCGGATTGCTTCTCGAGAGAGCGGTGTCCTGGTTTCCATTGCTTGGTTCGAATTGACCTTGGTCAGGGGTGGCTCTACGATGAAGTGGGTCGATCGTTGATGAAGATGACGAGAAAGAAAGCGCTGTGGTTGGTTTGGCTTTGCGTTTCGCCGGTAGCGGTTTCGGCGCAGACTGGTACGCAGATTATTGGCAGAGCGCTGAGTGCCCGTGGCAGCATTGTGAAAATTCTCGCCGTGAAGTCACAGCGAGTGACGGGCACCATCAGTTTCGGCGAGGACGCCACCGGGCCCTTCGTTGTGGAACTCGAGCGCCCCATGAAGATGCACATGAGCCTTACGCTGCAGGATCAGAACATGATTCGAGTCTACGACGGGAAATCCGCGGGTTGGGCCAACAATCCATTCGCGGGAAAATTGGACATCCAAGACATGACCGAGGATGAGCTGAAAAATATCTCCGACGAATCGGACTTCGACGGTCCGTTTGTGGATGCCAAGAGGAAAGGGAACCGCTTTGAGCTGGTCGGAAAAGACAAGGTGGCAGATCAGGACGTATGGCGGATCAAGCTGATCACCAAGAACGGCGACATCCGGTACTATTCGTTCGATGCCAAAACCTACTTGCTGGTCCGTTGGGAAGGCGAGCGACGCTATAAAGGCCAGCTGATTCCGACGCAATCTTTTTTTCACGACTATCGAGTTGTGGAGGGACTGAAGTTTGCTTTCAAGATCGATTCCGGCACATCACTCTCAAACCTGACGCAAAAGCTGGTGATCGATACGATTGAGCTGAATCCGACGATCGACGATTCCGAGTTTGCCAAGCCGGCCACCTCGCCGGCTACTGAACCGACGGCTCCTCCCGGCACACCTACTGCGGCGCCTCCCAAAGCGGACACTCCTACTCCCGGCAGTACCCCTGCTCCTCCGCATTAATTCCGTATGAGTGAGGACGCTCAAGAAGTCAGCGATCCCCGCATCGGCCTCTGTGCCAGTTGTGTTCATGCGCGGCGTATCCAATCAGCCCGCAATTCGATCTTTTGGCTTTGCCAGCTTTCTACTGTCGACCCACGCTTTCCAAAATATCCGCCGCTTCCGGTGCGATCCTGCCCGGGATACCAACCTGCACAGGGTGGGTAGCACGGCTGCTGGCGCCTTTGGCCGGCTAGATATTCTCTTGGCCTTCCCGGTATGCACGGTTGTAGGCTAACGGCCCGATGCCCGGCCCGATTGCCCGGTGCGAGCCGCTGTGCTAGCATCCGCTCGCTGGAGACCGACCGGGGAAAGTTTTCCAGCTAACCTTCGCCCCACACGTTGCGGGGACCGAGGTTAGCGGCCACGTTCTCCTCCTCGTTATCAAACTCGTCAGGCGCAGGCCCGCGCCTTCCATCCTCCAAGCGGCGGACCTCGCCAAATGGAGGTCTGCATGAAGAGCTATCTAACCAAGGACATTCGAAACGTGGGCATTGTCGGCCACGGCGGCACCGGGAAGACGCAACTGGTGTCGTCGTTGCTGTACACCGCGGGTATGACCCAACGATGGGGAAAGGTTGCCGAGGGAAGCACGACCACCGATTGGGACGAGGAAGAGATCGGCAGGAAAATTTCGATTCAAACCGGGCTCGCGTATGCGGAGTGGCCGTGCACGCTTTGCGCCGGTAATACGGTGAAGATCAATTTCATTGATCTCCCTGGTTATTCCACGTTTGTCACCGAAGCCAAGGCCTCGCTGATCGCCGCCGATGCGGCGTTGATCGCGGTGGATGCGCATGTGGGTGCGCAAGTGACGACCGAGAAGGTTTGGGATTACTGCACCGAATACGATATCCCCCGGGCGTTCGTGCTTACCCAGATGGATCGCGAGCTGGCCAGCTTTGAACGGTCCATGGAATCGCTGCAGGAAGTTTTTGGGCGCAACGTGGTGGCGCTGCAGCTGCCCATCGGCACCGAGCGCGGCTTTCGCGGGGTCATCGATCTGGTCAGCATGAAAGCCCACATGTACAAGCCCGATGGCGACGGGAAGCCTTCCATCGAGGAAATTCCTGCGGCGCTGGCTGACGATGCGAAAGAAGCACACGAGAAGTTGGTGGAAATGATTGCGGAAGGCGACGACGCGCTGATGGAGGAATTTTTCCGCGAAGGAACGATCCCAATTGCAGATTTGATTCCAGGAGTGCGCAAGGCCATCGTAGCGGAAAAGATTTTTCCGGTGTTGATGGCGGCATCGCTGCACAACGTGGGAACCGCGAGTCTATTGACGTTCATCGCTGATGTGCTTCCGCATCCGGACGAGCACTCCCAGGTGGGCTTCCAGCAACCCCACGGCCACGGAGACCGGATTGAGCGAAAGTATGACGATGGCCAGCCGTTGTCGCTTTTCGTTTTCAAGACCCTGGCGGACCCGTTTGCCGGCCGGATTAACTACTTCAAGGTGAAGAGCGGGGTGCTGAAGAACGACGTGACCGTGGTGAACTACTCCCGAAGTCTACCGGAGCGATTACAGCACGTTCTGGTGGCGCAGGGGAAACAGCTGAGTGAAGTTCAAGAGCTGCACGCCGGCGATATCGGGGCGGTCTCCAAATTGAAGGAGACGACGACCGGCGAGACCTTGGGCGACAAGACGGCGTCCATTTTTTATAACTCAGCGCAATTGCCGGAACCTTCGATTACTTTTGCGATCGAGCCGAAGACCCGAGCCGACGAAGACAAGATTGGAGTCTCCATCCACAAAATCCTGGAAGAAGATCCGGCACTTCGTTTTTCGCGCGATCCCCAAACCAAGGAATTTCTGTTGGCGGGGACTGGGCAGCAGCACATTGAAGTGGTGGTGGCGAAGTTGCACAAGCGATATCACGTCGACCTGACCCTAAAGCCGCCGAAAGTTCCGTATCGCGAAACGATTCGCGGAAGAGCCGACGCTGAAGGAAAACACAAGAAACAATCGGGCGGACACGGGCAGTTTGGCGTATGTCGAATCAAAATGGAGCCGGCGGAAAGGGGCAAGGGAATCGAGTTCGTGGACGACGTCTTTGGCGGCGCGATACCGCGCAACTGGATTCCGTCGGTCGAAAAAGGACTTCGCGACGCGGCTGCTCGAGGCTACCTTGCCGGATTCCCGGTGACCGATTTTCGGGTGACCCTTTACGACGGAAAATATCACGATGTGGATTCCTCGGACCTGGCTTTTAAAATTGCAGGCTCGCTGGCTTTCAAAGAAGCGATGAAGCAAGCCAAGCCGGCACTGCTGGAGCCGGTGATGCACGTGGAGGTTTATGCGCCGGACCAATATTCGGGCGACCTGATGGGCGATCTCAGTGGACGGAGGGGACGCATCGCCGGCAGCGAGACGCGCGGCCACAACGTAATCATCAAGGCGCAGGTGCCGCTGGCGGAGATGCTCACCTACGCGACGGACTTGACCTCCAAAACACAAGGCCGGGCCACGTACTCGATGGAGTTTTCTCACTACGATTACCTGCCGAGTGAACTCGCGGATAAAGTGATTGCCGCACACAAGCCGGCGCACGGCGAGCAGCTGGTCGAAGAAGAAGCTTAAGAGCGAAGCGCTGGAACTTCGCGCCGCAGCCGTAGATGCGCTCGCGAAAGTTACGAGACCCGCGGCAGAAACATGCCGGTGTGCTGGCGGTGCTCGACGAAGCGCGGGCCGAATTCCGCGGACAAAAACGATTCTTCCCGGCGCGCTTTTATGTATAAGGACATGCATACGATAAAAAACGCAATTAGGGCGCGAACCTCGCCCATGGCCGCAACCGTCCCCAGCATAGAGAGCAGGATGCCGGTGTAGATAGGGTGCCGGATGGTGCGATACGGGCCGGTGCGAATCAACTCGTGGCCTTGTTTCAGAGTAACGACGCCGCTCCAATTGGAGCCTAAATGGGCGCGGGCCCAGAATGCGACCACGACTCCGGCCGCGGTGAGCAGCACTCCGATCCATTCTACGACCGGCGAGTCTGGAAGGAAGCGCGCACCGAGCCAACCGTGACCGGCTTCCGGGCGGGACAGCAGGACAAATGCAAAAACCAGAGGGAGGACGTAAAGCATGCGCTGGAGCCAGGACTCGCGCTTCTTGGTTTTCTTGCGCTTGAGAGCGGATACCAGCCAATAAACGCCGAACAGGATCCAGAGAGCTCTGATAATCGCGCGGGGTTGATACCCAAAGATTTGCCAAAAATCAAAGGCAATGTTGTAGAAGAAGTGTACGGCCATAGTTTTCTCCTGTACTTCTGGTACCAATCCGATCAGCTATTGGCTTCGCGCCTGGCTTTGCGCTCGAGAGCGGCAATCCAGTGACGCTCAGCCGCGATCTGCTCGCGGATGAAACGCACAACTTCGCCGCCCCAGGAATTCGTTTCCAGGCCGGCATCGATACGCGCGAGCCTTTTTTCGCGTCCCTCCAACCAGGCGGCGCGAGCAGCAAGGAGGCGTTTGCGAGTATCGGCGTCGAGCACCGGAAATAGCCCTATGCGCAAGTGAAATTCGCTGGCGGAGCCCGCGTGCTTTTCGCTGAACTCACCAAGGCGGCGCAATAGTTCCTGTTGGCCCTTGCCGGTGAGCGAGTACAGCTCGCGAGTTTGGCCGCGCTGGCCTTAGGCTTCGCGCTTGCTGACCCAGCCGTTTTGGACAAAGCGGCGCAGGAGTGGGTAGACGAGATTGTTATGCATCTCGGGCTTGCCAGAGATCATGCCCACCTGTTTTTTGAGGGCATACCCGTGCTGGGGACCAGGGAGCAAAGCGGCCAGGAGCACTAGATCATTCATGACACAGTCAGCATTGTACTAATCAGGGGGGTGTCAAGGCTGCTTTTTGAGCTTCGTCGCGAACTAGCAAGGCGCCAAATTGGTGCTTGGCGCAAGACGCGGCAGGGATCGAGAATGAGGCCGTTCATGAAGAGCAGACCGTCGAAGGGGACCAAGCTGGGGGTGCAGACACTGGCGGTGCACGCCGGTGAACCTGGCCGGCACGGCGTAGCCAGCGCCGTTGGCGGCACCGTTTCGCGGACCTCGACTTTTACCTTCGCGTCCACAGCAGAAATGAAACGCTGGGCCGAAGGCAAGAGTAAGGCGTACATCTATTCGCGTTACGGCAATCCTACGCTGGATGCGGTGCAGCGAAAAATCGCGGCGCTGGAACATGCCGAGGCAGCGGTAGTGACTGCTTCGGGTATGGCCGCGATCTCCAGCGCGTTGCTGGGAGCGTTGAAGCACGGCGATGAATTGATTTCTACCGCTTCGGTGTACGGTGGAACCTATCGATTGATGCGCGACATGCTGCCGGACATGGGGATTGCCGTGCGGCACGTGGGCGTCGATCTTGCGGGTCTGGAGCAGGCGGTAAGCCCGCGGACTAGGCTCCTGTATATAGAGACGCCGACGAATCCAACGGTTCGGCTGGTGGATTTGGCAAAAGCCATGGCCTTTGCGAAAAAACGTAAACTTATCTCCATCATCGATAACACCTTCGCTACTCCGGTTTTGCAGCAACCCCTGGCGATGGGTTTCGACATAGTGGTGCACAGCGCGACCAAGGCTTTGGCCGGGCATTCCGATGTGATCGCGGGAGTGGCGGCGGGCGGCAAGCGCTGGATGGATCGGATCCAGCACATGGTGATCTATCTGGGCGGATCGATGGACCCTGGGGCGGCGTTCTTGCTCAATCGAGGGATCAAGACGCTGAGTTTGCGGGTGGGCAAACAGTGCGAAAACGCGCTGGCGGTCGCGAAGTTTCTGGAAAGGCATCCAAAAGTTGCACGAGTGCACTATCCGGGCCTGGCATCGCATCCTGATCATGCCATTGCCAAGCGGCAGATGCGCGCGTTTGGCTCCATGTTGGCCTTCGACCTGAAGGGCGGATTGCCGGCGGCGCGGCGCTTCTGCGATCGAGTGCAGCTGTTCTTGCTGGCGGTGAGCCTAGGTGGCGTGGAATCCCTAGTGATTCTGCCGGCGTACACCTCTCACTACAATATGTCGCTAAAGGAGCTGGGGGACGCGGGGGTCGCGCCGGGTTCGGTGCGGGTATCGTTGGGGATCGAAGACATCGAGGATTTGATTGCCGATTTGAAACAGGCGCTGGGGTAGTTCGCGCCCACGGCTGCGGGTTGACGGAGTCCCATTCCGGGACGTTTCAAAATGGGTACCTAAAAAACAAGAACGGGCGGAACGCCGAAGCGCGCCGCCCGTACCTGACATTTTGTGAAGTGATCTTAGAGGGGTTGTACGTTCGAGGCCTGCAGGCCCTTGGGGCCCTTGGTCACTTCGAATTCAACCGCTTGGCCATCATTCAATGACTTATAGCCATCAGCCTGAATGGCGGAGAAATGCACGAAAACGTCTTCGCCGCTCTGGCGCTGGATGAATCCAAAGCCCTTGCTTGCGTTGAACCACTTCACTGTTCCTTGTTCTTTACTCACTGCGTTACTCTTTTCTGTTGACCGCGATGCGATCATACTGAGCCCGGCCGGGTAGGCCGAACTCATTTTTTATATTGAGCTATCTGGTGCCTCGACTCCGAACCCCTCAACAGAGTTACGGGCCACGTTCGGGCGCAAAAAAAGGCCGCAAGTTTGAACCTTGCGACCGCTTTACACTGACGAACGCGATACAAGAGCAACAAACGCGAAAGAAGAATAGCACAGTTGGGCAACGAGGGCCAGTGAATTTTTTGCTTCGGGTTCGGAGCAGCCCAGGGCGTAGGACCTGAACGGTGCCAAGTAACCCGCTGGAGATGCCCGCCCGATTTCCGGTCTCGGGTCTTATCTCTAGCGTGGTCAGCAAGTTACCAAACCCCACGGGGAAGCGCCCTGCGGCCTTGAGATCGATTGCAGGGTATTGAAGTAGGTCCCAGCCATGGGCCTGGCGGTCCCGCGTTCCGGGGCCTGGGGAAGCTGGTGTGAGTCAAAACAATTTCCATTTCGGAACCCGTTCGAAGAACTCCACGGCGACCAAGGTCGGACCGACGTTATCCGTCGCGCCGCAACCGGGGCCGGCGGGTTTCCAAAGTCAGCTGAAAACCAGCTTTTCCAGAGAACGGATTTCGCGGTACTTGCCACGCAGCAAGAGGGTCTCTCCGGCCGTCGTCACCAGGCCATACCCGGTCTCGAGATAAATTCATCTGGCTTTGCAAGGCTGGTGCTCCCATCCATTTCTCAAACTGCCGCGGCTGGAGTCCAAGAGAGCAAAAGCGCGCGACGTGGGGAAGACGCCGCCGACTTGCCCAGGATCCTCGCTGAGATGAGTGAAACCTGCTGCGATGTAGTCAGTTCGCCCTGCTGCTATTTCCTGTTTCGTCTGGTGCAACTACGTTCGAGCTCGATGGCTGGGCCGTTAACACCGCAGCGAGCACGTCGAAGCAGCCGTTCCAACCGCGGTCGTGCTCCTGCCGCAATTTGGCGTCGGTGAAACCGGTATGAGTGAGAATCACTTCGGTGGCGGCTCCGCGGGGCAGGAATTCGACGGTAACCTCGGTTTTTGGAGCGTCCGGATGCATGTTCTGGCCGTCAGGCCGGTCTTTGGTCCAGCACCATGTAAAGCGGAGTTTTTCGCTGGGCGTCACTTCGAGGTACACGCCCTGACCCCAGTAGACCTCGTTCTTACCGGGGTCGCGAACCTCCAGCAAGTAGCGGCCGCCGGTGCGGATCTCCTGATGATGATGAATCACGATGTGGGCGCTGGCATCCCGACACATCCATTTTTCTAGTTGTTCGGGCTGGGTCCAGGCGGCGAAGACTTTTTCGCGCGGCGCTGCGAACGTACGGCTGATCTGGAGCGTGAAGTCCGGACGACCTTGAGCGGAGGCCATTTCGTTTTCTCCTTGTTTTCGTTGGTGGATTCGAGATATTTCGCCAGGGCATCGAACTGGGTTTCCCAGAAAGTGCGATGAGTCTCAATCCAGGCGGCGGCATCTTTCATAGGCTGGGGCGCCAGGCGGCAGCGATGAATGCGGCCGTGAATCTCGCGCTGCAACAGGCCAGCGGATTCCAAGACGCGGAGATGCTTGGAGACCGCGGGAAGCGATACCGCAAAGGGCGAGGCCAGTTCGGTGACCGTGGCGTCTCCGTGCGCGAGGCGGGTAAGGATGGCGCGGCGGGTCGAATCGGCCAGAGCGCCAAAGGTGGCGTCGAGGGGAGCACGCGAAGCCCCGCGAGTATACTTAACCATATGGTTTAATATGGACAAGCTTCCGAATTTTTTCAATAGCAAAATTTTTCCCTGAAAGCGGGCCAAAATAGAACCACCGTCCGGGTGCGACCAGCCTCCGAGCTTGTGGTGTGAACGACAACCCCGTATCGGCAGAAGTCGTTGACCGTGGTTGTGGTCGCTCCTTACCATGAAGGAATGAATCTCTTGCGGTTGGGCACGATTCTGGGAACGACAACCATCGTAGCTGCCGGCTTAGCCTGGACTTCCGGCTGCGAGGACGCCGCCAAAAAGCCAATCCAAGCCCGGGTCCACGTGCCGGCTTCGGCCCCGCAGACTGCAACGGCCGCAAGCGCGCCGGCACCGGAGGCGTTACCGCTCCTGCCGTTAAGTTCGCGCTGGATGGGACCACTCCCCAATCTGACCGTCGAATCACCCTCTGGAAAAGATGAAATGATTGCCCGAGTGGAGGCGCGATTCGCTTCCGGCCAGCGAGACTTCAAGGCCGGCCATTTGCAGGCCGCGCGCAAAGAGTTCGACGATGCCGTCGATTCCATGCTGGAAAGCGGCTACGACCTGGAGAGTGATCCAAGACTGAGCGAATTGTTTCACCGGGTGGTCGACACCGTTTACACCTACGAGTTGCAGGCCTTCCGCGCAGGGGACGGCTTTCAAGAAGCGCCCGCGGTGCCTGCGCCGATCGATGAAATGGCAGAGATGACCTTTCCGGTAGATCCACGTTTGAAGGAGCGCGCCGAGGAAGCGGCGAAAAATACCACTCACGATCTGCCGCTGACGGTGAACGATGAAGTGCTGTCGTTCTTGAATTTTTTCCAGACGCCGCGTGGGCGAGCCATTGTGGAAACGGGTTTGCGGCGCCAGGGCCGGTACCACGAGATGATTTCACGGGTGCTGCGCGAAGAAGGCGTGCCCCAGGATCTGATTTACCTGGCACAAGCGGAGAGTGCGTTTCAGCCGCTGGCGCTCTCCAGAGCTGGTGCGCGGGGAATCTGGCAATTTGTGGCGTATCGCGGTCAGGAGTACGGCCTCCGGCATACCTGGTGGGTCGACGAACGGCAAGATCCGGAAAAAGCGACGCGCGCGGCAGCGCAACATCTGCGCGATTTGTACGGATTGTTCGGCGACTGGTATCTAGCCATGGCGGCGTACAACTGTGGGCCCGGCAACGTGCAGAAGGGTATTGAACGGACCGGTTACGCGGACTTCTGGGAACTGTACAAGCGCAACGTACTGCCGAAGGAGACCAAGAACTACGTGCCGATTATTTTGGCGCTTACGCTGATCGCCAAAGACGCTCCGCATTACGGCATACAAGTGGACCCGGAGACGACGGTGGCCACCGACGTGGTGCGGCCAGGCCGGGCGATCGACCTTCGGCTGGTAGCCGAGACCATTGATGTCGACGTCGAGACGCTGCGCTCGATCAATCCCTCGTTGCTGCGCTTGGCGACCCCCGACGATCCTGAATTCGAATTGCATCTACCGGTGGGTTCCGCCGGGCGGTTCTCGGCGGAAATTGCCGATATTCCAGCGGACAAATGGGTAAGCTGGCGACGGCACCGAGTGGAAGCCGGCGAGACTTTGACATCCATCGCGAAGAAATACCACGTGACCCCGGTGGCCATTGCGGAAGCCAACAGTCTGGAACACGATGCCGCTTTGGATGCCGGTGCAAAGCTGATTATTCCCGCAGCCGCGGCAGAAACGGAAGCCAAACGCCACCTGGTCAGCTACCGGGTCCGGAAAGGCGACACATTCCTGGGGATCGCCGATCGTTTCAACGTGGAAGCCGACGACCTCAAGAAATGGAATCGCCTGAAGGCCAATAAGGTTAGTCGCGGAATGGTGCTGCGAATTTATACCTTGGGGGGCACCGAGGCGGGAACGGCCCGTTCACAAGCCAAGTCCAAAGCCCGGAAGACGACTCGGTCGTCTACCAAAATCGCGCAAGCTAGCTCCAACGCCAAGAGCAAAAGCGAATAGTTCGTACCCACTTCGGTTAGTCCCACTTCCTTCCAGGTCAACCTTCCATCCCCCACCATAGATTCTAAGACCCCCGGAAAACTCAATTTTGAGAGCTGCGGAGGAATCGCAGAAGGCCGCGGACCGCTTTGCAGAATGCTTGACAACGTATCGCGAGTACGGTAACAACGGCGCAGGCTTTGGATTGTGATGCAGGCCGGCCAGTGCCGATTCTGAAGCCGCAACCTAGGCTGGTAACCGGAGCTGACACGCGGGGTCATGGTACACAAGCCCCTGGGAGGAAGAGATGGAACGCGAAGAATTCGAAGAAGATAACGAGGTAGCCGGCCTGGAAGAGGAAGAAGTGGAAACGGGCGGTGGCGCCGACATCGTAGAGGTCGACGAAGAAGAACTGCTGATCGGCGACGAGGCTGGGGAGCCCGAAGAGGGCGAGGAAGCTGCTGCCAGACCTGTGGCTAAGGCTGCAAAGCCCGCCGCAAAGGCAGCTGCCAAACCGGCTGCCAAAGCCGTCGGTAAAGCAGCTGCGAAGCCAGCCAAGGCGGCACCTAAGAAAGCCGCTAAGAAGGCGGCTCCCAAGAAGTCCGCCAAAGTCGCCAGTAAGACCAAGGCCAGCAAAAAGAAGTCGGCTGCAAAGCGAGGTAAGAAAAAGGGCCGCCGGTAAGCGGCAAGATCGTACCGTTTAACGCTGGCAAACCGAAGGCGCTCGCGTTTTCCCTCCCCATGGCTGGACTTCACAGGTTAAACGCTATTAGCGAAAGCTCCTCACCTCGGGAGGGGCTTTCGTCTTTTTAGGCTGCACGCCGTGGGCTTGCCAGTTCTATCGGCAGGGTTTTTTAGTGCTGGACCATCGATTCGTGCCGAATTGGCCGGCTTATAGCAACCCGCGCGGCAAAGACTCCGCCCGCCCTCTTTTGAACCAATCTGGAACGTACCGGGGCGGCCGGATCGATTCGTGCCGGATCGTTTTCCCCGATGATTTCGCAAAATCACAACCCTCCGGGAAAGTTGCGATGGTGTCGCCCGACTGCTAAAATTCATCGTTTGCCGGGACACCGCCATTTGCTCCGGGACCCACCGGGCGGTTGGCTCTGTCTTTCAACCTGCGGCTGTTGCGGTCCTGCCCAAGGAGATCACCTTTGACAAAGTATGATGTGGCCATTGTCGGAAGCGGCCCGGGAGGATATGTTGCGGCGATTCGGGCCGGCGAATTGGGCCTCAAGACCATTGTGGTAGAGAAGGACCCCTTCCTAGGGGGAACCTGCCTGCATGTCGGCTGCATTCCCACCAAAGTGCTGCTACACCATGCCGATATCTACGACCATTTCAAGAACGCGGCCGAGCTGGGTATCGAGGTCACCGGGCTGAAAATCAACTGGGCCAATATGCTGGCGCGCAAGGACAAGATCGTCAAAAAGCACGCCAAGGGCATCGAGTTCCTTTTTAAGAAAAACAAAGCGGAATGGGTGCAGGGCTGGGGGCGGTACGAAGGTCCGGGCCGGGTCAGCGTGGAAAAGGACGGCAAGAAAACCGAGATCGAGGCAGCAAATATCCTGATGGTGAGCGGGTCGGAAGCGCGCTCGCTGCCGGGGATTGAGCCGGACCATAAGACCATTTTAACCAACCGCTCCATTCTCGAACTTCCCTCCATTCCCAAATCGTTGATCATCGTAGGGGCCGGCGCCGTCGGCGTGGAGTTTGCCTCCATCTACAATTCGTTCGGCACGCAATGCACCATTCTGGAGGCGCTGCCGCGAATGGTTCCGGTGGAAGATGAAGAAATTTCCGGCGAACTGGAGAAAGCCTACCGCAAAAGAGAGATCCAAATCTTCACGCAAAGCACGGTCGAGTCGGTAAAAAAGGACGCCAAAGGCGTTACCGTAACTTTCAAGGGCCCAGATGGAAAAACGCAAACGCTGCAAGCCGAAAAACTCCTGCTGGCGGTGGGCCGTAAACCGATGACCGACAATTGCGGCCTGGAAAAGTCCAAAGCGCGCCTGGAGCGGGGCTTTGTACACACCGGCCCATTCATGGAGACCGACGAAAAAGGTTTGTACGCCGTCGGCGACATCGTGGCTGGGCTGCCGCAACTGGCGCACGCGGCGATGATGGAAGGAATCGCGGCGGTGACCCACATTGCGGGCAAGCCGGCGCCTGCCATCATCAAGACCCGCATCCCCAACGCGACCTATTGCGAGCCGCAGATCGGTTCGATCGGACTGACGGAAAAACAGGCGCGCGACGCGGGTTATGCGGTAAAAACCGGAAAATTTCCCTTCGTCGGCAACAGCAAGGCCACCATCTTGGGAAATCACGGGGGGTTCATAAAAGTGGTTTCCGACGAGAAATACGGGGAAGTTCTGGGGATCCACATTATCGGGCCGCTGGCGACGGAAATTCTGTCCGAAGCTGCGGCGGTGTTGCAACTGGAAGGCACCATCGACGACATGATGGCCATGATGCATGCCCATCCTACGGTGTGGGAAGGCATGGGCGACGCGTTTGCGTCGGTGCGCGGTTTGCAAATTAACGTTTGAGAAATTGCGTTTGTCTGTCTTTACAGGTTGTTTCGTTAACCGGTTTTTCCATGAATACTTGTCTAACCATCGATCTCGGACTCATCGGGTATCGTGAAGCATGGGCGTTGCAGCAGTCTTTGGTGAGCGCGCGAAAAGCCGCGTTGCCATCGACGGCCAGCGCCCCCGATGATCCGAACATCGGCGATGTTCTGCTGCTGTGTGAACATCCGCACGTGATTACCCTGGGACGAAACGGGAAGCGGGAGCATTTGCAGGCGTCCCATCAAGTTTTGCGGCAAAAAGGCGTGGAGTTCTACAGCAGTGATCGAGGTGGCGACGTCACCTATCACGGCCCCGGGCAGATAGTTGGGTATCCGATCCTGAATCTGGCAGCGATTCGCCGCGACGTAGGTTGGTACGTGCGCATGCTGGAAGAAACCATGATCCGGACTTCGGCGGGCTTTGGCGTGACCGCACAGCGCGAACCGGGCAAGACCGGTGTGTGGGTGGAAACGGGAAACTCCCCCGCCACCTCGATAGCTCCGGAAAAGCTCGGAGCGATCGGGGTGCATCTGAGCCGCTGGATCACTTCGCATGGCTTCGCGTACAACGTCTGCACCAATTTGCGCTACTTTGATTTGATTGTTCCATGCGGCATCGCGGGGTGCCGGGCGACCTCGTTGGAAAAGATCCTGGGCCATACGGTGAAATCAGCTGATGCCAAGGCGTCGATGGTGCGCCACTTTGGCGAAATCTTTGGTCGGCAAATGCAACCGAAATCAGCCGAAGCACTATTCGCGACGCTGCAAAGACTTGAGCACCCTGCGGCCATTCCAGCGTAGCCAGCGGGGCATGCGCGGGTCCAGAATAGTTGGGCTGGGCGATGCGCAAGTTGCGCCAGAGTTTGATTGAGCGGAGACGGAATGAAGAAGGATCTGACACGCCAGCAATATCTTGACCTGTACTACTACATGCGCCTCAATCGCGCGGTGGAAGACACCATGGTCAAGCTGTTCCGCCAGAACAAAATTGTCGGCGGATTGTATTCCAGTCTCGGGCAAGAAGGCATTTCGGTCGGCTCCGCGTATGCGTTGGAGAAGAAAGATTGGCTGGCTCCGATGATCCGGAATATCGGAGCGTTATTGGTAAAGGGCGTGCCACCGCGCGATATTTTTACCCAGCACATGGCCAAGTTCACTTCGCCGACCAAAGGTAAGGACGGAACCAGCCACTTTGGCGATCTGGAAAATCTGCACATCGTATCTCCGATTTCCATGCTGGGCGATTTGATTCCGGTGATGGCCGGAGTGGCTCTAGCCGGCCGCTATTTGGGGCAGAAAATCGTCAGCATGACCTGGATTGGCGATGGCGGTAGTTCCACCGGCGTTTTCCATGAAGGCCTAAACTTTGCCGCGGTGCAGAAGGCGCCCTTCGTGCTGATTCTGGAAAACAATGGCTGGGCGTACTCGACTCCGGTCCGCCGCCAGGTGCCGGTGGAGAATCTTGCGGATCGCGCTAAGAGCTACGGAATTTCTAGTTACGTCGTAGATGGTAATGATGTGGTAGCTATGTACCTCATTGCCAAAGAAGCGGTGGATCGCGCCCGCGCTGGGGAAGGGCCGATCTTGATTGAAGCCAAGTCCATGCGCATGCGCGGGCACGCCCAGCACGACGCCGCTGATTACGTTCCCAAAGAGATGCGCGACTACTGGGAGAAGCGCGATCCCATCGTCCGCCACGAGAAGTTGCTCATCGAGCGGAAAATTCTGGACTCGAAGACCAAAGCTGAAATCGAAAGCAAAATCAGCGCGTTGCTCGAAAAGGAGCGCGACTTTGCCGAGAATTCTCCGATGCCCCCGGCGGACTTCGCAGAACAAGGGGTGTACTGCACCGGCGATGACTGCCACAAGATTCGCCCGGACTGGCAGCGGCCGCTAGCGGAGGTGACCCCGCCGAAATCCAGCGTCAAACCGGTGTGGGTGGTCCCAGGTTTCGGGCAAGGCAAAGGTTATAGCGGCGGCACTTCCGCGATTCACTTCGGCGATAACCCGGCCACCAAGGAAAGAGCGGAAAACGAAGACAAGCTGGCGCCCAACGGTTCGGCCAAGACCGTTGCGAAGAAAATACCGGTGAAGGCCAAGGTCCCCGCACCCCAGGCAGCTTCGCGAAAGGCCCGGGGGTAACGATGGCCGGCGCAAACGGGCATACCACCACTCCTGGCCAGGTGACATTTCTCGAAGCTATTAAGCAGGCCATGTACGAGGAGATGGAGCGCGATCCCGCCGTGGTGTTGATCGGCGAGGATATCGGCGTGTATGGAGGGGCATTCAAGACCAGCGAAGGATTGCTGGAACGTTTTGGATGGGAGCGGGTGATCGACACACCCATCAGCGAGAGCGCGATCATTGGCGCAGCCTGCGGAATGAGCTATCTGGGGCTTCGCCCCATTTGCGAGATGCAATTCATCGACTTCATCGTTTGCGCCTTCAACCAGATCACCAATTTCGTCGCCAAGGGCCACTACCTGTGGAACGCACCGGCACCTCTGGTGGTGCGAGGTCCCTCCGGCGGTGGCGTGCATGGCGGACCATTTCATTCCGCCAATCCGGAAATGTATTTCGTGCACACTCCAGGTTTAAAGGTTATTTATCCTTCCACGCCGTACGACGCCAAGGGCCTGTTAAAAGCTGCGGTGCGCGACAACAATCCGGTGTTGTTCTTCGAACACAAATTTCTGTATCGCCGCATCAAAGAACAGTTGCCCGTAGAAGATTACACCGTGCCCATCGGCAAGGCCGCGGTTCGCCGCGAAGGCAAGCATCTGACGATTCTGTCCTACGCGGCGATGATGCATACCTCGCTGGAGGCCGCCGAGGCGCTGGCCAAGGAAGGCATCGAAGCGGAGGTAATCGACTTGCGGACATTGTTGCCGCTGGATGAGGAAACCATTCTCAAGTCGGTCCGGAAAACCAACAAGGTCCTGGTGGTACATGAGGACACCAAGACCGGGGGCATTGCCGGTGAAATCGCGGCAATCCTTTGCGAAAAAGCTTTCGGCGAGTTGGACGGTCCGGTGTTTCGGGTGACATCGCTGGATACCCCGGTGCCATATTCGCCTCCCCTCGAAGAATATTTTCTCCCCAATAAGGAGAAGGTGTTCGCCGCAGCGAAGGAGTTGGCGCGCTATTGACTCACGCCATTTGGCGGCCTAAGCGGCGGGCAAAATTGATGCGCTATACTTTGAGTGTTTGCGACCGGGTACAGGAGCGAGTCCATGGCTGTTGATATCGTAATGCCCCAAATGGGCGAAAGTATTTTCGAAGGCACCATCACCAAGTGGCTGAAGAAGCCCGGCGATAAGGTGGAACGAGACGAACCGCTGTTCGAAATTTCCACGGATAAGGTGGACGCGGAGATCCCGTCTCCCTCCGCAGGAGTGCTGAAAGAGATTAAGGTAGGCGAAGGCAAGACCGTGCCGATTCAGACGGTGGTGGGCACCATCGAAGCTGCCGGTTCCAGTGCCGCTGCTCCGGCTTCCGCTCCGGCTCCGGCGCCAAACAAGGCCGCCGAACCCAAGGCCGCCGCCGCGGCACCCGCTGCCGCACAACCAGCCCCGCCGCAGCCCTCCGCACAAAAACCAGCGGCGCCCGCTCAGGCTCAGCCGGCCAGCGGCAAAGATGGCGCTCGAATCCACAGTTCGCCTCTGGTGCGGCGGATGGCCAAAGAACATGGCCTCGACCTGGCATCCATTCCGGGCACTGGGGCCGGCGGCCGAATCAGCAAGCAAGACATTGAAGGGTACCTCGCCGGCTCAGGTAGTGCCCCGTCGTCCGCGCCCGAGACGGAGGACGAAGGGACCGAGGAATACGCGCCGCAAGCTCCCGCGCCTGCCCGCACGCAGGCTCCTCCACTGCGGCCACCAGCCCCGGCTCCTCGTCAGGCGCCGCCTCCGGCAACCGCCGGCGGGCAGCATCAAGTGACCTTCGAATCGGCGGTTCCCCGCGAGCGCATGTATTTCGGCAATTATGAAGTACAGCCGATGACGGTGATGCGCCAACGGATTGCTGAGCACATGGTCGCGTCCAAGCACGTATCCGCGCACGTGTATTCGGTGGATGAAATCGACATGAGCAAAGTCGCTGCATTGCGCGCTAAATCCAGAGACGAGTTCGAAAAGCGATACGAGACCAAGCTCACGTTCATGCCATTCTTCGTGAAGGCCGCGGTCGCGGGTCTGCGCGCTTTTCCAACCGTTAACGCCTCACTCGACGGCACCAATGTGATTCTGCATAAAGAGATCAATATCGGCATTGCGGTGGCTCTTGATTGGGGATTGATCGTTCCAGTGATCAAAAATGCCGATGAAAAAAACATTCTAGGTATTCAGCGGAATATGAACGACCTGGCCGAGCGGGCCCGCACTAAAAAACTCAAGCCCGAGGAAGTGCAGGAGAGCACTTTCTCCATCACCAACCCGGGGGTTTTCGGCGGACTATTCGGGCTGCCAGTCATCAGCCAACCGAACGTTGGCATTCTTGGACTGGGGGCCATCGAAAAGCGGCCGGTGGTGATCAACGATTCGATCGCGATTCGTTCTATGTGCTACGTCACGCTAAGCTACGACCATCGGGTGGTGGACGGCGCCATCGCCCATCAGTTCCTGCACAAGGTCAAGGACACGCTGGAAAATTGGTCCGAGCCGCTGCTCTAAAGTGGGCTAACAACTCTGCTCTGCGGATTTTGCTGAGCGGGCAACTTAGGCCTTCGACGTGCTTTCATTCCGTGGTGCGATGCCGTTTTCTCTACCGAGGCTGGGCGGGCTTGCTACTCTGTGACCCTTTGATGGCAGTTCCGCCTTCGCGGCCCTACCAACGCGGCTACCTAGATCCAGTTCGGGTGGTACCGCGGCGCTAGTCAAGCGCGTGGAATTGCGGCGAAGTACCTTTCGTCCAGAATCCGTCGGTGATGTAGTTCGTGTCCGGCAATAATGAACGCCAAGGCCCTCACGGTGACCTCATTCTTGTTGGCTACCCCACGCCGCGCCCAGGCAGCCTGGTTCAACGAGCGAAACAACGCTAAGGTGGCGTTACGCACGTGGGCAAACTCCTCGGCCAGATCTGCCAAGGACCGCTCACCGAAGCATGCTGCGCGAACATAGTCCTTCTCTTCGAAGCCGCTCATCGGGGTCTGGTCGCCACGGGCGATTCGTAAAGCGCGGTAGGCGAAAATCCGCTCGGCGTCACTTACATGACCAAGGACTTCCTTTACCGTCCACTTGTCTGGGGCGTAGCGAAAGTTGCCGTCACGTTCACTCCGAGCGGCGAATTCCTGGATCATCTGGAGCCGCTGGGCATCGAGGGCTGCGACAATGTCGCCGGTGGTGACCATCGCGATATATTTTCCGTAAAAGTCCGCGTACTCGCTCGGTTCCGGCCGGATGTTCATGCGTACATCTCCTCAGAGGTCTTGCAGTATAGTGCGGGAGGCACGCAACCGCGGAGGCCCTGTGACCGTTGAGTTTCACAAAATGCGGGTGGCGTTTCAAGGAGAGCCTGGGGCCTTCAGCGAAGCGGCTGCGTTGCAACTCCTTGGCCATGAAATAACCACGGTTCCGCGGCCCACGTTTGACGCCGCTTTCCGAGCGGTTTCCGATGGCACCGCTGACGCATTATTAGCGCCGATCGAAAACACACTGGCGGGATCGGTGATTCGCGTTTACGACCTGCTTCTGGAAAGCACGCTTTGCATAGTTGCGGAAACGGTCCTTCCCATTGAGCATCATCTGATCGGCTGCGTCGGCGCAAAACTCGCAGACATTCGAAGTGTCGCTTCTCATCCTATGGCGCTGGCCCAATGCGAGGGGTTCTTTGTTTCTCACCCGACGGTGCGGCGTATTACGGCGGAAGACACGGCGGGAAGCGTCCGCGACATATTGGCTCGCGGCGACCGGTCCGCCGCGGCGATTGCTGGACGCCGGGCCGCCGAGCATTACCAAGGCGTGATTCTCGCAAGCCACATTCAGGACAACCCGGAAAATTTCACACGTTTCGTATTGCTGCTGGACCTGATGCAAGCTCCGCATCTGGACGTCCATGGCGCTCGAAAAATGTCCCTGGTGTTCGGCTTACCCCACCGCCCCGGAGCACTGCTAGCGGCTCTCGAGCCTTTTTCTCGTTACGGGGTGAATCTGCAGAAAATCGAGAGCAGGCCCATTCACGGCCGCCCGTTCGAATACCAATTTTTTGTGGATGTGGAAGCGGACTCGCGGGAGCAGCTTGACGATGCCTTGAAGGCTGCCGCGGCCGAATCGCGGTTCGCGGACGACAAAGTCCGTGTGCTGGGATTCTATCCGCGCGCCGGAGCTTTGCCCAAGCGCACCAGCTAAAACCGCCCGAGTCTTACGCCAGGCTTAGCAATAGCTGCAGGCTTCTTCGCCCAGGATGCCGCCGGAGCCATCGCCATTGCGGCCGGTTACGTCATCATGAATCCGCCGCAGACGGCGGCCAAGACGCTCGGCGAGTTGGTGTCGCGCACGCCACAGGCGAGCCTTCAAGGTATTCTCGGTTACCCCCAGTTTCTTGGCGGCCTCCCCGGTCGAGTAGCCTTCCACCTCGCGCAAAACGAACGCGGTGCGAAGCAGGGGCGAAAGCTCATCGAGATTCGCGCTGATGATTTCGCGCAGTTCGGTCCCGACGAACACTTGCTCCGGGTTTGGACCTTCCGCCGCAAACCGCTCAGACACCGGTAGCTCATCTTCACGCGGCGCTTCGTCGAGCGATACCGCCGGGCGCGCTTTGGCGCTGCGACGACGCATCAAAGCGGCGTTGATCACAATACGTGTAAGCCAAGTGGAAAACTGCGAGCGGCCCTCGAACCGCTTGAGATTGCGATACGCCGACAACATTCCATCCTGCAACGCATCTTCGGCGTCTTCGGCATTGCCGAGAACTCGCAAAGCGGTCTGAAATAGCGGCCGCTGATAGCGCCGAAACAACTGCTCGACCGCTTGCTGATCACCGCGTTGTCCGGCTCGAATCAATTTCCCTTCGTCGATCTGCACCGCCACTGCCGCTTGTGCCGCCATTTCATTTACCCCCGTCTATCGATGCAAACTCTGCTTTGCTGCAAAACCGTTATTTTCTCAATGCACCGGCACGTTGCCGGATGGTGCCTTGGGCTTCTTCAACAACAGGAGCACCGGAATCACCGCAAAAAAGACCACGCCCAACATTTTGAAATTGTCGATGAACGCCAGCATGGTGGCCTGACGCTCGACGGTGTTGTAGATCATGCCTTGGGCCTGAGACATGGCTTGCGCCGCGCCCGATCCGGCCGTCACCAGACGCGCCTGCGTGCCGCTCAGCATGTTGTGGTAAGCCGAACTGAAATTGTTTACATGGTCCATCAGCCGAGCCTGGTGCACTTGGGTGCGGCGCTCCAACATGGTGGTCACCGTGGCGATCCCTACGCTGGCTCCGACGTTGCGCGCGAGATTGATGATGCCGGTGCCCATGTTGGTCTTTTCCCGAGGCACATAGGCGAAGGCCGCAACGTTGATGGGAATAAAGAGAAACGCCAGACCGAAACTCTGTAACATCCGCGCCCGGACGGCGTGTCCGTAGTCCAGGCCCAAATTCCATCCGGCCATAACGAATAGTGCCGATGCTGACACCACGCATCCAAAGGTGATGAGCAGACGGGTATCCACCCGCGATACTAGGACGCCGACAACCGGCATCATGCACATGATTACGGCGCCGCCCGGCGATAAGGCCAGACCGGAGAGCTCTGCCGTATAACCCAGCAGCTGTTGGAGGAACTGCGGAATCAGCACGGTGCTGGAATACAGAACGAAGCCCAAGAAGAACATCGCTACGGTGGCAATTGCGAAGTTGCGGTTCTTGAGCATTCGCAAATCCACCACCGGATCCTTTTCGCGAAGTTCCCAGAAAATTCCGGCGATGACTCCGATGAGCATGGTGACTATGAAGAATCGGATGAAGTTCGAGGAAAACCAATCCTCGCGCTGACCCTTGTCCAGAATGATTTGCATGCTGCCGAGGCCCAGACTGATCAGTCCGATTCCGATGTAATCGATTCGCAGGCCGCGCTTCAGTGATTCCTTCTTCATGTACGGCGGGTCGGTGATCAGCGCCGAGGTGAGCAGCAGGGAAATAATTCCCACCGGGACGTTGATGTAAAAAATCCAGCGCCACGAGAAGCTGTCGGTGATCCACCCACCCAGCCACGGACCAATGGTGGGGGCCACCACCACGGCAATGCCGTATACCGCGAATGCCATTCCGCGCTTTTCCAATGGAAAGGTGTCGTTCAGGATGGCTTGCTCGCTGGGCTGCAACCCTCCGCCACCGGCGCCCTGAAGGATTCGAAACAACACCAGCACGCCCAGGCTGGACGCCAGTCCACAGAGAAACGAACTGACGGTAAAGAGCGCCACGCAGGACATGTAAAAGCGCTTGCGGCCGAATCGCGACGACAACCAACCAGAAAGCGGTAGCACGATCGCATTCGAAACCAGATAGGAGGTGAGAACCCAGGTGGATTCGTCGGCGCCCGCGGAAAGATTGCCGGAAATGTGGGGCAGGGCCACATTGGCGATGGAAGTGTCCAGAACTTCCATGAAGGTGGCCAAGGTCACGACAATCGCGATGATCCACGGATTGATCGATCCGTCCGGCATCCGAATTTTGGCTAAGAGGCGCGATCGCATGTTTGTTCAGGTCGTCTCGCATTTCGAATCGTCCAGCACACCAGCTTTTCAATTGCCTTCGCTACTCGGTCATTACCGTCGCATCCACATTCATGCCTGGGCGCAATACCGCCTGATCGGCGGGGATAGGATCGAGCACGATTTTCACCGGGATGCGCTGCACAACTTTTACGTAATTGCCGGTGGCGTTCTCCGGAGGCAGCAAACTCAACACCGTACCGGTGGCCCCGGCAATCGAATCAACGTGGCCGGAAAAGGTCTTGCCGTAGGTGTCGACGTGGACTTCTGCCTTTTGGCCAGCCTTCATCTTACGAAGTTGCGTTTCCTTAAAATTTGCGGTAACCCAAACATCCTTCAACGGGACGATCACCAGCAGACCTTGGCCTTGCTGCACGACTTGGCCGGGTTCGACTTGTTTGTGGGTCACAACGCCATCGACCGGCGCCACCACTTCGGTGTAACCCAGATTCAATTGAGCGGCTTCCAGCAGCGCGCGCGCTTCCTCGACCTTGGCCACTTTCCCTTTGGCGTCGGCGGCACGCATGCTCACTTGCTTCATGTCCGCGTGAGCCGATTGCACCGCGGCTCGGGCCTGCGACACCCGGGCTTGCGCGGCGCTGAGTTGCGCTCTGGCGATGTCTACACTGCGCTGGGCCTGCGCTAATTTGTCCTGGTCGGCCTTCAGCGAGCTCACTGTAGCCTCGGCGTTGGCTTTCGCGGCGTCATATTGCTGTTGCGAAATCTCGCCCTTGTCAAGCAACGGCTTGTAGCGTGCGAGATCCGCTTTGGCCAGATCGGAATTCGCACGGCTCTTTTCGATGTTGTCCTGCGCGTAGGCCAGATCGGAGGTGCGCGACTGCTCGTAGCTGACCTGGGCTCGCAGGAGGTCGGCTTGCGCTCCGGCTAACTGCGCATCCGCGCTAGAAGTGGTACTCGCCGAATTTTCCCGGGTTCTCGGCACATCCACGCCCGCAGACTGCGAATCACTGTCGGCTAGCGCCAGCGCTCCTTTGGCCTCATCCAGCGCCGCCTGATAGTCCCGGGGATCGAGCTTGACCAGGACTTGACCAGCCTTCACCGGCTGATTGTCGTCCACTAGAACCTGAGCAACCCGGCCATAGACCTTGGAGGAAATCGGCGTGATGTGCCCGTCCACTTGCGCGTCGTCGGTGCTTTCGCGATTGTGATAGTAGACCAGCAGACCCACGACCGCGGCGATAGCAACGACGCCAGCGATCAAAAGCCAGCGACGAATCTTCGGACTTGCAAGCCCTTTGGGCTGCGGCTCGATGGCTATGCTTTCTGGCAGCGGCTTCACTCTCGCCGCGTTCTCCAGGCCGACCTCGATTTCCACGCTCATCGCTTCCTCACTTGGCGTAAATCTTTTCCATCTGGCCGATCGAACGAGCCAGATCCGCACGAGCCTGATTGAAGCGATACAACGCCGCAATCTGGTTATCGTTGGCGCGCGACAACGAATCCTGCGCTTGAATAACTTCGATATTGTTGGCGACACCCGCATTGAAACGGTCCCGCGCCTGATCTACTTCCTGGCGCGAAAGCTGTACGCCCAGATTCGCCACCTGCACCTCATTCCTGGCGGAGTCAAGATTGATCAGCGCCGTTTTCACATCGAGGGCAATTTGGTTACGCAGATCGGCCTGCTGTTGTTGCAGCTTCTGGATATCCAGATCCGCTCGAATGGTTTGTGCACGAATTCGCCCGCCGGTAAACAACGGCATGGTCAGCGAGCCGGTGTAGGTATACGTCGGTATCGCGTTGCTAGGGCGGGTGCCGAGGTAATCGTAGTTTCCGCTGACGTGGGCGGAGGGTAGCCGAGCCTCGCTAACCGCCTTCTTATCGTATTCGGCAGCCTTGACCTGTTCCTTCAGCGATTTCCATTCTGGGCGGGTATCGAGGGCCTGTTCGATGCTCTGTTCTCGCTCCGGCTGAGGCGTTTCAAAGAAACTTAGGGAGTCAGCTAGCTCGACTGGTTGCCGCGGGTCCAAATTTAATAGCCGGCTTAGACCAAAAAGGGAGGTCTGGCGCTGCGCTTCGGCTTCGATCAGTCTTTGCTTCTCGTTCTGGAGTTCCACGTTGGCACGCAACGTGTCGATGCCGGTGCCGACTCCATTTTTCTGCAGGTCGGCGGCCTGGTCATACAGTGCTTGCGCAAGGTCGACTCGCGATTGCGAAGCCTGCACATCGGCTGTTGCCCGCAAGGTACCGATGTATTGGGACACCACCAGCAGAATCACTTGCTCGCGTTGCCCGTTGCTGTCGAGCTTGCTGGCAGCGGCGACATCGCGAGACGCCTGATACCGGCGGAACAGGGTCAAATCGAAGAGTGGCGCTGAGATCGAGCCACCGGCCGAAAATATCGCGAATGGGCCGATGTGTCCGGGAAGGCCGATGTCGCCGGGCAAGCCGTTAAACGGCAGGTTACCACCGAACTGAGCGCGCAGGTTTTCACGCTGCCAACTTTCGTTCACACCCAAGTTGGCTTCAGGGAGTAAAGCGGCGCGAGCCACGTTTTTGTCTTGCACGGCCTGAGCTGCATTGATCAACGCAATTTGCGCCGTCGTATTCTGCTTCAGCGACAGGCCAACAGCCTGGTCCAGAGTGAGCCGCAAGGTGTCGGTTGGAACGCTCCGAGGAAGCCCATTTTCCTGGGTCCCCTGGGCCCTGGTCAAAATGGGACTCAGCAGCAGGCTCAGGAACGCAATGTAAAAAACGATGTGTGAGCCCTTGGCTTTCTTGGGGTCGTCATCGCCATCTGCTTTGCCCTTGGTTCCGGCGACGGTAATCTCCCGAACAATGGCTTGATTCAAACAGCCCTCCGCCACCAACCTGCCGCCTTGACGATAGATCTCGGTCAGAAGAGTCTTTCCGGCGGCATCAATGAAGCTGACACCGCACAGATCGAGGCTGAACTTTTCGTCCGGAGACGAAGCCCGGAGATCCCGCCAGCATTGCTCGAGGGTGGCAACCCACTGCCCAGCAATACGACCCTCTATAGAGAGCACTACCTTGCCTCGTTTCTTGTCGGTAGTGATTCTGAGCATGGACCCCTTCGATAGCCCACTTCAGATGCAGTTGACTGGCCATTGGGTTCAAGTATTTTTTAGCGTATAACTTACTCATTAAAATACCTTTATATGGTGTTTGTGGTGCGCCAGGATTATTCTAGATGCCCTTATATGGGCATACGGTAAAATAAGGGCGCCTGTATATCGCCCAAATATGGTCTAGCGCCGCATGGTTTATCTTAGACTTTTAGGCGTGTTGAAAGTTCCGCGACGTTCCGCGACGTTCCGCGACAAGGGCAACGAAAGTTCTTGCAGGCTAGCGATGAGAAAGGATCGGGTTAAAGGCTTGGCGCCGCCATAGGCTTGGCGTTAATACGGTCTGTCAGGCGCCTATCGCATCGGTCCGATGCGGGAGGTCATTGCCGCTCGATTCAGTGTCGTACCGCGATTCCTTGTAGTTCGAAATGCCCACCACGCAACAACGTTGCCGCACCGATAAATTCGCGAGCGGGCAGATCTTTGGAAGTGAAGTAGGTCCGGTAGGTGGCGTTGAACGTGTCGTAAAGGGAAAGGTCGCTGCAGGCGATCTGCACGTACACAAGGTCGTCCATGTTCATTCCCGCTTGCACGAGAGTGGCCTGGACACGATCGAGCAGCAGTTTGATCTCCTGGCCAGTATCTGCAGGAGCTTTGCCGGTCTTGGCGTCGAGGCCAATGCGGCCCGACAAATACAGCGTATTACCAGCCAGAATGGCTCCGCTGAAGGGTAATTGGGGGTTATCGTCAGACAGATTGATAGCTTTTCGGCTGGCGGTCGTGGTTTGAGGGAATGCCCGGTGCGCCGTCAGAACGCCCGCAATCAGTAAAGCGGCCAGAGCAAATAGCGTTCGCTTGTTCATGGAATCTCCAGAAGTCAGATCGATGCCCTATGTCGTTGAGGGAGTTTATTCCGGCCAGGCCAGGATCTGCAAGACCCTCCCGAACGGTAGGTGAATCCCCGAACGACTCAGCGCCAACCAAGTATTAAAGAGCGATCCAACCGATTCGGATGAAGTAAAGCGAGGTAACGGCGACAATCACCCAGAGGACGATGCCCTGCACCAGAGGTCGCCATCCAACTTCGCGGATAGCTCGCAGCGAAATGCTGGTGCCGATCAGAAATAGGGTGGCGGTTAGTCCATATCTTCCCAGCGTGAACAACAGTTGCGAGAACGCATGAGACCCAGGAATGTAGGTGTTGATCACCGCCGCAAGACAAAAGAAGAGGATGAACCAAGGCAGCTTGACGCGCGTACGACTGCGTTTTACGGCCGCAGTTACCAATGCCAGAGGCACAATCCAAAGGGCCCTGGCGAGCTTAACGGTGGTTCCCACGACCAGGGCCGCCGGACCGTATTTTGACGACGCTCCAACCACCGAGCTGGTGTCGTGAATCGCAAGCGCTGCCCATAAACCGAATTGTGGCTGGGTCATGCGGAGGGCGTGACCGATTGGCGGAAAGATCAGCAAAGCCACGGAATTCAAGATGAAGATCGTTCCAAGCGCGACGGCCATCTCCTGTTCATCGGCGTGCAGTATCGGGCCTACTGCAGCGATGGCACTGCCGCCGCAAATGGCCGTGCCCGCGGTGATCAGAAACGAAGACTTCTCGCGCACCTGGAGCATCTTTCCGAGAAAAAGGCCCACCGCCAGCGCGAAAGAAATGCCAATCGCGGTATACAGGAACCCGCTCTGTCCTACCTTGATGACTTCACTCAGGTTCATGCCAAAACCGAGCGCCACGACGGAGGCCTGAAGCAGGAATCGTGAAAGATCTTTACTGTCCGCGGGAAGCGGGTGGGGCACACTCAATCCGAAAATAATTCCGACGGTCAGGGCGATCGGGGGAGTGACAAATCCGCTGGCGGAAATAATGAGGCCGGCGAAAAACAGGGTCTTCAGGATGATCGATTTTACGCTTTCGCCGGCGTCGACCGTTTGCACTCGATGGCCTCTCCTGGTTCTCGCGAGCTGGACGCTAACGGCGCGGTTGCACTGCGTCGGATGCGGGGATGCCAGGAGTCGTTACCGGCTCCGACGGGTGTGCGCTGGCAGTACCGCTAAGTCCTGCAATAATCTTGGAGATTCGCCCCTTGCTGATAGCGCAATTGCGATCGTAGATGCGGCACTGCGCCAGCGTAAATTTGCACCCGCAGGAACAGGTTTCCGCGTTGAATCGATGCAGAGCCGCTTGTTTTTGCTCTGCAGTCAGTTTCGACAGATCCACGCCGGGCAGCTGATTGGCGCGGTCTGCGTGGGTGAGAAAAATCTCGCCGGTATCCTCAAAGGTTTCGACCCGCGCATTGATCGGCAAGTCCAGGAGCGCGCGAATTTCGGTTTCGTAGAGCGCCGGATCACGCAAGCCCTCGTGCTTCTGTACTACCCGCCCCTGTGAATCCAGCACGAACGACGTCGGCAGAGCGGCAATTCCACCATACTTGAAACGAACCGCCGGCGAAGCCATGGCCACCGGATAATTGATTCCGGCTTCCTGCACTACTTTACCGATGGCGGCGGGGTCATCGTCGTCCACAGTCAAACCGATGATTTGTAGCCGGTCCTTGTATTTGGTCTGCAATTCGATCAGGTCTGGAATTTCGGCCAGACACGGACCACACCAGGTAGCCCAGAAATTCAAAAGCACGACTTTACCGCGCGAGCTCGCCAGGGTCAGGGGCTTTCCATCCAACGTGTCCAATTTGAAGTCAGGTGCGGGATCGGGATTGCGCACAAACCGGATCGCGGGCATGTTGCGCTCATCTTGAGCCCGGAGCTGTGGCACTACCAGAAGCATCAACGTGAAGCAAAGAGTGAGTTGGACCAATAGAGGGCACCACGGCAGGAGTGTTCCTACTGCGGGCGTCGGGGGCGGCTCGATCTGGTGCCGCTGGGTTGAACAATTTCTCGCTCGCATGATGTCCTTGATCCTAAATAGCAGACCACATTGAGGCCATGAAGTGAAGACGGACCTGCAATTGTGCGGCGCATCGAAACACAGATGACCAAGACGGAAAGAATACAGTCTTCCACCGATTCGCTTAGTTTCGGGCGAATGTTAACGTACAGCTTCTAAGAGAGACGCAGGATCTGCCAAGTTGTCCGTGACACCAGCCCAGCAGCCGCGTGAAATCCCGCTATCTGAGGTGTGTGCTGTGAGAATGAGTTGTCCCATGTGCTTGAGTCGTCTTATTCGTCGTTCCAAAAAGCGCACGTTTCTAGAGTCATTTGTGCTAACTGCGTTCTTGCTAAGGCCTTATCGTTGTCTAGAATGTGATCGACGTTTCTTCGGCTGGTCACTTTCGCGTCGGGGACCTCGAACGTTTCGGGTATCCCGGCGCCCCGGGCATGCCCGTCTAATTTGACATCAAACCGGCCTGCGTATGCCGAGTTTGCGCATGCGCGCTTGCAGCGTCGTGCGTTTCAATCCCAACAGAGCCGCCGCACCTTTCCATCCCGCAATGCGCCAGGATGTTTCCCGTAGGGCCCGCAGAATGTGTTGACGTTCTACGTCCTGCAACGTGGAGAGGGTTGCGTTCACCGGCTCAGCCGTTGCCGGTAGGGTCGAAAACGCGGCACCGGTTGATACTAATTCTGACACCGGAATGCGGAGTTCTTTCCCGGGCGAGAGCAGCACGGCGCGTTCGATCATATTCTCGAGTTCTCGAATATTTCCCGGCCATTGGTAATTGGTCAGCGCTTGCATCGCGTCGGCGGGAACATACTCCACGGTCTTGTTTAATTTTCGACTGAAGGTCTGGACAAAATAGCGCACCAACAAGGGAATGTCGCTGCGACGTTCGCGCAACGCCGGGATTTGAATGGGAAAAACATTCAGGCGGTAAAACAAGTCGCTGCGAAAGGCACGCTCCGCAACCAACTTGGACAAATCGCGATTGGTTGCAGCCACCACCCGGACGTCCACGTGTTGGGTCCGATTGCTGCCCAGCCGCTCGAACTCCTGCTCCTGCAATACCCGCAACAGTTTAGGTTGCAACTCCAGGGGAATATCGCCGATTTCATCCAGAAATAGAGTGCCGCGATCGGCTAGCTCGAATCGGCCAATCTTCTGACTGATGGCGCCCGTGAAGGCCCCGCGCTCGTGACCAAAGAGCTCCGCCTCCAGCAGTCCTGAGGGAATGGCGGCGCAATTCACTTTCACGAAGGTGCGCTCGCGCCTTGGACTTAAGTTGTGAATTGCGCGGGCGATCACTTCCTTTCCGGTTCCGGTCTCGCCCATCAGCAACACCGTGGTAGCGGCTGCGGCCACCAATTCCACTTGTGCCAGAGCTTTCTTAATGGCTGGGCTCTCTCCAACGATTTCTTCAAAGTTGTACTCGCTACGGATTTCCTCTTCCAGGTACAGCTTCTCTTCTGCGAGCTTGTCCTTCAAAGCGTCGATCTGTTTGAAAGCCAGCGCATTTTCCACCGCGATGGCGATCTGCCCGGCCACCTGTTGCACCAGCTCAATCTCCGACTCCACAAAAGCCTCGGCACGGCGGCTGGCAAGGTTTAAGGTGCCAAAGGTTCGCCCGCGATTGGTCAGCGGAATACAGCAGATGCTATTCAATCCTTCGGCACGCAACAGCCTGACCGGCTCACTTTGGAACTCGTCGAGTTGCCCACCGCGTGCGATCAGCGTGCGGCCTTCAGCGATGGCCCGGCCGGCCGGAGAGGCATCTCGCGACACACTCATTTCCGCCTTAAGCAGCCCATGACCGCCAGGAAAATCCAGAGCATGAATCTTGAGCAGGCCTGTGGATGGGTCCAGCAGAGCGAGACTGGTGTAATCGTGAGGAATTACGCGCTGCAAGGTGGAAACAATTCCTCGAAAAATTTCCGGCAGCTCGAGACTGGCGACCAACAGGTTATTGATGTCCAATAGCACCCGCAAACGATCGCGTTCTCTCGCCAATTGCGCCTGATAGGCTTGCGCAGACTCGCGGTTCAACGCATTGTCTACCGCGACCGCCACCTGACACGCCACTCGCCGCATGAATCGCAGCTCGCCATCAGTCACCTCCTGTGGCACCAGGCGCCCAAAACCTAGCGCGCCGACGCGCCGATGAGCAGTGGTCAAAGGCACCAACGCCATCGACCGAACGCCATGCTCGCGCAGCTTGGCCATGTATTCCGGATAGCGCTGTTCGTTCTCGGTGTCGCTGACCACGAAGGTCTCCTGCGACTGCCACACCCAACCAGACGGGTGGCCGTCCACCAGGGTACCGCCGGCCGGGGGTTTTTCAGTGGGTTGGCGTGTTTCCAAAATGTGCAGACGCATCACGTTGAGAGTCGGATCGTGAAGAATGAGCGTTAGAAAATCGAAGTCGATGACCGAGTGCAAGCGTTCGGCGAGGTCGTGGAAAAGCTGGGGTAACTCGCGCTGCTGAGAGATGGATTCGCTGACTTCCAGTAACGCCTCGAGTTGGCGGCGCGAATGTTCCAGCGGCTCACTGGGCGAGGATTTCGGGTCGGAAGTAACCACGTCGGCGATAGGGTCCGCCATAGCTTGCAGAATAGCACTCGCATTGCGCCCCACTCAACCAAGCGAGAGCGCAATAAGAAAGAAAGGCACCGGCGGGCCGATCCCCGTAAAAGGATTGCGGAAAGATCGCTCCTATTTCTTTTTTAGTTCTTCGGGTTCGTCGGCGCCCGCCGTCCACGAAGGGGCGTCGCTGGCTGGAAAGGATTCTTCGGAGGATTCGTCGACAGGATCCTGTTTGTCAGCTGGAGGTTTTGCAGCAGGTGTCTTCGTGTCGATACTTTTCTTTGCTTCCGGACTCGCCATGGCGAAAACAGTTTACCCCGAGGACGATGGAGGAACATCGGAAATATTTGTTTGGGAGGGGTAGGATACTCTCTCGGACCGAATTTTGATGCTGGGCGTAAACCTTGAGAACATAGCCAGCCGCCCTACAAGGTCGACGGTTCTATGAGAGCACCATGCGACGAGCTGGTTATCCGTTGTGGGAGTTCGGGCGCGCCCAGCGTTGCAAAGTCAGGTCCATGGATCCTTGCGGCGACCATTCTTGGCTCGAGCATGGCCTTCATCGACAGCACCATCGTTAATGTTGCCGCACCCAAATTTCAAAGTGCATTTCACGCCAGCATCGTCGATGTGCAATGGGTCATCGAGTCCTACGGGCTGTTTCTGTCTGCGTTGATCCTGGCTGGTGGTGCGCTGGGAGACCGGTTAGGCCGGCGGCTGATGTTTTTGCTTGGTGTAGGAATATTTGCGGTGGCTTCTGGGTGCTGCGGCTTGGCGCCAAATATTCAGGTGCTGGTAATAGCACGGTCGGTGCAAGGAATCGGGGCGGCGCTTCTGGTTCCCGGAAGTCTCGCAATTATTAGCGCGTCCTTCGACGAGAAATCCCGCGGACCGGCTATCGGTACGTGGTCAGGGTTTACGGCGATAACCACCGCTCTCGGGCCGGTGCTCGGGGGAGCGCTCATCGAATATGGCTCCTGGCGCTGGGCGTTTTTTCTTAATGTCCCGCTTGCGGCAGCGGTAATCGCGATCTCCCTTCGGCATGTGCCGGAAAGCCGGAGTTCCAGCGCGATGCATCTCGATTGGCCCGGAGCGGTGCTGGCCACCGCGAGTCTCGGCGGGGTGGTGACCGGATTTCTTGAGTCTTCACAATTTGGTTGGCGAAGTTCGATGGTGATCGCAAGTTTGTTCGGCGGTCTGATTTGTCTGGTTCTTTTCCTGTGGATCGAATCCCGGGTGTCTTCTCCCATGGTTTCATTCGCGCTCTTTCGATCTCGTTCCTTTCTCGGCGCGAATCTTTTGACACTGCTTCTTTATTCTGCGATTGGCATTTTCTTCTTCCTGTTTCCGGTGACCTTGATGCAAGTATTTGGATATTCGGCCACGGCCGCCGGAGCAGCGACCCTGCCGATCATCTTTCTAATGTTTTTCTTGTCGCGTTGGTCCGGCGGACTGGTAGGAAGGTACGGGGGAAGAGCGCCGCTGATTGCCGGGACCGTGTTGGTAGCCGTCGGTTTTGTTCTATTCGCAGTGCGGTCCTCAGGCGGGACCTACTGGACGACCTTCTTTCCCGCGTCGCTGGTACTTGGTTTGGGATTTGCAGTCACCGTCGCACCGCTAACCACCGTGGTAATGGGCTCCGTCGATCAAGACCATGCCGGCGAAGCGTCGGGAATCAACAATGCTGTGGCCCGATTGGCGGGAGTGCTGGCCATCGCCATGCTTGGAATCGTTATGGTTAAGGCCTTCTCTACTCACCTGGATCGAAACCTGGTAAGCCTTCCACTGTCGCCCGAGGCTGTCCAGGAGATCCGGTCGAAAGAAATTGAGCTTGCCGGCATGGAGTTGCCGAAGGAATTGAACGCAAACGCCCGTACGGCATTGCAGACCGCTGTTTCCGGAGCGTTTCTGTCCGGGTTTCGCTTGGTTCTGCTTTTTTGCGCGACTCTGTCGATCGGGAGCGCCGTGCTGGCTGGGGCGTTGCTTCCCAAAAAATGAACAAGCCCGGACTGACGCCGGCCACATTTAGCGCAAACTTGGGACTCGCTGGTAGTGAGGCCTCTGACATACTATCTAGCGCCGGCTGAGCGCATTTCATTAGGAGTACCCATGAACCGTAGCACTTCGTTCGGATGCCGCCTGCTGACCATCGCCGCGCTGCTCACGATGGTGTCCGCAGTTCGAGCACAGACACCGCCGCTGAAACCGGATGTTCCTCCAAGCTACAAGGCGCCCACAACCTCGTACGACTATGTTGAGCGGCAGGTGATGATTCCGATGCGCGACGGAGTGAAACTGCATACCGTCATTGTTCTTTCTCGCAGCGCCAAGAATGCGCCGATCCTTCTCACTCGTACCCCTTATAACGCTTCGAAACGCGTGGAGCGGAGCCGATCGCCAAACATGCTTGCGACCTTGCCTCAAGGCGATGAGGTTTTTATCGCCGACGGTTATATTCGCGTCTTTCAGGACATCCGCGGGAAGTACGGCTCCGAAGGCGATTATGTGATGACCCGCCCGCTCAAGGGACCTCTGAATTCAAGTGAGGTGGACCACTCCACAGACGCCTACGACACTATCGATTGGTTGGTGAAAAACGTCCCTGCATCCAATGGGAGAGTGGGCATGCTGGGTAGTTCCTACGAGGGTTTTACCGTGGTTATGGCGCTCGTCAATCCGCATCCCGCGCTGAAAGTTGCGGCGCCCATGAGTCCGATGGTCGATGGCTGGATGGGAGACGACTGGTTCCACTTTGGCGCCTTCCGGCAGACCAACTTCGATTATTTTACGGAGCAGACCACGGCCCGAGGAGAAGGGGAACCCATCGTTCGTCAGGGATACGACGATTACGACAACTTCCTTCGCGCCGGCTCGGCTGGAGATTTCGCGAAGGCCGCCGGTCTGGACCAACTGCCGTGGTGGCACAAGATCTCCGAGCACCCGGCCTACGACGCATTCTGGCAAGGGCAGGCGCTGGATAAAACGATGAGCGCCCAGCCGCTGAAGGTTCCAACCATGTGGATCCAGGGTCTGTGGGATCAGGAAGACATGTGGGGCGCGATCCATTGCTACCTAGCGGTTGAGCCAAAGGACACCGGGAACGACATGAATTTTCTGGTGATGGGGCCTTGGCGACACAGCGGAGTCAACTACGACGGTTCTTCACTCGGCCCGCTAAATTGGAACGGCGACACCGCCCTGCAATTTCGTCGCGATGTTCTTAAGCCATTCTTCGATCAGTATCTGAAGGACGGCGCGTTGAAAGCCGACACCCCACCGGTGCTCATCTACAATACCGGCGAAAACCATTGGGATCGGTTCAAGTCGTGGCCGCTGGCGTGTGAGAGTGGCTGCAACGTCAAATCCAAGCCACTTTATCTTACCGCGGACTTCGGTCTGTCCTTCAGCGAACCATCTGAGGGAAACTCGAAAGCGGGCGAAGACTATGACGAGTACGTTTCCGATCCGGCTAAACCCGTGCCTTATTTAGCCCGCCCTATTCGCTTCTCGGACTCCGCCGCCTGGAGGCAATGGCTGCTGATCGATCAGCGTTTTGTGGCTGACCGCACCGATGTTCTCTCCTATGTCACCCAACCTCTCACGGAACCGGTGCACATCGGTGGCGCACCGGTCGTGCACCTGGTCGCTTCCACCAGCGGGTCGGACAGCGATTGGGTTGTGAAGCTGATCGACGTTTATCCCGATGAGGTTCCCAGCCAGCCGGAGATGGGTGGATATCAGCTAGGCATCGCCATGGATATTTTCCGAGGGCGGTATCGAGAAAGTTTCGAAACCGCCAAGCCGATCAAGCCCGACACGCCGCTACCGTACAAGTTTATCCTTCCGACGGCCAACCACGTCTTCCCGCCGGGCCATCGAATCATGGTCCAGATTCAATCCAGCTGGTTTCCACTGTATGATCGCAATCCGCAAACCTTCGTGCCCAATATATTCTTCGCAAAACCGGTAGATTATGTGAAGGCCACCCAGCGAATCTATCATCGGGGGGATGCCGCAAGCTTTGTTGATCTACCCGTGGTCCCGGCGAGATAACAACGTGCGCGACTTCATTCATTTAGATAGGTCCTATCGCGGGGCTATCGCATCTACACGGAGATGTTCAAGTCGCAGGAAAAGGGAGAGAACGACATGACTATATTGACGGAACGGGCGGTTCTTGCTGGTGGTTGCTTCTGGGGCGTACAGGACTTGCTGCGCCGTTACCCCGGCGTGATTTCGACCCGGGTGGGCTACACCGGCGGCGACGTGCCCAACGCGACATACCGCAACCACGGAACCCACGCGGAAGCGATTGAGATTGTCTTCGATCCTCAGAAGATCAGCTACCGGACGCTTTTGGAGTCTTTCTTTCAGATTCATGACCCGACCACCCTGAATCGTCAGGGGAACGATCGAGGAACCAGCTATCGTTCGGCCATTTTCTACACGAGCGACGAACAAAAGCGGATCGCCATTGAGACCATTGCCGACGTCACTGCCTCAGGGCTCTGGCCAGGCAAGGTGGTTACCGAAGTGGCGCCGGCCAGTGACTTCTGGGAGGCCGAGCCGGAACATCAGGATTATCTGGAGCACTATCCCGGCGGCTACACATGTCACTTTATTCGGCCGAATTGGAAGCTCCCGACCCGAGCCGAAGCGAGGAGAGCGGGCTGAAGTGTCGCGAGACGTTGGCATGCGTCTGCTGGTTCTGTTCGGGTTTCTGCTCCTTGCAACCGCCGCAACTGCCCAAAGCCAGAAAGTTAGCGACGTCGCAGGCTTCATTTCTGTCGACACCCCAAACCTGGTTATCAATCATGTCCGGGTGGTTGACGGGACAGGTGCGGCGGCGAAGGAAGATCAAGCGATCGTTATAGCAAACGGCACCATCCAGTCCATGGGCCCGGCTGCGACGGTTCAGATACCTCAGGGTGCACAAACCATTGAGTGCGCGGGCTACACAGTCATCCCTGGACTGATTGGAATGCATGATCACCTTTACTACACAGACTCTTACGCCCTGCAAGTTGTAGGCGGAAAAATTGGCGAACCAGGCTTGTTCATTGCCGAGATTCCGTACACCGCGCCGCGACTGTACCTGGCGGCCGGCGTGACCACGATGCGTACCACCGGAAGCCTGGAGCCTTACACCGACTTGAAGGTAAAGAGCCGGATAGATGCAAACCTAATGCCCGGACCAAGCATTGACGCGACTGCACCATACCTGGAAGGTGCCCCGACACGATTCGCGCAGATGCATGAATTGTCGGGCCCGGACGATGCCAAGCGCATGGTGGATTACTGGGCGGCCGAGGGCATGACTTCGTTTAAAGCGTACATGAACATCACCCGGGAGGAATTGGGCGTCGCGATTAAGCAAGCACACGCGCACAAGATGAAGCTGACCGGGCATCTGTGTTCGGTGACCTGGCCGGAAGCCGTGGCTTTGGGAATCGATGATTTGGAGCATGGACCGATATTTTCCGACACCGAATTCGTGACCGATAAGAAGCCGGACCTGTGCCCAGCGGGAGGCAGCAGCAGTTGGGCAAAACAGGATTTGAACGGGGTTCAAGCGCAACAAGTTATCCAGAACCTGGTGTCACATCACGTGGCGGTAACTTCGACGCTACCCGTCTTTGAGGCCGGTGTGCCGGGTAGACCCAAATCGCCGACGCGGTCGCTGAGCGCGATGTCCGCAGAATCGGCGCAAAGCTACTTGACTGCTCGGGCGAGCGTGTCTCTGGACTCGCCCATGACCACGCTGCTGCGTAAGGAGATGGATTTCGAGGTGGCATTCGTCAAAGCCGGCGGCCTTCTTTTGGCGGGGCCTGACCCTACCGGTAATGGCGGCGTGCTGCCGGGATTCGGCGATCAGCGCGAAATAGAACTCCTCGTGGAAGCAGGGTTCACTCCGCTGCAAGCCATTCAGATCGCGACCCAAAATGGGGCCGTCTATCTTGGCCAGCAAGATCGAATCGGGAGCCTCGCTCCGGGTAAACAGGCTGACCTGGCGTTGATAAAGGGTGATCCCTCAAAGAACATTGATGACATCGAGAACGTCGAGACGGTGTTCAAAGCTGGGATCGGCTACGATTCCAAGAAATTGATTGAAAGTGTGCGCGGTCAGGTCGGGATTCGGTAGATCGATCGAGCAACACAATGCCTCGATTACGCCCCGCTAACGAGCATCTCGACTACATCGCTGCGCTGCTCGACGATATGTGGCGCATCCCTGGGACCAAGATTCGATTTGGTCTCGACGCTTTAGTTGGTTGGGTACCCGGGATCGGGGACGCGATGGCCGGTGTGGCGTCCTGCGTGATTGTGTTTGCGTCCTGGCGGCGCGGTGTAGCTCCAGTGACGCTCGCTCGTATGATCGGGAACATCCTACTCGAATCAACGATAGGGGCAATACCTGTCGCTGGAGATATCTTCCACGTCTTTTGGAAGGCCAATCGGCGTAACTATCGATTGCTGCTTAGGGAGCAGGAGTTTCCCGGTGCCAAGACCGGACGAGATTGGATATTTGTCGCTGTGGTACTGTTCGCGGTTCTTGCTGTGGTGGGAATTCCGATGGCCATTTTGATCTGGATATTACGTACTCATTGGCAGTAGTCGCGAAGTCGCGCCGGTGTCCGGGGCGTCGCGGAGCAGCCAAGGCGATACGACCAAGGACACCAACAGGACGACGCCCGCTGTTCTTCCACGAACAATCTCGCTCGGCCCACGGCTGGAGTAAATCGCTTCGGCTAAAAGAAATTAAGGGCTAAAGGGTCCTCTTAGCTTCCGCGACCTACAAACACGTCCCAACGAAATATTAGCCCGGCGGTTCCATCAGCATCACCATTATGGCTCAACCGGAACCAGAGACGGTTCCTAGGAGAGTTTCGCCAAGATTTTCTTTTGATTTTTTACGATGGTGTGTAGCGTGGCCTGATTTTTCAAAATGGAGCCCTGATTTTTCTTGATGGTTTCCTGATTGGCCTTGATAGCGTTCTGATTTGCAAGGATCGATTTCTGGTTGCGCAAAATCTGCTTCTGATTTGTGAGCACTTCATTCTCAGACACTTTTGAGTTCCTCCAGGTACAAAACCGAGCGTTTTTTCCATTGTACGCATCCATCTTACACCTAACGAACCGTTTATCTTTATTTCCTCCCGGAGGACCGACTACGAGATTTGTCGATCGCGACAGAGCGAATAGGCGTCGCGGTCCTCCGGTTGGACGCATTAGTACAAAAGCATTATTGGTTGCAGGACGAACCATAGGAGAGAATTGTAGTTTTCGCAAGCCGAGCTACCTTAGGGCATGTGTTTTCTGAGGATAACGGCATGGCAGTCTCGTCGGGATTTGGGCGAGCGCTCACGTGCTTGCTGCGGCCGCTTCTGCCCCATTGCCCGCCATTCCCGATCCATCGATGAACCGCGCGTCGGGCGGTGCGCGATTTTCTGTTGGAACCCATGCGGACTTCGATGTGGGACCATTTCACTAAGGTAGATTCCGAACCTGGAATCGCTTTCGATGAACCCGAAGCTTAACTTTCTGGCACAGTTAGCTGGTGAGATTTTGTGCTTTTGCATGAGAGACTTAGAGACAAATCACCGTGTCATTTCAGGGCAGGCAAAGACTAGGTAAGAGAATTTCACCTCCCCGGGCTGGGTTTTGCCCTGTGGCGGCCGCACGCGAGCTTGGTGTTCCGCGCGATGCGAGGGGTATTCGCGTTCGCGGGGTAAATGCTTTGGTGCTGTGCGTTGCTTTAGTACTGGGATTGTCCGCCTGCGGGTCCGGCAACAAGCTGCCTCAGAAATCGTCGAAGGAGTATGCGGAAGCGGTTTCGGCGTTTTACATCGGACTTGGCGCTCTTCAGGTCGGCGACGATATTCATGCCGACAATAAACTGTCTGAATTTACCAAGCTGGTACCAGGCGAGCCGGCTGGATGGGCGGATTGGGGGGTACTCGCACTGCGCCAGCGAAAGCTAGATGTTGCGGCTCAGCGAATGGAGCGAGCTCGCAGCCTGGCGCCCGACAACGATCAAATCTTCCAATTGCTCGGACTTGTGGAGAGCAGTCGTGGAAACTCCGCCAACGCCATCGCCGATTGGCGCAAGGCCGTGAGAATGAATCCAAGCAACTATCGAGCGGCCTACCAACTCGCCGAAGAGGTGGAACGGCAGTCGGGCGCCAACGGCGACTCAGAGTATCAACGCCTGATTGAGAAGATTCTGGTAGCGCAGCCCGACAACCTAGCGGCTCAACTAGAACTCGCGCGCGTCGCGGCCAAGAGCGGAGATACCCGGACACTTAAGTCGATGCTGGAGAAGATCGGCTCGCGTTCGGATAGCTGGCCGCCCGAAGTAAAATCACAATTCACCGCTTTGCAAGCCGCGGCCGATGGGCCCAATCCACGGGCTGCGGCCACACGAACGACATTCCTGCGTAACGCGCTTATGCGCGTTCCAGAATTCCGTGAGAGTCTCGCGGTCTTAAAGGCGGCTCCGGGCGAAGAAGCGGAGCCGTTCGTTCATTTCTTGCGCTTGGCGGCGCCAGACTTCACTCCCGCGCCTTCCGACGCTGCGCTTGCGTTTGATGTAAAGCCGGTTGTGAATGGCGACGTTGCTCCGTGGACCTGGATCGGTGCATTGGCGCTTGGCAGTGCCGGTGCTCCGATTGTCGCCGAAGCAAATGGCCGGGAAGTGCGGCTGTCCACCGGGGCGACGTTCCCCTTTCCCGGTGGGTCGTCGGGCGTTGCGCCGCTTCCCGAAAGTATCCTGCAGATCGATTTTAACTACGATTTCAAAACGGATCTGGTGCTTGCTGGCGCCGGCGGCCTGAGGTTCATGCGGCAAGATTCACCGGAGAAATTCACCAACGTCACTGCCAGCACGAAACTGCCAAAGAACATTACCGGTGGGTCTTACACCGGCGCCTGGGCGGTGGATATTGAGGCCGATGGGGACCTGGACGTCGTCCTTGGAAAGAAGGATGGCCCTGCACAGGTGCTGCGAAATAATGGCGACGACACTTTTACGGTGATCGAACCGTTTCCCGGCATCTCCGGGGTCCGCGCCTTTGCGTGGGCAGATTTTGACTCCGACGGCAATGCCGATGCGGCGATTGTCGATGGCGCCGGCCGCCTGCACATTTTTCACAACGAGCGGCAGGGTCAATTTCGCGAAGTTACGCTTCCAGCGAAGTTGGAGGCGGTGAAGGCGCTTGGCGTCGCCGATACGGACAACGACGGCGTTCTGGATCTGCTTGCCGTGGAGTCCGATGGCACCATCGCCGCTGTTTCGTTCAGCGAGAAGAACGGATGGAAGGTCGCGCCGGTCGTTCAAGTTCCGAATATGGGCAGTCATTTGGCGGGCGAAGTGCGGTTGCTGATCGCGGATCTGGATAATAACGGAGCGCTCGATCTGATTCTGAGCCCGGTCACTTCTACCGTTGGGCAAACTGCGGCAGCACCGCTGATTTGGTTGGGCGACTCGGCATCGAAATTTACGCTTCTCGATCGCTCACCTGGCCCAAGTACGATTTTTGATGTGGCCGATCTAAATGCCAACGGACGGCTCGACCTGCTGGGTTTCGATGCCGCTGGGAAGCCCGTACAGGGCGTGAATCACGGATCCAAGAATTATCACTGGCAGGTGGTGCGGCCGCATGCGAAGCAAGCCGTTGGCGACCAGCGCATCAATCCTTTTGGTGTCGGCGGCGAGATCGAAATCCGGTCAGGCCTCGTCGTGCAGAAACAACCGATCAACGGTCCGCAACTACACTTTGGTCTTGGCAACCAGACCAGCGCGGAAGTGGTGCGAGTCGTGTGGCCCAACGGCACGGTGCGCGCGGAATTTGGAGTCCAAGCGGATCAGGATGTGGTGACCGAACAACGACTTAAGGCCTCCTGCCCCTTTCTTTTCGCTTGGAACGGCATCCGGATGGACTTCGTGAAGGACGCGGTGCCATGGGGTTCGGCCATCGGCCTGCGCATCAACACGTTGGGCTCGGCGAAAATTGCCGCGACCGGAGAATGGTACAAGGTCCGCCGCGATCAGTTAGTCCCGCACGATGGCTACTATGATCTCCGCATAACTGCTGAACTCTGGGAAGTTTATTACTACGACCGGATCGCGCTGATGACCGTGGACCATCCTCCAGGCACGGAAATCTACGTCGACGAACGTTTCGTGATACCGCCCGCGAAACTTGGATTCACGACGGTGGCGTCGCCGCACCGGATTGCGCGCGCGATCGACGACGACGGCACCGACGTCACCGACATCCTCAGCACGCTGGATGGCCGCGCGCTGGAGAATTTTGGTCGGGGCCAATACCAAGGAATAACCCGCGACCATTACGTGGAAATTGATCTGGGCGACGACGCTCCGAAGACCGGCCCACTGTATTTGATCGCACAGGGATCTATTCATGACACCGAATCGTCACTCAACGTGGCAATTACGCAGGGGAACCGTTGGCGCGCCAAAGGGATGAGTGTGGAAGTTCCTGACGGGCACGGCGGATGGGTGGCTGCGCAATCAAATCTAGGTTTTCCGGCTGGCCGCAAGAAGACGGTGCTCTTCAATCTTACGGATATTTTCCGCCCGGGAACTCCGCGGCGCGTGCGTTTGCGGACGAATCTGGAGATTTATTGGGATTGCATCGAGTGGGCGCAAGGCCAGCCCGAAGTGCAGGTGAAAACACAAACGTTGGACCCGGAAGTTGCCGATTTGCACTACCGCGGATATTCCGTGATTAATCGGGCGGAACCTGGTCCCCCGGCGCCAGAGGTGCCCGACTATTATCAGATCTTAGGCACCAAGCAGCGCTGGCGGGATTTGATCGGCTACTACACGCGATATGGCGACGTGCGCGAGCTCTTGAAAAGCGTCGACGATCGTTACGTAATCGTCAATTCCGGGGACGAGATGTCGCTACGCTTTGCCGAGCAACCGCCGCCGCCGGTGGGTTGGCTGCGCGACTTCATCGTTGTCGGCGACGGTTGGATCAAGGATGGAGATTTCAACTCTACATTCTCAAAAACGGTGCTGCCGTTGCCTTATCACGCGAAGCAAGAGTACGTGGCGCGGCCCAGCCGGCTAGAAGATGAGTACGTCTATCGCCAGCATCCGGAAGATTGGGAAAATTATCACACCCGGTACGTCACTCCAGACGTGTTTCAGAACTCGCTTAGGAGCACGCCTCCCAGGTGATGCGAGTCACGGCCTCGGTACGGGTTGTTCTGGCGATGGTCTTCGCGTTCCTGGTGATCTCACCGCTCATTATCCAACGATATGCCGCACCCAAGGAGACTGCGAAAGCGAAACTGGATAGCCAGACGGCCCTGGCGCGTCACGGTTTTTATTTGCAGGAAGTAGCACACGCCGCGGGAGTGAATTTTGTTCATCAGGCACCCACGCTCGACCCTCGTTTGAACCACATCATGCCTCAGGTTGCTTCCATGGGTGCTGCTGTATCCGTTGTGGATTTCGATCACGATGGGTGGCCGGACATTTATGTGACCAGCAGCAAGGAAGGCGCGAAGAACGCCCTGTACCGAAACCTTCACGATGGCACGTTTAAAGACGTTGCCGAAGAAATGGGTATCGCGGACGTAAATCGTCCGGGCACCGGTGTGTCCATGGGGGCGGTGTGGGGAGACTACGACAATGACGGGTATGAAGACCTGTTGTTGATCAAGTGGGGGAAGCCAGAGCTATTTCACAACGATGCTGGGCACGGGTTTACCCGCGTCACCGAGCAAGTTGATCTGCCGCCGTGGATCAACGCGAACACCGCGTTGTGGTTCGATTACGACGGCGATGGCCTGCTAGACCTGTTTATTGGCGGCTACTACTCCGAGGACGTCGACCTCTGGCATCTGGCTTCCACCAAGATGATGCCGGACAGTTTCGAATATGCGAAGAACGGAGGTCGCAAGTATCTATTTCACAATTTGGGAAACGGCAAGTTCGAGGAAGTCAGCGCAAAGGTGGGCATCAACAGCCGTCGCTGGGCTTTAGCGTCCGCGGCGGTGGATCTTCGGGGTACCGGGCATCCCGATCTTTTCGTGGCCAACGATTACGGCGTATCCGAGCTCTATTTCAACGACGGCAAACGTTTCCACGAGGTCGGCGAGCAAACCGGCGTTGGGTTCGCCCCTAAGAGCGGGATGAACGCTAGCTTTGGAGACATCCTAAACCAAGGGCGGTACGCCGTATATGTGTCGAATATTTCCGAAGAGGGCGTGCTCATTCAGGGCAACAATCTGTGGGTGCCAAGAGAGGGCACCAGCGGGGACCACCTGCAGTTCGAGAATCTAGCGCGAGACTTTGGCGTTGAAATCGGCGGATGGAGCTTCGGGGCACAGTTCGGCGATTTGAATAATGATGGCACCCTGGACTTGTACCTGACCAACGGCTACGTTTCGCTCGACCGCAACCGGAGCTATTGGTACGATTTTTCTAAGATTGCGGGTGGGCACAGCACCATCATCAATGACGCGAAAAATTGGCCGGCGATGGACGGGCGAAGTTTGTCCGGCTATCAGACCAAGCATGTCTGGCTGAATGATGGCAGCGGCAAGTTTGTCGATGTGGCCCAGGCGGTGGGCGTGACGGACACCTACGACGGCCGCGCGGTGGCCTTCGCGGATCTGTGGAACCAAGGCGTGCTGGATGTAATTGTCGCCAATGAGCGCGGGCCCTTGCTGATTTACAAGAACACGGTAACTCCCGAAAACAAATGGGTGGAGTTTGACTTAGAGGGGACCAAGAGCAACCGAAGCGCGATCGGCGCGCAGGTGACGCTATTCTGGAACGGTCAGGAGCAGGTGCAAGAGGTGTCTGGAGGCAGCGGGTTCGCTGCACAGAATGAGCGGCGCTTGCATTTTGGACTGGGCAAGACTCCGCATATTGAGAAAGTCGTGATCCGCTGGCCATCAGGCAAAGTGCAGACGATTGAAGAACCGGCGCCCAACCAGCTCTACTCGATAAAGGAACCGCTATGAGCCAACAGAGCGTCGCGCTGCCGCCCCAGCCTATGCCACCGATGCGATGGAAGCGGTTTCTCAGTCTGGATAACCGTTACATTGCGCCGATGTTCATCACCTGCATATTGGTCGCGGGGCATCTGACCTTCGGCTTCCTGGAAAGCTACAAAAAAACGGGCATCGCTATCGCCGCCAGCCTGCTCACGGAATTGATCCTTGGGCGTTGGTTCAACGGCAAATTCCCGAATATTGCGAGCGCCTATATCAGCGGCATCAGCGTTGGCATTCTGGTGCGTTCGCCGGCATTCTGGCCGTATGCGATCTGCGCGATCGTCTCCATCATGTCGAAGTATGTGCTGCAGATAAAAGGGCGGCACCTTTGGAATCCCTCCAACTTTGGGATTTCCGTTCTTCTGTTTTTAGCGCCGGAAACGGTGGCTGGATTGAGCATTCAATGGGGCAACTATTTGCTGCCCATGTTGGTGATCTGGATTCTGGGCTCCGTCATCATCGCCCGATTGCATCGTTTTAATATCACGGGAACCTACGTGGCCAGTTTCATTGCCTTCGCGTTTCTACGCAGCTACATCTCCGGAAGTCCCTGGCAGTCAGAGATTGCTCCGCTCACCGGGCCCATGTATCAACTGTTCATTTTTTTCATGATTACCGATCCGAAGACGACGGTGCGGTCAAGAAAGTGGCAGTGCGTGGTAGTTGCGATGGTCGCTTTGGTCGAAATGATTCTGCGGCTGTCGCACGTGGTCTACGCGCCGTTCTATGCCTTGTTTCTGGTTGGGCCCGCGGCACTGCTCATTGAGATGTGGCTGGACTCAAGGCGAGCCATTCCGGCGCACGCTACTGCATGAAACGGTTGGCGACCAGGGGGCCTACGGGACTCGCATTTTGCCAAAGCGTAGTTTGTTTTCTGACCCTATGCATACTGCTCGCAGGCTGCGGGCCGAAGCCCGCCAAGGAAGCCAATCTGGCACCGGCTTCCGTGAAGGCACCGCCTAGGGGTGAGCCTTCGTCTCCGGCTTCGACCCAACCACCTCCGATTGCCAACCCGCAACCTGACAACGTGAAAGTGAGACCCAGCGGCCCGATACAATTCGTGGACGTCACCACGCAAGCCGGCATTCACTTCAAACACAATAACGGTGCGTTCGGAAAAAAGTATCTCCCGGAAACGATGGGGAGTGGCGTGTGTTTCATCGACTATGACAATGACGGCTGGCCGGATATTTTTCTGGTGAATTCCATGGACTGGCCCGAGCACGCGACCGGCAAGTCTTTTCCCGCGCTGTATCACAACAATCACGATGGAACGTTTACCGATGTGACGCGGCAGGCCGGTCTGGCCATCGAAACATACGGTATGGGCTGCGCGGTCGGCGACTATGACAACGATGGGTTCGACGATCTGTATCTGACCACGCTGGGCTCCAACCACTTGTTCCACAATCTTGGCAACGGCAAGTTCGCTGACGTGACTTCCAAGGCAGGCGTGGCCAGCCCAGGATTTTCGGCGAGCGCGGTGTGGTTTGACTACGACAACGACGGCAAGCTCGATCTATTCGTGACCCACTACATCGAATGGTCCATCGAGAAAGATCAGTATTGCTCGCTCGACAACAAGAATAAATCCTACTGTACTCCGCAAACTTATAAGGGCGAGAGTTCGCACCTCTATCACAACAAAGGCAACGGAGTTTTTGAGGATGTCACCAACCGGGCCGGGCTTGCCGATCCCAACAGTAAGGCACTGGGCGTCGCGCTACTGGACTACGACAACGACGGCTGGATGGATCTGTTTGTTTCCAACGATACTGAGCCCAACAAGCTCTACCACAACAATCATGATGGTACTTTCACCGACGTAGGTGTCACCGTTGGCGTCGCATTCAGCGATTCGGGCAGGGTGCGCGCGGGGATGGGTACGGATGCGGCCGACCTGGATGGTTCCGGCTTCCCGAGCCTAGTGATCGGGAATTTTACCAACGAGAGTACTTCGTTTTATAAGAACGATGGTTCAGGCTTGTTCACCGATGAATCGTTCCGATCGGGTATCGGACAAAAGACCACCCAGTCGCTTACGTTTGGGTGCTTGTTCATGGATTACGACCTGGATGGGCTTCTGGACATCGTGGCGGCGAATGGCCATGTCTCGGACGATATCGCGGTCATTCAGCCGACGTTAAGGTATGCGCAGCCGACTGGAATTTACCGGAACGTAGGGAACGCGAAATTCGAAGACGTTTCAGGAACGTTGGGCCGCGCCATTCAAAAGCCGGTGGTTGGCCGGGGATTGGCTTACGCGGATTTCGATAATGATGGCGACCTCGATCTGGTCATCACATCCAACAATGGGCCTGCTCGCCTTGTGCGCAACGATAACGCCAATCAAAACGATGTGCTGCGTTTAAGGCTGATAGGCAGCAAATCCAATCGCGATGCCGTGGGCGCCAAAGTTACGCTCACCACGAATAGCGGCGTGACGCTGGCGCGCATGGTTAAGGGTGGCTCGAGCTACTTATCGCAAAGCGAGCTGCCGCTAACGTTTGGTTTGGGAAAGCCCGGGAACGTAAAAAGTCTCCGCCTGCAAATTGTTTGGCCGAGCGGACGGAAAGATTCGATTGCTGACGTCAAGCCAAACCAGTTCCTCACGATTCAAGAAGGAAAGGGAGTTGTTTCTGTCACTGCTATCAACTTTGCTGCAGTTACCCGGGGGACGTCGCCTCCGCAGCCATAACACCGGTTAGGTTGGCTTCCCAACCTTCAGGTGCGAAGTCGGCTTGAAACCAACTCACCGCGACATGTCTGACTTGGCTGCCTAGTTCTTTTCTAGTATTGCTTGTCGCCATTACGGTCCGTATTCTCGCCAAAGTTTTTACGGGTGTGCTTCGCGGCGGTGGTCCGCAAAGCTCTAGTCACAAATTTGGGAAGTCGATCTGGTGCGAATGCGTATTTGCGACCGACGGGCGGGGGTGTGCGCTCGCTCTTGCCAACGCAGGTGGTGAATCCGAGGTAAGCCGTCGATGTCATCTGGTCCCGCGGCGCGTAGCCGCCTTCCGCGTGTTGTGGATGTGTTTAGCCATTTTCTGCGGAGCCCGTCGGTTCGCCGCTGTTTTTCTCAAGACCGGACCTACCCCGGAACCAAGCAGAATCGAAAAGATAGGGAGAACCGCATGAACGCATTTGCCAAGTGGATCTGTGTCTGTATGCTCGTCGTTCTTTGCGCGAGGAGCACGCCGGCGCAGGATATCTCTGCGAGTATGCACGGTACCGTAACGGACCGAACCGGTGGCATCGTTTCAGGCGCGAAAGTGACCGCCACCCACACGGAGACCGGACTGCAACGAATGGCATCGACCGATGCCCAAGGGGCGTACCTGCTGGTACAGCTGCCGGTTGGCCATTATCGCCTGGAAATCGAAGCGAACGGTTTCAAAAAGTATGTGCAAGAAGGAATTTCGCTGGACGTGAACCAGACTGCCGCGGTGGCGATTTCCCTGTCTGTCGGTAGCACCGCGCAGCAAGTCGAAGTGAAGGCCGATGCCCCGGTTATTGAAAGCACGTCTACCAGTCTCGGGAAAACGATCGGGGAGCGTGAGGTTCTGGATCTGCCGCTGAACGGGCGGCATTTCACGCAGCTGGGTCTCCTTCAACCAGGCGTGGTTCCGATTACTCCAGGATTGGAGACGGCCGGAGGCACGCTGCGCGAAGGGCAAGCGTACGCAGTGAACGGACAGCGGCCCGAGTCCAACGAATTCCTGATTGATGGCGCGAACAATTTCAATACCGTCGACGGCGGCTTTGTGCTGGAACCACCGGTGGATGCTATTGAGGAATTCCGTATCCTCACGCACACCGCGAACGCGGAGTTTGGCCACAGCACCGGCTCGACTACCAATATCATCACCCGCTCCGGAACCAATGATTTCCACGGCGCCGCCTGGGAGTTCCTCCGTAACAACGCAATGGACGCTAAGAGTTTCTTCGCGGACAGCGTGGAACCGCTGAAGCGCAACCAGTTTGGCGGGACCTTTGGCGGGCCGATCCGCCGAGACAAAACGTTTTTCTTTGGTTACTACGAAGGGCTGCGCAATCGACAAGGAGAAACTACGCGGACCACGGTTCCTTCAAATGCAGAGCGCACTGGAAATTTTGCCGATCAATGTCCGCTGAATAATGGGACCTTCAATCCGCAAGGCTTGTGCATCGACAATTCGACCGGCCAAATTAGTCAGAACGGCCAGCTCTTCAACGAATTCACCGGTCAGCCGATACCCAACAATCAGCTGCCTTTCATCAATCCGATCTCCGCAAATATTCTGCCCTTCTACCCACTCGCCAATTCCGGACCGTTCACCTACGTCGGAACCCAGAGCTTAGTGGGGAATACGGACCAGTTCGGAGTACGGCTGGATCACTATCTGACAGAGCGCGACATATTGAGTTTTCGGTACAGCTTCGGCCAAAGAAGCCAGATCGATCCCTTATCGACGTCGGGCGCGAACGTTCCGGGTTTTCCAGTCGGGGAAGATCAGCGGGATCAGAACTTCGTGGCGCAAGAGACGCATACGTTCACACCGTCACTACTGGGAATTTTCCGAGTGTCGTATTTGAGGAATAAGTTTTTGCTGGACGAGCATTTGAACCATACCGATCCGGCGAGCCTCGGTTTTGCTTATCCGCCTACGCTGGACTCCGCGATAGGGCCGCCCTTTGTGCAGGTCGGCGGATATGCATCGGTCGGCGATCCAATCACTGGACCGCGAAATACTTACCAGAATTCCTATGACTTCTCGGGCTCGTTGACGTGGATAAAGGGCCGGCACCAGTTCAAGTTCGGTGGCGGCTACCAATACGACCAGATCAACGTACTGCAGGGTATTGCCACCAACGGTTTCTTCGTCTTCTCTACCTTCCCCGTGAACAACTCTTTCGCCAGCTTTCTCTTCGGCCAGCCAGTGTTCTTTCTCCAGGGAGGAGGAGACTTTTATCGAGGGCTGCGTGGGCATGCGTTCAACTTGTACGCCCAGGACACCTGGCGCCTCACGTCGCGGCTGACCGTCAACTACGGGCTGAGATACGAGGTCCCTTCGCCCTACACGGAAATTCATAACGAACAGAATTTGTGGATTCCCGGCCGGCAGTCGACGGTGTTTCCGACAGCGCCGACAGGTCTGCTGTATCCGGGAGACCCAGGCGTCCCAGACGGACTCATTCCCACCGAGAGGGATGCTTTTGCTCCGCGGCTGGGACTGGCGTGGGACGTTACCGGCAAGGGGGAGCTCATGGTGACAAGCGCTTACGGAATTTTTTACGATCCGTACTACACCGGGCAGGGCGGACCGCTGCAGACGCCGATCAGCGCTCCACCGTATCTCCAGACTCCGCAGATTAGCGTGCCCAATTTCGGAGATCCCTATAACGGGCAGAATCCGTTCAATGGCAGCTTCGCGCAGCCGATGACACTGCTAACCCTGGATCCGAACCTGCGACTGCCGTATGCGCAAGACTGGAACCTGAACGTGGAGCGCGCTTTTGGAAAGGACTGGCTGTTCGAGGTCGGATACATTGGAACCAAAGGAACGAAACTGCCTCGATTTATCGAGGCCAATCCCGCGGTGTACATTCCGAACGTCTCGACGCAGGACAACGCCGATCAGCGGCGACTCTATTCGGGTTGCACGCTTACGGGAACTGCACCTTGCGCGTTTTCCTCGGTGGGCTTGATTTCCGGGATCGCCAATTCGACTTATAACGCATTGCAGACCAGCTTGCGCAAGAGGTTCAGCCACGGATTGTCGGCGCTCATTTCCTACACTTTCTCCAAAACGCTTGACGATGCCTCCACTTTCAACATCACCGGGTCTGCTTCCCAGAGCACTGCAGGTGAGAATGATCTGGCGCAGAATCCGTTTGATTTGGCGGCCGAGCACGGCAGGTCCATGTTCGATGCTCGCCATCGCTTCGTGGCGAGTTATCAGTGGAACTTGCCATGGTTCAGTCATCCACAGAGCTGGTACGGACACATTCTGGGAAATTGGCAAGTGAACGGGATTACTACCCTTATGAGCAACACCCCGTTCACGGTCTATGATTCGAGCAATCCGTCGCTGCAAGGAAGCGCGCCCGAAATCTCGGGATTTTACAGCAGCAGGCCGAACTTGGTCGGCGATCCAAACTCGGGAACCTGCGCTTCGAGTGGTGCGGCAGTTCGAACGCCAGAGTGCTGGTTCAATACCGGCGCATTTCAACAGGCGGCGATAGGACAGTTTGGGAACGTTGGGCGCAACACATTGAACGGCCCGGCCTACCAACAGTGGGATTTCTCGCTGCTGAAGATGATTCCGATTCGCGAGGCGGTAAACCTGCAATTTCGCGCGGAGTTCTTTAATATCTTCAATAATGTGAACTTCGAGCTGCCGAACAACGACATCAGTTCGCCAAATTTTGGCCAGATACAGACGGCCCAGCCCGGTCGCGTGGTGCAGTTGGCGCTGAAGTTGCTATTCTAGCTAGCTCGGAAGATCGAGCGAATGCATACCGAAAAAGGTGGGCTATGAGGCGTCGCGAGTTTTTGCAAACTATGGGAGGCGCTTCGGCAAGTCTCGCGTTCTCGAAAGTTGATTTTAGCCAGGTGCGTGCACCAGCAGGCTGGCGCACCTTCGAAGTGATCACTCGTGTTGAAGTCCTTAAACCTTCTGGAGGGACCCGAATTTGGGTACCCGCAGCGTTGATCCGCGAAACGCCTTTTCAGAACACGCTGTCGAATGGCTTCCATGCCGACGGCGGTACCGCGAAGATGGTCGAAGCCAAGCGCGACGCTCTGGGAATCATTGCCGCTGAATTTCCGGCCGGCGCCAAGCCTGCCCTGACAGTTATCAGCTCAGTTGCGACCCGGAATTTCGCTGTCGATCTCTCTGCAGCCGGCAAGGCTCGGAATCAGGACCGGGCTGATCTCGAGTATTTCCTTCGGGCGACAAAGCTGCTGCCTACCGACGGCATCGTGAAGACGACAGCTACAGAAATTACTAAGGGCGCGAATACCGACGTGGAGAAAGCCCGCGCAATTTATGAATGGATTGTCGACAACACATTCCGGAATCCAAAGACTCGCGGGTGCGGCGTCGGCGACATTCGTTTCATGCTGGAGACCAAGGATTGGGGCGGTAAGTGCGCAGACCTCAATGCACTATACGTCGGACTTGCGCGCGCCGCTGGCCTCCCGGCTCGCGATGTGTACGGTATCCGGGTCGCAAAGTCGGATTTGGGATACCAGAGCCTCGGCACTGCCTCCGACAAGGTGACTAAAGCACAGCATTGCCGCGCTGAAGTTTATCTTTCGGCTTTCGGCTGGGTTCCAGTTGACCCTGCAGACGTGCGAAAGGTGGTGTTGGAGGAGCCGCCGGGAAACCGTCCGTTGGACGACCAGGCGGTGCGAAACTCGCGCGTTCGCCTGTTTGGAGCCTGGGAAATGAACTGGATGGCGTACAACTTCGCGCACGACGTCATTCTTCCCGGATCGAATGGAGCTCCGGTCGGATTTTTCATGTACCCCCAGGCGGAGACTTCCGAGGGCCGGCTCGATTGCCTCGATCCGGACAACTTCAGATACGAGATCACGTCGAGGGAGACCACCTCCGCAAACGGATAAATTGGTTAACGCGCACCCAGTGAAGGGCGCTTGCCGAGAATTAATACGATGTGCCGCTTCGACAAATAAGACGATCAGGGGAAAGAGCGCATGGAAGTTTGGTGGAAATGGACGATCGGAATTCTGCTGGTGTTGCTTGTCGGCGCGTTCATAGGGCTTTCGGTCATGGCCGGAAGTCCGAAGGATGCGTACGGGATGGTGCGATATGCCCTCCCACACATGCACCGGGGCAAATTGAAAGTGGGCGACGACGCGCCGGATGCGCGCCTCGTGGCGCTGGACGGCAACGAACATTTCCATATTCGCGAACGGACCAACGGCCGCCCGCTGGTGCTGGTGTTCGGGAGCTTTACTTGACCGCCGTTTCGTCGCCAGGTCGGCGACATCGCGCAGATTTATGACGACTACAAAGGGCATGCAGATTTTCTGACCATTTACGTGCGCGAAGCGCATCCCACCGATGAGTGGCAGATGAAATCCAACCTGAAAGATGATGTGTGCTATGCGCAGCCGAAGAATCTGGAGCAGCGCGTGTATATCGCCAACGATTTTATCAAGCGTTATAAGTATCCGGTGCCGTTCGGCATCGACGACATGACCAATTTGGCGGAAGCCGCGTACTCTGCTTGGCCAGAACGGCTGTACGTGATCGATGAAAATGGACGCATCGCGTACCGCGGCGGGATGGGGCCGTTCAATTACGATCCGAAAGAGCTGCGCGCGTGGCTTGCGGCACACTACGGTGAGGTGAAGCACGAAAGCACCAAGCCGCCGGAAGGCCAACCAGGAAGGACCCCGTAAATTCCCACCTTAGAATTGAGACCGCAGAACCCGCTGGATCGTAAGTTGTTGATTCTACGAGTACTGGTGGCCCGAAAGCCCACCCTTGGGCCGGCCGACACGGGCCAGCAGTCGAGTTGTTGAACCCGCGACGTGAACCCACACCGGCTGCCGAGTGCCCCTAATTCTTTCCTACTATGGCTGCGCTCAGGCCCAAAATGCTACGGTTCCCGCCAACCGGAACGATCAGGCCGATCCATAACTCGCTTCGTACCCGAACCTATGCTCGATCAGCAGGCTGCCAATACTTGCGACGTAACCGTTATCGGAGGAGGTCTGGCTGGGAAAGCAGCATCCTTACATCTTGCAAGAGCGGGACTCAAAGTCATTTGCATCGAGCCGGAGGAGACCCCCCGCCAGCCGGTCGGAGAGTCGCTGGATTGGTCGAGCCCGGACCTACTGAAGGCCTTAGGTCTGCCCATGGACGAAGTGGTCAGGTCGCAAATGGGCACCTGGAAGCGTCACGTGATCCTGCGATTGCGCGAGGGCGCCCCCGAAGACTATGTGCCGGTTCCTTGGCTCGCACGGGCGCCATTCCACGTGGAGTTGCGCACATTGCACGTAGATCGCTCACGCCTGGACGAGGAGTTGCTGAAGCGGGTGATCGGTTCCGGAGTCACTCTCATTCGTGACAAAGTCGTCCGTGTCGAGAGAACCGGAAAGCAAATCTCTGCGGTCCATACCGCCGGCGACGAGCGGTTCTCATCGCCCTGGTTTATCGACGCGTCGGGATTCGCAACATCTCTACTGGCGCGCGAATTCGATCTTCGCGCTGTTCACAGCGGCCCGCCGAAAGTGGCGATCTGGGGATACTTCTCCGTTTCCGATGCGATCGAAGGGACCACGCTGTATATGGAACCCGCACCGACCGAATACCTCGACTGGATTTGGGAGATTCCCATCCATCCTGGTGCCGTCAGTGTTGGTTACGTGACCACCGGTGCGGCTATGAAGGCCAACCGCGAACAAGGAATTTCCGTCGATGAAATTTTTCAACAACAACTGAAAAGATTTCCACGTTTCGAGGGGCTTTTAAAGGCCGGCCCGGTTGGGTCACCCCAGGTAACTTCCTTCCGCTCTCGCGTCCACGTTGGTGTGGCCGGCCCGAACTGGCTGATTGTTGGCGAAGCGGCGTCGATGGTGGATCCCATTACCGCAAATGGAGTCACCGCTGGTCTGCGGCATGCCGCCGAAGCCTCCAACCTCATCGTAAAGTACCGAAAACGAGGAAGCCTGCCGCTCCGCGCCAGAATCGCGTTTAGCAGTCGCGTTCTGCAGCTGGCGATGTTTTTTAACAGCGGAATCGAAAATATTGTTTACCAGCCGCCGATCCGGAATCGGATTGGAATACGGCGCTCGGGAACCGTGTACATCAGCCCGGCTTGGAGCATGAACCTGGCGTATTCGCGCTGGAGACCCAACGGAATTTTCTCGACATTTGTTTTTGCCGTACTTCTGGGATTTTTTCGAGTTGGCGGGTGGGCTTTCTACCGGCTCTGCAAACTGATGTCGCCACCGACCCGAATGTCTGACTAGAAGCTGCTTTGGGGGAACAGGAGTCGCGCATGTATTTTTTTTCTCGCGGCACAGGCTATCCCGTTCTATTTATCCACGGGATGCCAACTAGCAGCGGACTCTGGAGCGGCATCATCGACAGGCTGCGAGACCGGTTTACCTGTTTAGCCGTTGACTTGCCCGGCCTTGGCAGAAGCCCCCAGATCCCCTACGGTCCAAAGCAATTGGAGATCCTTGCCGAACAGATTGAACAGCTCCGGGCGGAACACAATATTGAGAAATGGCATGTCGTCGGACATGACGCTGGGTCCGCTGTCGCCGTCCATTACGCATACCGTTTTCAGGAGCGAGTGGATCATTTAGTCCTTCTTTCTCCAGCCATGTTTCCGGAGCTGAAACCGTTTTACCTCTTCCGACTGATGCGCATCCCGGTGATCGGCGAACTCCTCGCCCCACTGGTGAGCGCTATTTTCTGGAAAGTTGCCATGCGTCTGGCCGTAGAGCAGTCCAGAGCTGAATTGGATAACGTCCTTGAAGAGTTTCGCGCTCCCTTTGCAGGTTTGCTTGGCGCCTGGCGTCTGATGTCCGTCATGCGGTTCGGGAACCCGGCTGAGCTTCTGGCTGGCGTTCCCGGCATGTTGCCGCATCTCGCAGTTCCGACTCTGATTTTTCACGGCGCTCACGACCAAGCCGTACCCCAACGATTCGCCCAGCGGGCGTCCGATTTGATCCCTCGTTCGAGGTTCCTCATGGTCGACTCGGGACACTTTCTTCCCTTAAATAATCCGGACTTGCTGGCGACCGAACTTCGCCGCTTTTTTGAAAAAACTCCCGCGAATTAGTTGCTCCGATGCAGCATTCTTTAGGCTGCTTGGTTGGCTATCCTACATAGAGCTAAGGAATGCAGCCGCGGTGTTCGGCCGCGACAGTAAAGCCTAGCTCGGTGATGAAGGCAGCGATGGCTTCCTCGGTTATTTGCGCGGGATCGAAGCCGACCTTCGCGGTGCCCTCGGGGTAGATGGATTGGCTCGAGATGATCCCCTTCTGTTGACGAAGCGTCGTGTCAAGGCCGGTGGCGCAGGTGACACAGCTGAACCCTTTGACCCGATACGTCACCGTTTTAGCTGCCCCCGCAGCCATTGCCTCCAGGGGAGCGATGGCACCGGTAGTCGCAAGAGTCATCAGCTTAAAAAACCGTCTTCGAACCATTCGTCGTTCCTCCCTAAGAGCTCAAGAGCCAGTGCGGGGTAGGTTCAAAGCTACCTGGCCGTGGCAATGCCGGGTTCATATCTCCATGGTGTTTCGATACTGGCTTGGTCGGAGAAGCGGGTGTCGGTGTACTCGCTGAACTCGAGTTTTTTGTCCAAGACGCCAGTTTCGATCATGAGATCGCGGACCATATCGAAGTCGGCTTTGCGCGGAGCGAGCGGGCTATAGGTGACCCGGTCAAGAGGCTTGGTGAGCGCCCACCGCAGCAACGCGGGTTTCTGGTTATAGTAGAAGCGGCCCACGAAATCCGCGGCATCCTCACGATGAGGCTTGCTGGTGTCAAGCCACAGACCAGACCGCGCGATACCATCCACCAGAACCTGGACTACCTCGGGGCGGGCGTCGATCAGGTCCTGCCTCACGACGAGAATGCAGGACATATAGTCTGGCCAATATTCGCGCGCCTGGAACAGGACTCTGCCGAAGCCACCCATTTCCGCTTGCGACGGAAACGGCTCGCCCATTACGAAGGCGTCGATGGCACGAGCCGCCAGGGCGCTGGAAACATCTGGAGGTGCCATCTCGACCATTTTTATTTCGCCAGGCTTCACTCCCCACACCTTCATCGCACGAAAAAGCAGGAGACGCTCGTCGGAGAAGCGGCTCGGAATGGCGATGGTGCGACCGCGCATATCCGCGAATGTCTTGATCGGGCCGTCTTTGCGAACTACCACCGCACTGCCGTAACGGTGTCCCAGGTACACAATCTTGATTGGTACCCCTTGCGCCTTCAGGGCCAGCGCCATGGGAGCAACAATGAAGGCAGCTTGAACGCGGTTGGAAATGAGCGCTTCCTTCATTTCCGGAAAGCCTTGAAACATTCGGGGCAAATACATTTCGCCAGACTCGGAGAATTTGGAAATGTAGTCGGTCACGGGACAGGTCAGCTGACAGGTGACGGGAAGATAAGCAACGGTGATTTTTCGCTTCTGCAATGGGCGATAGTCATTCAGAACCGCCGTCCAATTGACGTTCAGATAAGCGTGCAGGGATGAAATCAGCACTAGCCATCCGAACACCGTTAGCGCGATTTTGCCCTTAAGACTCATGGCCAAACCCCCAACGAACCGATCTCATCTTTTCAAATTGACGGAAGCCCATGTCCAGAGCCAATCCGATGAGCCCGATCAGCAGCATGGCCGCGACCACCAAGTCGTAGCGCTTGCCAGAATTTCGCGAATCGATAACCAGATATCCAAGTCCGGAATCGACAGCGATCATCTCCGCCGCGACCACCACCAGCCACGCAATCCCCAGGGCGATACGCAGGCCGACGAGGATCTGCGGAAGTGCAGCTGGAAAGACAACTCTGGTGAGGATTTGCGCGGGCGAAAGGCCGAAATTGCGGCCGGCGCGGCGGAATATGGAAGGCACGTTAGATACGCCGCTGACACAAGCGATGGCGATAGGAAAGAAGGAGCCCAGAAAAATTAAGAATACGGCGGCACGATCTCCGATTCCCAAGAAGACGATCGCTACCGGAATCCAGGCAATAGGGCTGATGGGACGAAGTAGCTGTAACACCGGATTTACTACCTGGTTCACAGCTGGATACCAACCAAGCGTAAGGCCTAGCGGGACCCCAACCACTGCAGCCGTGCCGAATCCAATTGCCACGCGGCGCAACGAGTCACCGATGTCGCTCCAGAGCACATGCTTGCGGAGCAGTTCCGCCAAACCTCTTTCCACACTGAGGGGTGAGGGAAAGACTTTCGTCGCGGTCCAGACGACGGAGTAATGCCACAGCGCCAGGAGCAGCGCGGCCGCTAGAAGCGGCCAAAAGAATCTCTCCCATCGGCCCGGTCTTGAGAGTGTAATCATACGGTGTATGCGACACCAATCTTTCTCAAGAGATCGTCGCGATGCTCCAGGTAACGCGTGGAACTAATATTTCGCGGGTGGGCGATGTCGATCGTGAGGATGTCCTGGATTTTAGCTGGGCGCGAGCTCAACACCACGACTCGATCGGCAAGCTGTACCGCTTCGTCGATATCGTGGGTGACGAAGATGATGGTGCGACGTTCGGTCTGCCAGATACGCAGCAATTCTCCGCGCATGATGAGCCGCGTTACCGAATCCAGCGCCCCGAATGGCTCATCTAGATACAGGATGTCGGGGTTGACTGCCAAAGCGCGGGCCACTTGCAGCCGCTGCTTCATGCCCCCCGACAAGTCGGACGGATAGGTCTCTTCGAACCCCTGCAGACGCATCATTTGAACATAGTGCGCGATGCGCTGGTCACGTTCCGCGACCCGAAGGTTCGACAGCCCGAATCCAATGTTGCCCTCCACCGTGAGCCACGGGAATACCCCGCGGTCCTGAAAAACCAGGATGCGCCGAGGGTCAGGGCCGCGAACGACTTCGCCATCGATCGTTACCGACCCACTGGTCGGAGAAAGAAAGCCGCTTACCACGTTCAGCAAGGTCGACTTGCCGCATCCTGACGGCCCGACCAGACAGACGAATTCGCCGTCGCGGACCTCAAGGTTGATATCTTCGAGAACAGAAACACTCTTGCCATCGCGTTCGAACAGCATGTCAACGTGTTCCATGCGTAACTTCACATTGGGAGCTGGCGGCGTGGTCAAAGCGGGCATGGGCATGCTCAATTCTCCGAATAACCCCAACGGAACGACTTTACCCGTTCCAATGAGCGCATCCCTGAATCCAGCAGCAGGCCGATGGTCCCAATAATGACCATGCCACCGATCACCAGGTCATAGCGATTGCCGGCATTGCGGGCGTCAACAATCAAAAAGCCCAGCCCTGAGTTCACTGCGATCATCTCCGCTGCTACCACCACGAGCCAGGCAATGCCCAACGTGATCCGCGAGCCGATAATCAGCTGGGGGACTACGGCCGGGTATAAGACCCGGTAAAGGAAATCCGCGGTGTTCAAGCCGAAGTTGCGACCGACATTGACGTAAACCGAGGGGACGTTGTGGACCGCGCTCATTGCGGTGACCAGCAATGGAAAAAAACACCCGACGAAAATAAGAAAGATCGCGGCAAGATCGCCAACTCCAAACCAGAGAATAGCAATCGGGATCCATGCAAGCGGTGAAATCGGACGAAATACTTGCACGAGCGGATTGAAGGCCATTTCCGAGCGGCGATACCATCCGATCGTCAATCCAAGAGGGATAGCAATCACAGCTGCGAGCAGAAAGCCCCAGGTGACACGGAAGAGCGAGGCCACCACGTATTTCAGCAAAAGTCCGTGGTGCAAAAGGTCGCCGATACCGCGCAACACTCCCCATGGGCCTGGAAGAAGTTGTCCTGGATGGCGATTGACGGCTACCTGCCAAACGGTGAGCAAGACCGCGATGAATGCGACTGGGCGCAGCCGTACCAGCGGGCTCAAAGCCCACCACCAATTCGCTTTTCCTGCCTCAGTGCTTGGGCGCTGTTGCCTTCGCAGGCTCTTTGCGCGCACAACCGCAAATGGAGATTCAAGGGTCTGTTCCCTCGGGGCGATCCGACAGCGCGGGAAAGTATCATCCTAGGTCGGAGTGGCTCAATAGCAGGAAACAACTAGACGACCATTCGGAATCCCCGTGCTGACGGCGAAGAATACCACCTTGCACCGGAAGCTGGTCGTCGTGCGGTTTCCGAACTCCTGACAGGGTCTGGGACCGATGCTTGCTCCACATTGTCGAAAGGTGTGGAAATGGATCGCTGCGCACCCTACATAGTCCGCCATATGCTGAATCCATTGCTATTCTGACCTTAGTAGCCAAGGTGATCGGTGATACAGAACATTGGGATTGGAAGTTCAAGCGATAGCAACCAAAAGGTGAGCGGCCTGGGACATAGGTAACACGTTGTACCGGACACATAGGTGACGCGGCCTCAATGGGTCAGCGAAACACTCGTTTCGAGAATATACGCTGGAGTCTTCCAGTTTAGAGTCTCCCGCGGTCGGGTATTCAATTTCCTAGCC
>Ga0302182_10000087_pt1 | contig 60583 bp, 51 predicted proteins | sample I_Palsa_N3_1_FD_198781 | JGI IMG/M metagenome (GOLD analysis project Ga0302182, IMG submission 198781) | Peat permafrost microbial communities from Stordalen Mire near Abisko, Sweden - I_Palsa_N3_1 | ecosystem: Environmental > Terrestrial > Soil > Palsa > Peat permafrost | place: Sweden...
CCTACAGCTCTTGGCGATTACCATCCATACTCTCGGATATTTGATCCTGACCGGGACAATTGCGTGGGCGGTTTACAAGTGGGTGGGCCTTTCGTTGTTGCGAAAGGCCTGGCTGAACTTGGATTTGGTCTGGGCGGTCGCTCTCATTGCGACAGCTGGAGTCACGTTGCTGATTTCCTAGTTTGGATTCGTCCGCCCTAATTCCAACCCACCAATGGAAGCGTCCAGTTGTGAAAAGTTTTTCACTTTAGTGTAGGAACCGAATATCAAACCCGGTGAAGTGCGAGTCCGGTGCCCCAATGAGATAACCTGTCGTGCGGTGGTAAGCCGACGTACAATCTTTCATCTGCTGAGAATTGCTCTTGACAAATGCCATAGTGTGGCATATCTATTATGAAGACGTATTCGATTTCTGAGGCGGCCAGGATCACGGGAGTTGACCGACGGACGTTGCATCGTTGGATTGCGAAGAGTCAGATTCCAAGGCCGAAGGCAGAAATTGTGGACGGTCAACTCCGGAAGTCATGGACAGACGAAGAGGTCACAAAGATTCGGGAGTACAAAAAATCGGCGTACTGGGGTAAAGGCGTCGACAGAAGAACTGGAAAGAAGGCAAAGAAAAAATAAGGCAAGCGGGACGCGCTGATGCGCTAACACCAACGCGCCCCTGACCACCATCACCCTGTAGGAGGCAACGATGGCTAGCAATGAAAGTATCGGTTCCCCGTTCCCCAAGCAACCGTCCGCACATTCCCCAAACTACGTATCTAGGAAAGCCTGTTCTTACTGAATGACGGTATGGACCACGTAATCAGACTCCTGCGGAGCTTGCAGAAGGTTCCTTTGCTCACAAGGAGTCGGTACAGTGCGCCATAGTCGAGATCGAAGAGATTCGATGCGAGATGAACACTAATTTCACTGAACATCTGGCCAACAGCGAACGCTTCTATGAGCGTGGCTTCTCGAAGTAGCGCCACGAGTTTGAGAAGAAATGGCGCGATCCGGACGATGCCTACATCGACGTTAGACGGCGAGAAGAAGGGCGCAAGAACCAGTTGTTTGCCGCCGCGCCTTGGAGTTCTCCCGCATCCGGCACTTGGCGAGGAAGAGCAGCGCTGGGAAGCCGAGCAAGAGCTCACGAAGGACGTCTTAGGAAGCACGTAAGGCACCGGTGTGAGAAATCGACCATGCCGAAGAAGCCAAAGATCGTTGGGGTGGGAACAAACTCACGAAAAAACGCGTGGCCGCGCGGCGTAGGAAGTACGCCAGGTACGAGGCAAGGCTGTTACATCAGCCATTCCCTACATGAGGAAAATTCTTTGCATGAATGTCGGTTTTAAGGATAGACGATGTTCTCGTTCCGTTTCGCCTGTGACATGTTCATTGTTGGAGCCGATCCCGGCGTTTGGAAGACCGAAAACGACGAAATCATTCGCGAGTACATGACAACGATTCCGAGGTAAGGAATATGGGTGAATGGAAGGCTCCGTTGAGTTTGAGGGTTCGGCAACAATTACGCACAGGTTTAGAGGAATTTGCAGCTTGCGACAAACGTGCGTTGGGTAATCTTTGTGAAGTCCTCTTGGAATGGAGCTTTCAGCAGTTGCAAATCACGGGTTCCACGGAGCGACTGCTGCACTACAAAATCCGTCCACCGGAGAAGCAATCAAATCGGCCTGGCCGATAGACAACCTGATGCTCGCATGACCGAAACCGAAGCGGTGGAAATTCCGAACCTAATCGCGGACGGATTTGCACGGGCGTTTACCCAGGCACTCTTGTTGAGCCACATTTTTGCCGCGGTTTTTCTCAATTGTGCGTTACATTTTCGTGACAGCCAAGGGTCGCGAACGGTACTAACGGCCGCATGAGACTAGGTCGAGCGGCGATTTCGTCGCCTAAGTCGGAGTCGGCATTTCGATTCGGTAGAAGGTGCGATGTGAGCGTCAACACCCAAAGAGGCTTGCAATGAGGAATCTAAGACTACAGCTATTAGTCTCATTATTGCTGATTGCCAGCAGCCCGGCATTTGCGCAGCAACATCGGAAAGTCGTCATCAATCAGGATTGTTCAGGGCCAGGCGGAAGCAATATGCAAACGCTGTTGACCTTGATTCAATCTCCCCAAGTGGAAGTGCTGGGCATAACCGTCGTCAGCGGAAACCAATGGCGCGACGAAGAGGTCGCGCATACTCTTCGACTACTGGAACTCATTGGTCGCACTGATATTCCGGTCGTGCCCGGAGCCGTATTTCCCCTCGTGCATCGCCGCAAGGAAGCCCTTTTGTGGCAGGCAATGTATGGCAAAGTCGCCTTTGCCGGCGCCTGGGATGACCGCTGGTGGCACGAACATGACGTAATTCCCACGCTGCCTGAAGGACAGCCCGCTACGCGGCCGGCCGACGAGGACGCCGCTCACTTCCTGATCCGCATGGTCCACAAATATCCGCATGAGGTGACCATCTACGAGGGCGGCCCGATGACGAACCTAGCGCTCGCCGATGCCATCGATCCACATTTTGCCGAATTGGCCGAAGGCTTGGTCTTTATGGGCGGGAGCTTGAGCCCGCGTACAGACGATCCGGAGTTCATCAGCAGCCCACGCCACGAATTCAATTTCTGGTTCGACCCAGAGGCTGCGAAGAGCGTGTTACAGGCGCCGTGGAAGAAGATCACCTGCACGCCGGTTGACATCTCTGTCAAAACCAAAATTACTGACGAAATGGTTGCCGAAATCAAGAAGAGCACCGGTGCCGTGGCGCAATACGTAGTGAAGTTCTTTATGGCAGACCAGGGCGGTTCCTACATGTGGGACGAACTGGCGGCCGCCTCGTGGATTGACCCGACGCTGATCACCAGAAAGGAAACCCGCTATATGACTGTGGACATCGACCATGGCGCGGCTTACGGAAACACATTGACGTGGACAGACAAGGACAACCCGAGGCTTGGCGAACGCCCAGTCGAAATCCAGATGGATTTGGATCTGGCAAGATTCGACAAGATGTTCGTGGACTTGATGAAGGCGCCGACCCCGCAAGCCCATTGAGTTTGATCTTCTTTCTTGATTTCATAAGAGCCCACCGGTCTTGGGTGATAATCGCCGACTTTAGGCAGAACCATTTGCCATCTCGCTAACGGCTAACGCCAGGTGGGAGACATCTGATTGTGGCGTGATTTTCCGAGAACAAGAGAGGCCGTCCATGGGATCTCGATTTTCGCGTCGCGTACACTTGCTCGCAGTTCGCGGCTCACGAATTCCGTTGAATTCCGGCGCCGCAGAGCAACGGTCGGTTAGCCCGATCAATGGGCCTGGCAACCGGAATAAAGAAGCTGTCTGGCGGCGCCGCATCTTGCAATTTTCATCTCTGCTTGTGGTCTTCTTGCTATTTTTCAACAGTAGCGCTGGTTCTTCCGCCGAGCAGGACCCGACGGTGCATCTCGCGAGTGGGAGCGTGCGCGGCAAATTTGGGGGCACTTTCGCCGTGTTTCAAGGTATTCCGTACGCTGCTCCCCCTGTGGGTGCGCTACGCTGGAAAGAACCACAACCTGTTGCGACCTGGACGGGTGTTCGCGATGCAACGAAGCCCGGGTCGGCTTGCGTCCAAGACGTCGCCGGTGTGGGACACTTTATGGCGCCGCTGGCCGCCGCCTATGGCGCTCCGTTCGAGATTCAGCCGGTTTCCTCGTCCGAAGATTGCTTGTATCTCAATGTCTGGCTGCCCGAGTGGCCGAGCAAGACTGGTCGGCTCCCGGTGATGGTATGGCTGCACGGCGGCAGCAACAGAGTCGGCAACGGCGCCGAGACCACTTACAACGGAACGTCGCTCGTGTCCCACGGGGTGATTGTTGTCACTATCAACTATCGTCTAGGCGTCATGGGATTTTTCAGTCACCGCGAACTCACCAACGAGTCCGCTCACCATAGCTCCGGAAACTACGGTCTCCTGGATCAAATCGCGGCACTGCTGTGGGTGAAGCAGAATATTGCAAGCTTTGGCGGTGATCCCGGGAATGTCACCCTTTTCGGAGAATCCGCGGGCTCGATCGATGCCATGACATTGATCACTTCACCGCTTTCGAATGGGCTGTTTCGCCGTGTAATCGCGGAAAGTGGACCCGCTTTTGGCTTGGGTCCTGCTCGTACTATCGCGGAAGCTCAAAAGGTCGGAGATGCCGTTGCGATGGCCACCGGGGGAACATCGACTTCCGCTCTGGAAAACTTGCGCAAGCTTCCCGCGGTTGAAGTCGTGAAGCTTGACGAGCGGGTAGTCAAGGCCCAATTCAGAGGCTTCCCGACATCCGCGGCCATCACCGAGGGTTGGTTTCTTCCGCAAAGTCCCGAGCGCGCTTTCGCTTTGGGACAGATCCAAAAGGTCGACCTCCTTGTGGGACTGAACGGCCGTGAGGTGAGCGCTTTTCGCGTTGGAGCCGCGGCTGCGGCAAAAACTGCGGGTAAACCCGAAAACAGCGGTGGCCCTGGCGAGATCATCGAAACCATGGCCGCCGCAGTACATCCTCTGTATGGGAGTTGGACCGATGTCGCCCTCTCTGTATACATCGCCAAGATGATCGTGCACCGCGATGCCGCCATCGACCAGGCCAGCAACGACATGTTATTGGCTTGTCCGGTCGGCGCTGAGGCCGCCTTAACCACTGCAGCGGGACAGCACGCCTTTATCTACAGGTTCGACCGTTCCGTTCCGGGTCAGGGTGAGGCGACCTTGGGAGCGTTTCACAGCATCGAAATTCCGTATGTCTTCAATGCCTTTCAAGACCATAGCTGGACCTGGCTTCCCACGTCTGAAACGGATTTAAAGCTTTCGCGCACCATCGAGACGTATTGGACCAATTTCGCCAAAAACGGCGATCCAAATTCGCCGGGTCTCGCGACGTGGCCGTTCTGGACTTATGCTAGCGAGCCTTATCTGGAATTCAACCAAAATGGCGACGCGATACCGCAGCAGAGCTTCTCACCGATTTTTTGCCACCTTTCGCCCGATCGTCTGAAACAACAGCTCTCCATCGAGCCGGCACAAAAGGAACAGCCTAAGAAACGATCAAATTGATGCTGCCGCCGTCGAGCGACACCCGGCAACATTTGGGCCTCCCGTCAGACCACAGACCTGTTTTGCCGGTCCTAAATGAACAACAAGCCGCAATCTGCTGGAGTCCGCTTAGATATTGCGGTCGAGTTGGCCCTCGGCAACCCACCAATTCTTGGCGCTTTTTCTCAGGGTTAGCTGCGTAAGGCCAATAGAGTCATCGAGACTCACCGACCCAGGTGAGAAGCTTAGGAAGCTTTTCACCCCCAAAGTACGAGGTTAGCAATCCTCAACCATTCTCGATGGTGGGTTCGGTCCTGTGAAATCTGGGGCTGATCTGATACGTATGAAGTGTTAGCGCCAATGGTCTCGTCCGAGAGGTAGCCTATGCAGCCCGAATTGGAGCCGGTCGGCTCAGTTACAGTCTCGCAGGGTGACGGTCCGTCCGGCGTCACCGGTTCTGACGGTTTGGCCGGCGTCTCCGCACCTGCTGGCCCGGTCACGCTCGCCGAGCGGGTTACCTTCATCGACGTGCTGCGGGGAATGGCCCTCTTCGGCATTCTGGCCGCGAATATGCGCGCCTTCTTCGCTCCCATAGATGCCTACGATCACATCGGCGTCCTCTATCACGGGCGTGCCGACATGGTCGCCCAAGTCTTCATCGCGGCGTTCATCCAGGGAAAATTCATTACCATTTTCTCGTTCCTCTTCGGCATGGGCTTTGCCATCCAGATGAGCCGCGCAGAAGCCCGTGGCGTGCGCTTCATGGGCTTTTATCCCCGGCGGCTCTTAGCGCTGGCTCTGTTTGGCTTGATCCACGGAGTGCTGATTTGGTCCGGCGACGTCCTGCTGACCTACGCTTGTTCGGGTGCAATTTTATTGCTGTTCCGCAGGCGTCAGCAGAACACCTTGCTGTGGTGGGCTGGAAGTTTGTTCGCGCTTCCACTCGTAGTCAGTACAACTTTCCTGGGCCTATACTTCAGCCGCTTCCACCGGCCGTGGATGGAGCCCAAGCCGCCGGACATGCAGAAGCTTTACGCGGTCATCAATATCTACGCGCACGGGACCGTTCGCCAGATCCTTGTGCAGAATCTGGTCGAATTTAAACAGGAGTTGCCCTTGACCCTGTTCGCCATCTACGCGGTGGGACTGTTTCTGCTAGGCATGTGGGTGTGGCGAGCAGGCATCGTACAACACCTCGAAGACTACAAACCGGTGTTGAAGCGGGTCTGCGCTTGGTGCCTCTCAGTGGGCCTGATCGTCAACATTTACATGGCGGTGGTGCAAGCCGTCGTTCCCCCTGCGAAGGTTTCGCTGTGGGCTTGGTCTGCCGGAACTTTCTTCCTGCTCGGCTCCCATATTTTGAGCGCAGGTTATGTCTCGGGCCTGGCGCTTCTCTTCCTGCGTCCGGATTGGCGGCGCAGGCTGCTCCCCTTTGCTGCCGTGGGGCGTATGGCTCTAACCGACTACTTAATGCAATCCGTCTTGTGCACCTTGTTCTTCTATCACTACACCACCGGCCTCTACGGCCGCGTCGGGCCTGCCATCGGTCTGATTCCCACGGTCGTTCTCTATGGGGCCCAGGTGCTCTTCAGCAACTGGTGGCTGACGCGATATCGCTTTGGCCCGATGGAGTGGTTGTGGCGCGGCATGACCTACGGAAAATTCCCGCCGATGCGCAACAAAATATCTGCGCCGATGCACGGCATGGAACTCACTTCCTGATGAGCGCATGCTTGCGCTTGGGCAGGATCACGCTGTGCTGTTGATCGCACCAACAAGCATGCCCCCAGGGTTTGGTCACTCGACTGCCTGGCACTCTCTTTGGTGACCCAGTGGCATCCGGCGCGTTGCTGCTTCGTAACCCATTCGCGGCATATTCGTGGGTTCTCCGGCGCCTAACCACCATTTCGCGATAGCATGTCCTTAACCCCCTCCAGACTGGAAATCCCATGCAGGACGAACGCCGCCGCACGCCTAGATACCCATTTTCCGCAGGCATAGAAATCCTTGACGAACAGACAAACTCCCACACCACGTCGCAAGTCCGCGATCTAAGTTTGGGTGGATGTTACGTTGAGACCCAGGACCCATTGCCGGTAGGTAAACAGGTCCTAATGGAGATTTACACCGACACCGAATTCCTCGAAGCTCGCGCCACGGTCGCGTTTCTGGAAAGCCAAGGCATGGGCCTGGCCTTCAGCGATATGCAACCCCATTTCGCTTCGGTTCTGTCGAAATGGCTCGCGCAGTCCATTCACTAAACATAGCTGCCCGAATTGTCGCAGACGCATGCCCCATGTGAGGCTTATTGCGTCGCTGCGCTCACGTTCTCGCCCAACAGAAACTCCCGCACGAACATCACCGTGGCATAAAACAGGAAATCCTGATTTTTCTTCTTGGCGTAACCGTGGCCTTCGTCGTTGGCCATCAGGAACCAGGTGGTGATGCCGTTGCCCTTCAGCTTGTCCAGCATCTGACGCGACTCGGTCCAGGGGACACGCGGATCGTTTTTCCCGACGACAGCAAAAACTGGTTTTTGGATCTTCTCGGAGTTGTTCAGCGGCGCGGTTTTCTCCAGATATTCGCGGACCTTGGGATCGCGTTCATCGCCGTATTCCACACGGCGCAGGTCGCGGCGGTAGCCTTCGGTGTGCTCCAGAAAGGTCACCAGGTTCGACGGGCCAACGATGGGCAGGGAACAGCAAATCTTGTCGTTGTATTCGTAGGCGACCGCCCAGGTCATGTACCCGCCGTAGCTGCCGCCGGTGATCATGATCTTGCCAGCATCGAGGTTCGGGCTCTGGTTGATCCAATCGAGAAGCGCGCCAATATCCTTGTGGGTGTGGTCGCGGTTCATGCCATTGTCGAGCTTGAGGAAAGTCTTGCCGTAACCCGAGGAGCCGCGGACGTTAGGAAAGATCAGGGCCACGCCCAGTTCGTTCAGGTAGTAATTGTTCCTACCCAAAAAGCCAGGGCGAAACTGACCTTCCGGACCACCGTGGATATTCACGATCACCGGGCGCTTGCCGGGAAATTTCCCGGGATCAGGAGCATACAGGAAGCCGGAGATGGTCTTGCCGTCAAACGCCTGCCATTTGATGAGCTGCGGCGTGGAGAATCCAGCAGTGTTGAGGCCCCCGGTTTCACTGAATGTCCAGCGGTCGATTTTGCCGGTGGGAATATTCAGCGAATACACGTCGGAAGGCGATGTGGCGGAATTGAGTACGAATCCCAACTCGTGGTTCTTTTTGTGGAAGCTCAGACCAAACACCTGGCCCGCCGGTATGCCCGGAACGGCGTGGTACTTGCGAGTCGCAGTGTCCATCAGATAGAGCTTGCCGACTCCATCCTCGTTGGCGACGAAGGCCAAGGTCTTGCCGTCATCGCTGAGATCGAACTCATCGATGTCCCACTTGATGTCAGCGGTGAGATAGGCTGGCTTCATTGCCGCGAAGTCAAAATAGGCGAGCCTCTGAAATTCCGATTCGCGATCGGTGGTGGTGTAGAAGCCCCGGCCATCCTTACTGAAGATTCCTCTGTTGTAGGCGACTTCTTCGCCGCCGCTTTTCGGCGTCAGCAGCTGCTTCTCTCCGTTGGCGACGTCCGCCAACCAGAGGTAGGACTGATTTGCGGAGATTTCTTGCAGCACCAGCAGCTTCTGATTATTTGGCGACCAATCCGTCGCCGCCCAGCCGCCGCCTTCCAGCTTTAGTAACATGTGGTCGGTCTTGGGATCGGTGGCGTCCATGATCCATAGGTCGGTGTCCTGACCGGTGCGGCGGGTGGAGCTATACGCGAAGCGATGATCGTTGTGAGCAAACGCGCCGCTGGAATTGCGTGACTTGCCGTCGGTTAGCAGGGTCACCTTGCCGTCGGCGAGGTCATAGCGATAGAACTGGAACCACTCGCCTCCGCCAATGTCTTTCACAAAGGTAAAGTAGTTGCTTCCCTGGGGACCGTAGTGCGCTCCAGCTACGCGATCCGGGAAGAAAGTCAGCTGGGTTCGCGCTCCGCCGGGCATCTTGACCACGTGCACCTGGGGCACGTCGGCGAAGCGGGTGATAATCAGCATCTCTTGGCGCGAGCGATCCCAATCTTCAAGCATCGCTGCGCGCACTTCGCCGTATTGAAACGCTTTCTCGGCAATCGCGGCGGGTATTGGCGGGATATTCTCCAATACCAAATTTTCTCCCGGGCGTATGATATCGGGTTGCGCCGCGGCATTGTTCTGGGCCCGCGCTGGCAGGCTCGCCGCAAGGATGGCGAAGATGATCAGTAAGCGTTTCATTGGAATGTCCTCTTTATCTTCCGCTCGGCCGCCATTCTACACGTCGCCGCGCCGGTTCGCATGTGGTGGACGTCGATTTGCCTCTAGTCTTTTCACATGTACAATGCCAACACCACGATCCAAGACGGAATGCGCCGTGGAGTAGCGCGCGACCCGATGCCCCGTTCAAACGATAAGCTCAGAGTTATCGAACACTACGATCTCGTCAGTCCTTACTATCGGTCTCTCTGGGGCGAGCATCTGCATCACGGCTACTGGATCCGCGGAGACGAACCAAAAGAAAAGGCCCAGTTTCAGCTCATTGAGCATTTAGCTCAACTTGCCAGGGTAAAATCCGGATCGCATATTCTAGACATCGGTTGCGGCTTTGGCGGCAGCACTCTTTTCCTGGCCAGGAACTATCACGCTGTGGTCATCGGTATCAATAATTCCCCGGTGCAGGTCCAAATGGCCAGAGACGCTGCAGCCAAGGACCAACTCGATGCCAAGTTTCTTTTGATGGACGCCGACGCACTCGACTTTCAAAGGCAGTTCGACATTCTCTGGTCGGTCGAATCGATCTCCCACTATCAATATCCCGAAAAGTTTTTTGCTTCTGCAGCGAAACTCATCAAGCCCGGCGGCGTCTTTGCCATCACCGACTGGTTCAAAAAAGAGGATCTCACTCCCCAAGAGACCCGGAAATTTATCGATCCCATTGAGAAGGGCATGCTCGTAGAGCTGCAAACCATGGACGACTACCAACAGCTCCTGACCGCGAATGGGTTGCAAATCACCCATCGCGAAATCCTCAACGAGCATTGCGCTAAAACATGGGACCTGTGCATCGAGATTGTTAACAACAAATCATTCTGGACCCTCGCCGCCAAGCATGGCGCTCAGTTTGTGTCTTATCTACAGGCCTTCCAAGCTATGCGCGCCGGCTTCGCTTCCGGCAACTTCGTTTACGGACTCTTCGTGGCCTCAGCTGGTCCCCGCGCAATCGTCGAATCCAATACCTGATGGTTCTCGGTTTCTAAAACCCTTCCCGAACCGGACAGCTAAAATCGTCGGACGGCACCGGAACTGGCGGCGCCCGAGAGACCTTGCTATCGTAAAATGAAGAGAAGCTGGAAGAACCGAGACTGGTTAGAGCTGCAACGAGAAACTGGCATAAGGAGCCCGATTGATGAATACATACGACATCACTCTGAAATACGAAGACCGCAAAGTAGGTTCGGAAGGCCGCACCATCAAGGTGGACGCGTCCAGCATCTCGGGTGCGATCGGAAAAGCGACCCGCGAGTTCGTGAAAAGCCTGGATCGTAAACAGCGTTTCGATATGAACAAGGGATTGAAGATTGAGGCGCTGCGCGTCACGACGGACAAAACGGAAGCGTCAGCGGCCGAAGCGAGTGCGTAGTCCGTCGGCGGCTTCAGAAGTCAGCGTAAACCCTTAGTCGCCGGGCTTTGGGCGGCTGAATCTTCGACGGGCGGAGCATGTGGTTGGATGCGGATCTGCTCCCGTTTGTCCACCCCAGCGCCGTATCCCTTCCCGGCAAGAAGCAACCAAAAAACGAGGAGCCGCGTGACCAACTCGGGGGGGACACAGCCGCGTAGCCTGCGGTTTCTCCAATGGCTGAATTTCTTTCTCGCCGACGTGCAGACCGGCCTGGGTCCTTTTGTTGCCGCCTATCTTGCTTCTTCCGGATGGAATCCCGGCAGCGTGGGCTACGCGCTCACCTTCGGAGGGTTGGTTACCGTTGCCATGCAGACTCCAGCGGGCGCCGTGGTCGACGCCGCGCGCCGCAAGCGGCTGCTGGTGATTGCCAGCCTTGCGGTGCTGGTATGCGGTGCGTTTTTGCTGATGGCCCGCCCCACCCTCCTGACTGTTTATGCCGCGCAACTATTGATCGGCGGAGCGGCGCCATTCATGTTGCCGACCGTCGTGGCCATTACGCTGGGCATCGTCGGTGCGAAAGCATTCGACAAACAATTCGGCAAGAATCAGGCGTTCAACTCCGCCGGAAACGTATTCACAGCGCTTTTGATCGCGTACGTCAGTTATAAGTTCGGCTATCGCTCGATTTTTATCGTCGCGGCACTGCTCGCCATCCCCGCGGCCGCGTGCGCGCTGGGCATAGACTGAAAGCAGATCGATTACGCACGTGCGAGAGGCGCCAAGGAAGGGAAGCAAACTCTAAAAGCAGAAGACCTTCCGGAGCTGTTGAAAGATCGAGTGCTTCTGGGTTTTCTTCTAGCCGCATTCGCTTTCCATCTGGCCAACGCGGCGATGTTGCCGCAGCTCGGCGAAATGCTTTCCAAGGGAAATCCGAAGGCAGCGGCTCCATTTATGTCGGCGTGTGTCATCGTGACGCAGCTAGTGATTACGATTTCGGCGGCATGGATCGCAAAGCGGGCCGCAGCCAACGGCCGCAAGCCGCTCCTGCTCCTGGGCTTCGGAGTTCTTCCGCTGCGTGGAGTTTTGTACACACTCACAACTGCGCCAGGCATTCTGATTGCGATTCAAGTACTTGATGGCGTGGCCAACGCAATCTTTGTGATCGTCTCGATCCTGGTCATCAAGGATCGCACCGAAGGAACCGGCAGATTCAATCTGGCCGCTGGAGCTCTGGCGACCATGGTGGGCATCGGAGCCGCGCTGAGCAACACGATTGGCGGCCTGTTGATTCAACACCTCAGCTACAACGCATCGTTCCTCGGGCTAGCAGCGATCGCTGCAGCCGCGTTCACGCTGCTGTTTTTCGTCGTGCCCGAAACCCTTCCCAGTCGTCATTCATCTACACAGAGCGACTAAATGCACTGCAGCTGCACAGAAAGGTAACCTAGGCGTGATTCTACCTTGGCAAATGAGACTGATCGCAAATCGCGCAGTCGTTCATGGTTGTAGCAGACTTGTCCGCACTCGTGCGCGCCTAGGTGTGCGCCTCGCAACGAACATGAGCGAGAGAGAGACATAGTGTTCGCGCCGCCGACCGCGCACTTTCTTTTGGGATTTATTGCGGTGATAAGCATTTTGTTGATGCTGATTCGTCCGCGAAATATTCCGGAGGTGTACTGGATTGGCGGCGGAGTTTTTCTGCTGCTGGTGCTGGGGCTGGTGCCGTTGCCGCTGGCGGCCCGGGGGGTCGCAAAGGGAACCGATGTTTATCTGTTTCTTGCTGGAATGATGCTGCTGTCGGAGGTTGCCCGCGAGCAAGGCGTCTTTGATTGGCTTTCCTCGGTGGCACTGCGCCGAGCGCGCGGTTCGTACTCCAAGCTATTTCTGCTGGTGTATGCGGTGGGTGCGGTGGTTACAATTTTCATGTCCAACGACGCGACCGCGGTGGTGTTAACTCCAGCGATTCTGGTGGCAGTGCGAAAGGCAAAGGTTCAGCCACTGCCGTATCTGTTTGTGTGCGCGTTCATTGCCAACGCGGCGTCGTTCGTCCTGCCGATTTCCAATCCGGCGAACCTGGTTGTGTTTCGTAACCAAATGCCTCCGCTGGGACGATGGTTGGTGTGGTTTGGAGTTCCGTCGGTGTTGTCGGTAATGACGACGTTTGCGGTGCTGCGGTGGATCTTTCGCAAGCAATTGGTGGGCAGGATCGAACACCCGGTGGAAGATCACGCCTTGACGCGGCACGGGAAGTTCGTGGTCGGCGGCTTGGCTGCAACGGCGGTGGTACTGCTCACGACGTCGGCGCTGAATCGGGATTTGGGGCTGCCCACGTTTTTGACCGCGGTGGTGGTCACCACGGTGGCTTCCGTAGCGGCGCGGAGCAATCCGTTGAAACTTGCGGGAGAAATCAGCTGGAGCACGTTGGCTCTGGTGGCCAGCCTTTTCGTGCTCGTAGACGCGGTGGAGACCATTGGCGCGATGCGGCAGACCCAGGCATGGCTGGCCCAGGCGGAAACGTTGCCACCGGCGGCGGGCGCGATGATCGTGGGCTTTGCCGTGGGCGTGGCCAACAACGTGGTCAATAATCTGCCGCTGGGACTGATGGCAGGAAGCACGCTTCAAGTGGCCCACGCGAAAGCATTGCTTGCGAGCGTGGTGCTGATCGGGGTCGATTTGGGGCCGAACCTATCGATTAGCGGTTCGCTCGCGACGATTTTGTGGCTCATCGCGTTGCGCAAAGAAAAACTGAACGTGAGTTTTTGGAGCTTTCTGAAACTAGGAGCGATCGCGATGCCAGTGGCGCTGCTGGTTTCGCTTGGAGGAGCGATCGTGATGCAGATGTGGTGGGCAAGTCCGTAAGGGCGATCGGGAGGAAGCGCGCACGCACTTTGTTCTAGCCAAGTGCAAGCGAGGTGCTGCAAAGCCGGGGCGCGGCCCCCGCGGAATGAGCGGGGGCGACGCTTGCGACGCCAGGCGTTAGGAGGTGTTATTTGTGGGTCATGGAGGTAACGCGGGCCAGGAAGTCGCGATGACCGGTTTCGTTTAGGGTGGAGCTCATGCCAGCATAAACGGCGGGGTCGTTCTTCTCGGCGTCGTCGAGCGCGGCGTTGAATTTGTCTAGGCCCTCAGGACCGTTGGCAATAATGGCCAGGAAAATGGTGCCGGGATCGGATGAGTGGATGTTTTCCATATCGATCTGGTAACCGTGGAGGGCGCCGTCGGCGAGTAATTTCTCAAGGAGCGGAACCATGCTGGCCTTGAGGACCTTGCCGCTGGGATCGCCGACACCCTCTTTGGGGAGCCAATGGCCTACGCGGAGATAGGCGTTGGTAAAGGTGCCGGAATGATCGTTGTAGTTGTGGCTTTCCAGGAGGTAATCCCAGTGCTTGGCCGCGGCCAGCGGCGGCGCGACGGCTGCAGGCGCAGTGCGAACCACTTCGAGAACCTTCAGAACGCCGGCGATGGAATTGGCGGAGAACCAGGTGCCGTGCGTGGGCAAACCTTCCTGATGGGTGATCACAGTATAGTCGCCGTAGGCGACGATGGTACCGTCGGCGATGGCCTTCTTCAGGATGTCGGTGTCGGCGGACTGTCCCTTGACATAGTCAGCCCACAGAGCGCGCGGAATCGTCCACTCGGAAACGTAGGTGTAAAGTGGGGGCTTCTCCGAGGATGAGGATTGCGCCGATGCGCGATTGGCGGTCAACGGCACCAGCGCGAACGCACACAACAACAGCAGGGTACAGATAGAGCGAATACGCATTCTTGATTTCTCCAAGTTTTTCTCCGCCACTAGCGGGGGTTGGGTCCATTAGGATTTCCGGTAAAGCGCCTAACGGGATGAAACAAACGGAAAGTTGGTTTTCCGGTCGGCCGGTAGCGTACACCTGACGGCGTAGGAGTTGCAAATCGTGACGGAGGGTTGGTGGCAAGGTTTGCTGCATTGCGGGACTTCGCTCAGCGCTATACTGCGGCGTGGTGCAGCCAGGACCCTGCACATGTCGCTGAGCATTTCTCGATCGACGGGTCACTCACGATGAATGATGGTGCTGCAGCGATCGGCCGCGCAGCTATTGCGCAAGCCGCGCAGGGTTTCATGACCGCGTTTCCGGACCTCCAGGTATTTATGGACGGGGTCGTGCAACAGGGCGACCGTGTGGAGTACCGTTGGACGCTGACGGATACGAATACCGGACCGAGTGGCACCGGACGCCCGGTTCGCATCAGCGGTTTCGAGCTGTGGAGGATCGGCGAAGGGGGACTCATCGCCGAATCGCAGGGTCATTTTGACCGTGCTGCGTACCAACGGCGACTTGAAGGGGGTGTGGGGTAACTCCAAGAGAAAAGATTGGCTTACAAGTCTTCCGCAGATTGGGCTTTTCAAACGCGGTGCCACGCGCTAGATTTTGGAGAGAGTCCTCAACCACAACAGCCTAGTAAGGGGTGCGCCGTGAGCGACAAGCCAGCTGTCACGCTTCCTGGAACCGTGGAAAAAATTATCCCGCCAGTGGCCGGCGAACCAGAGAAAGCGCAAATCGCAGTGGATGGCGCCGACGATCTGTATCGGGAAATTCGGGTGAAGAACAAGCTGGAGTACCAGAATGGCAAGAAGGTGGGCCTGAAGGAAGGTGCCCAAGTGGATGTGACCATTGAAGCGGAACCGGAAGCGACCACCCCCTCGAATGGCAAAAATAAGCAGGGCTAGCGGCAGTACCTAAGACCTCTTCAGAAATCCTGTACCTAAGGCTTCGAAGAAAATCTGTCGAGCCAGAACAAAACGAGTATTGCGGTAGGATTACCTGGTGACCACTGCGTCGCAAAAGCGCGTTCTGACCATGAACCGCGGGTCCTCGACGCTGAAGTCCGCGCTGTATGAGGCGGAAAACGGGGAAAAGCTACTTCTTGCGATCGGGATGGATCAGGGCGGCGGCTCGGGCGGTCGGCTGAAGATCGCCGATCCGGGTGGAACCAACTTACTGGACACCGGGATCGCCAAGGCCGGGTCGGATGATGCGCTGGAAGCCATGCTGGTGTGGCTTGGCGAGCGCGGATTCCTTGCCGGGCTGGCGGCGGTGGGGCACCGGTTGGTGCAGAGCGGTCCGCGGCATAAAAAGCCGGAACGGATTACGCCCAAATTCTTGGCGGAGATCCAGAAGCTGGTCCCGCTCGATCCCGATCACTTGCCCGCGGCGATTGCGGGGATCCGATTCTTCGGCCAGAAATTTCCGGAAATTTCGCAAGTGGCGTGTTTTGACACGGCATTTCACAGCACGCTTCCCAATGTTGCCCGGAGGTACGCGCTGCCTCGAGGCCTGTCCGACGAAGGCATCGTGAGGTACGGATTCCACGGGCTCTCTTACGAGTACGTGATGGGTGAGCTGCACCTACTGGAGGGCGCGCTGGCCGACGAGCGGGTAATCATCGCTCATCTAGGCAGTGGCGCCAGTATGGTGGCGGTGAAGCAGGGTAAGAGCATCGACACCTCGATGGGCTTTACGCCGCTGGAAGGCCTGGTTATGGGCACTCGTTCAGGGGATGTCGATCCGGGGGTGCTGCTGTACCTGATTCGGGAAAAAAAGATGTCCGCGAAAGAAGTTGATGCACTTCTGAACAAAGAGTCGGGATTGTTGGGCATTTCCGGAAAGACGGCGGATGTCAGAGTGTTGCAGGGCGAAGCGCTCCGCGATGCTCATGCCGCGGAAGCCCTGGATGTGTTCTGTTATCGCGCGAAGAAATACATTGGCGCGTATGCGGCGGCTCTTGGTGGACTGGATGTACTGGTCTTTACCGGAGGAATCGGAGAACATGCCGCGCAGATTCGCAGACGAATCTGCGAAGGTCTGGAATTTCTGGGGATTCAACTGGATGGGCCGAGAAACGAAGCCAATGCGGATGTAATATCGCCAGCGAATGGGGGAGTGAAGGTGCGGGTGTTGAAGACCAATGAGGATTTGATGATTGCGCGGCATACGGTGTCGGTTCTGGGGTGGTGAGAGGGCTGAGCAGGTTGCGCGTCTGACCCGAGCGGCGCGCGTTTCGTTCGATTATTGCGGTAACTTCACATCTGCGAGCGGTCTGGAAGCTATAATCGTGGCCGAATCGCGGCGCTGGACTTCGAGCGCACCAGCGGCATCGGGTGCTGGCCGGGTGACCTAGGAGCAAAATGCTGTCATTTAACGCGGCTTTATCGACGGCGGTGGAGACCGATGAAAAACCGGGTCGCACCGAGAATGGGCAACCCGGTGCACCAGCCGAGAAGAAACCGAAGGGACCACTTTCGGCTGAACTGCTGGACAAGATGCACCGGTACTGGTGCGCCGCGAATTATCTGTGCGTCGGCCAAATTTATCTGCTGGATAATCCGCTCCTCGCTGAACCGCTGACGAAACAGCACATCAAACCGCGCTTGCTCGGCCACTGGGGTACGTCGGCGGGCCAAAACTTTATCTACGTGCATTTGAACCGCCTGATTCGGGAGACCGACGCGGACATTATTTATATTTCAGGGCCGGGTCACGGCGGGCCAACCCTGAACGCCTGCGCCTATCTGGAAGGAACCTATACCGATGTGCATCCGGAGATTACTCAGGATGCCGATGGGATGCGGCGCTTCTTTCGTTCTTTTTCCACGCCGGGAGGTATTCCGAGCCACTGCGGGCCGCACACGCCAAATTCGATGCATGAGGGCGGCGAACTAGGCTACGCGCTGGTGCATGCGTTCGGGGCGGTCTTCGACAATGCCGACCTGATCGTTGCCTGCGTGGTCGGGGATGGCGAAGCGGAGACCTGTCCGCTGGAGGGAAGCTGGAAAGGCGTGAAATTTCTGAATCCGTCGCGGGACGGGGCGGTATTGCCGATTCTGCACCTGAACGGTTACAAAATTTCCGGTCCCACGGTGATGGCCCGCACCAGCGACGAAGAACTGACGGCTTACTACCAGGGGCAGGGGTATACGCCGTGGTTCGTCGAAGGTGACGATCCGGGAATTGTGCATCAACAACTCGCCGCTGCGCTGGATGGCTGTTATGCGCGAATCCGGGAAATCCAAAAAGAGTTCCGGACCGGCGCTGTGCGCGAAAACCAAAAGCTGCCACGGCCATCCTGGCCGATGATCGTGCTGCGGACGCCGAAAGGCTGGACCGGTCCTAAAGAGGTGGATGGCATACCGATCGAGGGAACGTTCCGGGCGCATCAGGTTCCGTTGTCCAGCGTGTGCGAAAATCCCGAGCATTTGAAACTTCTAGAAGCGTGGATGCGAAAGTATCGGCCGGAGGAATTATTCGGCAAGCAAGGTCGCTTGATTCCGGAACTGGCGGAGCTGGCGCCGAATGGCAATCGCCGCCTGGGAGCCAATCCGCATGTAAACGGAGGGCGACTGCTGAGAGCGCTGGACCTGCCGGACTTTGCGCAATATGCGTTATCGATACCGGGCCCGGGCGAAGTGGTGGCCGAGGCGCCGCGCAAGCTGGGAGAGTATTTGCGCGACGTGATCAAGCTGAATCCCACCAATTTCCGGCTTTTCTGTCCGGACGAAACAGACTCGAACCGCCTAAGTGCCGCATTCGAAGCAACCAATCGCTGCACCATGGAGCCAATTATTTCCATCGATGAACATTTAGCTCGAGATGGGCGAGTGATGGAAGTGCTGAGCGAACACCTTTGCGAAGGTTGGCTGGAAGGGTATTTGCTGACCGGTCGCCACGGGATGTGGTCTTCGTACGAGGCCTTTGCGCAAGTGGTGGATTCGATGGTGACGCAACACGCGAAGTGGATGGAGGAGAGCCTGGAGTATCCCTGGCGGCGGCCGCTGGCGTCACTGAATGTACTGTTGACCAGCCACGCCTGGAGAAACGATCACAATGGATTCAGCCACCAGGCGCCGGGCTTTGTTGACACGGTGCTACAGCGGCGCAGCGAGGTGGTTCGCGTTTACTATCCGCCGGACGCGAATTGTTTGTTGAACGTGTTCGATCATTGCTTGCGGAGCCGGAATTACATCAACGTGGTGACCTGCGGGAAGCAGCCGGAATTGCAATGGCTCACGTTCGAAGAAGCGCTGGCGCATTGTTCGCAGGGCGCGTCGATCTGGAATTTTGCGACCAACGATGGCGGCGCAGAGCCGGACATCGTGCTGGCTTGCGCCGGAGACGTGCCGACGATGGAGGCGTGCGCGGCGTCGTGGCTGCTGCAGAAGCACGTACCGGGCATCAAAGTGCGGGTCGTGAATGTGGTCGACCTGATGGCGCTGATGAGCCCGGACGATCATTCCCACGGCATCGACAATATTTCATTCAACACGCTGTTCACCCGAAGTGTCGATGTTATTTTTGCGTTTCACGGGTACCGCTGGCTGATTCACAGCATCGTGCATGGCCGAGCGAACGAAGGGCGGTTTCACGTGCGGGGATTCAATGACCGGGGCACTACGACCACCCCGTTCGATATGGTGGTGATGAACAAGATGAGCCGATATCATCTGGCCATCGATGCGCTGAAGCATGTGTCACGATTGGGTACGCAGGCCTCGGACGCAATCGAGTTCTTCAATGGGAAGTTGTACGAACACCATGCTTACATCCGGCTGCATTTTCAGGACCTGCCGGAGATCCGGAATTGGAGCTGGACCAAGGACTTTAGCGATCCGACAGGTCCGGCGCCGCTGGCAAAGGGTCAACCTCGCGCAAACCTGTTTTCCGACGCATAGTCGCGGCCGCGAGATAGATTTTTAATCGTTTTTTGCGGCGCTTTCTGACTTGCGAAAGGCCTCGAGAGTTAACTGGTGCGCTTTGTTGGAATGTTCCATGGCCTGGCGGGAAAATTCGTGCCCGGTCTTATGATCCTCTTTGCCGTGGTGTGTGGCGGCCACGCGGTGGGCCTGCGCGGCGAGATCGTGAAACTCGGCTGCTCTTTGATGCGAATCTTTTGGCATACCATTTCTCCTAACCCGTTATAGCCGATTCGGTAGAACGCCAACCGGTCGAAGGTTCACTCGAACGCGCTCCGCCCAGTCGAAAACGAATCCCAGCCGAAACCGTTAGGTAGCAGTGGCGAGTCTGGCCGAGGCGGTCATGGCCAGGACCGCAAGGTAGTAAGGTTTCAGAAATTCCACTGCCGCCTGTGGGCTCTTGGAGGCCTGCTCACCCAGAAGTCCCTGCAAGTGCCCGTCCTTCAAGAAAATCGTTTGAACCAGGATCGCCGCTGCGCTTTCGACGCTAGTGTCTATGGTGTCCATGTTGGTCTCTCCCTGTCGTTTCCGCCGTACACCTAAGTCTAGCACCTGGAGGGAGGAGCAGGGTTGCGCGAGGTTGCCGCTGACCAACCGCCGAAAATTCAGCGGAGTGAAGAGCGGACGTATGTCTTGGGTTGGGGACGAACCGGGCATCGGCATCGTCGAGAAGACTTAGTCTCCGGTAACCGTGAATAAGCCCGCGCCAGACCCTCGGCAGCGGGGGCAAAAAGTATGCTGTATTGCCGGTTCGATGTGAAAAGCGGGTGGGGCCGGGCAAAAGTAAGTAGAATTGGGCGCTGCGGCGAGGAGTGACTAATGGGCTTTCAACGGCGCGACTTGTTCAAACTGGCCGGGAGCGCTTTGGCTGCGACGGTTGTGCCGGATTTGGTGCGCGGCGGAAATTTGCGTGGCGTGACGGCGAGATCGGCTGGAATGAATCCGACAGATTGGTTCAATGTGCGGAAGTATGGGGCTGCCGGCGACGGAAGCACGGTGGATACTGCCGCAATCAACAAAGCGATTGATGCGGCTGCCGCTGTGGGTGGCGGAACGGTTTTCTTTCCTGCGGGAACGTATGCGAGCTATTCGATCCGGTTGAAAAGTTTCGTGGCGTTATATCTCGATCCGGGCGCGACGATTCTGGCGGCGTCCACGCCACTGGACGGTATGGCAGCGGGCGGGTATGACGCGGCGGAGCCACAAGGCCCGTGGGACGCGTATCAGGATTACGGACACAACCATTGGCACAACAGCTTGATTTGGGGCGAAGGAATTCATGACGTGGCGATCCTGGGCCCGGGATTGATCTGGGGTAAAGGGCTAAGCCGTGGCCATGATTCCGAGAAGAGTTTGCCAGACACCAAGATGCCCGGGGTGGGAAACAAAGCGATCGCGCTGAAAAATTGCCACAACGTGATACTTCGCGATTTTTCGATCTTGCAGGGCGGCTGGTTTGGGATTTTGGCGACCGGCGTCGATAACCTGACAATCGATAATTTGAAGATCGATACCAATCGCGATGGGATCGATATCGACTGCTGCCGAGGCGTACACGTTTCGAATTGCACGGTAAATTCGCCGTGGGACGACGGAATTTGTCCGAAGAGCTCCTTTGCGTTGGGGTACCCGCGGGCCACCGAGAATGTGACCATCGCGAACTGTTATGTGACCGGGAATTACCAGCTGGGGTCGGTGTTGGACGGAACCTGGAATCGAATGGGCCCGGACTTCAACGGCAACCCAACCGGGCGCATCAAATGCGGCACGGAGTCGAACGGCGGATTCAAGAATATTGCGATTTCGAATTGCGTGTTTGAAAGTTGCCGGGGATTGGCCCTCGAGACCGTGGATGGCGCGCGGTGTGAGGACATCACGTTCACAGGAATTACCATGCGCGATGTGCGGAATGCGCCGATGTTTCTGCGGCTGGGTATCCGGATGCGCGGTCCTAAGGATGCCAAACCGGGAACCTTGAAGCGCGTGATTCTCAGCAACATCACCAGCTATGGCGCATCGCAGCTGCCGTCGATTATTAGCGGCGTGCCGGGAATTGCCGTGGAAGACATCAAGATCAGCGACGTGTACCTGCATCAGGTAGGTGGTGGCAGCGCGGCAATGGCCGGAATCGAGCCGCCCGAAAAAGAAAAGGAGTATCCGGAGCCGACCATGTTTGGGGACTTGCCGGCGTGCGGATGGTTCGTGCGAAACGCGCGAAATTTGGAGGTGAGCAACGTGGAGATCGCCACGGAACACCCGGATGCGCGGCCGGCGTTCTGGCTGAAGGAAGTGCAGGGCGCGGACTTTTTCCGAGTGCGAGTGGGGAGCACTTCGGATCGGTCGCTTTTTGATTTGAGGCGGGTAAGGAACTTTCGCGTGTTTGGGAGCACGGCGATCACGGATTTTGCGGTCGATGGGGTGGAAGCGCTGAAATTGTAACGATGTACGGGATGGAAGAGTCGGGGGTGGGTGTGAGCGATTCTGGGCGGCTGCGTTTTACGGAGAAGTTGAAATCGTGGCTTTTTTCGATGGCGATGCTAATGAGCGTGGTGGTTCTGGGAGTGGGCCGCGTAAATCCATTTCCAGCCGCGCCCGGGGCGGATGAAAAGGGGGCCCTGCGAGTTTATTTTGTGGACGTAGAAGGCGGACAAGCGACGCTGTTCGTCACTCCGGGTGGTGAGTCGCTGTTGATCGATACCGGATGGGACGGCCAAAACGGGCGGGACGCAGACCGGATTGTGGCGGCGGCGAAAAAGGCTGGGCTGAGCCGGATCGATTACGTGGAGATCACTCATTTTCACGAGGATCACGTGGGCGGCGTGCCCCAACTGGTAGATCGAATACCGGTGGGAACCTTCATCGATCACGGGGAAAAGCGGGAAGTTGGCGACGCGCCAACCGATCGCGTTTCGAAGGCTTATCGGGAAGTGCTGGCGACCGGAAAATACGAACACATTGCGGCAAAGGTAGGCGATACCCTGCCGGTGCGCGGGTTGAAGGCTACGGTGGTGAGCGCGGACGGAGTGGTATTGAATGCGCCGCTGCCCGGGGCGGGCGCGGAGAATGCCAGCTGCAAAGAGACGGAGAAGAGGCCGGGGGATCAGACCGAGAATCCTCGCTCGGTGGGATTGCTGATCACTTTTGGAAAATTGCGGCTGCTGGATTTGGGTGATTTGACGTGGGACAAAGAACTAGAGCTGATGTGCCCGGTGAACAAGCTTGGCAAAGTGGATATTTACGTGGTGTCCCATCACGGATGGCAGCAGAGTGGAAGCCCGGCATTGGTGCATGGGATCGCGCCGCGATTGGCAATCATGGACAACGGGGCGCAGAAGGGCGGGTCGCCTTCTGCCTGGGATATCGTCAACGGTTCCCCGCATCTCGAAGATTTTTGGCAGCTGCACTACTCGGAAGAGGGTGGAGTGGCCCATAACGTTGCCGCGGAATTTATCGCCAATACCCAGGGGCCGGACACCGGGAATGGCCTGGAGCTAACCGGCCATGCGGATGGAAGTTTTTCGATCTTCAATTCACGTACACAGAAAACCAAGCAATATCCAGCGCACTAACGTTAGGAGTGGGAATGGAGTTTCTAGACGACGATTTCTTGCTGCATTCCCCGATGGCGCGGAATCTTTATCATCAATATGCGGCGAATGCACCGATTCTGGATTATCACTCCCATTTACCGCCTAGGGACATCGCGAGCGATCGGCGATTCGCGAATTTGTATGAACCCTGGCTGGAAGGGGATCACTACAAATGGCGTGCGATGCGCGCGAATGGGATTGCGGAGCGGTTTTGTACCGGCGACGCTGCGCCGTACGAGAAGTTTTTGGCTTGGGCGCGCACGGTGCCTGCCACGGTGCGGAATCCGCTGTATCAGTGGAGCCATTTGGAGCTGCGGCGATATTTCGGAATAAGCGAGTTGTTGGAGGAAAGCAGCGCAAAGCGGATTTGGGACCGTGGCAATCATGCTTTGCAAACTGCGGAGCTAAGCACGCAAGGAATTCTTCGAAAATTTAAGGTCCGGGTGCAGTGCACCACCGACGACCCTTGCGACGATCTGAGTCCACACCAGCGGGTGAATACATCGGCGGTTGGATTCCGGATGTACCCCACGTTCCGGCCAGACAAGGCCCTCCGCGTCGACTCCCCGGTGGTGTTTGGCGGATGGGTCAGTCGGCTAGAGTCCGCCTGCGGTATTTCCATTTCGTCTTTGCGCGATTTTCTGGATGCCCTGAAACAGCGGCACGATTTCTTTCACAGTGTGGGCGGCCGGCTCTCCGACCACGGTTTGGACCATTGCTATGCAACGCCGTGCACCGAGAAGCAAGCCGGCGACATTTTTGCCAAGGCCCGAGCCGGCCATGGAGCCGACCCAAACGAGCACGAGCAGTTTGCTTCCTACTTGATGCTGTTTTTTGGGCGACTGGACGCAGCGCGCGGCTGGACCAAGCAACTGCATTTGGGTGCGCTTAGAAATGTAAATACTCGGGCGATGCAGGAGCTGGGCGCGGATTGCGGATTCGATGCGATTGGCGACGAGCGGCAGGCAGAGCGGCTTGCGGCCTACCTGGATGCGTTGGAGCGAGAGCATTGCCTGCCTAAGACGATCGTGTACAACGTAAATCCGAGCGATAATTACCTGCTGGCGACGATTGCCGGAAGCTTTCAAGACGATTCTCCGCCCGGAAAGATTCAGTTTGGGAGCGCCTGGTGGTTTCTGGACACCAAAGCTGGGATGGAAGCACAGATCGACGCGATGTCGAACGTCGGTTTGTTATCGCGGTTCGTGGGTATGCTGACAGATTCACGCTCATTCATGTCGTTTCCGCGGCACGAATATTTTCGGCGGATCCTGTGCAATGTGTTGGGGCGCGACGTGGAAAATGGCGAGTTCCCGAATGATCAGAAATTGCTGGGGACAATGGTACGGAGCATTTGCTTCGAAAACGCGTTTAAGTATTTCGGGCTGGCCGCTCCGGCGGCTTCGGAATTGAAGTAAATCGGCAACCGGGTTTCTTGGCGGCCGAGAGTGGCACCCGTTGGGGCGATTGAGGATAATCGTCGCGACCTTCCGCTGTTGAAGGCCTTGGTTCATAAAACGGAGAAAAAGGGAAGGATCAAGCGGCTCCATGGGGCATCCGGCACTCGATTTGACAGGAAAGACGGCGGTGGTGATTGGCGGGACGTCGGGAATCGGGCTCAGCCTGGTGAAGGGGCTGGCGCTGGCCGGCGCCAATGTGGTTCCGACCGGACGTCGCACCGAGCTGGTGCAAGCTGCGGCAAAGGAAGTCGAGGCCATCGGCCGCAAGTCGCTGGTGGTCGCATGCGACGTCGCGGATCGCGGCAGCCTAGAATCTTTGCTGGCAGCCAGCCTGAACGCGTTTGGCAGCGTGGAGATCCTGGTGAATTGCGCGGGCATCACCAAGCGGACGCCAACGCTGGAAGTAACCGACCAGGAGTGGTCACGCATTCTGGAGATCAATCTGACCGGAACGTTTCGGGCGTGCCAGATTTTTGGGCGGCACATGATCGAGCGGAAGTATGGGCGCATCGTGAATGTCGCGTCACTGGCCTCGTTCGTGGCCCTGTATGAAGTGACCGCTTACACCACCAGCAAAGGTGCAATGGCTTCGTTGACCAAATCGCTTGCGATCGAATGGGCGAAGCATGGCGTATGCGTGAACGCGATCGCGCCGGGAGTGTTTCGAACCGACCTGAATGCGGGCTTGCTGGACGGCACCGGTCGTGGCAAGGAATTCCTGATGCGCTCGCCGATGGGGCGGTTTGGAAAGCTGGATGAGTTGGTTGGCGCAACGGTGCTGCTGTCATCGGATGCGGCGAGCTACATTACCGGACATGTTTTATCGGTCGATGGCGGAGCGGTGGCCAGCGGCGTGAATCAGTAGCTGTCGCTCGCGGGCGGTTTTTCCGGTGGTAGTTCCGGCGCCGGGTCAACGTACCGTTGCAGGTCCGCGGAGAATTCTCCTTCAACATGCCTTCCACAGTTTTGCCGGCTGAGCATCTCCGAAGCACCGCAATCGGGCGCTATCGCTGGGTGATTTGCGCACTGCTGTTCTTCGCGACGGCTATCAATTATATGGACCGACAGATTCTGGGACTGCTGGCGCCGCTGTTGCAATCCAAAATCGGATGGAATGAAGCGCAGTACGGTTACATCGTGGTGGGGTTCCAAGCCGCGTATGCCATCGGCCTGCTGACGATGGGCACGCTGGTGGATCGCTGGGGCGTAAAGATCAGTTATGCGGCAGCGCTGACGCTGTGGACGCTGGCGTCGGTGGCCCACGCGGCGGTGCGAACGCCGCTGGGATTTGGCGTGGTGCGATTCGCACTTGGTTTGGGAGAGTCAGGAAATTTTCCGGCGGCGATCAAAGCGGTCGCGGAATGGTTCCCAAAAAAAGAACGGGCGCTGGCTACTGGAGTCTTTAATTCGGGTTCGAATGTGGGAGCTACGCTGTCGCCGCTATTTATTCCGGTCTTAGCGGTGCACTATGGCTGGCAGTCCGCATTTATTGCCACCGGGCTGTTCAGCGCGGTCTGGATTGTTTGTTGGTTGACGATCTATCGAAGCCCGTCCGAACATCCGCGAGTGGCAGCGGCCGAACTCGAATACATTGGTAGCGATCTACAGGAGGATGGCGCGAAAATTCCATGGGTGACTTTGCTGAGCTACCGGCAGACGTGGGCGATGGTCATCGGGCGATTTCTAACCGACCCGATCTGGTGGTTCTTTCTATTCTGGTTGCCGAAGTATTTTTCGAGCGCGCACGGAATTTCGCTGGTCGGGCTGGCGCTCCCCCTGATCGTGATTTATAACTCCGCATCGGTGGGCAGCATTTTCGGGGGATGGCTGGTTGCGAGATTGTTGGCGGCTGGATGGACGGTGAATCGAGCGCGGAAAACAACCATGCTGGTGTGCGCCTGCGCGGTGCTGCCCGTCGTTTTAGCCGGAAACATTCAGAGTTTGTGGGGCGCGATTGCACTGGTGAGCGTGGCGGCAGCGGCGCACCAAGGTTGGTCGGCGAATCTGTACACCATGGTTTCGGATGTGTTCCCCAAGCGAGCGGTGGGATCGGTGGTGGGCATGAGTGGATTTGGCGGCGCGATGGGCGGGTTGTTAATCGCGGGGTTTACGGGATTGGTGCTGCAGGCAACGCACAGCTACGTGGTGATTTTCGCGATAGCGGGATTTGCGTATGTTACCGCGCTGGCGATCATTCATGCGATTTTGCCGAGGCTGGAACCGGCGGTAATTGTAGGGTGAGGCGGCTGGGCAAGGGAACCAAAAAAGCAGATGCCTCACGCCGTTGCCAAAAGGGACGACCCTGGTTTGCGAGGAAACGTGGTGGTAGGGTAGCGACACGCCGTGGTGTCATTGCCGGTTCCGACGTCGCGATGCAATTGACAGGGTGCGCGGGTAAGGTAATCTCTCTCGGGCGGCGACCGGGCGTTTTTTGCATAACCGTCATTAGAAATGAATATACCTTCACCCGCCAATTATCCCGGCTTGGCCAATCGTACGGTGCTGATTACTGGCGGCGGCAGCGGCATTGGTGCGGCGATTACCCGGGGATTCGCCGCGCAGGGCGCGCGAGTGGCGGTGCTGGACGTCGCGGAAGAAACGGCCAAAGCTTTGGTTCAGGCGATTGAAGATGAGACCGGCGCGAAAGTGATGTTTGCGCGGTGCGATCTTCGAGACATCGAAGCATTGCGAGCAGTGGTCGCGGAGGTTGGGAAACGCCTAGGCGATATCGGGGTGCTGGTAAACAACGCCGGGAATGACGATCGACACGCGTTCGAGGATGTGACACCGGAATATTGGGACAATCGCATGGCGGTGAATTCGCGGCACATGTTTTTCGCGGCCCAAGCGGTGCTGCCGCAGATGAAGCGGAAGGGCGGCGGGTCGATCGTAAATATGGGATCAATCATCTGGAGGCTGAAACACGCGGGCTCGCCTGTTTACAATATGGCGAAAGCATCGGTGAACGGGCTGACCGGAGCGCTAGCGCGGGAACTCGGAGCGCTGGGAATTCGGGTGAATACGGTTTCGCCAGGAGCGGTCTGGACGGAACGGCAAATTAAATTGTGGTTCACGCCGGAATTCGAGCAACGGATTATCGCCGGCCAATGTCTGAGCCAACGGGTAATGCCGGAGGATGTCGCCAACATGGTGCTGTTTTTAGCGTCGGATGCGTCGGCGAGATGCAGCGGACAAGACTTCGTCGTGGATGCAGGCTGGAGCTGACGTGAAGACGATGCGAGGACCCGGCATCTTTCTCGCGCAATTCGCCGACGATGCCGCGCCGTTCAACAGCTTGCAAGGAATTGCCGCGTGGGCGGCCAAGCTCGGATACCGGGGGGTGCAAATTCCGTCGTGGGATGCGCGGCTGTTCGATTTAAGCCGGGCTGCGGAGAGCAAGACTTACTGCGACGAAGTCCGCGGTGTGGTTGCCGGCGAGGGATTGGCGATCACCGAGCTATCGACGCATTTGCAGGGGCAGCTGGTGGCGGTGCACCCGGCATACGACTTGGCCTTCGACGGATTCGCGCCCGTGAACGTGCACGGAGACCCAAGAGCCAGGCAGGAATGGGCGGCTGAGCAATTAATGCTGGCGGCGCAAGCCTCAGCGAATCTGGGTCTGAAGGCGCACGTGACGTTCTCTGGGGCGTTAGCGTGGCCGTATATGTATCCCTGGCCGCAGCGTCCCGCTGGCTTGATCGAAACGGCGTTCGACGAGTTGGCGAAGCGGTGGAGGCCGATTCTGGAGCAGTTCGACGAGGCGGAAGTGGACCTGTGCTACGAAATCCATCCGGGCGAAGATTTGCATGACGGCGTAACCTTCGAAATGTTTCTGGAACGCACCGGGAGTCATCCTCGATGCAATCTACTGTATGACCCGAGCCACTTTGTACTGCAACAGTTGGATTACCTGGCGTTTCTGGATTTGTATCATTCGCGAATTAAGATGTTCCACGTGAAGGACGCGGAGTTTCGTCCCACTGGGCGGCAAGGTGTATACGGCGGCTATCAGCCGTGGGCGGAACGCGCCGGAAGGTTTCGGTCGCTAGGTGATGGCCAAGTGGACTTCCGAAGTGTTTTCTCGAAGCTCACGCAATACGGTTTCGACGGGTGGGCGGTACTGGAGTGGGAATGCTGCATCAAAAGTGCCGAGCAGGGAGCCACGGAAGGTGCGCCGTTTATAGCGCGGCATATCATCCAGGCGAGCACCAACGCGTTCGACGATTTTGCCAGCGGTGGCACGGATCAGCGCGCGAATCGACAAATGTTGGGACTAGAGTGAGGCGCATGGGAATATGACAATCGATTCGAGTTCGACTACGGTGGCGGGCCGGCGGCTGCGGTTGGGAATGGTGGGAGGCGGTCCAGGTGGATTCATTGGGGCGGTACACCGGACCGCTGCCAGGATGGACGATCGATTCGAATTGGTAGCGGCGGCGTTGTCCTCGGACCCGGAGCGCAGCCGGAAAGCGGCCATTGACCTGCACATCGCGCCGGAACGTGCGTACCCAAGTTTTTCGGAGATGGCTATGGCCGAGGCTGCGCGGCCAGACCGGATCGATGCGGTTTCGATCGTTACACCAAATCATTTGCATTTTGCGGTGGCCAAGGCGTTTCTGGATGCGCGCATCAACGTGATTTGCGACAAGCCGCTTACCACGACCGTAGCGGATGCCGAGGCGCTGGCTGCTATGGTGAAGAGCACCGGCGCTATTTTTGGGCTGACCCATAATTACACCGGCTATCCCACCGTGCGGCAGGCGCGAGAGATGGTGGCGGCCGGCGAACTGGGGAACATCCGCATCGTGCAGGTGGAATACGCGCAGGACTGGCTGACCACTGCGCTTGAGACCACCGGACAAAAGCAAGCGGTCTGGCGAACCGATCCGGCTCAAAGCGGGCCAGCAGGCTCGCTGGGGGACATTGGGACCCACGCGTACAACGTGGCGTGTTTTGTGAGCGGTCTGCGATGCGAGCAGGTGGCCGCGGACGTATCGATTTTCGTTCCGGGGCGGCGCCTCGACGATAACGTGCAGGTGTTGCTGAGGTGGGAAGGCGGAGTTCGGGGAATGCTGTGGTGCAGTCAGGTAGCGGCGGGAAATGAAAATAACTTGAGGTTGCGGATTTATGGCGACAAGGCGGGAATTGAGTGGAGGCAGGAGGAGCCCAACTATCTTTGGTTCGCGCCGTACGGCAAGCCGCCGGTGTTGATGAGTCGCAATGGTGCGGCGGCGACGCCGGCTGCAAAGCATGCGAGCCGAATCCCGTCCGGGCACCCGGAAGGATATTTGGAGGCATTTGCGCAACTTTATACGGACCTAGCAGAGCAGATCCGAGCGCGCGAACTCGGAATGATTCCTTCCGCGGACTCGCTACTGGTGCCCACGGTGGAAGATGGGGTCGCGGGCGTGCGATTTATAGCGGCGGTACTCGAGTCTTCGAAGAAAAACGCGGGTTGGGTAACGCTGGCCCGATAGGTTATTCGGTACGCTTCGTAAATCGGCGGTCGAATCGCGTCGAAGGTGGGAATTTACCAAGGACGGGAAGAGTCGACGCGAGGACCGTACTGACGCTTCAGGGATCTGGCGCCAGGCTTCGAAAAAGCCATCCTCCAAAAATTCGAATTAGCGGGAATAAACTCCAGGCCGAGAAACCGCTTACCATCGCGGTTTCGGCGAGTGGCAACCACGCGAGCCTGCACCGATTGGCGAGTGTATTCGTTCATCAGTACCAATGTTTGATCGGGCGCGACCTCCACTTCCAGGGGAATCATGCAACCGAATTGGCTCACCGAGTGGGAGTGAGTCCGAATGATGAATTGCTCACCGGAAACTTCCTGACCGTCGATTCGAAGCGGAACCGCCAGAGTCACGCGTACAGACCGGCGTCTTTCAATGCGGCGATAGTTCGAAATCTGCATGTGACTAGAACCCTGAAGGAGCAAAATCACCTGCGGGATGTGTTGATCCTTCCGCTGTTGGGCCAGTTTACTACGTGTTCGTTGTGGAGGGAAAGTTTGATTTTGAAAGCTAAGGCTGAACAAAGGGACAAAGAAGAGAAAATGAGGGCGAGCGATGCGCTGGAGCAGAACCTACTTTAGAGGGGAGAACAGGTGTCCGGTTCGGTAAGGAGCGGACACCTGCCTATTGGCGAGGGTCGGTCTCGCCATGATTTGATGATGATATTGTTGAACGAAGCTTAGGCATTGCCTCAAAACGAAACAATAAGGTAAGTCCTGTAGATTCCTCTGGGGTGGCCTGGATATTCTGGGGACGCCTAGGAGCGGTCGACTAACCGGCAACCAGTGCGGATGGGCGCAGTTCCCGCAAGCCGCCACGGTTGGCCGAGCGGTCCAAACTCTCTTGAAGGTTCATGAGCGTCAGTAAGGTGGTGAGGATACGCTTTTTGAGCTCATCGGGAAGGCGATTACGGCCGGTCGCGACTTCGGTAAGGCGGAGGGCCGTGGCCTTTACATACCCAGCTATTTCCGATTGACGCGACGTGGAGGTGCGTCCCTGGGCGGTCTCCCGGCGGAAACCCGCGCAGTCCTGTTCAATCGCTAGAATAAAGTGGGGCACGCAGAGGTGGTCGTCCTCAAGCTCCTTGGGGATCGCCGTCTGACACCAGCACAGACCGTTCTGATTGGGGCTCGTTGAGCTCATTGTCCGACCTGTCCTTGGACTCGTTTGCGGTTCCGACCTTACGACCGACACTGTCCATGAAGTAGAGCAAAGTAAGTACCAAAGCTCGGCACGGGACCGTAGGCCGGGAATGCCGGGAATTGGGAGCAAGGGACCGAAAACGGCTGGATTTTGCGGGTGTAGGGGGTGATTTCGGGCAACCTCACCGCAGCACTTAAAACCCTGTATTTCGAGCACTTACGTTGCGACATCTGATTTTGGGTTTTCAAATACGAGAGCAGCCAGAATGCGGGCGATTGCTGAAACGCGCTAAGGTACGATAGTTGAATGCATTAGCCCGGTAGGATGCACAGGTGGTGCGGTGGGCATTTTCAGCTTGGCCGGAAGCTGGATAAGCGTCTCACGGACAACAACTTATTGAGATTATCCTCAGGAGGTGGATCAGGACTGTCGGAGGCAATGCCAAAAATAGGAAAAGAAATTCCCTCAATCCTGTGCGACTAGGCGCCCCACGGGTTTTTGCTCCCACAATCGACACCCTCCCAAACAGGCGTTTTCATTGCCCCCCAAACGAGTGCGTGGCGGAAGATCCTTTAATTTCTTGCTGTTCCCGCCTCCCAAAATCACATAGTCGGCGCCCAGTGCGGTTCTAAGCTTTTCTACAACCTTGAAAACGTGCTTGCGCCACTTTCTCTTTCCCAATCGCTCCAGGCCGCGCAAGCCAAGATAGTCTTCGTAGGTTCTTCCATCCTTGTAGAGCAGATGGGCCAGCTCCATGGGTTCAAGAATGCCGTCGACAACCATGGCGGAGCCGAGCCCGGTCCCCAATCCTAGGAAGAGCATCCGGCCGCCTTCGTAGCTTCCCAACGCTTGCATGGCAGCATCGTTGATAATTCTCACCGGACAGCCAAAGGCCTTTTGGAAATCGAAGCCCACCCAGCCGGAACCTAAGTTATGGGGCTCGCGCAAGGGACGCCCATTAATGATTGGACCAGGATAGCCCAGGGAAACCCGATCGATTTTCTGTCCATGGATCGCATCTTTCACCACCCGAACCATTTTGGCGGCGGTCATGGTCGGTCCGGAAGGAATCTTGATGGGCTCTGGTTCCTGCCCGGTGCAGTAGATTTTGACGTTGGTGCCGCCGACGTCGATTACGGTTACATCCTGGAGCTTGGCCGCGGGCCTGGCCGCCGGATTAGCCCCGGGCTTGAGGTTGACGGGAACCACGGTAGCTGACTTGGTCGTTTTCATGGTCAAAGGATGTGCCATCACCGAAGAGTCTCATTTTCGCTGACGCCGCAGAAGGGGTGTGGCGAAAGTGTTATTGGAGATCAAGGCCGAGCCCACCCTATCTGGAAGCCAACCGATACTCCAAGCGCAAAGTGCGAGCGTTTGATCGCTGAGGCTAACTAAGAAGAGCATGGAAGCGGGGATCGGACCGGAGGGAATCAAAATCGGAATCCTTCGCCGCCCAGTTTTTGTAAAAAGTTCCTTGCTCCAGAACCTTTCCCAGGCACTCGAGGGCATCTTCGCCGCGGCCCACCAGGGCATACACGCAAGCCACGTTATAGAGAATAGAAGACTCTCCCGGATCGATGGCGAGTGCGCGTCGAGCCCATTCCAAACCTCTGGCATGATCTCCGGTTCGCACGAGAATCGTCGCCCCTAGGTAGAAGGCTCGCGGATCATCGGGATGTGTTTCGATATGCTTTTCCGTGAGCTGCAAAGCGCGCTGCTCTGTAGCCTCGGCCTCGGCTTGCCGGCCCAACCCGTGGTAAACCGCAACCAGCAGGCTCACGGCCTGGTAATCGTCGGGATTGATCCTGGATGCTTGCTCGTAAAGTTCCGCAGCCTTTACCAAGTTACCGCTTTGGAAAGCGGTACGGGCATAGAAGTAGTAGGCTTCGTAGAGTTTGGGGTCCAGGCGGATGGCTGCTTCGAACTCCTTCTGTGCCTGGTCGAAGTTTTTCTTGAGCGCGAATGCCAAGCCACCTGCGGCATGGGCTTCCGCAAGTTCCGGGTCTAACTCCAGAGCCTTACGGCTAGCGGCCTCAGCTTCATTGAGATTATCTTCGGCGCTGTCCCAGTACATGTACAGGAAAGAGCAGCAGTCGGCCACGCCGGCATAGGCGCGGGCGTAATTGGGATCGATCACAATGGCCCGGGCGAACATCTGGCGGGCAAAATCAAATCCCTTGCGACGAAATTGATGAAAAAACTGCCGCCCTCTGAGGTAGTAATCGTATGCCTGAGGATTATCGGTTTGCTTACGGGCAATGGCTTTTTCTTCCTGGGGAGAAAGCTTGATGCGTAAGGCCTGGCTTATGCTTCGAGCGATTTCGTCCTGCACCTCGAAGACGTCTTTCAATTCGCGGTCGTAGCGCTCTGCCCAAATGGAATGGCCGGTTTGCGCGCGGATGAGTTGCGCGGTGATACGTAAGCGATTGCCGGCCCTGCGCAAACTACCGCTGAGCACGCAAGCGGCATTGAGCTCACGCCCGACCTGGGGACCGGTGACCGGTTTGTCCCGATAGGCTAAAACTGCAGCTCGCGGAAATACCTGTAACTCCTTGATCTTGGACAATTCGGTGATGATGTCTTCGGTCATTCCATCGCGGAAGTACTCGTCGTCCTTGCTGGGGCTGAGGTTTTCAAAATAGAGGACGGCCACGGATTTTTCGGAAGCCGGCGCCGCCGGCGGCTCAATGTCGGCCGACGGCCTCTTGGTGTCGGTCTGGCGGCCGGAAGACTCGCGATCGCGCTTCAAACGCTTCAAATCGGTTTTGATTTCAGAGGCGGTCTGGTATCGCAGTTCGCGGTCTTTCTCGAGAGCTTTGTTGATGATGCGCTCGACCTCCGCCGGGAGGCCAGGTCGTAGACTCGTCGTCGGCTTGGGCGTCCCATGGAGGATGAAATCAAAAATTGCCGCTGAAGTATCTCCATTGAAGGCGATCTTGCCGGTGGTCATTTCATATAGGACGGTGCCAAAAGAAAACAGATCGGTACGCGCGTCGAGTTCCTTGCCGAGGGCTTGCTCAGGCGACATGTAAGCCATAGTGCCGAGAGCAGTGCCGGGACTGGTCAGGAAGTCTGGATCCGCACCGATCGTGGCCTGGCCGGAAACATCGGCGGAGCTGATGCGCGGCCCTCGAGAAGATATTTTAGCCAAGCCAAAATCGAGGATCTTGGCTTGACCTCGTTGAGTGATGAAAATATTGGCCGGTTTAATGTCCCGGTGGACGATGCCCTTCAGGTGGGCAGAAGCGAGGGCATCGGCAATTTCAATGCCCCAGGCGAAGATCTGGTCGATGTCCATGGGCTTGCCGCTGATCTGGTGTTTCAGCGTGCAGCCTTCGAGCAGCTCCATGACGATAAACGGCCGGCGCTCGTACTCGCCGACGTCGTGAATGGTGCAGATATTGGGATGGTTCAGCGCAGAAGCGGCGCGAGCCTCCCTCTGAAATCGTTCCAAGGTCTGGGCGTCAGTAGGCGTGTCTTCGGGTAGGAACTTCAGCGCAACGCTGCGGTCAAGGCGGGAGTCCTCGGCGCGATACACCACGCCCATGCCGCCGCCACCCAACTTCTCCTGAATACGATAGTGAGAGACGGTCTGTCCGGTGAGAGATCGCGGGTCCGGCATGGCTCGGTCATCTTAGGGGCGCCGGCAATTCAAGTCAATGCAGACGGATGCGAGCAACGGGGCCGAAGCGGCGGAAGCCCTAAGAGGGGACTTTGGAGATTCTCCTGGAGAGAAGGATTTGACAAGAACGGGAGATTTGCGGAGAATCGTCAAGGCGAATAAAAAGCGAAACATTGTCGAGTCTACTTAAGCCCATGGCCACCGCTCTTGCTACCTCCTTACGCTCCAAATTCGAATTTGAGCTTCGCGGCCGGGTGGCCACCCCTTTTACCTATCGAGACCGCCAGGTCTTTGAAGTCCTATCCACCGGCATTCCGGAGATCGATATTTCCCTGGGCGGATTGCCTCGGGGAGCGGTGACGGAGATATGCGGACCGCCATGTTCGGGACGAACCAGTGTATTGGTTTCCACTTTGGCTTCGCGAACGGCGGAAGGGGAAGTATGCGCTTTGGTGGATGCGCGGGATAGCTTCGACCCGTACCTGGCGAGTGTGGCAGGAGTGAAGCTGGGAAAGTTGTTGTGGGTTCGCTGCCAGAATATCGATCAGGCACTGCGCGCCACGGATTTGCTGATCCAAGGCGGTGGATTTGGATTGGTGGCAGTGGATTTGACCGATATTGCACCGCAGACAGTGCGGTACGTGCCGCTGAATACGTGGTTCCGATTTCGGCGCGCGGTTGAGGATACCCCCACGGCGCTGCTTTTGATGGAGCAGGAAGCCAATGCCAAAACCTGTGCATCACTAGTGCTGCGATTGGAGACGCAGCAGGCCCGTTGGTCAGAAACTCGGGACGCCGGAACCCAGGATTCGACGCAATACCCGTACGCGAGATTGCTGAAAGGGTTTCGCATCGGTGCCGAGGTGGTGAGGTCGCGGGTGCCGCCGGTGATGGATTGGAATCCGAGGTATGGAACGGATGGGAGGAATGCATCGAGGAAGTTGGAAACATTCAAAACCGAAGCTAGTTGGAGCTTCCGAGGATGATTTGAAGTTTTTTCGACGGCCCGATTCAAATTGGTATGGTTTTTGCGTGCATATATATTCCGGATTTTTGGGTGCAAGCAGTGGTCCGTACCGAACAGAAACTGTGCGGCAAGGGAGTGGCTTTACTGAGCGGATCGCCGCCGTTGTGGAATGTAGTGGCGGCAAATCCAACTGCATTGCGGGCCGGAATACGACTGGGCATGACCAAAGCGCAAGCGACGGACTTCGCGGGAGTGCAGATTCGCCAGCGGTGCGAGCCACAGGAAAAGACCGCACACGCGGCCTTATTGAACGTGGGATGGAGTGTGTCGCCGCGATTGGAGGACACCGCCGTGGATACGTTGGTGCTGGATCTGGAAGGGCTAGAAACGTTGTGGGGATCGGTGGAAAAAGTGGCCCAGGAGCTGGCGCAATGCATTTCCAAGGTGGGATTGGTTTCAAGAATTGCGGTGGCCGGAAATATTGAAGCGGCGATACATGCGGCGCGAGGATTCGCAGGAATTACGGTCGTGGCGGAAGGGCAAGAGCGGGAAAGTTTAAGCAATTTGCCGATCGATGTGCTTTCGACCCATCAAGACCTTCGGGACATTTTGGAACGTTGGGGCGTGGCAACGCTGGGAGCACTGGCGGCACTGCCGGTGCTGCAACTTTCGGAACGATTGGGGCAGGAAGGAGTTCGACTGCACGCTTTGGCCGGAGGAACGCATCAGCGTTCGCTCGTGCTGGCGGAACTTAGTTCCAGCTTTGAAGAGGAGATAGAACTGGAAGATTCGGTGGAAGAGTTGGAGCCTTTGTCGTTTTTGCTGGGGCGCCTGCTGGATCAGCTTTGCGCGCGGCTGGAAGCACGAGCCTTGGCAGTTCGCGCCATTCACATTCGGTTCGAACTAGAACCATCTTTTGAGAGCGCGGTGCAGGCGCGGGAAGACGAGTCCCGGAAGAAGACCGCGGCAAAAGAATATCGCAAGGTTCTGACGCTGCCATCGCCGGTGCGGGACTCGAAAATGCTGCTGAAATTGCTGCGATTGCAATTGCAATCGGATGCGCCGGCCTCTCCCATTCAAAAAATTGTGCTGCGAGTGGATTCCGGGGCTCCGCGAGTGACGCAAAACGGATTGTTCACGCCGCGAGCTCCCGATCCGGAAAAGCTGGAGCTGACGCTGGCCAGGCTTGCAAAAGTGGTGGGAGATTCCAAGGTGGGCTCCGCTGAACTTGCGGATACGCATGGTCCTGAAAATTTCCGGATGAAAGGATTTACAGCCGCTCCGGTTCGAAACGGAAGGATGCAACGGATGCGGCTTAGCACCGCAGAAGAAAGCGGAAAGGAGATTGCCGAGCCCAAACCAACGACCGGGTTTCGGGTCATGCGTCCGGCGGTGCCGGCTAACGTCAAAATGCGGGCCGAAAGGCCAGAACGGATCTGGTTCCGAGGCATGCAGGGAGAAGTGAAGGCAGCGTCCGGCCCGTGGAGAAGCTCCGGAGATTGGTGGGAAGAACGGGTATGGGATCAGGACGAATGGGATTTGGCTGTGGAATTCGAATCGACGCGCGGGAAAACCGAGCCGGGCAAAAACACATTTCCCCTGTGCGGCGTGTACCGGATCATTTATGAGGCAAAAAGCCAAAGCTGGTTGGTGCGCGGGTTTTACGATTGATGTACACCGAACTTCATGCGCGATCGGCATTCAGCTTTCTAGCGGGCGCGGCATCGCCGGAAGAATTGGTAAGCGTGTGCATCGAACGCGGAATGGGTGCCATGGCGTTGCTGGATCGAGACGGAGTGTATGGCGCGCCGCGGTTTTATCAAGCTGCAAAAAAGGTTTCGTTGCGAGCGCATATCGGCGCAGAGGTTACGTCCACGGCAGGATGGCGTTTTGCGCTGCTGGTGGCGTCGCGCGAGGGGTATCAAAGTCTGTGTCGAGTTATTACCCGCATGAAATTGCAGGCAAAAAAGAATGAAGGCGCGATCCGGACGGAAGATTTAGCGGGGAATTGCGCGGGACTGATCTGCTTGAGCGGTGGTGAAGAAGGACCACTGGCGAGCGCGTTGGAACGCGGCGGAGTTACCAGCGGGACCAAATGCCTGCAACAGCTCTGCGAGATTTTTGGACGCGAGAATGTGTACGTGGAGTTGCAAAGGCATTACTCCCGCCGGGAGGAGGCGCGCAATCAAGCTGCCGTAGAAATTGCGGGCAAGCTGGATCTTCCGCTGCTGGCGACCAATGGGGTTAGTCACGCGCTGCCGCAAGAACGAGAATTGTTGGACGTGTTCACCTGTGTGCGGCATCACCGCAACCTGGCCACCGCAGGGCGGTTGCTGACGCAAAACGCGGAACGCCACCTGAAGACGCCGGCGGAAATGGAGCAATTGTTCGCCGATCTTCCGGAGGCGATTGCGAATACCCGGGTGTTGTCATCGCGCCTGGAATTCACTTTTGACGATCTGGGGTATGAATTTCCGAGGTATCCGGTTCCGGATGGCAAAACACAAATGCAGTTTTTGCGGGACCGGACGGAGGAGGGAAGGATCTGGCGTTACGGATCTGAAAATGAGACGGCGGCACAGCAGTTGGAGCGCGAGCTGACGTTGATCGAAAAGTTGGATCTTCCCGGATATTTTTTGATCGTGTGGGACATCATCCGGTTCTGCCGGGAGAAGAACATTCTGGTACAAGGGCGAGGCTCGGCGGCGAATAGCGCGGTGTGCTATGCGTTGGGTATTACCGCGGTCGATCCGGTGGGGATGGGGCTGCTATTCGAACGTTTTTTGTCAGAAGAGCGGGGCGAGTGGCCGGACATCGATCTGGATTTGCCCAGCGGGGATCAGCGAGAACGTGCCATCCAGTACGTGTATGAGCGATACGGGAAACTGGGCGCGGCGATGACCGCGAATGTCATCACCTACCGAGGGAAATCCGCGGCGCGCGAGATGGGCAAGGCCCTGTCCTTCGATCCGGAGACACTGGCGCGATTGGCGAGTCTGGTGAGCGCCTGGGAATACCAGGACGCCAACGACACGCTGGAGCGCCATTTTCACGACGCGGGATTCGATCTGCGGCATCCCAAGATTCGAAAATTTTTTGAGTTGTGCCTGCAAGCGCAGGATTTGCCGCGGCACTTGGGACAGCATTCCGGTGGATTGGTGGTTTGCCAGGGGCAATTGGATTCGGTGGTGCCGCTGGAGCCGGCGACGATGCCGGGGCGAGTGGTGGTGCAATGGGATAAAGAAGACTGCGCCGATTTGGGCATCGTAAAAGTGGATCTGCTGGGATTGGGAATGATGGCGGTGCTGGAAGATTCGCTGAAAATTATTCGTGATGAGTATGGGGAGGAAGTGGATCTGGGACGTTTGCCGGCGAACGATGATGTGGTTTACAAGACGCTACAAAAGGCCGACACGGTGGGAATGTTTCAGATCGAAAGCCGGGCGCAGATGGCGTGCCTGCCGCGGCTGCAGCCGAAATGCTTTTACGACATTGTGGTGCAGGTGGCGATTATCCGCCCGGGGCCCATTGTGGGGAAGATGGTGCATCCGTATTTGAAGCGGCGTCAGGGACGCGAAAGGGCGGAGTGCCTGCATCCTTCTTTGGAACCGGTGTTGGAACGTACTTTGGGCGTGCCGCTGTTTCAGGAACAATTATTGCGGATGGCCATGATTGCTGCGGGATTTACCGGGGGAGAAGCGGAAGAATTGCGACGAGCCTTTGGCTTCAAACGTTCGGAAAAGCGAATGAAAGAAGTGGAAGTGAAGCTGCGGCGGGGAATGGAGAAGAATGAAATTACCGGAAAATTGCAGGACACCATCATTCAATCGATCACTTCGTTCGCTTTGTATGGATTTCCGGAATCGCACGCGGCGAGTTTCGCGTTGATTGCGTATGCCAGCGCCTATTTGAAATGCCATTATCTGGCGGCTTTTACGGCGGCGATTCTGAATAATCAACCCATGGGATTTTACCAGCCGGCAACATTGGTCAAAGATGCGCAGCGGCATGGACTGCGGATGCGTCCGATTGATGTGACCCGGTCGGGATGGTGGTGCCAACTGGAGCGCCAGCAGAAGGGATTTTCGGTGCGGCTGGGACTGCGGTATGTCAAAGGACTGCGCGAGGATGCCGGCAAGGCGATCATTCAGCAACGAAGCATGCGGGCGTTCAGTTCGATTGATGATTTGAAGCTTCGCGTGCCAGAGTTGCGGAAATCGGAGATGACGGCGCTGGCGGAAGTTGGCGCGCTGAACTTTATCGGCGCAAAGCCCGGCTTTCACCGGCGCGATGCGCTATGGCAGGTAGAACGCGCGGCGCGGGATGCCGGACCGCTGCTGGAAGCACGCGAGGAGCTGGAAGCGGTGGAGATCAGCAGGGAAGAGAAAGGAAACTCTCCGTTGCAGCCAATGACGGCGGAGGATCGCTTGGTGGCGGATTTTCGAAATTCGGGAATGACCGTGGGTCCGCATCCGCTGGAATATCACCGGCAGACTTTGCGGCGCGACGGAATTCTATCCGCGGCGGACTTGATGCATTTACGCGATGGAGTGGAGGTACGATTCGCGGGCTCGGTGATTGCGCGGCAACGCCCGGGGACGGCGAAAGGCTTTGTGTTCCTGAGTCTGGAAGATGAAACCGGGATTGCGAATGCGATCATTACTCCTCAATTGTTTGAAAAAGAACATGCGGTGATCGTGCATCAGCAATTCCTGTTGATTGAAGGGCGTTTACAGAATCAAGACAATGTGGTTTCGGTGAAAGCCCGGCGGATCCAACCACTTGGTCTTACACACGCGGAAACAACGTCGCATGATTTTCACTGAAGTTCCGCCTGACCTTCAGCGCAATCCCGTCTCATGGGGCGATCAGCAGGGAACTCAGCAAGGAGCTGGCTCCGTGCCAAAAGATCTGAACGCCGATGCAAACCAAAAGGAAGGAAGAGAGCCGCATGATCACGGTCATCGCCGTAGCGCCAAGAAGCGTGGCCAGCCGGCCGGCAAAGCCATAGCAGAGAAAAACGCTGAGGGCGATCAATGCCGAGCCCACAATCGCGGCAAGTACGCCGACAAAATTGGGACCGAGATGCCTGGGAGCGTTGGCGCCAAGAGTAATGGCCACCGAGATGGACCCCGGCCCGACGGTGAGAGGAAGAGTCAGCGGATAGAAAGCGTTCTGGAACATGTCGTCTGGATCGACGCTGCGGTGGACTTCTTCGCGACGCTTATCGTCGTCGATACGATTCAGCATGGCCCAGCCAGTGGAAATGACCACCAGGCCGCCGCCGACTTGCACAACCGGCAGCGAGATTCCGAAGAAAGCCAAAATATGCGTGCCGATCAAAAAGGAAGCGACCAGCAGGATGAAGCTATTGACGGCGATGCGCTGCGAAAGCAACCTACGCGCCGGGTCAGAATATTCCCGGGTCAGGGTAAGGAAAATGGGGCTGCCGCCCAGCGGATTGACGATGGGAAAGAGCGCGCTGACGAACAGAATGGTGGTTCGTAGAGCTTCGTCCATGGGGAACTCCGGCTCGCGAGTATAGCCGAAGTCAAATGCGGGGCAAGCTTACATGGACCCGTCGTCTCCGGCTCCGGTCATGCCTGCTTCCTCCGGTTGGCGGTTGAGAAAGCTAGCCAGATACAGAACGATTTCCTGTTTTCGGTTCCCAACAACACCGAGCGAAAAGAATAGCCCCACGATGGTTTCCGCCCAAACAACAGTGAGCCGATGATAGACTCCCGTGAAATCGAGAAACAGATCCATGTCTAGTCTGACCAGGACGGGACGAGCCCTTTTCCTAGCAGCAGTCTTTGGCTTCGGCCTAATGCACTGCTTCTACGCGATGACCATAAAAGCGCCGGTGCCCGGCCCTCCGTGGGTTCCCGGGGGACGCATTTGGGCAGGGGTAATGGCGGTGTTTCTGATCGCTGCGGGGGTGGCCATCATGACCCGAGCAAGGGCACGGCTGGCAGCGGGTCTGTTGGCGTTGGTGTTGTTCCTGCTTGTGCTCTTTCACTATGTGCCGCTGCTGGCAGCGAATTCGCGAAATCCGGGCCCGTGGACCAGTGGGTTCGAGCTTCTGGCCATGTGCGGTACGGCGTTGATTCTGGCTGCGGCCACCCCGGTGGAAGCTGCGGAATATCCACCTCGGCCCGCGATGGGGAACCCGCTGATTCACGCGGGCCGATTCTTGCTTGCTGCTTTGCTGGTGGTCGTTGGTGTTCAACATCTTATATATGCGCACTTTGTGGCCACGCTGGTACCTGGCTGGATCCCGGGTCACTTATTTTGGGCCTATTTCGTGGGTGTGGCGTTCTTCGCTGCAGCTCTCGCGATCGCTAGCGGCGTACAGCGACGTTTAGCTGGCATGCTATTGGGGGCGATGTTCTTTCTGTGGGTGTTGATTGTTCATCTGCCTCGGATCATCGGTGCGGTTCACAACGGAAACGAGTGGACCAGCGGCTTGCTAGCGTTGGCGATGTCCGGCGGTGCGTTGATTGTTGCTGGCGGTGATTCAGAATACGCGACATCTCACTGTTCGCGCTGACCATTGTGGCGCGATTGCCTGCGGTGACCCGCTAGCGTAAAATGCAGCGTTCATGCCGGATACCTCCACGATCACTGGTCGCACACTCTCCCACTACACCGTCCTGGAAAAAATCGGAGGGGGCGGAATGGGTGTGGTCTATAAGGCCACCGATGCGCGCCTCGGGCGCAGCGTGGCGCTGAAGTTTCTTCCTGACGATATTCCCCAGGATGTTCAGGCCGTCGAGCGATTCCGGCGAGAGGCGCGCGCTGCATCGCAGCTCAATCATCCGAACATCTGCACCATTTATGACATTGGAGAATTTGAAGGCCGTCCGTTCATCGCGATGGAGCTGCTGGAGGGGCAAACTCTAAAGCACCGGATTAGCAGCAAGTCTATCGACATATCGGAGCTTTTTGAGATCGGCGTACAAATCGCCAGTGGCCTGGATGCGGCACACTCTAAGGGAATCGTGCACCGGGATATCAAGCCGGCGAACATTTTCCTGGTGGAGCGAGGACCAGCGAAGATTCTGGATTTTGGTCTGGCCAAGCTGACCGGTGCGGTGCGACGTAACGACGAATCGGCGGGCGGAACGTCTGCGCGTACGTTGACGCACATGCAGGGAGAGCAGCTCACCAGCCCGGGCAGCTCGATGGGGACGATCGCTTACATGTCGCCGGAGCAGGCGCGAGGCGAAGAGCTGGACGCGCGCTCAGATTTGTTTTCCCTCGGCGTGGTGCTGTACGAAATGGCGACCGGATCGGTTCCCTTTCCCGGAACCACGTCGGCAGTGATCTTCGACGGAATACTCCATTCCACCCCGACATCTGCGAAAGAGCTGAACGCTCGTCTACCGCTGGCAATGGAGAGCATTCTAAATAAAGCGCTGGAGAAAGACCCGGACATGAGGTGCCAAACCGCTGCGGAACTTCGCGCCGACCTGAAGCGGCTCAGCCGGGATATCGAATCGAGCCGCCGGCCCGCCGCAGAGAAGAGCGCTTCGGGTTCCGGGCCGCAAACGGTTCCGGTCAAGCAAAAATCGGTAGCGGTGTTGTACTTCGAAAATCAAAGCGGGGCGAAAGAGGATGAATACTTCCGCGACGGGATCACCGAAGACATCGTTACGGAACTTTCGAAGATTGCGCAACTGGAAATCTTTCCACGCTCCGAGATGCTCCCGTTCCGGGACAAGCCGGTTACGGCGCAACAGGTCGGCCAGCAGCTAGGTGCGGCTTACGTGTTGGAGGGCTCGATTCGACGATCTGGCAACCGCGTACGGATTACCGCGCAACTCGTGGAAGCCTCGACGAGGCATTCGGTCTGGGCCGAACGGTACGACCGGCAACTGGAAGACGTCTTCGCCATTCAGGAAGAAATCGCCCGAAGTATCGCTCAGGCTCTGCGCATTACCCTGACCCCCCAGGAAGAAAAAACCATTGCGCGCAGACCGACGGACAATCCCCAGGCCTACGATTTTTACCTGCGCGGAAGGAGTTACACCCGCCGGGAAAATATGGATTACGGTTTGCAGATGTTCGAGCAAGCTATCCAACTCGATCCGAATTTCGCTCTGGCTCACAGCGGGATTGCGCACCTGTGTGGGCTGATCTATGAGCTTCGCGAGCAGAGTCCGAAGTGGATCGAGCGGGGATTGGCGGCCTGCGATCGGGCGACCGCGCTTGCGCCGGACCTGCCGGAGGTTCTGGTAGCGCACGCACGCATCTGTTATGCCCAGAAGAAATATCAGGAAGCAGCACTGCTGGCATGGCGCGCCATCGAACGCAAGCCTGACTGCGAAGGATCCTGGAATATCCTCGGCCGCGCGTATTTCGCGTCCGGGCGTTATGGGGAAGCCGCAGCAGTCACAGAACGAGCGTTAGAGGCGAACGGCGACGATTACAATACCTATATTCCTTACGGCCAGGCGCTGGAGCGGCTGGGCCGCAAAAAAGACGCTGAGCGAGTGCGAGAGCAGATGCGCGGGGTTCTGCGCCAGCAACTAGAGCTGGTGCCCGAGGATGTGCGCGCCCGAATCTTGCTGGCGACCAATCTGGCCTATTTGGATCAGGATGCCGACGAAAGTATTCGGCACCTGCAGACCGCGGTCGCACTGCGACCGGGTGATCCCAATACCCTCTACAATGCTGCATGCACTTACGGCATCCTGGGCAAGAAGGCTGAGGCCCTGGAAACACTCAAGAAGGCGTTTGCGGCCGGATACGGCAATCACAATTGGGCGGCTACCGACACCGATCTCGCGTGCCTGCATGGCGACCTCGAATTCCAGAAGCTTGTGGGCGTGGGCGGAACTTCCACCTCGTAAACGGCCCTTTCGATACGCCGATGCTGCCATCTCAGCGAAATCGAGCCTGAAAAATCAGCACGGTTGTCACCGTCGTTGTGACAACATGAGTTTCGCCGTGGTGATTGCTTGCCCGACATGGCGTTGGGTGTGATCGGCGATATGTACCAGCAGACCACCGACGTTGGTCGGCAGCGCTTTCTTTCCGACCGTACGTTGCTCACTTAGGTCGCCGTGAGCCAGGGCGCGAATTCGCGCGGCGCTGTGATTCAAGGCGGCCGATAGCTCCTCGAACACAACGGAACGCGTAACTCCGGAGTCGAGTTCGGATGCAAGTTCGATCAGCTGCTGGGGTGTCAGCGCGCGGCCTTCGGCGTAAGTGAGTAGCCGATCCAAGCTGCGAGCAATGTGGCGCAGGTGAAACGCGACTGGCGCCAGGCCCGCGGGATGAGTGTTCACTTCTTCATCGGTCAGACCGGCACAATATTTCTGCAAATCTTCCTGAGCCAGCTCCAAGGCGTGGAGCACGCCGCGAGCGACCGGCGGAACATTCAGCAGGGTGCCGCGCAGCCAGGGCTCCGGGACTGTTGCACCGCTGGGTGGCGGCACTTGCTTGGGTTCGTTCATGTGCGCTGTTCCTTGTGAAAAGTTTGCCTGTACGACGGAATCAGTTTAGAACATCCGAATGCCTTGCCGAAGGAACCGCCGTAGGCTACAGTCGCGGTTCCAATCCGGGATAAATCATGACCAAGGAAAGCATTACACCGAAGAAGCGCTCCACCAAGGGAACCGATGGTGAGAAAGTTCGCATTTTGATTTCGCGGGCGCGCTTGCAGAGAAGGATTACCGAAATGGCTCGGGAGATTCGTAAGGATTTCCCGAATGAAGAGTTGCACCTGGTGGGCGTGCTGAAGGGCGCGGTGTTTTTTCTAACTGATCTCGGCAAGCAAATTGCGGGCAACGTCTCCTTCGACTTCATCGCGGTAGCCAGTTACGGCATGGAGACGCGTTCCTCGGGACAAGTCCGGCTGACACGGGACCTGGATTCCAGCATTGAAGGCAAGACCGTGATTATCGTCGAAGACATTTTGGATACGGGTATGACCCTGCAGTATTTGCTAAGTATTTTTGAGCAGCGCAAACCTAAGCGCCTGCGGGTGGCGGTGCTACTCGATAAACCGGAGAGGCGCATCGCGGATGTTCACGCCGACTATGTAGGATTTACGATTCCGAACGAATTTGTGGTCGGTTACGGGCTGGATTACGCGGAACGTTACCGTAATATGCCGGACGTAGGGGTGCTCCAATTACCAGCGCCGGGGGTAAAGGCCGGTAACCCCGAAACTTAGAATCACTCCATGCACGGACTTGCTCCGGCCGCCAGTTGCCCCTGTTATACTGGTGTCTTCCATGAATCCAACGGACATGCATACCGAGGCTGCAAACGGTGCCTCCGAGGTGTCCGCAGAGCTGCTGACCACGCTGGCGGAAATCGGCGAAGAGGTCAATTCCTCCCTTGATTTGGATGAAGTATTGGCCCGCAGCGCCGCGCTGATCAAACGGCACGTCGATTATGAGATTTTCGGTGTGCTGCTGGTGGAGGGCGATGGGTCGTACCTAAAGCATCGTTTTTCTATCGGATATCCGCGTGAGCTGGCGGAGAATTTGCGGATCCCGCTGGGACAGGGAATCACCGGGACCGCGGCGGCGACCGGACATCCGGTGAGGGTGAGCGACACGGCAACCGATCCCCGGTACATCAACGCCATCGACAGCGTTCGATCGGAATTGGCGGTGCCGCTCATGCTGCAGGGCAAATGCGTGGGTGTGCTCGATATTCAGAGCCGTCACCCGGAATATTTTACGCGCGGGCAACAGAACATCGTGACGCTGCTGGCCAGCCGGCTGGCGGTGGCTATTGAAAACGCCCGGTTGTTCCAGCAGGTGAGAACCCAAGCGGAAACGTTGCTGTTGCTGAATGAGGTCAGCCGCGAGACTGCGTCAATTCTGGATGTGGAAGAACTGCTGCGTCGGGCTGCGGATCAGATCAAGCGGGTTATCGACTATCAGATCTTGAGCATTCTGTTATACGACGAAGAGCAAAAGATTTTTCGGCATCGTGTGGACGTGAAACACGGACAGCACGTACAGGGGAAGTTGCGAGTGGGCGCAGCTGAGGGAATCGTTGGAGCTGCGGCGCTTTTGAAAGAACCCGTGTTGGTTCCGGATGTGACCACCGATTCGCGCTATCTGATGGTGAATCCAGAGACCCGTTCGGAGCTGGCCATCCCGATGATCCACAAAGGCAAGGTGATCGGAGTGCTGGACGTGGAAAGCCCGCAGCTCAATTATTTTACGCAAGACCACGTGCAGACGTTGTCGATCCTGGCCGCGAATCTGGCGGTCTCGCTGGAAAACGCGCGGTTATACGAACAAGTAGCCAGAGATGAAGCTCGGCTGGAGCGAGATCTGCAGGCGGCCAAGCGAATTCAGGGCGCGCTGCTACAGTCTGTGCCGACCGAAGATTTTGAGCTGGACATGGCGGCTCGCTATTTATCTGCGCGGGCTCTGGGAGGCGACCTCTACGAATTTTTGCGCTATGGTCCGCAACAACTGGGCATCGCTCTGGGTGATGTGAGTGGAAAAGGAACGGCGGCGGCTTTGTATGGTGCAGTGGCAATCGGGATCATGCGCAGCCTGGCACCGCAGAAGTTGCAACCCGCGGAACTCCTAAAGCAGATGAATCAGATCGTTGGGGAGCGGCGCATTGAAGGACGCTTCATGACGATTTGCTTTGCGACCTGGCAGAAGGGCCGGAAAAAATTGCGGGTCGCCAATGCCGGTCAATCACAGCCGCTGCTATACAAGGACGGGAGATGCGGCAAGGTCGAGTTGACTGGCTTTCCACTAGGAATTTTCGAAGATGTCAGCTATGACGAGTGGAGCGTGACGCTCGCGGCCGGCGATATCCTGGTGTTTCACTCTGACGGCATAGCGGAAACCTCGAACGCCGAAGGCCAATTTTTTGGTACCGAGCGGCTGCGCAAACTGATTGAAGACAATCACGAGCTGAGCTCAGCGGAGCTTTCCGATCGGGTATTCCGCGAAGTAGACTTGTTTTCGCAAGATGCTCCGTTGGCGGATGACCGCACGCTAGTGGTTTTGAAAGTGAGATGAGCAGCCTGGTTCGAGTAGCTTCGAAGCAATTGTCCTACGTTGATCCCGCCAAATTCACACCGTATTTTCAGTGGTCAAAATCAAGGTCGGGCATAACCAACTCCCAGCAGGTTCGGTGCGAAGAGGTCTCCCTAGTTCAAATCGCAGAAGCGGTGGGCACGCCTACGTATGTTTACAGCGCGGCGGCCATCGACGAAGCTTGGGCGCAACTACATCGGGGACTGGGCGCGTTGCCGCACACGTTGTGTTTTGCGGTGAAGTCGAATGGGAATCTGGCAATCCTGCGTCGCATTGCCGCAGCCGGGAATGGGTTCGACATCGTTTCCGGAGGGGAGCTGGCGCTACTGGAGCGGGTTGGGATCAGCGGCCAACGAATCGTTTTTTCCGGCGTCGGCAAGACGCGAGAGGAGGTGCGTGCGGCTCTGCAATACCGGGCAGGCCGTTCAAAGCACCGCGGCATATTGCTGTTCAACGTCGAATCCGAAGCGGAACTCGAAGGGCTGATCGAAGAGTCGGAAAGCTTAGGACGGAGAGGACCAGGAGGGCCGGGCGTCTCCATTCGTGTGAATCCGGACGTGGAAGCTGGCGGACACCCACACATCGCGACCGGCCAACGGGAGCACAAGTTTGGGTTAGGTTGGGAGCAAGCTCAGGACTTGTATCGAGCGCATCGAAAGTCCGGGAGCATCCGTTGGGCCGGAATTAGCGTGCACATCGGCTCACAAATCGTTTCAATGCAGCCGTTCCGCAGAGCGCTGCGCCAGCTGACAAAATATGTGCGGGAATTGGGCGAGGCCGGAATCAGCCTGAAATATTTGGATGTCGGCGGTGGCCTGGGGGTGAGATATACAGGTGAAAAGCCGCCTTCGCGCGCGAGTTATGCTCGAATCATCGCGCAGCTGGTGCGCCCACTGGGCCTGCACCTATTACTAGAGCCTGGGCGCACCATCATTGGCCCCGCGGGAGTATTGCTGACCCGAGTGCTGTACGTGAAAGAGAGCGGCGCGAAACGATTCGTAGTGGTCGATGCAGCGATGAATGATTTAATTCGGCCGACGCTCTATGGCGCAATTCACCCGATCACCCGGGTGACGCGCGGCGGGTCAGGGGCCATCAGGCGGCGAGCCGATATTGTCGGCCCGGTCTGCGAAAGCGGCGATTGCTTCCTTCACAACTGGCCCATCGAGGACGTCCAACCCGGAGATACTCTGGCGATTTGGACGGCCGGCGCGTACGGTATGTCGCAAACATCGAATTACAACGCCCGGTGCCGCCCCGCTGAAGTGCTGGTTCAGGGAAACCGCTATCGCGTGATTCGGCAACGGGAAACCTTGCGAGATTTGATGCGTTTGCAGGTCGAGCGCTGATCCCGCGTTGCTGTTAAGCTTCAGCTGGGTCGATTACGCTTCGCCCCATTTCAATTTACTGCGCAAAATCTCGAAGTACGATTTGGCCAGAGGCTGAATCAGCTTGAGACGTTCCGTCGCGCGTTTTATGCGAACTTTGTCGAAAGCTTCCATGGGAATTCCGGTTTGGCCATCCAGGGTAAGAAAGACGGAATCGGTATTTTCCGAAAGGTGGACTTCGATCAATGAGGAGTCGCGAATAACGACCGGGCGATCGCTGAGGGTATGTGGGCAGATGGGAGTAATGATCCACGATTCGACCGACGGATGAACGATGGGCCCACCAGCGGAGAGCGAATACGCCGTGGAACCCGTTGGGGTAGCGACAATCAAGCCGTCCACGCGATAGCGGCACACGAAATCAGCGTCGACAGTAAGTTGCACGTCGATCATGCGTGCTAGTTCGCCTTTGTGAATTACGGCTTCGTTCAACACACTCTGCCGCTCGATGACCGTGCCGCCACGCTCCAACACCACATCGATCATCACCCGCTCGGTGGAGGAGAAATTTCCTGCGAGAGTTTCTTCCAGCGCAGGGTAAAGTTCTTCAAGGGTAAAACTGGTGAGAAAACCGAGGCTGCCCATGTTGATCGGCAAGATGGGAATGCCCAGGGGCGCGGCAACCTTGGCGGCGGCCAACAGGGTACCGTCACCTCCCAGCACCAGGAGCAACTCGGATGCTTCAGCGACCTCAATGCGGCTGAGTCCTTTCGAGGAATCGTGCAGAGAGCTGGCGGTTTCGGTGTCGTAGAGTACTTTGACGCCGCGTGCCTGGAACCAATGCAGCAAAGCGGGTACCACGGCAGCCAAGTTCGAACGCCGAGGCCGTGCAATCAGACCTATAGTTTGGAAGGAGCCGGAGGAGGGCATGACCTGCGATTCTACTCCAGCGTCTTTTTGCGCGCGTGTAGAAAATACTCCTGATTGCCTTCGGCGCCGGCAAGTTGGCTGGGGCGTGATCCCAGAACCTCCAGGCCAGCCGCTTCGGCGGCTGCGGCGACGCCCGCAACCGCGGTCCGGTGAAGCACCGGATCGGTGACCACTCCGCCGGGGCCAACGTCAGCCTTAGGAAGTTCGAATTGTGGTTTGACAAGGATCAGGAAACCAGCATTAGGTTTGGCGACTGCGGCGAGTGGAATCAAGACACGGGCCACCGAGATGAATGACAGGTCGACGACGACGAGATCGACAGGCTCGGGAATCTCTGCTGGATACAGCTCGCGGACGTTGCGCTCGATGCGAACGACGCGGTCATGCTGTTGCAATTTCCAATCGAGCTGCGCGACGTTTACATCCACCGCGTAGACTCGAGCGGCGCCATGTTGCAACAGGCAATCGGTGAAGCCCCCGTTGGATGAACCAGCATCAAGGCAGATTAAGTCGGACGGATCTACGCAAAAATCCGAGAGTGCCCCCTCCAGCTTTACGCCCCCCCGACTCGCGTATTTTCGCGAGCGGCTATTGACGTCGATGCGCGAAGTGGCCGCCACCCAGTTGCCAGCCTTGACCGCTCGTTGGCCTTCGACCAAAACTTCGCCCGCCAAAATCATGGCTTGGGCTTTGGTGGTCGATTCAGCAAGACCTCGTGCGACCAGCAGTGCGTCAAGGCGAAGACTCGAAGGTTTCGATTTCACGAGAACGATTTCAGGCGCGACGCAGGACCAGGTACTCCGCGATGTCGCGAAGACGAGTGGCCTTACCGCCATAGGGAGCGAGTTCAAGGATGGCGCTGTTGGCAAGCTCGTCGGCGATTTTGTGCGAGCGCTCCAGTCCGTAGATCGCCGGATAGGTGGCTTTTTGCTGGGCGATGTCCTTGCCGGCGGTTTTCCCGAGCGCCGTAGAGGATTCTTCGACATCGAGAATATCGTCGGTCACCTGGAACGCCCAGCCGATGTTTTCGCCGAAACGCCGTAAGCGGGCAACGTCTTCGGGCGATGCGCCAGCGCAAACCGCACCAGCAGTCACCGAGACGCGAATGAGCGCGGCGGTCTTGGAGCGGTGGATGTATTCCAGGACTTCCGGGCCAACGGGTTTGCCTTCCGCTTCGAGGTCGGCGACCTGGCCGCCGACCATACCGTTAACGGTACCAGCAGAAGCGGCGATGTCCGCGACCATGGCGACCCGACGCGCCGCGTCCACGGGCGCGGCCGCAATGGTCTCGAATGCGCGCGTGAGTAAAGCGTCGCCAGCCAAAATCGCGGTGGCCTCGCCAAATTTCTTGTGAGAGGTGAGCTTACCGCGGCGCAGATCGTCATTGTCGAGCGCGGGTAAGTCATCGTGGATCAGCGAATAGGTGTGAATGAACTCGATGGCGCAAGCCGGATAAAGCGCCGCGGAAACGTCGGAAGAGAAAATGCGCGCCGCTTCCAGGCACAGGATCGGGCGAATGCGCTTTCCACCCGCCAGAACGCTGTAGCGCATGGCTTGATGGACGGATTCGGGAGCGACGGTTTCGGATGGCAACAGCCTATCGATGGCGGCGTCAACCGCCAAGCGATCTTCCTCAAAGAACGCGGGAAGTTTGATCAGGAGCGGTGGAGCTTCTTTCGGGCGGTTCGCAACCGTCACGATTCGCTCTCAGGTTCGGGTTCAAAGGGCTGTGCCGCGATTTTTCCGTCGGCCTTCTTGAGAAGAATTTCCACGCGACCCTCGGCTTCCTCGAGTTGCTTCTGGCATTCGCGGGAAAGTTCTACGCCTTCTTCAAATAGCTTCATGGCGTCGTCCAAAGAAAGCTGGGGGCTTTCAAGCCTCCGGACGACTTCTTCCAGGCGAGCGAGAGACTTCTCGAAGTCGGGCTTCTTGGATGCGTCGATTTTTTTGACGGGAATGGAGTTCAAGCGATCAGACCTCTGAGTCTGCAGACAGGTAACATTCTAAGGCACCGGAGAGAACCGAAACAATCGCTTTTGTGCGCCGCGGCCAGTTCATCGGGCCGGCTGCAGAGTCAAAAGATGCTTCCGTTCTCGCGACTCGGCAGCATCACTAAATGGCGAGTAGATAGGTTTCCCTTCGAACCAGTAAGAGAATTGGTCCGAGTAATGACTGCTGCCAGGCTGGCCGGACTGGCCAGCGGGAATCAACATCATCGATTCATCCCAATTCCCTAAGTTTGCGACGAAACGCATGGCCGGCCCGTGGCTTTTTGTCGCTGCACGGACACTGAACGCGGTCCCCGCTTGCGGTTTGCCGCTGATACTGAGGAATCGCTTCAATAACCCTTGCTGGCCAAGGGGATGAAGCATTTCCAGCGAGTTAAATCTTTTCCATGGCCAATCTTCGATGCGTGGACTGCCGGTTTCCTGAGCCAGCTTTGCGACCGCCTGGTCTGCAGCCGCTATCAAAAGGGCGTCGTAAGTCTTGTACCCCGGGGGCAACCATTTATCGGGTCGCTCGTTGAGGATTTTTTGCAGAAAGGTCATGGTGCGCCATTCGAAAAGGTCGGTATGGTCTGCCAGGTATGGTTTCAGAAGCAAGCCCAGCGTCGCGTGACGCGTCGCTTGCAAGAACGAAATGATCGGCGAGTTAGGCGCGGCGATTCCATTCCAGTCTTTGAGGCTGTCGATTAGTTTCTTCGCGCGCGGATCGGCTGGCGGCACAATTCTAACGGCATCCAACAATTGATTGGCGAGAAACACATGCGGATAACTAAATGTGTCGGTCTGCACCCGCAGCATGTCGGCGGGCTGGAGGTCCTGCTTGTCATGCAGTAAGTCGTAAATGCGTGAAGTCCGGTAAGGATCAGCCCAGCGATCGGTCAAATACAGTTTGTAGTTCGGTCCGACGACGCGGGCGTTGGCGGTAACGATCAACCCACTGTCGGGATTCAGTGCTTGCGGGAGCTGGTCGAAGGGGATGTAGCCGGTCCATTCATAATCGTCCCCGTCGCCGGGAACCGGCACCTCGCCGTGACCTTTCTTACGAATGGGAACTCGCGCGGCCATGATGTACCCGATGTTGCCCTTTACATCGGCGTAGACGGCATTTTGTCCCGGGCCCCACACACGTTTCATGATGGTTCGAAACTCTTCCCAGTTTTGCGCCTTGCCGAGCCAGTCGTAAACGTTGCTGAGCCCTCCCGGTTCGGTCGCGGTCCATCTCAGAGCGTAGGCTTTGTCCGCGTCGCGCCGAACGACCGGGCCGTGACGGGTGATCACCACCTGCAGATGCTCATCAGCCTGACCTTTCACGCGAATCGTTTCGTCAACGATTTGCGCTTTTACCCATTTCTTATTGACGCGATATTGATTAGTGGAAACGGCGTCGAACGTCTCGATATATAAGTCTTGTACATCAGCACCATTGTTTGTGAATCCCCAGGCGATTTTGTCGTTGTGTCCGATGACCACGAGTGCCGCTCCGGGTAGAGTGAAGCCTTTTGCGTTGTATCCCGGCGCCGTCAGATGCACCTGGTACCAGATCGAGGGAATGGAGAGCTCGAGGTGGGTATCGTTCGCCAGCAAGGGCTTGTGGCTCGCAGTGTGAGCGCCGCTCACGACCCAATTGTTGCTGCCAAGTTCCTGGCGAATGTCGTGCTTACTGCTGGATACGAAACTCACCACAGATCGGGCGAGTTCCGACGTGAGGTCCGCAGCGTTCCACTCTTCCGGGGGTGTGTCCGTGGGCCAGCCCAACACGTTGGCTTTCAGGACGCCATCCGAGTCCATATCGTCATCGTCGTCATCGTCTTCATCGGGATCGGCGTTGGATTTCTTTGAGCCGTCATCCTTGACGCTGGGATCGCCAACCACGTAATGATCCATCGTGGAATCTTGAGAGAAAAGATCGCGGGCACGTTCCCAGCCAACGCTCTGCGCTACCTTGGCCCGATCGATTTCGTCTTCCCACGTGTTAGTAAGGGTTTCGTACATGTAACCGCTAATCGACAAAGAGTCCGAAACTTGCCACGGCGACGGCTTGTATTTCAGGAGCGAAAATTCAAGCGGCAGATTACCGCTGTGCTGTTCGATAAAGCGGTTCACGCCATTGGCATAGGCTTGCAATACCGCGTGGGACGCCGCGTCCATCTGTGTGACGTCGCGTTCCGCTGCGCGAGCCAGCCCCAAGGTACGAAAACGTCGATCGAACTTCAGTGTGGCTGGCCCGAGAATTTCGGAAAGCTGGCCGCGCGCGATCCGGCGCAGTAAATCCATCTGCCACAGCCGATCCTGGGCCATCACGTAGCCTTCCGCTTCGGCCATGTCTTCGATGGAATTCGCGCGAAGGTGCGGTACCCCCCAGCGGTCGCGGCCCACGGTAACGTCATTCTTGAGACCGGGAAGTCGGATCAAACCGGAGAGTTGGGGCAGCGGGCGATACACGAACCACCAAAGGATTCCGGTGGCGACAATGAATACGACCGCGAAGACCGCAAGGAAAACGCGCAAGATCGTGCGCAACATGACTCCCGACCGACGAGATGCGTTGTCAGTGTAGAGGACGCCCTCGCGGAGGCGCAACCTTGGGTGTTGATCACGAGTCGCGAGATGCACTCGCGGCCTCAAGATCGCCGCAGACCTGCTGCTACAATGCAAGACAGCGGGGGAACGTATGTTTGCGGTGCGGCTGATCGGCGTACTGACGCTGGTGGCGCTGAACGGATTTTTCGCGGCGGCAGAGTTCTCGCTGGTGGCGGTGCGTCTTTCCCGGATACGCCAATTGGTGGAGAAAGGCGATCCACGTGCGCGCATCGTCGAAGGATTGCTAAGCGATTTGCACCGCGTGGTTTCCGGCGTGCAGCTGGGAATTACCCTGGCGAGCCTGGCGCTGGGCGCTCTCGGTGAGAGTACGCTGGTCAGCGCTTTCCAAACCATCTGGCCAAGCGTTCCGGGAACTCGAACCGGCTTGCTGGTACACGCCGCGGCGTTGGCTGGGGCATTCGCGTCTTTGAGCGCGTTACACGTGGTTCTCGGCGAGCTGGTACCCAAGACGGTCAGCCTGGCACGAGCGGAACGCGTCGCATTGCTGCTGGCTCGACCGTTTTCGTTGTTCCTCCAAACCTTTCGATGGGCGATTGATTTGCTGGACGGAATTTCCGGTGCCATTGTAAAGGCCCTGGGGGTTTCCTCGCGGCAGGGGCACAACGCTCCACATTCGACCGAAGAATTGCAAATTCAGATACAGCAGGCGCGGGAACGCGGATTGATCGCTCCCGGTGAGGAAAAATTTATCGTTAGCGCGATCGAGCTAGGGCAGGTGCAGGTCCGAGAGATCATGGTGCCACGGCCGGACATGCATTTATTGCCGGTGGAATCGACACTGGATGAGGTAATGCTGGCATTTGCGACCACTCAGCGATCTCGAATCCCGATCTATCGCGGGACCCAGGATCAGATTTTAGGCTTCGTACATATCAAAGATATGCTCTGGGTGTTGTTGGATCGCGAAAGACGTTCGGAAGAAAAAGTCGCGGCTGCTCCGTTTGACCTGCGGCGGGTGCTGCGCGAGGTGCTGATCGTGCCAGAAACCAAGCCGGCCGACGAATTACTGACCGAACTGCGCACGCGACGAGTTGGACTGGCCATGGTGGTCGACGAGTTCGGAAGCATTCTTGGCCTGGTGACCGTGGAGGACATTCTGGAGCAAGTGGTGGGAGAAATTCACGACGAGTTTGATGTCGTGGAACGCCCCCTCACGCTGGCCGACGGCGCCGTTATTTTCGACGCCGGATTAAACGTGCGCGACCTCGATGCGCAATACAACATCACCCTCCCGGAAGATCCGGCCTACGCCACCGTAGGCGGCTTCGTGCTCGATCAATTGGGTTTCATTCCGCGCGGCGGCGAGCGTTTCGAATTCGGGGAATTCCGCTTCACGGTGATTGAAATGGACGGGCGGCGCGTGGCGCGAGTCAAAATTCAGCGCATTCCGCCGGTGGATGCCGGGCCGAAGACGGCCGATGGCACAAATCCTGCGTCGCGGGCGGGCGCCGCGCAGCCAGCTTCGAATTCATCTTCCGATACACGTTCGAACTCACCGGCGGGTGCTCGCTAGATGGTGAGGCACGTTGCGAAGCGTTTTCTACAGGCTTTGCCGGCACTTTGGCTGATTCTAACGCTGGTTTTCCTCATGATTCACATCATTCCCGGCGACCCGGTCCAGCAGATGCTCGGAGAAGGCGCCGCTCCGGGAGAAATCGTGCAACTGCGTAAGGCGCTTGGCCTGGATCAGCCGCTGCTGTCGCAGTACGGACACTACCTGTGGCGATTGTTGCATGGCGATCTCGGCCAGTCTCTGAAGTTTGGCGCGCCGGTACGTCGAATCATTTTTGAGCGCTACCCGGCGACTCTCAGTCTTGCGTTTCTTGCGTTACTGGTGTGCGCGGCGATCGCCATTCCCGCGGGCATCCTGGCGGCCTACCGGCGAGGGAAGGGAACCGACCGCGCAGTGGGCGTCTTGACTTTGTTTGGCTTGGCGTTTCCGAACTTCGCCTTGGGACCTGTGCTCATCTTGGTGTTCTCGATCGAACTAGGATGGTTGCCGGTTTCCGGCCGAGGGGGCCCAAGCTACTACGTCTTGCCCGCGGCGACGCTCGGCGCGGCTTTGGCCGCGATTCTGACGCGCATGGTGCGCGGTTCGATGCTGGAAGAACTCTCCAGCGATTACGTGCGAACCGCCCGCGCCAAAGGACTGTCCGCCCGCGCGGTCCTGCTGCAACATGCATTCCGCAATGCGCTGATTCCGATTGTCACCATTCTCGGTCTGCAATTCGGCACGCTGCTGGCCGGTACTATCGTCACGGAGACAATTTTCTCCTGGCCGGGCATCGGACGCCTGACGGTGCAAGCCATTTCCTCGCGGGATTATCCACTGCTGCAGGGCTGTATCTTGGTAATCGCAACTTCGTACGTAATCGTGAATCTGCTCACCGATCTCTTGTACGCCGCTGTAGATCCACGAGTTCGCGGGATATGAATATTCTAAAGAGCGTCACCGAATTTGTACGATTGAGCGTGCTGGCGCGAGTGGGTTTGGCTGCGGCCAGTCTGCTGATTGCTGGAGCGCTATTCGCTCCATGGATTGCCCCCGCCGACCCCGCCGCACAGGATTTGCCGGCGCGACTGGAACCGCCGTCGCGTTCCCATTGGATGGGCACCGACGAACTCGGGCGGGATATCTTGTCTCGCACGCTGTATGGCGCGCGAGTTTCGCTGGTCGTAGCCATCAGCGTGGTTCTCGGATGTGGCACCACCGGCCTGATCGTCGGCATGCTCGCCGGATATGCGGGTGGATGGTTTGACCGGTTTGTAAATCTGACGCTGATCAATGCGTTTTTATCGTTCCCCGGAATCCTGCTGGCGATTGCGTTTGCGGCATTTCTCGGCCCGGGGATCAGTAAAGTGATCCTGGCGTTGGTCATTACTGGATGGGCAGGCTATGCGCGACTGGCCAGGGCACAGGTGCTCAAAGTGAAGGAACTCGAGTATGTTCTGGCGGCGCGGTCGATCGGAGCGTCACACCAGCGGATTCTGGCACGGTATTTGCTCCCCAATATTCTGCAGCCGGTGCTGGTCCAGGCCACCATCGGAATGGCCGGCGCGATTTTGGCCGAGTCCACATTGAGCTTCCTGGGATTAGGGGTGCTGGCGCCAATGCCGAGCTGGGGCGCCATGCTCAACGACGCGCGGAGTCACCTGTTCGATGCTCCGCACATGGTTATTTTTCCGGCGCTAGCGGTTATGACCGCGGTGTTGTCGTTCAACCTGCTGGGTGACGCCTGGCGGGACTGGCTTGATCCGCGCACGCGATCGCAAATGGCCGCGCTGGAGCGAACCCCGTAGCTTTAAACTTGCGGAAGAAATGGAAGGTCGTTACTTTTTCAATTCTTTTCTAAAGTGACCGGCGCTCCGCGGCCGATTGCTAGGGTTTTCGCTGCATTTCCTTTGTTCACGGCAATCTCCACATAGCCGCTGGAGCCAATGTAGGCGACGGGTTCGCCGGAATTGCCGGACGCAAAGGTATCCACCACATGAGAAACGGTGTGGGTTCCGAGTTTGAACGCCACGCCGCCGTTTCCGTTCGCTCCGCCCATATCCTCGCCACGAAAGTTCGTCACCAGGTTGCCGAAGGCGTCCACGCGCATGATTACGCCTTTGGAAATACCGTCGGCAGCTTTGGGCTTTGGTATGGCGAACTTCTTGTAGTCAGTAATTTCTTCGCCCATGGCGGCGGTCTGCCCGCTCTTGGAGAGCCACGCGGCGATGGGTGCGAAGACATCGCGGCCATGAAACGTATTACTGACCGGCTGGAGATAGTAGTGCTCGACATTCGCGTAGCGCACGATCACGTTGGGATCACGCTCGTAAATCATAGAGAGAACGCCATTATCCGGCGCAACAAAATATTGCGTTTCGGAGGTGACCAGCAAGGGCCGCCGCGGCGTTCCCACCCCCGGGTCGACCACCACCACATGGATGGTGCGTGACGGAAAATACGAGTACGCAGAGCCAATGGCCAGCGCCCCGTCGAGCAAATCGAAAGGTGTTACGTGATGGGTGATATCGACGATCGTCGCGTCCGGATTAATCTTCAGGATGACGCCCTTGATCGTTCCGACCAGGTGATCGTTGGTTCCGTAATCGGTCGTCAGCGTGATAATCGGGTTAGGCACTGAATTCTCCCACCTTAATATAGGGGAGCGCCGGGAGGGAAACGCTGGGCACTCTCCTGAATCACGCTAACCAACGCGCAGGCCAACGTCAAGATAACCCGAGGAAGGTGCTGCGCAATCGGCTACTTGGTGTCCAAAAGGGACGGCCCGACGCAGGACCCCGCGAGCCTAGAGTGTACCGGCCGCCATTAAGTTGTGTATACTCACCGAAGTAACCGGGACGAGCGGGCGTCGTACAATGGCAGTATAGAAGCTTCCCAAGCTTCCTCTAGCGAACCTTAACTCGCTGAGCTGGCGGCACTTAACTAAAGCAAGATTCCTGGTAATTGGAAAATAATGGAAAACGGAACGTCTCCTTGGCTCCTGCATCTGCTTTCGGGCCTCAAGAAAACTTCGCGGGAGTCGACTTGACGATGGAGTCATACTTATTGCAAGACGAGTGCGGTTCCAAAGCCGCCGTCGTAACTTCGGGATCTAGTGAAGCGGTTGCTTCCCAGGCAGGTAATGCATTGTGTTAGGAGATCGCGGCCATTAGCAGGTCCCAGAAATGCAAATTCGTATTGAACCCGACGTAAAAGGCCGCCCGATTTCCGGCGTACTCGAAACAGCTTCCTCTTGCACGCTCATTGGCCCAGCTACGAACGCGGCGCGGCCAGCTTTAATGGCACTGGCAAAGGCGCTCGCCATTCGGACCGGGTCGATAGCACGCGAAACAGCTGTGTTTATGAGGACCGCGTCGAAACCCCACTCCATCACCTGGCATGCATGAGACGGAAGTCCAATGCCCGCATCGATGATTAGCGGAATCTCTGGCGCACGTTCACGCAGTTCACGTAGAGCGCGTGGATTGCGTGGTCCTTGGCCCGTTCCGATCGGTGCCGCCCAGGGCATTAGCACTTCACAACCAGCATTCATCAGGCGCCGGCAAAGCACCCAGTCTTCCGTGCAATAAGGCAAGACCTGAAAGCCCAGCTTCACGAGTTCGCTCGCAGCCTCGACCAGACCAAACGGATCCGGTTGGAGACTGACTTCATCGCCGATCACTTCGAGTTTGATGACCTTGGTCTGAAACAACTCGCGTGCCATGCATGCCGTTTGCACCGCTTCACGCGCGCTAAGACAGCCGGCGGTGTTCGGGAGAATCACCCGACCCGTCTCCCGAAGTAAATCCCAGAAAGATTGCCCGGATTCCTTCGATGCCGAGAGCTGGCGTCGCAGGGATACGGTGAGCATTGCGGGATCGGCAACTCCGATCGCGTCGGTCAACTGCCGCGGAGATTCGTAGCGCGAGGTTCCCAATAGCAGACGACTCGAGAATCGATTTCCATACAGGACAAGGGGATCATCCATTTCTCGTTCTCTCATTTCAACCTCCCGCTGTTGGATGAACGACATCCACGCGATCACCCGGGGAAATGCGGCATGCATCGTAGGCGCCTCGCGGAACGAATTCCTCGTTGTGAGCAACGGCAAAGGGACCAAGGGGCGACAGCCTCGCAAGCAACGCGGACAGCGTCGGGGGCTCCGGCAGAGGATGGTTATCGCCGTTCACGATGACAAACATGCCTGCATCTCACGTGAACTGTGGATGTCTCCACTTGGTTCTACGGGCCGACTCGCATCCAAGCATGGCCACCGGCTCGTCCATCGTCCTTCGCTGAACAGCACTTCTAAAGCTTCTTCGACAATCGTGGGCGTGAGCAGGAATCCATGACGATACAGGCCGTTGATGTGCAGCACTTTCCGCTCGTGATCGAAGTGAAGCGACGGCAGATTATCCGGCAAGGCGGGTCGCACTTGCGTGTTGAATTCGAGGA
>Ga0302182_10000088_pt1 | contig 60378 bp, 61 predicted proteins | sample I_Palsa_N3_1_FD_198781 | JGI IMG/M metagenome (GOLD analysis project Ga0302182, IMG submission 198781) | Peat permafrost microbial communities from Stordalen Mire near Abisko, Sweden - I_Palsa_N3_1 | ecosystem: Environmental > Terrestrial > Soil > Palsa > Peat permafrost | place: Sweden...
GACGCAAAACTTCGGGATCGTTATCGATCGGGGCGGGCTCGCCGGGACCTGCGCTTTGCCCTTGGCGCTCCCCAATCTTGTGAGTGTTATCCAAATCGTAGCTGCCGGCGCGCACCGAGACTTCCAGCCAGCGATTGCGATTTTCGCCGCTACTCAGCAGCGCACCATTCGAACCAGAAACTTCCGCGCGCTGAGTATCGGTAACCGTGTAACCAATGAAGTAAGCAGGAGGGTCCTGGGCACCGAGGGTCTTTACCGAACGCTCCAGCTCATTTTGCATGGTGGCCAGCAGCGGCGAACGCTTGATTTCCGAATCGGGAGGCATGGCCAGGGCCGCCCGGGGGGCGGCCGACACCAAGGCGAACGCTGCGCCGAGGGCGCACGACATGGTCACAAATCGACTGCGGATGGTTCTATTCAAGAAGTCCTCACTTAGGCTTAGACGGCTCTGGGAATCACTCAGTGTACGACAGCGGAGAAATGCTCACAAACGGGCGTCCTCACAGGATGCACCGGTAGCAACAGGGGCAAGGGGTTACACATCATTGGACGGCGCCGACGACGATTTCGTTGCATGCGCTGCTGCGGGCTGCGGTAGGCAGTCAAGCGTAGGCCGCTCGGACCGGGCGGTGGGGTCCTATCAGTTGGGTGTGTAGATAGAGACGATCTTCAAGGTTCGTATCGGAAGACAGCGGCAGCCATGTCGTCGTGCTGGAGGCGGCCACGGGTAAAAGCCTCCACTTCCGAGAAGAGTTGGGCGAGAAGGAATTCCGGAGATTTGTCACAGTGGTTTTCGCAAAAGGCCTGCATGCGCTCGATACCAAAGGCTTCATCGTGGGTGTCGAAAGCGTCCGAGAGGCCGTCAGTGAAAAATAAAAACCAGTCACCCGGGGCCAAACTAGTGATCAGCGTCTCGTAGCTGGCTGAGGGATCGAACAACCCGGGAGGCATTCCCTCGATGTTGAGGACCCGGCATTCGCTGCTGGAAACATGAACAGGCCCGGGCATGCCAGCGCTGGCAATCTGCATTTCACGGCTTTGCGGATCAAAGACGGCATACTGCACGGCGGCATGCCGCCGCGGTGTGCCGCGTATCATCAAGCGACGATTTAAGGTGGCCAGCACGTGACCGGGAGGCTGACCGGTCTTGTGAACGCCGCGAAGAGTTCCTACGGCGAGTGCCGCGTACATGGCCGCCGGGAGACCTTTGCCGGAAACGTCGCCGACGTAGAGGCCTATCCGACCGTCGGTGAGCTGAAAATAATCGAGAAAATCGCCACCAACCTCGGCCATGGGCTGAAACGCATGACAAACGGTTACCTCCCCGGTGGACAGCGGGCTAGCGGGGAGCATCACCCGCTGGATGGAACGAGCTTCTTCCAGCTCCTCCTCGCGAAGGGTTTGAATACGGGAAACATCGGCAGGCAAAGCTACCGTATGCATTGAAGTTTCCAGTTCCAGAAATGAAGGACTCACCGGGAAAGGGGGTTCGGCGGCATCGTCCAGTGTATCAGTCGCAACCGGTCCCAGAGACGAAAAAGCAGGTGGTTGTTTCCTTCTGCACGCTGCCTGGCGAAAGGATTGCGTTTAGCGAAACCCGGGGAGACACTACCGGCATGCGAGCACTTGCCGGCGTGGTGGTGGCAGCGGCCCTGCTATTCGGGGTCTATGAGTATTATTTGAAGCAGATGCCCACAAGTGACCCGGGGACGGCTCCAACCCAAGCCATTAGCCTGACCGGAGTGCGCAACGATCTCTTGCAGATTGCCCAAGCCGAGCGCGGTTGGGTAGCCATGAACGGGAAATGCGCGTCGATGGACGAATTAACCTCTTCTCAAGCGTTGGCCATGTCGCGTCCAGACCGAGATGGCTATTCCTATTCGATTGCCTGCTCCGGAGCTGATTTCAGCGTAACCGCGCGGCATCCAGCCGCCCCGGCAGGGTCGCCCATTCGGTACCCGACGCTGGCCGTCGATGCGAATATGCACATTCAAGATGTGAACTGACTCCTGCCGTACTTGCCCTCGCACCTGCGGTTTGCCTTGTTTTGAAGGAACTTTCGCAACCCACAAAACGTACCTTGTAGCGACACTTGTACCGACAGCGGTTCCCGCACCCGTTCTGACCTGTGGGCGGGGCCAAGGAGCGCACCATGGATGGTCAAATCATCGGCCTGGTTGCGGTGATTATGTCCCTGGGAATTCCACTGGGAGCAATCTACGCGTACTACCGGGTACAGCGGTTGAAAACGGAAGAGCGATTGGCGGCGATTGCCAAAGGCGTGAGCGTACCGATGGAGCCCGAGCTTTCTCAGGCCGCCCGATCGCGGCGCGCCGGAATTTTGTTCGTGGCTGGCGCCATTGGATTTATGGCCATGTTCGGGTTGATTGCCGAGATCGCGCACGAGCCGGACACCTGGGAGGCTGCGGCACTAGGAATCGTACCGCTGGCCGTAGGGATCGGGTATTTTGTGGACTGGACGCTGATCCGCCGCGACGCCCGGGCCACGTAACTGGACCAACCGTTACGCGCGATCGTCGGCAAGTATTTTGAGTGAGTTCGCCCTGGTTACCTGGTCCCGTGGAACTTCGGGACGAAAAAGGATGGCGAGCTAAACTCCGCCTTGACCAATCCTCTCGGGACACCCGAGACGCCCCGGGGGGCCGCGCGAAGGCTGTGCTAGAATTTGCGTGCATGCATCCCGCACTGCCTCGCCTTCTGGATTTGCAACAAATCGATCATCGAGTTGCCGCGTTGCGCACCGAACTGGACGCGTTTCCCAAACGCATCCGGGACGCGGACGCCCAGTTGAACGGGGCCCAAGCGACCTTGACGGCGGCAAAAGAAGCTCACACCAAAGGCCTGAAAGAACGCAAAAAACTGGAACTGGACGTAGAGCAGTGGAAAGAGCGCGCCCGGAAATATCGTGATCAGAGCGGCGCGGTCAAAACCAACGAAGCCTATAAAGCTTTGCTGCACGAGATCGCCAACGCTGAAGCGGAAATGGGCAAAGCGGAAGACCAGCAACTGGACGTCATGATGGCTTCCGAAGACCTGGACCGGCGAGTGAAGAATTCAGAGACGAACTTGAAACAAGCGGAACACTCGGTGGCCACTGAACGCAAAGCGATCGAATCCGAGCGGCGGCTAAAGCAAGACCAGATGGCCGGTGCGGTAGCCGAACGCGAGTCTCAGATTTTGACCATACCAGCGGATTTGCTGGAGTTGTATACCCGAATCGCCAAGCGGCATAACGGAACGGGCATGGCCGAAGCGCGCGATGGGCAATGCCGCGGATGTGGTATGCGGGTGCTGCCCCACATCTTGCAGGAACTGTTGCAGGAATCGAACCAAGAAGTTTTCCGTTGCGAAAGCTGCGGGCTCATTCTGTATAGCTTGGAGCCGGTTCCGGCTCCGAAGATGGAGGCGGATCCGGGGGCCACTTCAGCTTCCGGTTCTTCATGATGGTCACACGCCCGCGCACCTCCCGAGGCGGCGACCTGTTTCGAGAGCCGGGGCCGGCAGCGAAGCCGGCAGCAACAGCCTACAAAGCCAATATCGACGGCGGATCGCGAGGTAATCCGGGGCCGGCGGCCTACGGAGTGGTCATTGTGGATCCCCGTGGGCAGGTGGCGGCGAAGCTGAAGAAATACATTGGACGTACCACCAATAACGTGGCCGAGTATTACGCGCTGATTGCGGCGCTAGACTATGCCGGGGCACACGGGATACGCGACTTGAAGATTGAAAGCGATTCCGAGTTGCTGGTGAACCAGATGCGCGGCCGCTATAAGGTAAAGAGCGCCGAGCTTAAGCCATTGTTCGAGCGGGCGCGCAAAACCGCGCAGGGATTGGAAACATTTCGAATCGAGCACGTATATCGGGAGCAGAATCGCGATGCGGATACGCTGGTGAATGAGGCGCTGGACGAGACCTCTGGCGGGCAGCGACCCAGTGGGCCACCAGCGAAGCGCGATGCAGCGCCAAAGCTTGCTCCGCGAAAGATTCTGGCAAGGTTCCGGAGCGGGATTCTTTATCCGTTGCAGGACGTTGATTTGGAAGACGGAGCCGAAGTTGAAATTGTGATCACCAGCACGCTGAAAGTGAACGACAAGTAGCCAACAGTTTTACCGGGCGCACGCTAGCCGATGGTCCGTTATCGTCTGAATCTTCCATCCAACCATTAGAGATGATCGGCGATCTGGCGCTGTTTCCAGTCGGGGCGTTGCGCTGATTGCGTTTAGGGGTCGAAGTGATAAGTAAAGCTCACGGTGAGGTACGACTTGAGCGGGACACCAACGATGCGTTCGATAGGCGTTGGATAGCTGGGATCTCCGGGATAGGAAAACACTTCGGTGGTCTGACCGGTGTAGCCGTTGGCAATGAGAAACTCCGTAGAGAGGGTCATGCGTCCGTCAAGAAACGGCCGGAGGATCGCGCCGCGAAATTCGGGCACCGCAACACCAACAAAGCCATCGCCAAGGGGCTTGGCGCGAACGTATTCGAATTCCGCACGGGCACGGAGACGGAATGGCAACTGGTTTTCCGTGGCCACGGCGTCCCAGATCAACCGGGGAGCCTCGGGAACCGGAGCGCCGAGGAGGCGATCTCTCGCGTCGGCCTGAGCATAGGAGATGAAGATCGAACCTTGCGCAAAAGTCCGTTGAACCGAAAGACTGATCACGCGATTGATGGACGGGCCGACATCTTCCTGCAGCCCGGTGTCCGGGTCTATCTTGGCGAGTTCCTGCGAGTTGGTCACATGTTTGAGAGTAAGTCGTAGGTCCGCGCCTTTCACAGCTTTGGCCGCTACCAGCTGGTAGGCCCGCGATGGTGCTACCAGGGTTGGCGTGCCCACGCCATTGCCGATGCGCGGGTCTTCGGTATGAAAAGCCTCCCCATAGCTGAAGGCGAAGGTAGGCAGCAGAGTGCTTTCCGGAGGAAGAATAGTCACCGTGGCCTTCGGCAGACTCAGCCCGGCAGGTGAGTCGAACGAGTTTTGGGGATGGAGGATATCGCGATTGTCGAACCACAGCTGCTCGCGACGGATGCCAACATCGTAGTGCAAGTACTTGCTTAAGTTTCCATCGACAGCGGCATAGGGCTCGACGAACGACAACGTCAGGTCGTTGCTGGTAGTCAGGTGAAATGCGCCCTCGGCGTCGGCGGTGCGTAAATCCAAGTCACGTGGGGCGTCCCGACGCAGGTCCAGGCCGGCGAGGAAAGAAAGCCAGGTGCGAATCTTTTGGGTGTACAGAGCGCCTCCGCCGGTAACGGTGCGGAATTCGCTCTGCTGGATCAGGCCGCCGATAAACGGTATCTCGGTGAAATCAGGGTTGAAATTCGACCGCAAGGTGAGACTGTATCCGCGAAAGAAACCGGAAACAGTAAGCTGCCTGGCAGCGTCCAGATTCCAGGAATCACTGGCGACCATGATGCCGGTGTAGGTGCGGTCGAGCTGGCGGTTGTCAACGGTGTCATTCGGTACCCAGGTCTGGATGGGGATCAAGCCAGGAACAAATGAGAAGCCGTAGTATCCGACCGCGAATACGCTGAGGTCGTTGCGACCAAACTTAAATCGGCGAAAACCATTCAGCTTGTACTGCTGACGATGCTCCAGGCGCTTGAGAAAACCATTGCCATAGGCGGCTTCTACTGCGATCCAACCGTCTGTTTCCGGATGGCGCGGACTCCAACCGGCTACCAGGTCAATGTCGCGATCGTCGCCGGTGACTTCCACGAAACTGCCCAGACGCGGCTGGGGTAGGTACGTCGCGGCGAGATCAATGGAATGATTTCCTTCCCGCACGTTGAAGGCGCCTCCATCCACGGTGACGGCCTCGATTGTCGGCGCGATTAAGAAATTAGGATCGGAGTAACCGTTTCCGTGGGCGTTGGCGGGCAGGTTGTTGGGGTACAGATAGTTTCCAATCTGATAGAACTGCGCGATGGGTTCGCCATGATCGCCGGCAACTCCGGGAGCGAAATACTGCGGCGCCTTGATGCCCCCGGAGGCGGTTTCGATGGGAAGGCCGGGAATGGAAATGGGCGCTCCGGGACGGCCCGGATTGGCGTCGAGAACTTGATCGTGAATGACCACGCGTTCGGAGACATCGGGGGTTAGCGCCGAATCCGCCGAGGCAAAAACAGTCACGAACTGATTCCCGGAAGCGAGGCGCTGAAACTGCAGCGTCTCGACGGACGGCTGGCCGTCGAGGATGGACAACTTTTCATTAATCGCAACCAAGCCGAGCGCTTCGGCAGTCAATGTATAGGCTCCGGAATCGGTATCGCCAAAATCAAAATCGCCTTGAGTGTCGCTGGTGGTCGAGCGTAGAACCTCACCGGTGCGGGCCACCAGTTTTATCTTCGCTCCCGGCACTGGACTTCCGTGCGGATCCAGGACGTGACCTGACAAATGCCCTTTTGGAGAAGCGGCGTGAAGGGAAACCGCAAGGAGCAGCAAGACCGATACGAGCGATATTCGCGGAAGCGGATAGCAGAATGGGCCGGCAGCCGCGGTTGGCATCTCGCACCTCAAGCCAAGCGATTTGTAACACCTTTTTTAAAATCATGCTACCAAGAAATGAAGCGGCTGTAATTCCGCGCAAGGCTTGCGACCGCCATCCACCCCTGAACGCAATTATTTTTGAGCTGGGGGGGCACCAAGAGAAAGCTTGGTGGCTGGGATATCATGTGCCGAGGCTGACTCGGGCAGTTAACGCGGGAGGTTGGTGATGGGAGAGTTGGTTCGAACCGGTGTATCTCTGGAACGCGAACTTCTGGAACAATTCGACGAGTCGATCGCCCGGCGCGGCTATGGGAACCGGTCCGAAGCGATTCGCGATCTGATCCGCGATCGTCTGATTTCAGAGCACGCCGACAAAAATCAGGTGATCGTGGGCACGCTGACGATTATTTATGATCACCATCGGCCCAATCTCACCGAAAAGCTGGTCGAAGCGCAACATCGAGCCGGAAGCAGCGTGCTGGCGGCGACCCACGTGCACTTGGATCATCATCATTGCCTGGAGGTGGTGATCATGAAGGGACGCGCCAGCGTGGTTCGAGGCCTGGCTGACCGTATTATCAGTCTGCGGGGAGTGAACCACGGGCAATTGGTGATCACCAGCACCAATAGCCTTTGAACTGACGAGGCCCAGTGGCTCGAACCGCGCGTTCACAGGAGCTTCGATGACTTACTTGAGCGCGTAGGAACGATACAGGGTATCGCGCTGAGCAGGTATGAAGCCGGCGTCAGAAATGATGCGGCGAAGTTCGTTTTCGTTGGTGCGATTGCGAACGCCCGCGGCGTAGACCACATTTTCTTCGATCAGAATACTTCCGACATCGTCGGCGCCGAATTGCAAACCTACCTGGCAGACCTTGATTCCGGGTGTTAACCAGCTGGATTGAATGTGGTCGATATTGTCCAGATACAAGCGACTCACCGCGAGCGTTTTCAGGTAATCGACGGCGGTGGTTTCCTGGACCTTGCGGCCAAGCGCGGTATGGTCCGCGGCAAAAACCCAGGGAATGAATGCGGTGAACCCGCCGGTGTCTTCCTGAATACGGCGGACCCGCTCGAAGTGGTTGACGCGATGACGCAGCTCTTCGCCACAGCCGAACATCATGGTCGCGGTGGTACGCAGGCCGAGGGAGTGAGCGGTGCGATGCACTGCTTCCCAATCATCACTAGTGCACTTGAGGCGCGCGATTTTTGCTCGCACCTCGTCGTCGAGGATTTCCGCGCCGCCCCCGGGAATAGATTGCAGACCGGCATCCATGAGCCGCTGAATGGTTTCGCGCAGGCTGATTTCTGAGACTTCGGCGATGCAAAGAATTTCTGGCGCGGAAAAGCAGTGGAGATGGACTTGGGGATAACGCTGGCGGAGAGAACTGAGCAAGTTTTCGTAGTAGCCAATCTGCAAATCCGGATGCAGCCCGCCCTGCAGGAGCACCCCGGTGCCGCCAAGCTCCAACATTTCATCAATCTTCTGATAGATGGTCTCAAAGGACAGAATGTAGCCGTCTTTGGCGCCCAACGGACGATAGAACGCGCAGAAGGAGCAATACTCGGTGCAAAAATTGGTGTAGTTAATGTTGCGGTCGATTTGGTAGGTCACCACCCGCGGGTCGTTCTTCTGAAGGCGAAGCCGGTGGGCTTCCATGCCAATGCCGACCAGATCGTCGGATTGCAGCATTTCCAGCGCTTGTTCGTTGGTTAATCCCACCAGTGGGTTCCCTTTCGCCTGGGCCGATAGTTTAGCAGGGCAGCGAACCAGGGCGAAGTCGCATATCGGGGTGCTACCAGGGTTTGCCAAGAACACTGGCGGCAACCGGCAACTTGGCGCCAGCGGCAGAGCGAATCGGCTGGTTGGCAACGATCAAGCCGAGAGCAACAGCGGAACGGAAAAAGGCGTCCAGACCGCGCAGATTTTCATCGTCCAACTTGAAATCGATATTTTCGGACAAGTAGCGTAACAGCTCAGCGGCAGGAAGATTGAGATCGCGGGATGCACGGCAGCAGATTTCGTCCAGGTGCAGGAGTCCGGCGTCGCGCGAATTTTGGAAGTCTTCAATGACTTCCGGGGTGACTACGCCGGGGCGCGCCGCCCATAGCGCCAGGACCGCGGGCAGGCCCGTCAAGCTGCGCCATTGTTCGACGATGTCGTAAATGTGCAGAGTTTTTGCGCCGGGAAAACCTGCGGTTGCGCCACTGCAAACCACCTCGCCAGCCAAGCCCCGCGACGCGTGCCCCTCGACGGCAATGGAAAGGCGCAGCGCGGGATCGCCGATGAGCAGCGCGGCATCGGCGCATTGCAGCATGGCCGAGAGGTCCGGGGGCATCTCGAAAAAGTCGGGCGCGACCTGCCAAAGATTGTGGCAGAGGATGCGAGTGAGCGCTTGGGTGCTGCGGGAACTTTCGTCCAGCGCCACCGTCTTGACCTGATCAATGGGAGATTTCGAGACCAGCAGGAGACTACGGACTCGGCGCTTGCAAGCGATGGCCATATCCGGCAGAACCGTCAGATCATCGATTCGTTGGTATTCGATGGCGGGAATGATGGCAATGTCAGCTGCGTCCTGGCGAAGCGCTTCGGCACACAGTGAAGGTACGGTAAAAGACAAATCGTATTTTTCGCTGAGCGAGCTTCGTGTGAAACCCCAGACGAGCGGGGCGGTGTTGAGGTACTGCACGACCGAGATGCGTAATTTGCGCACGTAGGATTTTCTTTCCGGACTCGAAAAGTATAACAGAGAGAATTTTGTCCGCTACCACGGGGTGTTCCGGTCGGAAGGTTCGAAAGATTCGGAAGCGATGAGCTGGGGCGCGGATGGCGTGGACCGGACTCCTCCAGCTCGGATCGTTGCATTGGGATGATGCAGTTTCGGGCACTTCTGCCCCCGCCGCGGCAAGGGTCACGATTTGAGCGGCGGTATGATGGAGAGGTCCAGCCCCGAGAACCGCTGTTTGTGAAGGTGCCCCGATGCGAATGGTCCGATGGCTGCAGGTCGCGCTGCTGGGTATACTCCTGCCGGCGGGCTGGCCAGCCCCGGACCAGGGCAAGACATGGACTGCAGGGGTGGCGAGTGCGGACGCGATCGAGCAACAGACATCGACGCCAGATTCGGCGCAGGGTAAGACCGTATACGTTAGCGACTTCGAGTTGGATTCATTGGTTCCGAAGGACGATAAAAGTTCCCAGACGAGTACCGGCGGCGCTTTGACAGCAACCTCCGCGGCAACCTCCGGATCGCAAGACAACGCCGCGAAAAAAGAAGAAGGACCAGCCGAACAAGCGCGCCGAATGGTGGACTTGATGTCGGTTACCCTGGTAAAGGAATTGGCTAAGGCCGGTTATACCGCACAGCGGCTGCCCAACGGACCGGCTGTGCCGGCGCAGGGCATCGCCATTCGCGGCATATTCGCGGAGCCGGATGCGCAGAACCGACTGCGACGCGCGGTGATCGGCCAGGGAGCAGTCGGGGGCAAGATGGAATTGTTCGTGGGTGTAAGCAATCTGGCGCGACCACCACAGAAATTGTACGAGCTGGCGGATTCCTCAAACCCGGACAATACCAAAGTCGGCGCAGTCATCACCGTAAGCTCCTACGCACCGGTGGCAAAATTTGAAGTAGAGAAAAACACCACTGAAAAAGCACTCAAGGACACCGCTTCCTCGATCGTTACCGATTTGACGGCGTTGCTGAACGCCAATCTGGCCGCGCTCGACCAATAGCCACACACGAATCTCCAATGGCCGCTCGTTCACTGCGGGCTGGGTTTCCTCCTGATGGGTACCGTAGCCGGCCTATCGCCCACATCCCGGATACCATGGACGCGCTAGCAGCGTTGCGGATATTATCGGCGGATGCTGCTGGAAGAACGCGCGGGACAAACCATCACCGAAGCGGAAGCGGAACGGTTAGCGCACGACTTGTACGGGCTGGACGTAAGTGCGAAGGCTCTGCCCGGCGAGTACGACGATAATTTTCACCTGACCAGCAAGCCCAAGCAATCCGCCGGCGTGCCGCCCGACAGCGCCGAATCTCGCCCGGAGTTTGTATTGAAGGCTATGCATCCGGCGCGCGAAGCTGAGTTGATCGATTTGCAGTGTCGCGCATTGCAGCATCTAGCGGAAAAGGCGCCGCACCTGGGGCTGCCACGGGTGCAGCTCCTGGAGAGCGGAGAAGCATTCACAAGCGTGCCAGGTGCGGACCCACAGCGCCTGGTTTGGTTGCTAACGTTTGTGCCCGGACGAGTGTTGGGGAAAGCGCGGCCACATTCGAGGGAATTGCTGCAGAGTTTGGGGCGATTCCTCGGAGAAATGGATGTGGCTCTGGAGGCTTTCGAACACCCGGCGGCCCATCGCCAATTGAAGTGGGATTTGGTGTCCGCCGGCTGGATACGCGAGGAATTAGGGAGCATCGAGGAAACCTCGCGCCGAGCGCTGGCAGAGAAATTCCTCGCACTCTATGAACAGAGGGTGGTGCCGGCATTACCAAAGTTGCGTCGCGGCGTGATTTACGGCGATGCCAACGATTACAACGTATTGGTGGGAGAAGCGCTGCCGCTTCCGCGACGAGTGGTCGGGGTGATCGACTTTGGCGACCTGCACCATTCGATTCGCGTGGCGGAACTAGCCATCGCTGCAGCCTATGCAACCTTGGGGAAAGCAGAGCCGCTGCAAGCGGCCGCTGCGGTGGTCGCCGGCTATCACAGCGCATCGCCATTGGAAGCGGACGAACTGGCAATTTTGTTTCCGCTGCTGGCCATGCGACTCGCGGTCAGCGTCACAAATTCAGCGCGGCGCGCAACCGTCAAGCCAGACGACGCCTACGTCACCATTAGTGAAGGTCCGGCATGGGCGGCGCTGGAGCAGTTGGCGGAAATCCATCCGCGATTCGCGCAGTACACTTTCCGGGAAGCGTGCGGCCTGGCTCCGGTGCCACAAGGCGCGGCAGTGCTGAAATGGATGGCATCCCATGCCGGTTCGGCGGAGCCGGTATTGGATGTGGATGTTCGGCAGGATCCCACCATTGCGATGGATTTAAGTGTCGGCAGCGCATTTTTGGGCGGAAATCCCGCGTCGCTGGATATGAGCGCGCTGACTGACAAGATTTTCGGTGAGATGAAGAAAGCTCGTGTATCGGTCGGGCTGGGCCGCTACGACGAAGCACGCCTGGTTTACCGCGCGCCGCAATTCGCATCGGCCCACAGCTGGGACGCAACGGTGGTCGACGAACGCCGAACCGTTCATTTGGGCATTGATCTGTTCACCGGACCCGGCAGCGCGGTGTACGCGCCGCTAGGCGGGGTGGTGCACACGGTTGCAAACAATACCGCGGAGTTTGATTACGGTCCGCTGGTAATTCTGCGGCACGAAACCTCGGACGGCCTGGAATTCTTCACGTTGTATGGACACCTGGCAAAAACGGTGCTCGGAACGCTGCGCGTCGGGCAACCCGTTGCACCAGGCGATAAATTCGCACGGCTGGGCTCTCGCCACGAGAACGGCGGATGGCCGCCGCATCTGCATTTCCAAATTATTTTGGATTTATTGGGCAAGGACGCGGATTTTCCGGGAGTCGCACGCGCGTCGGAACGTGGCGTGTGGGCCAGCCTTTCTCCGGATCCCAATCTACTGCTGCGAATTCCTACCGATCGCATGCCCGCAAAAGAACCGGAGGCGGCGGAAACCCTGGCCGCGCGGCAGACCCTGCTGGGTTCGAACCTAAGCGTCGCCTACCAGCGGCCATTGAAAATAGTTCGTGGCTGGATGCAATACCTGTACAACGATACCGGACGCGCGTTCCTGGATGTCTATAACAACGTACCGCTGGTGGGCCACAGCCATCCGCGAGTGGTGAGCGCGGTGCAAGATCAGATCGCGCTGCTGAATACCAACACCCGGTATCTGCATGACATGATCGCGAAGTATGCGGCACGGCTCACCCGGCTGCTGCCTGATCCCTTGCAGGTGTGCTACTTCGTGAATTCCGGGAGCGAAGCGAACGAACTGGCATTGCGAATGGCGCGGGCCCATACCGGGCGCGAGGACGTGATTGTGCTTGAGCACGCCTATCACGGAAATACCGGTGCGCTGATTGACATCAGCCCGTTCAAATTTGCCGGGCCTGGCGGGCAAGGGCGCAAACCGTGGGTACACGTGGCGCCCATTGCCGATGATTACCGCGGGGAATACCGGCGCGAGGATCCCGAGGCTGGTGCGAAATATGGGCAGCGTGTTGGAGACCTGATCGACCAGCTACGCCGCGAAAACCGCGGCTGCGCTGCGTTTATCGCGGAAACAGTGCCGAGCGTAGCCGGACAGATTGTGTTCCCGCCAGGGTACCTGCCCGAAGCCTATCAGCACGTGCGGGCGGCCGGGGGGGTGTGCATCGCAGACGAAGTGCAAGTCGGCTTTGCCAGGCTGGGTAGCCACTTTTGGGGATTTGAAACGCAAGCGGTGGTTCCGGACATAGTGGTATTGGGCAAGCCCATTGGGAATGGATTCCCGCTTGGGGCGGTGGTGACCAGTCGAGAAATTGCCAATTCGTTTGCAAACGGCATGGAGTTTTTCAGCACCTTTGGCGGGAATCCGGTGGCCTGCGCGGCCGGACTCGCGGTGCTCGATGTGCTGGAAGAGGAAAAACTGCGGGACCGGGCGCTGCGCGTTGGAAAATCCTGGAAAGACGCGCTCGGAGAACTGCAAGAAAAGTTTGGGTTGATTGGAGAGGTGCGCGGGTCGGGATTGTTTCTGGGCGTGGACTTGGTACGTGATCGAGAGACTCGCGAGCCAGCCACCGAAGAGGCCGGCTACATTGTGAACCGGTTGCGAGAATGCGGCATCCTGACCGGCACGGACGGGCCCGGAGGTAACGTGATCAAATTGCGCCCGCCGCTGATTTTCTCAGACGCTGACGCGCAGCTGTTCACCACCAAGCTGGAATCGATTTTGATGGAAGACGGGGCACAGCCGTTATCGCCCGCGACCATCGAAGAAACGACCGATATACTTCTTTAATTGACTTTCAACGGTCCTAATAAGGCCTAATAGGGAAGGTACGTGTCCCCTGCCCAGCTTGCCCGGCGCCTTGCCCCCAGGCCCTTCGCGGCTGTCCAAGTTGAAGAGCTGAGCTGGCAACCCCGGCGCGCCGGGTAAATCTACCACCTGCGGAGTCCTGCTCAGGCGGGGCAGATTGATGACATCGTGGAACAATCCGGGTTGAACTCCTCAGAGGTTCTGGCTACGCTGGTGGATCTGGAGACGGAAAGGCGTGATTCGGCAGTTGCCCGGCAGACCGTTTTTCTGAAGCTCTTACTGTAGTTCCCAGAAGCTCTTCCACAGCATGGACTTGCGCGCGACCCGAGCGCGCAAATGAATCCGAAGCCAAGGTTGAGGCATCTGGTTAAGGTAGCGAGAAGGACACAGGCGCTTGCCACTACGCCCTGCTACGCAGGATCCGGAGTTACAAACACAAGATGGGACGTTCCCTGGTAATCGTCGAATCGCCTGCAAAGGCGAAGACTATCAATAAGTATCTGGGCCGAGATTACGTCGTCAAGGCGTCCATCGGGCACGTGATGGACTTGCCCAAAAAGGTTATTGGTATACGTTTGCCCGATGACGGGATGAGGAAAAAAAAGAAAAAGGGCGGCAAAGGGAAGAAAGCCGCTGCGGAAAAGCCGACCAAACCGATCCTGCTGGACGACCCCAAGATTTTCGAACCTACGCTGCAGATTATCTCCGGCAAAGGCAAAGTCATCAACGATCTGAGGAAGTCGGCGACGACCGCTGACGCTGTGTACCTGGCGGGCGACCCGGACCGTGAAGGCGAAGCGATTTCAGCCCATTTGGCCATGGTCTTGTCCAAGCCCGCCAAGTTCACCGAAGCCGATCCGCCTTCCAACGGATTCCACGGAAAAAACGGCAAGAATGGCAAGAACGGTAAGGTCGCCGAAGAAAAGGATGGCGCCAAGCTGAAAGTCGGCAAGGCTAAAGCCAAGGAAGAGATCAGTGTTCCACCGATCGATCCAAAGAAAATTTTCCGGGTAACGTTTAACGAAATCACTCCCAAAGCCATTCGTGCGGCGTTCGAGAAGCCTCGCCAGGTGGACGCCAACCTAGTGGACGCGCAGCAAGCTCGCCGGGTGCTGGACCGCATCGTGGGCTACAAGATATCGCCCCTGCTGTGGGACAAAGTGCGACGCGGGCTGTCGGCTGGCCGAGTGCAAACTGTGGCGCTGCGCCTGATCGTTGAGCGCGAGCTGGAGATTCGCGGATTCGTGCCCGAGGAGTATTGGTCCATCCACGCGATGCTGGATGCCGGGCAACCGCCGCTGTTTGAGGCCAAGCTGCACAAGTTCAAGGGCGAGGATATTGAGGTTGCCAACCAGGAAGCCGCCAACCAGGTGGTGGCCCGGGTCAGCAACGCCAAATGGCAGGTGGCTTCGGTCACCCAGCGCGAGAAGAGGCGAAATCCGCCGCCACCGTTTACCACCTCGAAGCTGCAACAAGCCGCTTACAACCGACTGCGGTACACCGCGAAACGCACCATGGCTTTGGCGCAGAGATTGTACGAGGGCGTGGACCTCGGTGAAGAGGGTTCGGTCGCGCTGATCACCTACATGCGCACCGACTCGGTGCACGTATCTGCGGATGCTATTGCGCAAGTGCGCGAGTTGATCCCGGAGCGGTTTGGCTCCGCGTACCTGCCCGAGAAGCCTAACTTCTATAAATCGAAGAAGGATGCCCAGGAAGCTCACGAGGCAGTGCGGCCGACGGATGTGACCCGGGCGCCGGAAGATGTTCGCAAGTATTTGCCTGACGATGTGTTCAAGTTGTATCAACTGATTTGGCAGCGCTTTGTGGCTTCGCAGATGCTACCGGCGGTCTTCGATCAAACCACCATTGATATTTCGGCGGGCGATTACACCTTCCGTGCCACCGGTTCGGTGCCGAAGTTCGATGGCTACCTGAAGGTTTACCAACTGCCGGCTGCCGCGACGGACCGTGAAGAGGACGAGAAGGACGAAGAGGGCGAGGGCAAATCGCTTCCGCTCGTGGAACAGGGACAAGTCTTGCGGCTGGACCAGATTCGGCCAGATCAGCACTTCACCGAACCTCCGCCGCGATATACCGAAGCGACGCTGGTAAAAGAACTGGAAGAAAAAGGCATCGGGCGCCCATCAACGTACGCTTCGATTATTTCTACCATCGTGGACCGCGAATATGTGCAGAAGGATCAGGGACGATTTACGCCGACGATGCTGGGCGAGCGCGTGAGTGTGCTGCTAGTGAAGAGCTTCGACGATATTTTCGACGTGACCTTTACGGCACGGCTGGAAGAAGAGCTGGACGAAATCGAAGAAGGCAAGTTGCAGTGGCGGGAGGCGGTAAAAGAGTTCTGGCTGAAATTTGTCGTTGACCTAGCCAAAGCCGGCGATGAGATGGTGTCTTATAAAGCCGGGATTCCTACCGGCAAGACCTGCGAGAAGTGCGGGCAAGGCGAGCTTTTGGAGCGAATCAGCCGGCACGGCTTCTTTTTAGGCTGCTCGCGATACCCGGACTGCGACTTTATTCAGGATATGGCCCCAGAGCTGACCGAAACGTCAGCGGACGGCGAACCTAAGATCGAATACTGCGATAACTGCGGAAAAGAAATGGCCATCAAGCGGGGACGCTTTGGCATGTTTCTGGCCTGCAGCGGTTATCCGGATTGCAAAACCACCCGGCGGCTGGTGGCGGGCACGCGAATCGCTCTTCAGCCCGATGAGCCGCTGGAGGAAAAGTGCGCGGACTGCGGTAACGGATTGGTGAAGAAACACGGCCGCTTCGGCGAGTTTATAGGATGTTTCGGCTACCCGAAGTGCAAGTACACCCGGCCGATCACCATGGGCATCAAGTGCCCGAAGTGCAACCAAGGCGAATTCGTGCGCCGGGGGAGCGCCGGCAAGGGTGGACGCGGGCGTCCCCGCGTTTTCTACGGATGCTCACGCTATCCGGACTGCGACTTTACCACTCCGCATATGCCCATTGCCGAACCTTGTCCGAAGTGCGGCGCGCCGTTTATTGTCGAGAAAAAGAGCAAGATTGGCACCGTGCATTCCTGCGTGAAGGAAGGTTGCGATTGGGAGAAACTGGCGCCGGAGCCGCAAACCCCGGTGCCGGTGTCGGTGCCGGCCGAAGAACCGACGCCGGTGGGCGCAAAACCCTGATTGACTGCAATCACCCGGCCACGGAATCATCATGAAATTGGCGATTGAGAAATATCTTAAGTACCTGCGATCCGTCAAGAATTCCTCACCTCATACGATTTTGAATTACGGCAAGGACCTGGAGCAGTTGGTGGTTTACTTGTCACCTCCGGGAGTCGGACCGCCGGCACTAGCCAGCGTCACCCATTTGACGATTCGAGAGTTCGTTGGTCATCTGCATGAGCATGGCCTGCAGAAAAGCTCGATCGCCCGAAAACTTGCGGCGTTGCGCTCGTTCTTCAAGTATTGCGTCCGGGAAGGGGTATTGAAGGAGAGCCCAGCGCGACTGGTGCCAACCCCCAAACTCCCCAAGCGGGTACCGTCGGTGCTGTCCGCTGAAGAGATGGGCGGGTTTTTGGATCAGCTGGCAGGAGCCGGGAGTGCGCCATCGCAATCCGTGAAACGCAAGAACTCTGGCGCCGTGCCCGGGAAGGACCTGGAGCGATCCGATGGGACTATCGACGGTAGTCTATTTCTGCCGCGCGACCGGGCGTTGCTGGAACTCCTGTATGCCGCGGGCCTGCGGGTGAGTGAGCTAACCGGCCTCAACCTGGCAGATATGGAAAGCAAAGAATGCATTTTGCGGGTTCGCGGTAAGGGCAACAAGGAGCGCATTGTGCCCTACGGCGCGAAAGCGCAAGAGGCGCTGAACAAGTATTGGCCGTTGCGCGACGAGTTGCTGTTGCAGAAAGCCGCTGCGCGGGGCGGGCGACGAGGACCAGCGCACCGTGAAGCGATCTTCCTGAATTATGCGGGTCGCCGTTTGACGCAGCGTTCGGTAGGGCGGATCGTGAAAAAATACGTCAAGCTAGTGAACATGAATTGGGATTTGCATCCGCACTCGATGCGGCACGCCTTCGCCACCCACTTGCTGGCGGACGGAGCGGACCTGCGTGCAATTCAGGAACTGCTGGGCCACCAGTCGTTATCTACCACCCAGAAATATACTCACGCTTCGATTCGCCAACTGATGGAGATCTACGACAAAGCCCATCCCCACGCATGAACCGCTCGGATGCGAAAATCCTCGGTTGACGGGGCTGACCTAAGGCTGACGAACAGCGCCATCGGCTACATCACGCCAAAGGACATGCTCGCCGGGCATCAGCAGGAGATTCAGGCCGAGCGGGATCGGAAGTTGGACGCGGCGAGGAAACAGCGGAAGAATCGCCGCCAGCGGGCGGCGTGACGCATGAAACGGATTATTTCCGGGAGTTGACCCGAAATCGACGGGTCGGCCAGAGCGAAGGCGGTCCGATGAATCTTTTTCGTTGGCCTCCCCGTATAGCTCAGTATCCAAGCCTCAGGAAGATTCCCCCCTCATAATCGGAGAAGGAATCCCGGTACCTGGGCGGGAGCGCAACTCAGAGCCTTGCATTGCTTTTCCGCGGGAGGTTGACATGCACGACACAAAGGAGCGGTTGTCTGTACTGTGGATCTTCGCGTTGTTGAACTACCTGTATGCGGACGTCGTTGCCCTGTTCGCTATTGCTGGCTCGCGACATTCATTCGAGCCACTCTCCCCATGGGCTCTGATGGGTTCAGCGGTCTTGATGGAAATACCCATCGCCATGATTCTGGCGTGTCGACTGCTTCCGTTTAGAGCGAACCGGCTGGCGAATATAATCGCGGGTGGCGTTATAACCCTTGTAAACGGTTTCCTGACCTTCGTTCCGCCTCTGGCCGGATGGGGCAGGCCGCCTGCTTTTCTTAGAGTACTTGTTCTTCGCAACGATCGAAACTGTGGCCACCTCGGTCATCATCTGGCAGGCGTGGACTTGGTCAGGGGTGAAGCCAGCAGTTAGTTCGGAGCGCGTCGTCGGGAACCCGGGACGCGCACCACAAGACCAGGGCACTCCAATCTAACAAGGAGAATATCCAATGAAACACAACAGCCTGTTAGTCGTCGCGTCTGTGCTCTCGATCCTCTTCATGACGTTTCACATGACGGACGACATCGTCCGCGGGATGGAGCCAGGAAAGCTTTTAGACCTCATTGCGGTGCCAATCCTGGTCGTCTGGCTGTACGGAACGCTGGTGCTGGCCGAAAGGCGATCGGGGTACGTCATCATCCTCCTCGGGTCGCTCCTTGGGTTGGTCGTCCCTGTCATCCACATGAAGGGGGCGGGAGTTGGCGGCACGCTGGCCAAGTCCAGCGGAGCCTCCTTCTTTATCTGGACACTCATCGCGCTCGGCGTGACCGCGCTCTTCTCCGTCATCCTCTCGGCGCGCGCGTTATGGGAGTATCTGCCACGGCGGACCGACGTGCAGCACAAACAAGGTGCCCGTGCATGAAGCGCTGCTCGCGGAGATTTACCAAGTCCAATCCGCGATTGGTCAAGGACGAGGAATAGGTACGAGGAAGCTAGTTTCGCCAAAACGCTCGGCTACTGTGCTCCGTTTCTAGCGCTTCAGCTCGACGTATTCGACACTAAGTATAGATTGGACCCCTTCCATTCCCGCGACCCAGCCATAACGTCTGACGCAGCCCAAGCCATCTCGGCCCTACGTGGCGGATGATGGAAGAAGAGGGAACATACGCAAACAAATGATAGGCGGACATTTTATTTTTTATAAGGTTTTTGACAAGTGTGGATCGCGACGTCCCGAGCTAGCTTCTTAGAAATTGGCTCACTTCTAGAACCCGAGCGCAGGCCGCAGCACTTTTCAGGCTGCGCATCAGCCTACCCCAAATCCTCCGTTGACCGTCTTGGCGCTGCACCTTATACTTGGGGTTTGCGTTTAGCGCTGGAGGGCAGATGTACGCCGTAATTCAGACCGGGGGAAAGCAATATCGAGTCGCACCCGGCGACACCATTCGGATTGAGCGGGTCAAGGGCGAGGTCGGCGAAGACGTGACCTTTGGTTCGGTCTTGGCCGTGCATAACGATGAAAAGAAGATGCTTCTCGGGTCGGACGCAGCAAAGGCCTCGGTTACCGGCACGATCGTGAGCCACGGACGCGGACCCAAAATCACCGTTTTGAAGTTCAAAAAAACCAACCAGTATAAGATTTCTCGCGGCCACCGGCAGAACTATACTGCCGTGAAGGTCGCCGACATCAAGCTCTAATCATCGGAAGAGGAAAGAGTTATGGTACATAAGAAAGGCGGCGGCTCCTCTACAAACGGCCGCGATTCCCACGGTCAGCGGCTGGGGGTGAAGCGCTTTGGCGGCCAATTGGTCAATGCCGGAACGATTTTGATCCGTCAACGCGGGACCAAGCACCAGGCCGGCACCAACGTCGGCCAGGGCAAAGACGATACTTTATACGCGCTGGTCACTGGCTATGTGAAATTTCAGGACCGCGGCCGGCACGGGCGTTTCATCAGCGTGCTCCCCGAAACCCAAGCTGCTGCCGCATCTTCCGCGAATTAAGAAGATTTTGATCTTACTGGGCGGTTCGGCGTCGGCCGGACCGCCTTTTCATTCCAGATCGCCACGCTGGCGCTGCGAAGGGTGTTCTCTTGTTTGCCGATGAAGCAAAAATCATGGTGAAGGCCGGAGATGGCGGGAACGGCTGCGTTGCCTTCCGGCGGGAGAAGTTCGTTCCCCGTGGCGGACCTTCCGGCGGCGATGGCGGCAACGGTGGCAGCATCTATCTGGAAGCAAACCCAAACGACAATACCTTGCTGCGTTACCGGTACAACCGCGAATTCAAAGCGGATCGGGGACGACACGGCGAGGGCTCGAATTGCACCGGGCACTCCGGCGAAGACATGATTCTGAAAGTTCCGGTGGGCACGCTGGTATTCGATGCGGAAACCGGCAAGACCATCGCCGATCTGACCCGTCCGGGCCAGCGAGTGCTGGTGGCCCAGGGCGGACGCGGAGGACGCGGCAATCAAAACTTTGCCAAGCCCTGGCACCAGGCTCCACGAGAACATGAAGATGGTCATCCCGGCGAAGAAAGTCATCTGCGTCTAGAGCTCAAATTGTTGGCTGATGTGGGCCTGGTGGGATTCCCGAATGCCGGAAAGTCCACGCTGATTTCAGTGATTTCGGCGGCACGGCCGAAAATTGCCAACTACCCGTTCACAACCTTGGAGCCGAATCTGGGGGTCGTAAATGCGGACGGCGGCACTGGCCGGGAGGGACGCGAACTGGGACGCACCTTCGTGGTCGCGGATTTGCCGGGATTAATTGAGGGTGCCCATGAAGGTGCCGGACTGGGGATTCGGTTTCTCCGCCACGTGGAGCGCACTCGACTGCTGGTTCATTTGATCGACACCAGCGATTCCTCGGTCGATGATCCGATCCACTCTTTCGAGATTATTTCCGGCGAACTGCAAGCCTTTAGCCCCGGGCTGGCGGAAAAACCAGTGATCGTGGTGGCCACCAAACTGGACGCCACCACCGATGCCACCCGGCTGGACACCTTGCGAGACTTTTGCGCGAAACAAGAATTGGAATTTCACGCCATCTCCGCGGCGACGGGTGACGGTGTGCAGGGGTTGGTGCGTTCCATTGCCGATGCGCTGGACAAGATTCCCAAACCTGTCTACGACGAGTCATTGGACTTGCCCGAAGGGTCGGCCGGCGGCGCCGAAGAATCCAAGCGGACGGCGGTCTGAGCGTGCCCAGGAAATTCCTGGAATTCGTGAGAATATGGAGCGTTGCGAGTCTTAGGGAGGGGTATTGACCACCGCGCAGGCGCAGCGCACCGCCGCCAAGCACCATCCGCGCCGTATCGCGATCTTCGGCGGATCGTTTGATCCCATTCATAATGGCCATCTGGCCGTGGCCCGGGCCGCCGACCGGCGTTTCAATTTCGACGAGATTCATTTTGTGCCCGCCAGCCGGCCACCGCATAAGTTGAAACAACACCTGGCGCCCTTCCCGCACCGATTTGCGATGGTCGCGCTGGCTTGTTCAGAACATCCTCACTTCGTCCCGTCGGTCGCCGAAGCCGGCGACGATTTTAGCGGAGCGCAACTACATTACTCGGTGGATACCGTGCGCTATTTCCGGCACGCTTACAACGGATTCGGCGACCGCGTCTATTTCATCATTGGAGCCGACGCGTTTCTGGATATTCCCATGTGGAAAGAATATGAAACGTTGTTGGGTTTGTGTGACTTTATCGTAGCCAACCGGCCGGGAATCCGCGCCGAAGCCCTAAAGCTGGTGATTCCGCCGGAATTGATGGCTCGCGATGGAATGCGAAAAGATCCGGAAGCGGTGCATGAGTCCAACGTGGTAGCGCATCTGCACCGAACCTCGGTGTATCTGCTGGACAACGTTGCCAGCGACGTTTCTGCGACCGACATTCGGCGCCGGGCTCATCGAGAGCAATCCATTCATGGACAAGTCTCAGCAAGAGTTGAGGAATACATCGTGAAACAAGGTCTATACCGTTGAAACTGGAATCGTTGCCCGAAAGCGTGCGTCTGGCAGTCGAAGGCGCACAAAACAAGAAAGCCGCTGGAATTACGGTGCTGGATTTGACCGAGGTTGGAGGTTTCACCTCGTACTTCGTGATCTGTACCGGTTTCAGCACCCCTCAAGTGCAAGCCATCTGCAGCGAGGTCGAAGAGCTGTTGTACAAGCACCTGGAACGATCGCCGGAACATCGCGAAGGGCATCGCTCCGGCGGATGGGCGCTGCTCGATTTCGGCAGCTTTGTGCTACATGTGTTCGGAGAGCAAGCGCGGAGGTACTACGACCTGGAGCGTTTGTGGCGGTCTGCGAACAAACTTGACATCCCCGATCAGCCCGGTGTCGCGGAGCAATCCGGGATGGGCGGAATGCGCAATGGGCCCCAAGGCCAAACCCGCTCCTCCGGTGAAGCGATTTCAAAATGACCGCGGAGCGATTGCCGTGGATCTGTGAGGATCCCGCTTGGTTAGGTTTGTTGGAAGTTGCCAAAAAAGCGGCTGTCGCAGTAACCCCCCTGTTAATTTCCGGCGAAGGTGGCACCGGTAAGAATCATTTTGCGCGGCTCATTCACGAGTTGAGTCCGCGATGCGATGCCCCCTTTCTGAAAATTGATTGCGCAAGCCTTCCGCCGGAGCTAGTCGCAAGCGAGCTATTCGGCCATGAGCGCGGCGGGTTTTCTGGCGCGTTGGGACCCAAGTTGGGTTGCTTTGAGCTGGCCGGCCACGGAACGATTGTATTGGACGAGGTGGCCGCACTTTCCCACTGGGCCCAGGGCGAGTTGGTAGGCGTGCTCCAGGATCAAAAGTACCGGCGGATGGGCGGCACGGAAACGCTTTCCACGCTCGCACGGATCGTGGCGCTGACCAGTGCCGATCTGTCTGCGGCGATGAGCGCCGGCCGCTTCCGTGAAGACCTGTTTTTTCGACTGAACGTTTCGGCCATCCAGATCCCACCGCTGCGGGAACACCCGGCGGACATTGTGCCCTTGGCGGATTTCTTGCTGATTGCGTTGCGCTCGACCCACGGGCACCCTGGGGCACAGCTGAGCGAGGAGTCCAAGCGAATGCTCACCGGGTATGCCTGGCCAGGAAATCTTCGGGAACTCCGCGAGGTTCTGGAGCGCGCGCTGCTGCTCTCGAAAAAAGACAGCCTGGAACCCGACGTCTTCGCCGAAAATATGAAAGCGGGCCCGACCACCCCCACCGGGGCGTTGCGGTCGCTCGAAGATGTGGAGAAAGAAGTAATCGCCGGCACGCTCGAAGCGCTGCACTATCGGATCACCCGGAGCTCCCAGATTCTGGGAATTAGCCGAAAAACGCTGTTGGAAAAACGCAAGAAGTACGGCCTGAAATGAGGATCCGACTGCTCATGCTGGGCAAGACCCGGCGTGCTGAGCTAACCAAGGTCCTGGAAGAATACATCACCCGAATCGGGCATCAGATTCCGATAGAGATTACCGAAGTCCGCGATGAATCCGCTGCGCTGAAAAAGTTGGACGCGGATCGCGCCGCAACGCTGGTTTTTCTGGATGCGGCCGGCAAAGCTTCTTCCTCGGAGGCGCTGGCGAAATGGCTTGGTGAGCTCCGGGATCGCGGAACCCGGGAACTTATTTTTGTGTGTGGCGACGCGGAAGGTTTTCCGGAACGGCTGCTGCAACGCGCCCACCGAAAACTGTCCCTGAGCGCGATGACCTTTTCCCACGAAATGGCTCGGGTCATGCTTGCCGAACAGCTGTACCGGGCGTTCGCGATTCTGTCCGGCAGCCCCTACCCGAAATAGCGGAGCGGCGAGTCCTTCCCAGGATTTCAGCCGACAGCGACTTCGCGGGAGAAATGTTGTACAACCGTACTCACTATGCCCACGCGCATCATCCCGGACAGCGATCAACCGTCAATCGCAATTGAAATCGCACTGGAGAAGGACCTTCCCGATTACGATCTGGAAGACCTGGAGAAGCCCGCACCTCGAGATGTGGACGGCATCCTGGTGTCGCAAGGCTTTCGGGACCTGGTGGACGACGCCCATGGCGTTCTGAAAGACCTGCTCAGCGGAAGCTCGCTGGAAGTGACCCAGCTGACCGGAGCCATTTGTCCCGGTGATGAGGGTGTATATCGTCCGGGAGTGTGGATTGTTCTCCGCGACACCCAAGCCAATAAAAAGGCAGGACTTCCAGCGGAGAGCCAGCGGCGCGTGGCCGCCATCGCACAGAAATTTATGGCCCAGATGGGTCTGGTTTGAGGAAGTAAGGCTACCCAACAACTACGTGATTTCGCGTTAACGGAGTCGCAACACCGCGATCCTCACCGGCTGCAGTCTGGTTACGTCCATGATGTGGTCACCATTCATGTTGTCGCTTTGACTGTTGACGATGAAATAGAAATCGTTGTCCCGTAGGGCGCCGGTGGTGGGCAAGATCGTGAATGGGCTGCGGTTTTCGAGCACTGTGGTTTTTATCACCTGGGCGCCATCTCTCGATAACGTGAAGGCTGCGATCCGTGGCGAGCCAATAGCGTTTTGCACCGCGATCAAAGTGCCCTTGTGCCAGTAGAGCCCGTCGATTCCTGCGAGGGTATTGCGCGGACCAGGAGGGACCTCGGCACTTGAACCGCTAGCCAAGTCCACGCGCACGATCCCGAAATCGTCAGCCGTATACAACTGACGATCGTCATCGTCGAGGGCGATTCCGTTGGGAGCGGAGAGCGCGCGGCTCACCGGTAACGGCCTGAAAGTGTGGGCGTTCCGATCAAAACGCAGGACTTGGTTGCCGACACTGTCGGTCAAGAGAACTTCACCGGTTTTTCGTAACACCAAGTCGTTGAAGCCGTGCTTGACTGCGTCGTTTGGCGGATAGCGAGCGAGTAACTGACCGGCCGCGTCGAAGTGCAGTAGCTCTGAGCGATCCCCGTTCTGCTCCCAGGAGTTGGCCCACACCGTGCCATCGCTCGAATCCAAGCGAATTCCCAAAATTGGCAGCAGGGCGTCGCGGCCGGCCGGAACAAAATCGGTGACTCTGCCGTCGGCCGTGATTTTGACGATTTTTCTGCGATTCAGGCTGCTCAAGTAGAAGACCTTGCGCCCGGCGTCGTAAGCCAATCCCTCCGGAATTAAATCCTTTTCCTCGGTAACAAAAGCGATTCTCGATTGGGTAACCGCGGGAAACTCTCGGTGAACGTTGGCAACCAGATCGTCAAATTCCTTCGAACCCTTTAACACTCCTAATTCCGGGCTGCCTGCCGGATCGAAGCCTTGGTGCAGCGCCAGGCATTCCTTCAGCAACCGCAAAGCATCCCGGGTTTCTCCCAAATGTTGTTTCGAGGCGGCCAGAAAATAAAGCCCGGCACCTCGATCGACAAGTTGCGGCAGTCGCTTTTCAACCACCGCAATCTGCTGACGAACCTCGGGGGCATCCGCCGGCTCATCGTTGACCTGAGCTTTGTCCTGTTGTGGTGCATACCACCCTGGTGAAAATCCAAACAGAAATAACAGGCAGGTTAAAAAAATAGGAAACCAGCAGTGTCGTTTCATTGCGTTTGCCCGAGGAATACATCTTAACTCGCAATCCAAGTTTCCTGGCTCAGGCCTCAAAGAAGCTCGAAGGCGACCTGTTGCTTCTATCGAGGTGCAAGCATCGACGATCCCGCACCGCTCTGGTTCCGGGCCGGCCACGAACTTGCATCCGCTGCTCGGCTTCCTCTACAGTCTTCAGGGTTTCCATTCGTTGAGACGGAACCAGGGCATGCCCGAAGGCAAAGGATTGTTGATCGTGTACACCGGGCCGGGTAAAGGCAAGACCACCTGCGCCTTGGGCACCGCCTTTCGCGCCGTGGGGCAAGGGCTGCGGGTCTTGATGGTGCAATTCATCAAAGGGTCGTGGCACTACGGCGAGCTGGATGCAGCCAAGATGCTGGGAGACGACAAGTTTGAAATTCGACCGATGGGCCGCGGGTTCGTGAAGATCGGCGGCGCCGAAACCGACCCGGAAGACATTAAGATGGCTCAGGATTGCTGGACCGCGGGCCGCGAGGCGATTTACGGCGGAACCTATGACTTGGTGGTTCTGGACGAAATCAATTACGTGATCAGCTACAAGATGCTGGAGGCGGACGTCATCGTGGATGCGTTACGCAGCCGCCCCGAGCAAGTTCATGTGATTTGCACCGGCCGCAATGCCCACCCGAAGTTGGTGGAGCTCGCGGATCTGGTGACCGAGATGCGCGAGGTCAAACACCCCTACACCAAGGGCATCCTGGCGCAGCGTGGTATAGACTATTAGGGATCCAGGCATGGCCGTTTTGCGTGGTGGGCGGCCATTTGACTAGAACCCCGGTACCTTTCCAAAATGGCATGGTTTAAGCGCGATAAAAAAGCGATTGATCAACCCACTCCGCCCGAAGAACGCAAGGTGCGAACCGAAGGGTTGTGGGTGAAGTGTGAATCCTGCCGCACCATCGTCTTCCGCAAAGACCTGGAAGCGAACCTGATGGTCTGCCCCAAGTGCCAATTCCATTTCAAGATGAATGCCAAACAGCGCTTGGAGATGCTGCTGGATGGAAGTTGGACCGAACATGATGCACGCATGACTTCTACCGATCCGCTCGATTTTGTCGATACCAAGCCATACAAGAGCCGCTTAAAAGAAGCGCGGAAGAAGCTGGGCATGAGCGACGCGGTTCTTTTCGTGGAAGGTCAGCTCAACGGGCGTCCGGTGGTGTTGTGCGCGATGGAATTTGGTTTCATTGGCGGCTCCATGGGCGCGGTGGTCGGCGAAAAAGTGACCCGAGGGATTGAGCTGGCCATCGAGACCCGCCAACCGTTGATCGTGGTCTCCTGCTCGGGTGGCGCACGGATGATGGAAGGAACCATCAGCCTGATGCAACTAGCGAAGGTTTCCGCGGCGTTGGCAAAGCTGGACGACGCCAAAATCCCTTATATATCGTTGCTCACCGATCCGACCACCGGCGGAGTGACCGCGAGCTTCGCCATGCTGGGCGATCTGAACATTTCTGAGCCGGGCGCGCTGATCGGCTTTGCCGGACCTCGAGTGCTGGAGCAAACCATCCGGCAAAAGCTTCCGGAAGGTTTTCAACGCGCGGAGTTTTTGCTGGAGCACGGTTTTCTGGATGCCGTGGTGCCCCGCAAGGAACTGAAAAACTTTATCGCCAGCTCCCTGGATCTGCTCCTTAACTAACATGACGTACCTTGAAGCGGTTCGCTATTTGCTTTCACTCGGCAGAGAGCTGGGGGCGCCCACCCAAGCGGCCGCTGCCAAATTCGATCTGGAAAATATCTTAGCGCTTGCCGAGCGCCTGGGACGCCCCGATCGCGCCTACCCCTCGGTGCACATCGCCGGAACCAACGGTAAAGGGTCGACGGCGGCGTTGCTGGAATCCATCTTGCGCCACGCCGGATTCCGCACCGGACTAAACACTTCGCCGCATCTGGAAACCATTAACGAACGGATTCGCATCGGCGGGGAAAACATCAGCGACGCCGATTTCGCGCAGACGCTTTCGAGGATTGTCGAAGTCATCGAAGAGCTGCTTGCCAGTGGTAAGTTGCGGGCGCATCCAACCTACTTCGAATGCGTGACCGCCTTGGCGTTCGAATATTTTGCGCGCCGGCGCGTGGAGTTCGCCGTGTTTGAGACCGGACTTGGCGGTCGGCTGGACGCTACCAACATCGTTACCCCGGTGGTTAGTGTGATCACCCGCATCGACTTTGATCACGAGAATTTTCTAGGTCATTCTTTGCCGGAGATTGCCGCGGAAAAGGCCGGCATTCTGAAGGAACGCGTGCCGGTGGTGATGGCGGAGCAGAGACCGGAGGTGCGCGAAGTGATTGTGGCTCGGGCCCGAGAGCTGGATTGCCGGGTGATTGAGACCGCAGCGGCCTTCCGGATGGATCCGCAGCCGATCGAGAACGGTCGCTGGCGAGCACGAGTGACCGAGAAGGACTCGGGATGGTTCGCGGAAATTGCCCCCCCGTTGCCGGGCCGTTTTCAGTTGCAGAACGCGCTGAACGCGGTAGCGGTTGCGCGGCTGCTTGAGGATCGCGGCTTCCGGTTGTCCAGCGAACACATAACCGAAGGAATTCGCTCTACCGTTTGGCCCGGGCGCCTGGAAAAGCTGCAATCGGGGCCGGACGTGTATCTGGATGGAGCCCACAATCCATCCGCTGCACGCGAGTTGGCAACTTTTCTGGACGACAACTTTGCCGGCCGAAAAATCTTTATGATTTACGCCGCCATGCGGGATAAAGCAGTCGATGAGATCGCGGGATGGTTGTTTCCGCGCGCGTTCCAGGTGATTTTCACCGAACCGCGAACCTCGCGGGCGATATCTGCGCCGCAGCTGGCCGAGATGGCCGCGCACCACACCGCAAGCTCTATGGTGATTACCGATTCCGAGCAGGCCCTGGATTACGCGCTTTCCAAAGCCTCCGCCAAGGATGCCGTGTTCGTCACCGGCTCGCTCTATCTGGTCGGGGCCATCCGCAGCTATTGGAAGGGCCGCACTCAGGTCGCTTCGCGTTAAAAAACGCCGTAGAATATGCGCTCTGCCGCGATACGGTAACCAGTGGTCTTGGTGCAGTGCACTGCGGCAGTCGATCCGGCACCCATGGCGAAGAAACCCACAAGTCCCAACAACGACGTCCCGCAAGTCCCTGCCCCGCTGGTTGGAATCATTATGGGCTCATCGTCGGATTGGGAGACGATGGAGCACACCGCAAAAACTCTGGAGCAGTTGGGTGTTCCCCATGAAACCCGGGTGGTTTCGGCACACCGGACGCCAGACTTGCTGTTCGAATATTCGTCTTCGGCGGAGCAACGCGGCCTTGAGGTCCTGATTGCCGGTGCCGGCGGCGCGGCCCATCTTCCGGGGATGACCGCATCCAAAACGGTGCTGCCGGTGCTTGGTGTTCCGGTAGAGTCGAAGACCCTGAAGGGCTTGGATTCCCTGCTTTCCATTGCGCAGATGCCCGGTGGCGTTCCGGTGGGAACGCTAGCTATCGGCAAGGCCGGTGCTATCAATGCGGCGCTGCTTGCTGCGGCGATTTTGGGCGCCAAACATCCTGAAATACGCGAAGCGTTTCGAAAGTTTCGTGAGGCTCAGACCGAACGAGTCCTCGCCAATCCGGACCCGGCTTCGGCGATGACCTCCGCGTTCAAGTTAGATGCGCCCCTGGCTAGCTCCAAGAGGAAGCCCGCGTGACCATCGGCATTCTGGGCGGCGGGCAACTTGGCTATATGCTGGCTCTGGCCGGATATCCACTGGGAATGCGGTTCCGGTTCTTTGACCCCTCGCCAGAAGCGCCGGTGGGCCGCATCGCCTCACGGGTAACCGCCGACTTTTCCGATGAGTCGGCCCTGGAGAAATTCACCAGCGGCCTGGAATTAATCACCTACGAATTCGAAAACGTTCCGGTGTCAGCGGCGCAATTTCTTGCCAAGCGGGTCCCGCTGCTTCCGACCCCTCGCGCTCTGGAAGCGGCGCAGCATCGCGTTCGGGAAAAGGAATTTTTCCGCAGCTTGGGAATTGCTACCACGGAGTTCGCTCCGGTTGCGTCTGCTTCGGCCCTTGACGCGGCGGTGGCTAAGATCGGATTGCCAGCCATCCTGAAGACTTGCCGGATGGGATATGACGGCAAAGGTCAATGGATGCTGTGCGACGCTGAAGACATTTCGAGTGCCAAAAGAGAAATGGAGTCAGCGGAATTCAGGGCCCCCACCGGAAACGCCCCGACCGAAGAAGGCGAAGCGGCGTTTATTCTGGAAGCGGTGGTGCGATTCCGTCGCGAACTCAGCGTAGTGGCGGCGCGAGGTCGCACCGGCGAAACGGCATTCTATCCGTTGGTAGAGAACCACCATCGCGGCGGGATCCTGCGGTTATCGCTGGCCCCGGCCCCCAAGTTGGGTACCGGACTGCAGCGAGCCGCCGAGCAAGCTACCCAGCGTGTTTTTGAAGCGCTGCAATACGTCGGGGTGCTGGCCATTGAATTTTTCGAAAAGGATGGTCAACTGTTAGCCAACGAGATGGCTCCGCGAGTCCACAATTCGGGGCATTGGACGATTGAAGGAGCGGTGACCAGCCAGTTCGAGAATCATCTCCGGGCGGTGATGGGCCTGCCGCTGGGGTCGACGAACGTTTTGGGATCTTCGGCCATGCTGAACTTGATCGGGGAACTGCCGGACCCAGCGGAAGTCCTGGTGATTTCGGACGCGCATCTTCACCTTTACGGCAAGACCCAGCGCGCCAACCGAAAGCTGGGCCACGTGACCCTACGAGCCGGATCGATCGAGCAACTGGCTTCACGACTCGGGGAACTCCCGGGCTTTTTTCACCGGACCGAATACTGCTTGGATGCGGTGCTGGGGCGTCCTACGCCTTTGGAAGTCTAAGAATTGGCAAGTTGCTGCCACTCACGCCCGGATGCTACGATTCTGGCGTCCCATGAACCCCCCAGCGACATCTGCGGGCACCGGCAATCCGCCGCGCGTCGGTATTCCTTGGCGCACCACGCAAGAAGAACGCGAAAACACCCGGCAAAAGTTGGATTATTACTTCGCGGCGGTCCGCAAGGCCGGCGCCGAACCGGTCGAAGTGTCTTTGCAGCAATCGAAACAACAGCTCGGCGAGCAGTTAGCGGCGCTAGACGCCTTTGTACTGCCGGGCAGCCCCGCGGACCTGAATCCGGAGCGCTATGGTGCGCCAAAACACAAGAAAACAAGCGATTTAGATCGAGGTCGAGAAGAAACCGATTGGGCCATTCTGGACCACGCTTTCCAGACTTCCAAGCCAGTTCTGGCGATCTGCTATGGATGCCAACTCCTGAACGTGTATTCGCGTGGCAGCTTGATTCAAGACCTGCGCGACCAGCGGCCCGAATCCATAGTGCACGGATCGACCGACCTGCCGCCGGGGGCGGTGCGGGGCGATGTGGAGCACCGCGCGAGCTTTGTACCCGGCGGACGGCTTGCCACCCTGAACGGGGCTTGTGAAGGCACCATCAACAGCAGCCATCATCAAGCGATTGACCAGCCGGGCGAGAATTTGCGGGTGACCGCCCACGCAAGCGACGGCACCATCGAGGGTGTCGAGTGGACCGGCGACTCCCATTGGGTGGTGGGGGTGCAATGGCACCCCGAGCGCATGCCCGGCGACCCGTTTGCCGAGCGCTTGTTCAGCGATTTTGTCACCGCAACTCGCACCGCGCACGGTTCGGCCGTACAGCATCGGTAGTCAAAATCAGAAGAGTGCACCCCGGTTTTCTACGGTTCATCTTCGCGCTTCAGGTTTGCAGTCGGGTTTGGGGGATCGATGATTTCATTGGCGGGCAAAGCGGCAGTCATCACCGGTGGATCGCGGGGGATCGGTGCCGCGGCGGTGAAGATGTTTGCGCAGGCGGGCGCCGATGTGGTGTTCAGCTACAACAAAGCAAAAGATGCCGCGCACCAGATTGAACAGGAAGCCGGCAAGCATGGAACCCGGGTTGAGGCGCTAAAGGCCGACGTAGGACGTCACACCGACAATCAAAAATTGGTGGAGCACGCCATTGCCCGGTTAGGCCGGCTGGACATCGTGGTGGCCAACGCCGGAGTGTGGAACCTCGATGACTTATCCATCGAGAAAATGACTGAGAAACAATGGGACGAGATGATTCGGGTGAACTTGAAGAGTGTGTATTCCATTATCCATTTCGCGGTGCCGCACATGATCAAGCAAAAGTCCGGCAAGATCATTCCGGTTACATCCACGGCTGGGCAGCGCGGGGAATCGTTTCACACCCACTACGGAGCATCGAAGGGCGGAGTGATCAGCCTGGTGAAAGGGCTTTCAACCGAGCTTGCCGGCCACAATATTCTGGTGAATTCCATTGCGCCTGGCTGGGTCGCAACGGACATGTCTAACCCGGTCATCAGTACCAAAGCGGGCGGCAAAGCCATTAAGTCGGTGATCCCGTTGGGACGCCCAGCCACGGCCGAAGAGATTGCCGGACCGATCCTGTTCCTGGCCTCCGATCTGGCCAACTTCCTCACCGGCGAGATCATCAATGTAAACGGAGGATCGGTATTGTGCGGATGAAGTTGGGAAGAACCGCGGCCGCGACGATTCTGGCGCTGCTGGGCGTCACCCTCCTGGTTTCGAATGCCCAAGCGCAAAATCCCGACTCGATGATGCCGGAGGCCAGCACCGCCAAGGCCAAGCAGATTCTGCAACAATTGACTAGCGCGCTGGGCGGACCTGCGTATCTGGAAATACGCGCGAGCGCTTGCGAAGGGCGCTTGGCGCGATTTGGCCACAATGGCGAACTCACTGGCTACAGCAACTTCAAGGATTATTGGCGTTACCCGGACACCAATCGCACCGATTTCTCAAAAAAAGGTGTGATCATCAATTTGTATTCCGGCGATAAAGGCTGGACGCTCGACAAAGGTGGGGTATCGGAACTAAGCGCCGCTTCGGTGGCGGATTTTCAAGAGCAAACCAAGAAAGACATCAACAATCTGTTGCGGGTTCGATTGAAAGAACCGGGCATGTTGATTCGCTACGGCGGACAGGACATCGTCGACCTGAAAACGGTGGATTGGGTGGACATCACCGACTCCGAGCAACGCAATTTTCGTCTTGCGGTGGACCGCTCTTCGCACCTCCTGGTTCGCGCTATTACCACTACGCAAGACGAGACCATGCAGACTCCCAACGTGGAGACCACCATATTCACGAACTTTCAACTGATGGAAGGCGTGCAGACACCGCTGCAGATTTCCAGCGATCATAACGGCCGGCGCATTAACCAGGTCTTCTTTACTTCTTGCAAGTACAACAATGTTCCCGATGACCTGTTCACCAAAGCAGCCCTGGACAAGCGTTTCTCTGAAGTTGGCAGCAGAAAATCAAAAGACGAAAAGAAAAAAGAAAAAGAAGAGAACTAACCCTCCGCCCGGTCCATTCACTGCAGGCACCCTACCCCCCGGGCTTGCGCTAGACTGGCTCACTGTTCATGAACCTTTCCAGCCGCCAGCAGCGTGCTCTCCATTCTATCTGTGACACCTTTGCGCCGGCCGGCGATGGCTGGCCGTCGGCGTCGGAGCTAGGCGTTCCATCGGCCATCGTGGCCGCTATGGCCGCAAGCCCGCGAAGCTTAGACCGCGCACAGTTTCTCCAGCTGTTGACCCTCTGGGATTCCCACGTTCACAGCCTGCTGACCATTGGCCGATTCGAACGCTTCTCAGCGCTGCCCCCGCCACTGCGTACCAGCATCCTGCTCTCCTGGGCGGACAGTGCCATCGGCAAGCGCCGCGCGGCATTTCAAGGTTTGCGAAAGGCGGTTGGATTCTTGTACGTAATGCTCCCGGGCGCCGGTGGGGGCCGCAATCCGGCCTGGGACAAATTCGGTTATCCCGGCCCGCTTACGGCTAACCACCCAGTGCGGCTTCGTCCGTTAGGTGTGACCCTACCCCACCAGGGCACCGATCTTTCCTGCGAAGTTTGTATCGTTGGGTCCGGAGCGGGCGGCGCGACCACGGCGGCGGTTCTGGCCGCCGCCGGCAAAGACGTGATCGTGCTCGAAGCCGGAGGCTACTACGACGATTGCGATTTTGATGGCGGGGAGCTTGCGGGGTTTCAGCGGCTGTATGCAGAGTCCGGATTCGCCACCACCGCCGATCATAGCGTCAGCTTACTGGCCGGAGAGTGTCTGGGCGGTGGCACGGTGGTTAATTACTGCACCTCGTTTCGAACGCCGGACGAGGTGCGCGCGGAATGGGCTGCGAGCGGCGCTCCATGGATGGACGGAAACGAATACACGCAAAGTCAGGACGCGGTGTGCGCGCGCCTTTCTGTGAATCGGGACCACAACCGAATTTCTGCGCGCGAGCGGGTACTGCAGCGCGGTTTGCAGGAACTAGGGTGGCATTGCGACTTCATGCCTCGCAATGTAACCGATCAGTGTGATCAAGGACGGGTCTGCGGATATTGCGGATACGGCTGCGCGCTGGGCGCCAAGCAATCGACGACCAAGACATGGCTGGCCGATGCCCAGGCTGCCGGAGCACGCATCGTGGTGGAGACCCGCGCCGGTCGGGTGCTGGTGCAAGCGGGTCGCGCGATCGGCGTGGAAGCTCATTCGAAATCCGGCCATCCCGTCAAGGTCCGGTGTCGCACCGTGGTAGTGGCCTGCGGCGCGCTCCATACTCCCGCTTTACTTCTGCGTTCCGGCTTACGAAACGCGCACATCGGCAAGAATTTGCACCTTCACCCGGTTTCGAATGTGTGCGGGGTGTTCGACGAAGAGATTCGGCCGTGGGAAGGAACCATGCAGGCGATTTATTCCGATCAGCACCGTCAGCTGAGTGGAAATTACGGCGTGAAGTACGAGACCACCGCTCTTCAGCCGGTCATCGGCGTCGCGGTTCTTCCTTGGCGCGAAGTACGGCAATACCGATCTTTGCTTGAGAATCTGGCAAAGACTGTGGGTATCGGGGTGCTCTTACGGGACCACGGCAGCGGCCAGGTAACCGTCGATGGCGATGGAAATCCGGTAGCGCATTACACATTGTCGGACTTCGATCGCCAACATTTACGCACCGGATTCCTCGGGGCAGCACGAATTCTGGAAGCTGCCGGTGCGCGGCTGATTTTTTCTCCGCACACCCGGTGGTGCAGCTATCAACCGGGCCGGGCGGGTTCTGTCGATTCCTTTGCTTCGGCAATGGACGCAGCGGGTTGGAACGCTGCGCGGCTGGCGCTGTTTTCGTTTCACATGATGGGCAGCGCGCGAATGGGCGGGTCGGCAGCAACTTCGGCCACCAACCCCGAGGGCGAGACCTGGGAGGTGCGCGATTTGTACGTGATGGACGGGTCGTCTTTCCCAAGCGCGTCCGGGGTCAATCCCATGATCTCCATCGAAGCCATTGCTCACCGCAACGCTGCCATTCTGGCCGGGAGGCTTCCGGGCAACTAGCCTTGCGGCCAATAGAATCGCTTGTGCCATAAGCCTCGACGTTGTAACGTTTTGGCTCATCCTGTTGTCCCCAGAGACCGCCTCGCATCGAATGGAACGGTATGCCTTGGTCCGATTTTGAACCGAAATTCCGCCCTTGTCCTAATCGCGTGGACCAGGGACTATCGACGCTCGAACTGGTCATTTCCGTGGCCATCATCCTGGTCATTTCGGCGGTGGCTATACCCACGCTTTCCTATACCTTGCGGGTGTATCAGTTAAATGACGCGGCCAACCAACTCGCGGGGATGGTTAAGTTTACGCGGTTTCAAGCGATCCGGAACAATACCCCGGTCAGCTGCGTGAATCGTTCGGCCGGGGCCAATGCGCCCGCAAGCGTCTGGTCGGACGATAACGGCGACGGCGTTGAACAGCCGACCGAGAAACAGATCGCGCTAGGCAGCATCGCGACACTGATTCCTCAGTCTGGCGCGCCGAATACCGGGTCGCTGGCCGCGGCGGCTGGCGTTACCACCATGGTGGCGCTGAACCCCGCCTCGGATAGCATCAAGTTCGACCAACGGGGCGCGGTGGCGCCGCCGAATGTGTATGTTTTTTATGTGGGGAATACCGTCAATCCGGCGGGCGGCGCCCGGGCGGTGATTGTGCTGCCTTCCGGAGCGGTTCAAGTGTGGACCAACCCGGGTGGGGCCGCCGGGATGTGGCAGAAAGTCAGCTGAGCAGAATCGATTCGGGCATGCGCACATCATTCACACGACATCGACCGGGGCAGCGCGGGTTCACGCTCGTCGAGGTATTGCTGGCGACGGTCATTATGGTCGTAGGCCTGGTGGCGGTGGCGCAGTTGGTGCCCGCGTCCTTGACCATCAGCAGTCAGAACCGAAGCGATTCGGCGGCGCTGGTAATCCAGCAACGAATCCTGGAACAGATGGCGGGCCAGCCACTGACGGCGACCACCTGTTTGGCGCCGGTTTGCCCGGATGCGCAAACCACCTGGAGTCTTGGAACCCCGGCCAGTCCGGGGACGGTGAGCGGCAATGCCGTGACCATGGTGAATGGCGCGCCGGCCATTGATTTTGGCACCGGGGCCGTCGGCGGGTATGGGTTCACCTACAACGATCCGGAAGATCCCTACGGGACTAGTTTCGACGTTCGCTGGGCCGTGGTCACGTATGTAAACGGAACCAATGTCACCGCGAAAAGGTTTCTGATCAGTGCCAGACAATTGGGTGGTAACGGATTCTTCCCGCCGATCACCTTGGATACCACGGTAGAGAAATGAACTCGCGAACAACCCCAACCTGCGAGAACGGCTTTACGTTGTTAGAGCTGCTGGTGGCGGCCTCGGCTTTCCTGGTGGTTGCAGCGGCGGCCTTTGCCCTGCTAGGTGAGGTTCAGAAACGCTACCAAACCGACTCCCAAGTGCTTTCAAGTTTCCAGGAAGCACGCTTGGGTATGGATCAAATTGTGCGCGACGTAAACGCTTCCGGGTATCCGCCGCAGAATCAATTCTCGGTCTTGCCACCAGCGAACTTTTACGCCGCTACGCCCGTGGCTTGGAGTCCGTCCTATCCGGGAGCGCCCTGCACCATTGGAGTCTGTGTCACCCCCGGCGATTTCGACTTGATCATTGAAACCGATATCGATCCGCAAAATCCGATTCCCAACGGCGTCGAGTGGGTGCGCTACTCCCTGCCGGCGGGAGCCACCACGCTGATGCGGGGTGTGGTTTCCAAGACCGCGACCGGCGACCCAGTGTCGGCAACTCCCCCGAGCGTGATGTATCCCTTCGTGCAAAACGTAATGAACAACGGCAGTGCCCAGCAGATCACCGCGATACGAGCGGCTTATCCGACCATGTTTCCCGGCTCGGCTCCTGTGCCAATCTTCAGTTATGGCTGCGATACCGGCAGTGGCACGCCGGTACCCTGCCCGACGGCGGGAACCTTTAATACCCCGGTAAATATTTTGGACGTGCAGATCACCTTGATCGTGCAGGCCAGCGCGGCGGATGCTCAGACCGGCAAAATCAGACTGGTAGAACTTCACGGGCTGGGCCACCGGATCAATCCGAACCAATGAGCGCAACCCAATGAATCGTTTTCAAACCAGAGCACGACGCAACCAGGAGGCTGGCGTAGCGCTGTTGATTGCCATCTTCGCGCTGATGCTCATCAGCGTGGTGGCCATCTCCTTGATCGTCTCGGCGGGAACAGAAAGCGCCCTATCTGGAAATTACCGGTCATCCACCAGCGCCTACTACGCCGCGACCGCCGGTCTGGAAGAAGGCCGCGGGCGGCTGCTGCCACGAAATCCTAATTACTTCAACAAGACTTCCGTATCTTTCATTCCCACAACCGGAAGTCCACCGCTCGCGATAGGGCAAGTTCGCTACATCACCAATCCAGTCGGTGGAGAAGATGTGCTGACCGCCTATCCGGACACCGAGTACAGCGTGGAGTTCCCCACCACCCCGGCAACCATTCAGAGCATTCCTTCGGTATCACCGGTGGCCGGTCTGCCCGGTGCGTCCTATAAATGGGTGCGCATTAACGCCATTACCGAAGCGTCGATCAATCTGGATGTGAATAACGACCACGTGAAAAATTCGACGACGGCCTTGTTCTTCGATGGCGTGCATTTGAATCTGACCTCGACGGGCAAACAAGCGCTGGAAGTAACTTCCATGGCGGTGCTGCCAAACGGCACGAAAAAGTTGATGCAATACGTAGTGGCGCCGTTGCCATTTAACCTCAGCTTTCCAGCCGCGGTGCTCGCCGCCGGAACCTATGCGGCAACGCCTTTCGGCAACCAGAGTGCCACCTTCGGGATCAGCGGAGCGGACTTCTGCGGTGGCTTGCAACAATATGCCGTGGGGACGACCAATGGAACTTCGGCCACCAACTTGACCCCGAAGGTTACCCCCGGGGCAAATTATCCGGGCACCGGAGGCAGCGCTACACCCGCCCCCGGAGTTGCGTCGTTGGGCTCGGTAGGAACCTCCATGCAGACTTTTCCCGACCCGCTGTACCCGGGACATCAACTGGATCTGACCACGGTGGCAGGCCTGAATCAATTAGTAAGCGAGATACAGTCGGTGGCCGACTATACGGTGACGGACTGTACCAACCCGTCCATTCTGGGCTCGGCCAGCAATCCAACGGTCACGGTGGTGACCGGGAATTGCAGCCTGAGCGGCAATCCAACCCCAGCCGGACAAGGAGTTCTTCTGGTGCGCGGCGACCTACAGTATGTGGATCATCCTTACGACGGGATGATTCTAGCGATCGGCACCGGCAATTTCCGGCAAACCGCTGCGCGGCTAACGCATTTTTACGGTACGTTGCTCCTGGCTCAGACGGTGGATCCCACCAGCGGCTTGCCGCTGCCGGCTCCGGGAACTCCGACTCTGCAGTGGCTTGGTGGCGGTGGCAATCCAAATCTGCAGTACGACAGCTGCATTCTCGCGAATACCGCACCGCTGATCACTTACAAGCGACTTTCCTTCCGGGAAATTTCGCAATAATAATAATGTTAAGAGCAATCACGGAAAGAGCTGTGCCCGGGCGGAACTGTATTTTGCGAATCGGCGCCGGGCTCGCGGTTCTGTTTTGTGGGGTGCATGACTCCCGGGCCCAGCAGTTATCACCACCCGCTTTGGACCCTTCCCAGTCTGCGCGGCAAAATACCGCCCCGAGCCGTTCAGCAAAGATCTGGACAAATGACGAGGTGATCGCGCTGCGCACCCCGATGGACCTCTACCTTCTGGAAAAGGAAGCGCAGGTAGCCGCCGAGGAAGCTTTCACCGTCCAGCGACTGCTCTCTTGCTTCGCCTTCGGTGATCCGACGGGAACGCTGGAGCAGACCCAGCTGGAAATCAAGAGCACCACCCAAGCTATCGAAGACAGCCAGGAAGCGGTAACCCAGGCCAGGTTGCAATTGGCGATTTCTCCGGAAATCCTGCGGTTGCGGAATCAGCTGGAATTCACCCGCCGCTCCGCGGAGCTCGACGAACGCAGGGCCAAGCTGGCCGCCCTGCAAAAGCACTTGGCTCAATTGAACGGTAGCGACCGTCGAAAAACTCCAAACGGAACGCAAGCGCCCCCATCTCCTCCCGACTAATCGAAGATTGGCTTGGGGTCGCGTAGCAGCAGGACCAAATTTCATCGCCCTGGATTTTCCTGCAAGGCAGGTTGCGAAGTGCGCGATTCTGATATGCCTTATAGGCAGGCCCGATGCGGCTAGGAGGCGGTGGATAGCGTTCTTAGAGGCAGCGGTCATACCAGCAGTGGCGCGGATGGAATTGCCCTCTACGAGGGCTGCGATAACCTGTCCTTGTTTGGCTGGCGTGCGGCGATTCATATTTCAAATCCATTCCATAAGGTTGTCAATTCCATCCTTCTAGTTTCAAATTGCAGGCACTAAGGTTGTCAATGTCAGGACAAAAGTTGACATGGAGCTTAACGCCAATCTGCCCCAGAGCCGCTGCGCTACACTGTCATCCCCTCGGGAAAAAACCGTGAAAAGAAAATGAGAAGAAACGGTTTATTTGCGCGGCGTGTGGGTTTCTGCGCTCGTTCACGCAACGCCCGACGCCACTGCCTCTCGTTTTGCTGGCAGAAGCGCTAACAAGACGCCTCCGATCACAATGAAAACGACCACATCGGTAAAGTCCCTGTGGACGCCGTGAATCCGGGCTTCTACGGTTTGAATAGCCATCACCACGCCATGAGAGATGTTCCACCAAGCCGCTAGAGCAATCATCGAGCGATGCTCAGGTGGTCTCCTTGCGGCCATGAGTAGAAAGACCCCGACCGGAATAAAGAAGCTCAGAAACATCGGCTCGACCTCGTTCTTCCCCTCCAAAAGCCAGCTGGAATGCCGCAGATCCATATATAGAAAATAAATTAGGGCCAGATTGAACAGCCCCACGATCACCAGGACGATCTGTGTTAGGCGTTCTCTTTTCACATTGACCTCATTTGAGCGAATTTTGTTGCGAGCGCAGCAGCGGCTCACGCAGAGGATTCACAAACTAGCGCACAGGAAAGGAAAAAACAAAGTCAAAGCGGCAAGGGAAAAATTCAAACTGAGGCACTCCCAAACGGCTCCCGCAATGGCCCCGCCAAACGCCACGCGCTATAATGGCCGAATGTCCATGAGCACCCCGAGCACCCCATCGCACGCAGCAACCTACGCGGCGATGCACGCCACCACGGTCCTATGCGTGCGCAAAGAGAATAAGGTGGTGATGATCGCTGACGGGCAGGTCACCATGGGCGACCATGTGATGAAGCACACCGCGCGCAAGACCCGGCGACTGTACAACGACAGAGTCGTTGCCGGTTTCGCGGGATCGACGGCCGACGCAATTTCGCTGTTTGAACGATTCGAAGGCAAGCTGCAGGAACATTCCGGCAATCTGCCCAAAGCGGCAGTGGAGTTGGCCAAGGAGTGGCGCAAGGATCGCGCATTGCGTCACTTGGAAGCGTTGCTGATCGTCGCCGACGTAAAAGCTACATTTCTGCTGTCCGGGAACGGAGATGTGATTGAGCCCGATGACGGATTGTGCGCCATTGGATCTGGCAGCTCTTACGCTTTGGCCGCGGCGCGTGCGCTGGCCAAGCATTCCAAGCTGGGTATCAAGGAATTGGCGATGGAAGCGATGCGTATCGCCAGCGAAATCTGCATTTACACCAATACCAACTTTACGGTGGAAGAATTGTAAGAGAGGCCGACACTGGGGTTCTTGGCAACTCAGGTAAGATGGGAACTCGGCGTAATCTGACCAGTGATGAGAACGGAACCGGAATGACCAAGTCCGACAAGGAGATCGTCTTCATGCCCGGAGCAAACGGAGCGGCACCAGCAACCGATCCGGAAGTGCTTCCGGCGTTGGACGACATGACCCCGCGCGAAATCGTGGCCGAGTTGGACAAATATATCGTTGGACAGAACGCCGCCAAGCGAGCGGTGGCGGTGGCTTTGCGAAATCGCGTGCGCCGGCAAAAACTTCCGCCGGAAATCGCCGAAGATGTATTGCCAAAAAATATTCTGATGATCGGGCCGACCGGCGTCGGCAAGACGGAAATTGCTCGGCGGCTGGCGCGGCTGGCTGGATGCCCGTTTGTAAAAGTGGAAGCATCGAAATATACCGAAGTCGGATACGTGGGTCGCGACGTGGAGTCCATGGTGCGCGATCTGGTAGAAACCTCCATCGACATGGTGCGCGAGGAAAAACTGGATGAGGTTGCCGATCGCGCCGAACAAGCTGCCGAAGAGCGAGTACTCGATCTGCTCTTGCCGCCCTCACCGCCTCCCACCACCGGCATCTCCGAAGGGGATGCGGCTCAGCAACGCGAGCAATCGCAACGAACCCGTGAAAAGCTGCGCGCGCAACTCCGCGAAGGGAAATTGGACCAGCGCATGGTGGACATCGAGGTCCGCGAGCGGTCCATGCCCTCTTTCGAAATCATTTCGAATCAGGGCGTAGAGGAGATGGATGTAAACCTGAAGGACATGCTCTCGGGCATGTTTGGCCAGCAAAAGCGAAAGCGGAAGATGAGTGTCGCTGACGCCTTCGAATACCTGATCCAGGAAGAAGAGAACAAACTGCTGGATATGGACCAGATAACGCGCATGGCCGTCGAGCGGGCCGAGCAGATGGGCATCATCTTCATCGACGAGATCGACAAAGTGGCCGGCCGCGAATCCGGCCATGGTCCGGACGTTTCGCGTGAAGGCGTGCAGCGGGATATCCTTCCGATCATCGAAGGGACCACCGTCAACACTCGCTATGGAATGATTCGCACCGACCACATCTTATTCATTGCCGCCGGAGCGTTTCACGTAACCAAGCCATCCGACCTGATTCCCGAGCTCCAAGGGCGTTTGCCGATACGCGTAGAGCTGCAATCGCTGAAAGAAGAAGACTTCATCCGGATTCTGACCGAGCCGAAGAACGCGCTGATCAAACAGTACGTCGCGCTACTAGAGACCGAAGGATTGAAGTTGAATATCACCGAAGATGCCGTCGCCATGATCGCGAAATTTGCTACCAGTGTGAACGAACAGACGGAAAATATTGGGGCGCGCCGACTACACACCATCCTGGAAAAAGTGCTCGAGGAATTGTCTTTCGAAGCCTCCGACCTGAAGAAAAAAACGGTCAAGGTGGACGGGGCATACGTGACCAAGCAACTGGCCGACATTGTGAAGAACCAGGATCTCAGCCGATACATCCTGTAGACCGCTCCATGCCCAACCGCAACTCGCGGAATCGGTCAACGCGAACGATTCGAAATAGCCGATGGTCGACGGCTTTACTCTTCGCCGCTGGGTGTGTGGCCGGCTGCGGCGCTCCTGGTGAGCCTACCGCTCCCTCACCACCGGTTCCCGAAGCGATAAAGGATCTAAGTGCCCAGCAAGCTGGCCTAGGGGTACGTCTGCTTTTCAGCATGCCCGGAAGAACCATCCATGGCGATCGCATAACCGAACCGCCCGCGATCGAAATCTATCGCGGAATTCCAAAGGCGGACGGATCCATCGATGCGAAATCGTTGCGACCCGTTTATATGATTCCCGGGGCTCTGGTCAGCAAGTATCGCGTGAAAGATGGGATCGAATTCGTCGATCCCATCGCCCCAGAGCAAGTGCGGGCACCGAGCGGCTGGTCCTTGGCGTACGTCGTGAGGACTCGCTTATCCAAAAAACGTGCCTCAGCCGATTCGAATGCGGCCATGGTTCGCGTCGTTGCGGTCCCAGAAAAGATTGCCGAGCTGCGCGTAGAGGTGACCCAAGAAGCGGTGGTGGTCAACTGGGTGGCGCCAGCCCGAATTTCGACCGGTGATGCTATCGGTGCCATCTCGGAATACCGAGTGTACCGAGCAGAACTCGCTTCTGCCCAGCAAGCGGCTACCAAGGAACCCGATCAGGCCAACTTGAAATCCCCGCTGACTTTGCTGGGAGTCTCACCAACCCCGGGATACCACGATTCCGCATTCGAATTCGGTAAGACGTACCTATATACGGTCCGAACCGTCGCCGAAGTGAATGGTCAATCCGTCGAGTCGGGCGACTCTCTACCCGCGATCGTGACCCCGCAAGACACTTTTCCGCCCCAGGTACCTTCCGGGGTGGTGGCGGCGGTGGTCCCAGGCGCCGGCCCAACGCCGCCGGAGGTGGATTTGTCCTGGGCCATCAACGCGGAAGCGGATCTTGGCGGGTATCGTGTTTACAGAAGCGAGCAGGAAAGCGACCCGGGGCAGTTATCCACACCTGAGCTGTTGCTCTCCCCCGCGTATCGTGATACGTCTGTACAGACGGGTTATCGTTACTGGTATCGTGTCACCGCTGTCGACCGCGCAGGAAATGAAAGTGTCCCCAGCCCACCGGTAGCCGCCGATATCACGCAACCTTCTCCGTGACCTGGGGTTCGATTGCTAGTGGAACTTAGAAAGCCAGCACCTATACAGGCTCGCGCTCGCTCGTCAGAAGATGGTTTCGGCTATCTTCTTCACAACCCGGCGATGCGCAGCGGTTTGTTCACTGGGTTCGGGCTATCGGTGGTATTCGCGGTGTGGCTAGACATCGCGAATCGCATGCCGGACCTCGAGCGTTTCGCATTACAGCGTAACCTTGTGGCTGCGTCGGTTTTAGGTTTACTTGCGGCCATGCCAATTCTAAGGTTTCTGCGTTCGCCAGGAAATCTGCTTTCCGCGGGGTTGGTTGGATGGAGCTTGTTTGCGCTTTTTTATGGCGCGCTGTGTGTCCATTTCAAGGCGCTGAGTGAGCGCTGCGGCGCACTGCAACTATTCATGCTGGGAGCTTTGCTATATATGATCCTAGCAACCCTTTCGTGGCTCGGAACATGTATCTGGCGCGCCCGAGCCTCTCACCTGTCGCACGTATCCCATCCCCACCACCATGTAAGTTAGGCCAAGAATGCAATTCTGCCGTTTCCTTCCGCTAGATCTGTCCGCAGCAGCTTCTCCGTGCTATGGTTTGCTGGACGGCGAAAAAATCCACGAGCTTTCCGCGCCGCCTTGGTTCGAATGGGCGCAGGCGCCAAGCAATTGGCGGCAAGCGGAAGTTCGCTTCTTGCCTCCGGTGGAACCGAGCAAGATCGTTTGCGTCGGCAGAAACTACGCCGCCCACGCCGCGGAGCTTGGGAACGAAATGCCCAAAGAACCGCTGATTTTCCTGAAACCACCTTCGGCCATCATCGGCCCTGATGACCCCATCGTTTTGTCCAAATATTCCCAGCGCGTCGAGCACGAAGGGGAACTAGCATTGGTAATCGGCCGGCGTTGCTCGCATCTTGGGGACCACCAAGATCCGTTGGCTTTCGTCCTGGGGTACACTTGTCTCAACGACGTCACCGCCCGGGATTTGCAAAACAGCGACGTGCAATTTACTCGAGCCAAGGGCTTCGATAGCTTCTGCCCGATTGGGCCACATATCGAGACCGATATCGATCCCGCCAACGTTCTGGTGGAGACGTACGTGAATAATGATCGCCGCCAATCGGGCAGCACTACGCTGCTGGCTTATTCGTGCGCGTTCCTGGTGCGATGGATCTCTCGGATGATGACCCTGTATCCCGGCGACGTGATTTCTACCGGCACGCCGGCAGGTGTGGGGCCACTGGTGGCCGGCGACGTCGTGGAAGTGAAAATTCCTGGTATCGGAGTGTTGCGCAATCCGGTGCAAGCCGCCCAAGCCTAGTTGTATCTCTCCCATCCGGATTCGCTAAAATATGCATTCCTGAGGTTTCCCAGCGGAATGGCAGTTATGCTGTACGTCGAAGGATCGGGCTAGGAACTGGACGCTCCGGACACCAACCCCGGGGGAATGGTAGTGATGCTCACGGATGTGGTTTTGTTTTCGCACGCCCGGAATAGATGGAGTTCGCTCTCTTGAAGAACCTAATCACTGATTGGAAGCCGGTGCTGGCGATGTGCGGCGCGGCTCTGGTCGCGATTGCCATGATCGCCTATGCCTTTTTTCGGCCTGCTGAGCCTCCCGAGGCGGTGGAGCGGCGCCGTCGGCTGCACCTGAATCAGATTGGGCGTATTGCCGAAGGACAAGTGGTCGAGTTGGTCGAGCATCCGCCGGTAACGCCAGTCGGTAGCAAAGGACTATTCAAGCCCAGCGCACGCGTCGTGCCGGATCTGCGATCACGCCATCTGGTTTCTTACAGCTATGCCATTTCCGGGGTTACCTATCACACCGCGCAGGACATCACTGGCTTGGAGGGGCAAATTCGCTTTGATCGTCTGGTGGCCGGCCAACCGGCAAGCGTGAAATACGATCCCTCCAATCCGAGCGACTCCATTATGGTTGCCGACGACTGGTCCGGCCTTCGCTGATCCTTACCGTTTAGACCCAGGCATCAAGCCGTTCTGATTCACAAGAGGTTGCGCTATCCTGGCGATGCCGGGCAATGTGGGGAACGCGCGCTGCTGACCTCCAGATGAAAACAATTTTTGCTTCCATCTTTACCGTGGTGTTAATCGTGAGCATGACGTTGCTCGCGATGTATGTTCTGGTCCGCACCACTATGTATGTGACCGCCATCGCTTCGCCGCTTACCCGGGCGGTGGGCATCGTCACTGAATTACTTCTCGGGGTGTTCTTACTTCTGGGCACGGTTTGGCTGGCCACCCACCTGGCAGTCCGTATCTTCAAAAATGATGTGTCACCCCAGCCGGGAGGGCCGCTTGCCTGACCACAAACCGGTGTCCGCGGCCAAACCGCACCAAGACCGCATGACTGCGCTTCGACGCATCGATGCCGAGGCCGAAGCCGGTGGGGGCCGGGAGCGGCGGGAGCGCGAGCATCGCGCGGGAAAACTGACCGCGCGCGAGCGAATTGATCTGCTGCTGGATCCGGGAACGTTCGAAGAGCTGGACAAGTTCGTTCGCCACCGCTGTGTGGATTTCGGCATGCAAGAGCAACGCCCCGCGGGAGACGGGTTTGTAACCGGGTTTGGCCGCATCGACGGGCGCCTGGTATACGTGTTCGCCCAGGACTTCACCGTTTTTGGCGGGTCGCTTTCGGAAACCAACGCACAAAAAATCTGCAAGATCATGGACCTGGCGATGCGCGCGGGCGCGCCGGTGATAGGGCTGAATGATTCGGGCGGAGCACGCATTCAAGAAGGCGTAGCGTCGCTCGCGGGCTACGCGGATATTTTCCTGCGAAATACCCTGGCCAGCGGAGTGATTCCACAAATCAGCGCAATTATGGGGCCATGCGCCGGCGGGGCAGTTTATTCACCGGCAATCACTGATTTCATTTTTATGACCCGCGAAACTTCCTACATGTTCGTGACCGGTCCGGAGGTGATCAAGACGGTCACCCACGAAGAGGTTACTAAGCAAGAGCTGGGGGGCGCGATGACCCATAACGCCACCAGCGGCGTGGCCCACTTCGTCTCCACCGACGACACCGACTGCTTAGCGATGATTCGCGAGCTGCTCAGCTTTCTGCCCTCCAACAACGTCGATGACCCGCCGCGACGCCCGACAGCAGATCCGGCGGACCGCCGTGAGGAATCGCTAAACACCCTGGTCCCGGAAGATCCGCAGAAGCCCTATGACATCAAGGATGCGATTCATGCGGTGGTTGACGACGGATACTTTTTCGAAGTCCACGAGCACTTTGCGCTGAACATTGTGGTGGGGTTTGCCAGGCTGGACGGACGTCCAGTCGGATGGGTAGCGAACCAGCCCGCGGTTTTAGCGGGCGTTCTGGATATCAACGCGTCGCTGAAAGCAGCGCGATTCGTGAGGTTCTGCGATGCTTTCAACATTCCCATTATCACCTTCGAAGATGTGCCTGGGTTTTTGCCCGGAACCCAGCAGGAGTTCGGCGGGATTATCAAGCACGGAGCGAAATTGCTTTTCGCCTACGCCGAAGCGACCGTACCAAAAATCACGGTAATCACCCGAAAGGCTTACGGGGGTGCGTACTGCGTAATGGCTTCCAAACACATTCGAACCGACGCCAACTTTGCGTGGCCCAGCGCGGAAATCGCGGTGATGGGCGCCGAGGGCGCCGTCAATATCGTGTATAAACGGGAACTCGAAAAGGCTGATGACTCTAGTCGCGAAGCGTTGCGGCAGGAAAAAATCGCCGAGTTTCGCGATCGCTTTACCAATCCACTGGTCGCGGCCGAGCGCGGCTACATTGACGCGGTGATCGAGCCTTCCGGTACTCGCAGCAAACTGATTACCTCGCTGCGGGCACTGGAGAACAAGCGGGATACCAATCCGCGTAAGAAACATGGCAATATTCCACTTTAAGTGACCGCTTGGCTTTGGCCCCAAAGTACACCGGGCCGGGACCCCTTCTTTTGGCGCCCGGCTTTTGTGCCCTTGACGGCGGAACTCCCTTCAGCTTACTCTTCGGTTCCGGTTTCCCCTCGGTCGGTGCGTCCCCCCACCCGCAATCCTCACTATGGAGATGTGCGCAATGGCCACTGCAGTACGCGAGTTTTCTCTCGATCGTCACCTGTTCGAGCGCTTGAGATTTTGCGGCTTCCAACCGGAAAATCTCAACGACTTGATTTCCATTTTGGTCAGCTTGAAGAACAAGTATGGAATCGTTCCCTTTGCCATCGCCGGCGAAGGCCAGACCATTGCCTATGCCGTCAGAGCCCGCTACCTATTGGAATCGGTGACGCTAAGCAAGATCGTCAACGTGATCCTGGACACACCGCGTCTCAGCCATGTAGAAATCGTGCCTCGCGGCATTCCGGCTTCCACGCAATTCGAAGTCACGCTCACTCTCGGCTGAGGCTCTATCACCGTGCTCCGCGGTGAGTTGCGGTGCAGACAAATTAGACACGGATTGCCCTCACCATCCGGTTGAACAATAGGCCGCGTGATAAGATCCCGCTGCGCTTCAACCACCACTCATGTTCAAGAAAATTCTGATCGCCAATCGCGGTGAAATTGCGGTTCGCATTCTTCGCGCCTGTCGAGAACTCGGCATTCCCACCGTAAGCATTTTTAGCGAAGCGGACCGTACCTCCCTGCATGTGCGACTCGCCGACGAAGCCTACGCGATTGGTCCCTCCCCGTCGCGAGAAAGTTATCTGCGAATCGACAAAATCATTGAAGTCGCGCGGCGGTCTGGCTGCGACGCGGTTCATCCCGGATATGGATTCCTCGCGGAGAACTCGGCGCTGCCCCGGCGGTGTCTTGACGCCGGTCTGATTTTCATTGGGCCATCCGCAGAAGCCATGGAGGCCCTGGGCTCCAAGACCGCCGGGCGCCAGCTGGCGCGCAGATGCGAGGTGCCCAGCGTTCCCGGTGCCAACGATCCCATCGACAATCCCAACCAAGCGCAAGCATTGGCCCAGGCGATGGGATATCCGGCACTTTTGAAGGCGGTGGCTGGCGGTGGTGGAAAAGGAATGCGGGTGGTCTCGCATGAATCCGATTTCGCTGGCGCGTGGCGCGACGCTTCGTCCGAGGCTATGAACGCTTTCGGCGATGCCCGGTTGTACCTGGAAAAATATCTGGAAAAACCGCGGCACATCGAGATTCAAATTCTCGCCGACTCCCATGGCCGCGTGGTCTCACTGGGCGAGCGGGAGTGTTCGGTGCAGCGTCGTCATCAGAAAGTGATTGAGGAAGCACCTTCGCCCATCGTGACGCCGGACCTTCGGAAGAAAATGGGGGATGCAGCGGTACGCTTGGCGCGCGCCGCAGGTTACGTGAATGCCGGAACGGTGGAATTCCTGGTTGATGCTCAGCTGGACTTCTATTTTCTGGAGGTCAACACCCGTCTGCAGGTGGAGCATCCGGTGACCGAGCAGGTAACCGGATTGGACCTGGTGAAGTTGCAGATCGCCATCGCCGCGGGCCATCGCCTGCCCTTCGCGTGGGAGACCATCACACCGCGTGGAAATTCCATGGAAGTTCGCCTGTACGCCGAGGACCCTGAAAATAATTTCTTTCCCTCACCCGGAAGGATCATTTCACGGCAAGTCCCAGGCGGGCCGGGGATTCGGCTGGACGACGGGGTGTATGACGGCTGGACGGTGCCAAATGATTACGATCCGCTGTTGAGCAAATTGATCGCTTGGGGTAATAGCCGCGAGGAAACCATCGCTCGTCTCCGGCGCGCGCTGGAGGAATACACGGTGATTGGAATCAAGACGAACACCGCACTGTTTCGCCGCATTCTTACCGAGCCTGAGTTTTTGAAAGCGGAGATTCATACCAAGTGGCTTGATGAACTTCTCCAGCGGCCGCCGGCTAGTGCTGCGTCTGGGAAGCGCAATGGAGCGGAAGACGCTGCAGCGATTGCCGCCGCGATCTGGCAAATGGAAGCCAAGAAGTCCACCAGTGGCCCCGCCAATAGCTATGGCACCGCTCCGTCCAAATGGAAACAGGGCTTACTGAATGAAATATGAAGTACGCATTTCCGGTAAGACCCGCCGAGTTGAAATCGATCGCGACGTCGATCGTTGGAGGATATCCCTGGATGATTCTCCGGTGGATGCCGACGCCAGGGAACTTGCGCCGGGAACGTTCTCTATTTTGTTGAATGGCTGGGCTTACGAGGTCTACGTCACCCCGGGTTCTGACGGCACGCTGACGGTGCAAGCAGGTCACGACCAATGGAAAGTGGAAGTGATCGATCCACGTGCCTGGCAAGGACGCCGCCACGGAGCGGCCGACGCCGAAGGGCAGCAACAGATTTTGGCTCCGATGCCGGGGAAGGTCATTCGGATTCTTGTGCACCAGGGTGCCCAGGTCACCGCTGGGCAAGGCCTTCTGGTCGTCGAAGCGATGAAAATGCAAAACGAAATCCGTTCGCCGAAAAACGGAGTGGTGCAGCGGCTCGACGTCAAGGAAGGGCAAGCGGTCAATGCCGGGCAAGTGCTGGTTTGGATCGACTAACCGAGTTATTATTCCCTTGACACAGTAAGCGTACGCTGTCTTTAAGCGAGGCTACGCCATGAACACGATGGAAGTGATCTCCAAGTTTCGCACCGAAGCAGATTGCTTGGATTATCTAGAGGGCGTGCGCTGGCCTGGCGGCGTGTGCTGCCTCAAGTGCGGCGAGATGAACGTCTACAAGTTCGCTACCAACGCCACCACGCGCCGGCGCACTAATAAGAAGGGCGAGACTCGTACAGTGGTTGTCCCCTCACGTCGTCTGTATGAGTGCAAAAGCGCCAAGTGCGGCTACCAGTTCAGCGCAACCACTGGCACCATCTTCCACGATTCCCACCTGTCCCTAATCAAATGGTTCATGGCCGTGGGGCTGATTGTGGAAGCAAAAAAGGGTATGAGTGCGTTGCAAGTAGCGCGTCACCTGAATATGGAAAGCAGCTATAAGACGGTCTGGTATCTCTGCCACCGCATCCGCACGGCCATGAAAGACGGCGGCCTTCTTATTGGAATCGTGGAAGCGGACGAAACCTACCTGACGCCAAAGAAACCGCGCAAAGGCCCTCCCTACGTCAAAAAGGAAAGTCGCGATGTTGTTCTGGGCATGATCGAGTGCGGCGGCAAGCTTTGTCTCGTGCCAATGAAGGATTCCAAGATGGAGACGATCGAACTGATCATGGAAGAGCACATTAGCGAGGACGCCACACTGCAAACCGATGAAGCCGCCGTGTACACAATAATCGGCCAACGTCGCTTTCCGGGTCGGCATCGCACGATCAATCACAGCGTTAGCTACGGTGTGGGCGATGTACACACGAATACAGTCGAGAATGCGTTCTCGCTGCTCAAGCGCGGCGTGCACGGCGCGTTCCACAAAGTTTCGATAAAGCATCTGGGGCGCTACTGCGAGGAATTTTCGTTCAGGTTCAATCGGCGGAATTCTCAGAAGCAGCTATTCGATGCGTCTCTCAAGGGCTTAGTGAAGGAAACGGCGCTACCGCTTAAGGTTAACTGAAGTCTATGAGCAAAAAAGTCCTTGTGCTCGCATTTCTGGCCTGCGGTGTTTGTCCATTTGTGGCAGCGCAAAGCGACGCCCACCCACGCAACGGCGACTTCAATGACCTTAAGCCCAGTGAAATCATGACCGCAATCTTCAGCGAGTTTCTGGTGATTCCGTTTCCACAGGGATTCGTCGTGGCTTCCGAACGCACGCGATTAAGACCCTGATCGCTTCGGAATGAACGTCCCTTTGGTGCGTTTCCCGCTAGTCTTTATCTGCTTCATGGGAATCGGTGAAGTCTTGAGTAGCTGCGATAGCACAGCGTCAAACTCCCTTTTCTCGACGACGATTTTCTTCTTCATTTAGCCTCATGCGAACATAGGGTTTGGGCCCGGTAGGATTCGGACCTATAGAACGTTGGTAAGAGCGTTCACACGGATTATAAATCCGGCGCACTAAGCCTAGTTCTGCCACGGCAATTAGGGGGCACTAAGAGTTCGAGTTCCTTACTTTTCAGTTCCTTAGAAGGCCAGGTCGCACTGCAAAACCCCTTTATTTCCATACAGCTGGCGGATTCGAATCCAACCCGCATCTCCAATCCTGATGGGAATTGCTAAAATGTGGGTTGCTGGTTGAATCCTCCTTTGCGTCTACCGCAAGGGAATCGAGACCGCCACTGCTATCGGCGGCCTTACTAATTTCTGCGAAACTTACTTGCCCGCTTGCCGATCCCCGCTTCTACCAAAGTGATGTCTTTTTCGGCCGCCATTCTCTTCAACGCACTCGAAAGAGAAGGTCGCTTGATCTTTGTTGCAAAACTCGAATTAGTAGCCTGAATCTGTTTTTCCACATCCCTCAGCGTGAAGTCACCAGAAATGAATTGCAGCGCGGTCTTAATCGCCTCCTGAAGAGCGCCCTTTCCAATGGGGCCATCGTCCTCTTTAGCACCGTTCTTCGCGCCACCGGTCATCTTCCAGACCACTTCAATCGCTTCTAACTTGCGGCGATACTCAGCGGCAGCGTCTTCCTTTAAGCGCTCGTATTCTCGCTGATTCATGCGCGGCATTTTATGTCGCATCAGCGTTCCCGTCAAGCGGGGTTTAGCGACTGAGAGTGTTTGCGTTTGCAATACTAGATTCAATCTCAATGTGCAAAAATGATAGCGAATAAAAAGCGTAAATAGAATTGATTCTGGAGTATACTGGCGCGAATCAAGAGGCACAAGGGATGTGGCTGAAAGGCTGTGGCGGGAACTAACAGGCAGAAAAGTGCGGCCAGCGCCGCGGTGCGATTGCGAATGCGCCAACTGCGAACGGGGCGACCACTGCGGACGCTGGCCCGCATGTGAGCATCCACCCGATTACCCTAATTCTAGATCGAAATTTGAGCGGGAGTCTGTGGAAGACTAGCAGTCTTGTCTCTGCCCTTCTTGCGTTCTTCCTTCCCAACCCACTCTGCAAATAGCTGGCGATACTCTTGCTTCGTGTAAACGCCCTTGTGAATAAGCAAGGTATTCATGGCGTAAACCGTGGCCTTGAAGGCTTCATCTCGCGAAGCCAATTCCACGGCTTCTTCATAGGAGAACATAAATCACCTCGAAAGCTGAAATTTGAAGAGGGTTTAGAAACTGTAGAACTTCTCTAGACTTCTTCGTGTTTGTGGGCACGGCCCGCAGATCGTTAACATACCATTTGCAATTACAAACGCAAACCCCTGTCACGGTTTACACCAGTTTACCTCCTTTTACTTTGTCAACGCAATAATCCCCGTAACCGATCTTACCGATTCGAACCGAACGCTCTAGAGTTAGGCGGAAAGACGAGAACGAAGTTGAGTTACTTGGTTGTTTTCGATGGGTCCGGCAACTTGCCAGCAGACTCAATCACCTGTTCAGCCAGATAATCCCGGACGCGTGCTTCGTCGCGTGCGATCGCCAAGTATGCCGAACGATACAGCTGTTCCTTGCGGTTCCGCAGCCCATCGCGAATCTGTTGCTGTACCTGCGGGTCCGAAATGCTGCGCTGGCCCGGAGATTGCCTGGAGATCAACTTAAGAATCCGGTACCCGTCTTTCAGGGCAAGCGGCAGACTTACCTGGCCGGGCTTCATGGACAGTACCGTCTTTTTTAGCATCGGGTCAGCTTGATTCAGGGCCGACTCCGGCACCGCGCCAAGATCACCGCCGGTAGCGGCCGAGTTCATATCTTCGGAATAGTCCATGGCCAGCTGGGCAAAATCGGCGCCGCTGTTCAAGCGGTCCACCAACATCTTCACTTTGCGCTGTGCTTCCGCTTCGTTGGTAGCATCGTCGTTCTTGCGATTACGAATCTGCGGCTCTTTGCGGGGGGTAACCACGATTTGCGCGATCCAATACTGCGGCTCGGCCACGTTGAACTGAGCTTTATTGGCGTTATAAAAATCGGTGACATCCTGATCGGTGATGGAAATCTTCGCCACCACTTCGCGGTTGAGCAATTTCTGAATGGACAGCTGCTGCCGCAGACTCCGCTTCAAGTCGTCTACCGAGACGTTGCGCTCTTTCAACTGCCGCTGAAATTCCTCTTCGGTAAAAGGACTCTTGAGCTCGGTGAATTTATCTTCCACTTCACCATCAGTCGCTTCCAGATTCAACTTCTTAGCGCGCTCCAAGAGAATTTCGTTGTTGATCAGCTCGTCCAGCACGTTCAGCTTCAGAGACAAAGCCTCTTCCTGGGACGGCTCCTGCCCTTCGGGATTTACTCTGGTGCGGTAGTATTTCTCGACTTCGTCGCGCTTGATTTCTTTGCCATTGACCAGTGCCCACACATCGGGAGAGTGCTGCACTTCCTGCTTGCAACCACCGAGGAGCCACACCAAGCCACAGAGCGCCACAGCGGCCCGCTTCACGTGGGGTGACCTCGTTTTGGAACCAGGTGCGGACAAGGCCAACAGCTCAGGCCGCTTTCTTGACGCGGCCGTCGCGGATGCACGCGGTGCAAACGCGCATTTGCTTACGAGCGCCATTGACCAGCGCGCGCACGTTCTTGAGGTTAGGATTCCAACGGCGCCGGCGCGTATTGTTCGCGTGGCTGATCACGTTGCCAAAATGCGGACCCTTGCCGCACAACTCACACTTCGCCATCTTTTCGTCCCACTTTGCTGTGAATTTTCTAAGTACTGAAACACCTAAGTGTAACAGACCTCAAGACTTCGAGAAAGGATTTGTACTTGCCGAGGGGGGTGGACGGCGCGACCCGCCGCAGAATTCTCACCGCACGGCTAGGTTGCTGGCTCATTTACGCCGGGAAGTGAGCACTCGCATGGCTGCCGGGAATGCGGTCAGGATTTGTCCAGGCCGCTGAATGCGGTCCCAGTAACGCGAAACCGCCGAAAGCAATCATTCACGCTGGTGTCCAGCGTTGAACTGGATTCGAGTTGCTGCAAAACCGGGGCGACGTTGCGCCGCGCAAAGATGTCCCCGGGCAACAACAACACTGGCGGACGGTTGATGGTCGCCAGCGCCGCACCAGTTACCATGTTGGTTGCCCCCAGACCGATGGAAGTCGTGCACACCAAAGTCCGCAGGCGGTTGCTCATCTTGGCAAATGCCGACGCGGTAGGAACCATGGCTTGCTCGTTGCGGCAGAGATAAAACGGGAAATCTTGATCCGGATGCAACGCCTGCCCGATGCCAGCAACGTTGCCGTGCCCAAAAATGCCGAAGCAGCCAGCGAAGAAGGACTGTTCCTGACCATCGGGTGAGCTGTATTGCGCTTTGAGGCATCGAATGATCGCTCGCGCGGTGGTAAGTCGAAGAGTCGTAAGGTGTGACCTGCCTCCGAAGGGGATCGAGTGCAATTACGTTTCCCGAGAAGTTTGCTGGCCGCCTAATCCGCTTCCACAACCACGGTAGGTGCTGCCGGCGGCGTAATCGAATCGGTATTGATAAAAGGCCATTCGTGCTTTCGCCACGCCAGCAGCAAGAAGGCGATGAACCCGAGTACGATCGTACCGAACGCGTAGGTCATAAACCGCCATCCCCCAGGTTGCAGGCCGGGGGTAACGAATACCGCAAGCCATCCGGCCAGCGCCAACAGGGCCGGCAACGGGTACAACCACATTCGAAAAGGTCGCGGCGCATCTGGCTGGTAGCGCCGGTAAATCAGCAGCCCTACGATTTGGGCCACAAACATGGACAGAATTCGCGCCAGCATCAGCGCGGTGATGATCTGCACCAGGTCAAAGAAGCACGCGACGATACACAACGATCCCATCAACAGCAGCGCCCGATGCGGGAATCGACGGGTGGGATGCAATTCGCCAAACCAGCGAAAGAAGGCGCCGTCCAGCGCCGCGGCATAAGGAATGCGCGAATATCCTAGTAACATCGCGTAGGTCGAGGCGAACGCGGTCACCTCGATCATCACGGTCATCAGCGCGGACGCCCAGTGTCCATGCAGTCTTTGCATGAATACCGAACCGATGGCGTTGAAAGCCATGGAATTGGGCTGGACCATCTCGCGCCACGGCACCACTCCGGTAAAACTAACCGAGCACAAGAAATCAATCGCGGTGACCACCAAGATGGAAATGATGACGCTGTAGGGAATCACCCGTTCCGGTCGCTTTACCTCTGCGCCCAAATAACAGACTTGGTAGTAGCCCAGAAAATTGAACATCACCAGCATGGTGCCGTTCCCTAAGCCGAGCAGAAACGGCAAGCCGATGTGCCAGGCGCCCGGAGGAAAATCGAACAGCAGCTTGGTATTCAGGTGACCCATTCCGGTAAAGATCACCCATCCGGTGGTCAGCAACATGCCGATCCACAACACCAGCATCAACCGCATGATGTCCTGAATCTTCCTATACAGCGCCCAAATAGCCGTCGCGGTAATCGCCGCAGCCAAAAGTTTTACGCCCCAGCGATAGGTGATCAATCGGGGCCACAGAAATCCGGTGTATTCCGCCATCCCAATGCTGCTGGTAGCAATCTCCAGCGTGCCACTAAACAAAAATTGCCAAACAAAAATCCACGCCATCATTCGGCCCCACCGGGCTCGACCAAAGCACTCGCGCAGAAAAATATAAGAGCCGCCGTCCGCCGGAATCGAAGCACCCAGTTCGGCGAAGACCAGACCATCCGAGATCGCCAGCACCGCGCCAACCGCCCATGCCATCAATGATTGCGGACCGCCCATGGTCGCAAGGATGGCCGGAACGGTAATGAACGGACCGGTGCCAACCATATTCGACATATTCAGGGAGATGGCATTCAGGAGGGTCACATTCCGAGGCATGCGGCCCTGCGGCGGGCCGGTGACTTCCACAACGCTAGACCCGCGCAGATCCAAACGATCACCTACCCCGGAAACTGCGGCAGGATACTTTAGTTTCGATGGCTCCGCCACTTCGGTAACCGCAAGCTCTCTTGAAGTTCCGGCCAGAAAATTCAGGTAGTAGACATCGTAGCCCGGACCTGCGACCACCGGATGATATCCATGAACTCGGTGGTTCGCGACGTCCTACTTCCCAATCCAGACCTCGCCTAACCGAGGTCTGCTGTTTGAGGCTGGCATCATACTGATAAACTGAATACCGCATGAAACGTTCCGGATTCGCGGATTTGCCTCTCCACGGTGGTCGCGTGCCTGCGTGGCTGGCCGATCGCATGACCGCGCTCGGGACCGCCATTTCCGAAAGCGTAATACGCCACTATGGTGTTTCTCAGCTGTTGTCGCGGCTCAGTGATCCCTGCTGGTTTCAAGCGCTGGGTTGTGTAATGGGCATGGATTGGCATTCGTCCGGCATCACTACATCGGTCCTAGGAGCATTGAAGCGGGGTCTGAATCCGCGCGCAAATGAACTGGGCATATACGTGTGCGGTGGACGCGGCAAGCATTCCAGAAAAACGCCTGAGGAATTGGCAGCGTATTCCGACGCCAAGGGCTTGCCTGGCGATCATCTAATTCGCGCCAGCCGATTGACCGCAAAGATCGATAACAACGCTATCGCCGATGGATTTCAGCTGTATCTTCACAGCTTCGCGGTCAGTTCGTCCGGCGAGTGGGCGGTCATCCAACAAGGGATGAATCCAACGCAGCACTTGGCACGGCGTTACCACTGGCATTCAGCGGCGGTTCGCGATTTTACCTGCCAGCCGCACACTGCGATCGTCGGTGAACATCAGGGCGAGATCATGAATCTGGTCGATCCAGCTGCGAAATCCGCACAAGATGCATTGCTAGATATTGCGCGAGAATCCCCAGAAACAACCTTGCGTGAAGTCGGAAAGTTGACCCTCGCCGCCCACCACGACGTACGTGTCGATGACCTCGACCAGAAACGGCTCGGATCGGTCTTGGCTCTGGCGTATCAGCGCGACTTCCGAGACTTCGCCTCGTTTCTACTCCTCGAAACATTAGGTCCGCGAACTTTACAGTCGCTCGCTCTTATCGCCGAAGTAATCCACGGTGCGCCCAGCCGTTTTTCCGATCCTGCGCGCTTCTCGTTCGCATTGGGAGGGAAGGACGGTCACCCGTTTCCAGTGCCTCTGAAGACCTACGATGAATCGCTGGCGGTCCTGCGCCGAGGGTTGGACGATGCCAGAGTTCCTGGCAACGAAAAGTCCGACGCCCTAAAGCGCTTGGACCGCTTCGCACGAACCATCGAAACCCAAAGCCAACCCCGTGCGGATTTCCAGGCCATCCTTGCTCACGAGCACGCCATCTCCCCTAGCGTTGGTGGTCGGACCGTTTTCAACGATGCCCGCGGCAAAAATCGCCTGGTCACCGCGAGGCAGGGCTCTCTGTTTTGAAGACGTGATTCCCCGGAAAATCAAACGCTGAGGCAGGGAAGAAAGAACCCATGACCATCGACCAGGATCTCGAACAAATCGCCTTGCAGGAAAGAACACTACAGTTCCAGCGCTTCGATTCGAAAGTTGCCTGGGAGCTAGGAACCGCATTCCAGGCCGTTGCTGATAAACGCCAACTCCCGGTGGTGATTGACATTCAACTCCACGGGTATCCTCTGTTTTCATACGCGATGCCCGGAACCACACCGGATAATTGGGATTGGATTCGTCGCAAGCGTAATGTGGTGATGCGTTATCACCGCAGTTCTTACGCCATCGGGTTGAAGCACCAGCGCGCGCAGACCAATTTTCACGCCGCAACCGGCCTGGATCTAAAGGACTACGCCACCCACGGCGGGGGTTTCCCCATTTTGCTTATAGGAGCCGGATGCGTCGGCACCATTGTCATCTCCGGTTTGCCGCAACGCGATGACCATATGCTAGTGGTTTCCGTACTTCAGAAATATCTGCTTCGCACCAACGAAAATCTGGAGCTCGACCCGCCCTGAACACCAGCGCCGCCGGAGGGTTCCGCAAAACCTCGTACACCGCGGTACAATGCGGCCGGAATCGGTCGAGGCCGGAGAGCATAAGAGCCAACCATGAAAAACGTCATGTTCTACTACAACGGCATCCAAGCCGAGGAAGAGCTGCATGATGATGAGGTAGTGGAGAAACTGGCAGAAGGTCAAGTGATGGAGCGCGCGGGCGAATATTGGACGATCCTAGAGATTCACCCAGTTCTTGTCGCTGGCGACGCGGAGCGAATTGATGTCGTGAAGGTATTTCTCACCAGGTCTAGGTGATCAATCGGCACAGATTCGCCGCATTTGTACGTGACGTTTACCGACGGATGCTCCTGTACCTCCAATCTTCGTTGGTGACCACATCCATCACCGTTCCCCGGTCGGCATCGGTCACTCGCACCTTGGCCAAAGGTGGCGGCTGATTTGGTAGTAAAGCTACAGAATCGCTCAGTTTTTAGAACGCTGGTGCACGTTTGTCAATTAATTTTATCGAAATTGATGTATTTTGTATTTTAATGACGCACCCGGAGCGTTTGTGACACAATCCGCCTGTTTTCCGGCCATCCATCTGGCGGAGTGATTTTTTGATGAGTCTTTTGGCGGAAGAACGCAGATTTCGCATCCGCGAGATTTTGTCTCGCGAAAGAACCGTCACTGTTTCGGAATTAATCCGCACTCTCGGGGTCACCGCTGCGACGGTTCGCCGCGACCTCGCTGGCCTGGAAAAGGAAGGGGTGTTGGTGCGTTCCCACGGCGGCGCGGTGTCACGTACCTCCAGCACAACTTTCCAGCCCGGTTACCAAACGTTGGGCCGCAGCCATCACGCCGAAAAACAAGCCATTGCCCGCGAAGCAGAGCACCTCATCCTCGATGGTGAAACTGTTTTCCTTGAGAGCAGCACCACCGTCTACGAACTGGCGCGCCGCTTGCTTCATCGCAACCGCCTCACGGTGATCACCAACTCCCCACCAATCGTTCATGAGTTTCAGCGCAGTCAGCATGTTTCGGTTATTTGTACCGGCGGCGAGTTACACAAGGACGTTTTCTATCTCTCGGGCGCATGGGCGCAGCGCGCGCTCTCGGAAATACGGGTGGATAAAGCCGTCCTGGGAGTCAGCGCCATCGATCCGGCCTATGGAATTTCCACCGCCGGCCAGGCCGAAGCGCAAATTAAAAAAATGATTCTCAAATCCGCGCGCGTGAGCATCGGCCTGGCGGACCACAGTAAATTCGGTAATCAGGGTTTCGCGTACGTAGGTCCAGTCACTGACCTCGACATCCTGGTCACTGATTCCACCACGGACGCCAAGTATTTGCGCCCGCTTCGCGAGGCCGGTGTGGAATTGATTCTCGCCGATGTGCGCGATCCGGGAGCGGAAAATGGAAGCGACCTCGGGAAGACCCGCGCGCGTTCCAGAAGGACGAAACATTAAACGGAGACCATGGGCCATACTCTCAAACGCCTTTTCCTGCCTACATCGATCGCCGGCATCGTGGTGATCGCTACTCTCTCGCTGCACCGCTCGGCGATTTTGCCGATATTGGCCGCCAGTGTTACCGAGCAATCCTCCAAGCCCGCGAACCAGCTCCAAGATTTTGCGGCCATAGATCCGATCGACACTCACGTTCACGCCTTCAAAAGCGAGCCCGCCTTCACCGAGATGATGGTGGGTTTGAAACTGCATGTCCTGGATATTTGTGTGGCCGACAGCCACCACATCTACGGCGAACTTCCCGTCGAGTTGGCGAACGCCATCCATTTTGTCCAAAACAGCGAAAATCACGCCAAGCTTTGCACTACGTTTAATCCCTTCGCCTTCGGGCAAAAGGATTTCGCCCCGGCCACGGTTCATTCACTTCGCCAAGCCTTTGCCAATGGGGCGATAGCCGTGAAAATCTGGAAGAACATCGGAATGGAGTTAAAAACCCCGGACGGAAAATACGTCATGCCCGACGACCCGGCGTTTCAGCCTATCTACCGCGAAATCGCTTCGGAACATAA
>Ga0302182_10000106_pt1 | contig 55450 bp, 40 predicted proteins | sample I_Palsa_N3_1_FD_198781 | JGI IMG/M metagenome (GOLD analysis project Ga0302182, IMG submission 198781) | Peat permafrost microbial communities from Stordalen Mire near Abisko, Sweden - I_Palsa_N3_1 | ecosystem: Environmental > Terrestrial > Soil > Palsa > Peat permafrost | place: Sweden...
CCCCAAGGCTACGAAAGTGGAGGCGGACTCCACCGAGAGTCCGCCTCATTTGTTTGTAATGGTTTAGCTGGTGTGGTTTTTATCGAGGATGGAATTGAACTTGGTTTAAGTGGCAAGTGTTACCGTCCGAAGAGTTGATGGCTGTTGACTGAGGTTCTTTCGCATCGCTGACCGTTTCTGGGAGAATCGTATGCGCATGAAATCATTTCTGGTATCGCCGCTTGCTATGTTAGTTGCGGTTCTTGGACTGGTTGCACCCGCAGTCCAGGGGCAGACCTTTAGCGGCGTCTTAACGCAGCACAACGACAACGGTCGCACCGGCCAGAACCTGTACGAGACTGTTCTCACTCCGCAAAACGTGAACACCAGCAAGTTTGGCAAGCTGTTTTCTTATCCGGTCGATGGCCAGATTTATGCCCAGCCGCTTTATGTGCCGAACGTCACGATTCCGAACCTGGGAGTCCACAATGTGCTTTATGTGGCGACGGAAAACGACACTCTGTTTGCCTTTGATGCCGACGGTTTGAGTCCCAACATTTTGTGGCAGGTGAGCTTCATCAATCCCGCCGCGGGCATCACGACCCTGAATTGCGTTGCGCTGGGGTTTGAATGCAACGTGTGGCCGATCACCGGAATCACCGGGACGCCCGTGATCGATCCCACCACGAACACGATCTACGTGCTGGTGCGGACGCAGGAACCGGGTGACAACTCGGTGCAACGGCTGCATGCCTTGGACATCACGACGGGAGCGGAGAAATTCGGCGGTCCAGTGGAGATCTCGGCGATTGTCAATGGGACGGGCACGGGTACTTCCCATGGCAAAGTTCTATTCAGCACTATCCACGACAACCATCGCCCCGGACTGTTGCTGGCGAACGGCAATATCTATATCGGATGGGCGGGCCAGGCGCACGGTTGGGTGATGGCTTATAACGCGACGACTCTGGCGCAGGTTGCGGTGTTCAACACCACTCCCAATGGAACTTTAGGAGGCGTCTGGCAGTCTGGCAACGGTCTGGCGACGGATTCGCTGGGGAACATTTATTTCGCTACCGGAGACGGAACCTTCGACGCCTCCACGGGCGGCGTGGATTACGGCGACACCTTGCTGAAGATGAATGCCAATCTGCAAGTTCTGGATTATTTCACTCCCATGGACCAGGCCTGCCGTCAGTTGCCGAACGATTTGGACCTGGGATCGGGCGGGCCGCTTCTTCTTCCACCCCAGGCAGGTACCTACGCGGATGAGATCATTCAGGCCGGCAAGGGCGGATCGCCCTGCGATTTATTCGGCACCACGTATGCGGTCCCCGTCTACCTGGTGAATCGCGACGATATGGGCGCCTACAATCCCGCGGGGGATCAGGACATCGAGACGATCGAAGGCACGGTCCACGGGTACTGGAGCAGTCCCACGTACTTTCAGGGACCAAATGCGGAGTACGTTTACTACTCCGGGATGACGAGCGAGACCGGCGGCGGCGACTACCTGAAGCAATACTCGATCACGAACGGACTGGTATCCAGCGCTCCCGTAGAACAAACGGCGGTCCTTTTTCCCGTGGGCAGCACGCCTTCGATCTCGGCCTATGGAAGAAAAAACGGTATCGTTTGGGCGATCATGCGCAAGGATATCCTTTCCGCTCTGCCCGGCACGAAGCCTGCGATTCTGTATGCCTTCAGCGCTACCAACGTCACACAGGTTCTCTACAACAGCGCCCAGAATACTCAGCTAAGAGATCAAGGGGGCTGCGCGAACAAGTTCAACAACCCCATCATTGCCAACGGAAAGGTCTACGTCGGAACCCAGAACGAGCTGGACGTATTCGGAGAACTGCCCAACCCGCAGACTACTCCGCAGCCCGCTATTTCGGCTCCGTGTTTTGCCTTCATCGCCCAAACCGTGGGCAAGACTAGTCCTCCGGTCAAGGCGACCCTCAGCAATCTGGGTCCGGGGACGCTGACGATCGGCAGCATCGCCGTGACGGGAAGCAATGCCAGCGAATTCTCAGAGGTCAATACTTGCGGTTCTTCCCTGGCTGCCGGGAGTTCCTGCTCAATTACCATGACGTTCACGGGCACAGTGCTGAACATTCCTCAGGTGGCATCGATTCTCATCAGCGACAACGCTCTGGGCGGTGCGCAATCGGTGGCCCTGTTCGGAGTGGCGACGAAGAAGTAGATTCTGGTGGGAGCTGAACAGCCGGCCGTCAGAGCCTGCGACAGATTAGGTGTGTTTGCGGGTATTCCCTTATCATGGTCTCAGCGCAGTGGCCGGTCCTGTGGCGAGACTGAAACCAAAAACGAATGATTGAATTCGCCCAGCCGCCCAACCTCAGACGACTGCTTGCGATCCTTATTGCTGTTGGAGTTTCCGTCGCGCCTGCGCAGGCTCAGCTGACGGGCGCGCACCCGCCCGTAAAATCAGCGCCGATTACGTTTGCCGAGATTACTTCCAAGCTGCGGATTTCGCTGCCGGCGATCGACTACCCTTCCGCGGCCACAACTCTTCCCGCTCTGATTCGTTCCGGCGAATATTCACTCGATTACGCACGTCGCCACCTGGTACCGGCCATGGGCGGTTCCGTCGCGGTCGGCGATTTCGATCACGATGGTCATCCCGATCTCTACGTGGTTGTTCCGGGAGGATCGAATCATCTATTTCGAAATCGCGCCGACGGCACCTTTGAGGACGTCACGAGCAAAGCGAGAGTCTCCGGGACCGGCAGCGATCTAGCGGCGGCCTTCGCAGACTTCGATCACTCGGGCCATCCCAGCCTGTTTGTTGCGGGCCTGGGCGGAGTCACTCTCTACCATAACAACGGCGATGGAACTTTCACCGACACCACGGAAAAGGCCGGACTCAAGGGCAAGCCGGGTGAACTGGCTACGTCCGCTCTGCTGTTCGACGCGGAGAATGACGGTTTCCCGGATTTGTTGGTCACGGTGTACACGGATTTAGGCGTTCCTCCGTCCAAGAGTACGTTCACCTTCCCCAATGATTTTTCTGGAGCGAACAGCCATCTTTACCGGAATCGGCACGACGGCACGTTCGTTGAAATCACCGAGGCGGCGGGCCTGAGTTGGAATCCAGGGCGAACCCACAAGGCAGTGGCCGCCGACTTCAATCACAACGGGCGGCTGGATCTGCTTCTTCTCCGCGACAACAAGCCGCCCGCGCTCTACCGGAATCAGGGCCGCGGCGAATTCGAAGATCAAACCTGGGATGCGGGCAAAGAGATTTGGAAATACGCATACGTCGATGCGCAGACCAGCGACTTCAATCACGATGGCAAGATTGATGTGGCTCTGTGGTCGACCGTCGGAAATGAAGTGCTGGTGAATCAGGGGCAGGGAAAATTTGAGCAGGACGAATCGTTGCCGCTGGTGTATGCGGCGAATCGCGCCTTTGGATTTCACGGCCTGGTGGCCGACTTGAACAGAGACGGCTACGACGATCTGCTGACGGTGGATAGCAAAGAAGACTGGCATTTCATCGTCAACCATGCCGGGCGTTTTGAGGAGGCACCAATAACGTGGTCTCCGGCGTTGAACGCGGCAAAAGCATCGGGGCCGAGCAAAGGAGCGCAGTCTATCCCGGCTTTCGCCTCGCTGACGGCTGTCTGGCTCCGGAACGAGGGCAGGCCCGTCCTGTTCGGACTGACGATGGACGGCCGGATCGCAGCATTCGAAGAACAGCCGGTCCGAGCGCGCAACGAACCACATCCAGCGCAGGTGAAATGACGCGCGGAAGAACGTCTTCGACCGGCAGAAGAGCCAGTCGGCCGCATGCTAGCATGGCAGTTTAGCCGGCAATTTTTTTCTAATTGTTTCTGGAGGACTCCCGAGATGCGCCATGTGTGGCTGGTCTGCTTCTTATTCGGTGTGCTGGCCTGGGGGCAGGCAAAACCGCCAGCGGCGGCGCCGCAAAAGAGCCCCGCTTCCGCTGCGGATGACGATGACGACAAGCCCGTCCCCCCGCCTGCCGCGGCTGCGGCTGTGGCTTCCAACGACCCCGTATTGACCATCAAGGGCCTGTGCCCGGAAACCTCTTCGAAGCCGGGCGCCGGAACTGGGGCCGATTGCAAGACTGTGCTCACGCGGGAGCAGTTTGAAAAGATCGCGCGGGCGATTCAGCCCGCCATGACGCCTGTGGTGAAGCGGCAACTGCTCAGCCTGTATCCGCGGCTGCTGGTGATGTCGCACGAGGCTGAAGTCCGCGGCCTGGACAAAGAGGAGTACTTCCAGCAGATGTTCTTGTTCGCCCGCATGCAGATTCTGACCCAGCAACTCACCAAACGGATACAACAGGAGGCGGCGCAGATTCCGGAGCAGGACATCGCGGATTACTACCAGAAGCATCTGGACAGCTTCACACTCTACGACCTGGAGCGGATCCTCGTTCCCCACGTGAAGCAAGAGCCGCCGCCCAAGGAAAAGCTAAGCGAAGAAGCCGAGAAAGAGCGCCAGAAAAATGCCGAGGCCGAGATGACGAAACTGGCGGAGGCACTGCGGGCACGGGCGGCGAATGGGGAAGAGTTTGCGGCGTTGCAGAAGGAGGCCTTTCAGGCGGCGGGGTTGAAGAGCAATCCTCCGAATGCCAGTCTGGGTAAGGTGCGTCGGACGAGCCTGCCGCCGGGGGAGGAGGCCGTGTTCGATCTCCCAGCGGGGGGAGTATCTCAGGTGTTCAGCGATTCGAGCGGACATTATATCTATAAACTTGACGGCAAGACCATGCAGCCGCTGAACGAGGTCACGCCCGAAATACACAACAAGCTCCAGAGCCAGCGCGCGAAACAGGTGATGGATAGCATTCAGGCACCGTTCACCACCGAGATCAACGATGCTTACTTCGGGCCGCCGCTTGCTCCCGCTCCGGCCGGTCCCGCCGCTGAGGGTGGCTCGATCAAGTCCGGCCCGTCAAAGGCGAATTAAGGATGCCGCGCTAAAGGTATTATTTACATAGACTTGAATTGGTTTCTAGGGGTAATCCGTGGGGCGCGGCGGGTCCGGATGGGCATCGGAATGAGGCTCTCCAGGCCTTGGAGACTTTCGTCACTAGGGCTTTTGGCCTCTTGCAGTAAGTTGCAATGTTTCGTACTCTGTAACCACATTCGGCGGCCTCTGTGGGTTCGCCAGCCGGTTTGTAGTGGAACGCAATGACCGGCTAACTTTACGTTTGAAGTTGCATCTCCCCCCCATCATAAGGCGCAATAAAGGGTCTAATCCGACCTCTTGGCCAATTGCGGCTACGGAGGCGGAGCTTTATCTGTGGTTTGAGGTCTTTGCCAGGGTCGCGAAATGTGACTCAGAGGGCGGAGCTACGATAAGCACCCAGATTTCGGAACGTAGCCGGACGAGTGTCGCCGCCACATTCGCGCACATGAACTGGTATGCCATTCAAACCCGCTCCCGGCACGAGAAGATGGTCGCTCAGCAGTTGCAGTATCAGGGGGTCATCACTTTTCTCCCGCTTTCGAGCCAGATGCGCGAGTGGAGCGACCGGCAGAAGCTCGTAGAGCTTCCCCTGTTTCCGGGTTACGCTTTTGTGCGGTTGGTGTATGGTCCGGAAGAGCGCCTCAGGGTGCTTCGCACCGAGGGCGTGGTGAGTTTCGTAGGTACGTCGGGCCAGGGGATCGCGATTCCCGAGACCCAGATTGAGCACATCCAAACCCTGTTAGCCAGTAAGGTCCCGTTTGAGAGCCATCCGTTTCTGAAAACTGGTCAGCGCGTGCGAATTCGAGGCGGATCGCTCAATGGAACGGAAGGAATCCTGGTGCGGCAGGATAACGATCGCATGTTGGTGATGTCGGTTGACTTGATTCAACGTTCTCTCTCGATTCGGCTTCATGGATACGAAGTAGAACCTGTCTAATGTTGCCCGAAGCGGCTTTTCCCGCATCCCCGGCGGCGGCGGTTTCAATCTCTCCCAAGCAGTGAGAAGCGGACCAGGTCAGCCTTCTGGCCGTTCTGTTCTCACTAAAGATCATCCCCCAATCTTGGCGACTGTGCGAGGCGCACTATGAATGAACTGCAGGAAAAAAACAAGAATACAGAGGCCGTGACAGTGAACGATTCACAGCTTGCCGTAGATCAGTCCGCGGCGTCGGAGCGCGTTGCCATTCCGGAACCAGCGCCCTCAGGGGCGAGAGTCACTCTCCGCACTCTCCGGGCTGAAACTGAGATGAACGCCATCAGCCGGGCGCTGCAGCAAACCGGGTGGAATCGCAAGCGCGCGGCGCAACTGCTCAGCATCAGCTATCGCGGGTTGCTGTACAAAATCCGTCAACATAACATTACGCGGGACCAAGACGCGTCGGTTTCCAAACGCAGCGGGACTGCCGAGCCTCCGAATAACTGGGAATCGCCGGGCCTTGCGGTTGCGGGCGGTATGGACAGGACTCCCGCCAAGGATTGACGGGGACGGCGATAGCGCCAGGCTCGTTTCGCGAGCCGCCCAGCGGCCGGCAAGCAGGTGAGCGTGGGCAAGCTACGGTGCGGTATCGATACTGAAATGGGCCTCAGAAAAAGGCGGGTAGGAAAGAAAAGAACGAATTGAAGAGTCCAAGATTTAGAATGGCAGGGACGGTCATGCGGGGCGCCGGTTTCAACCGGGGGCTCTCGGGGGAAACAATTCATGAGTCGTAATTTCGAACTCCTACAAAAGATCGGCAGGGAACAGGCACTTTACAGTAGCTCCGCCACCGAGGAGCAGATTCCGGAACTGGTGGAGCCAACTCCGGAAGTAGTTCCGGTGGGCTCGCGCTTGGCGATTGCGGGTGCCGAACTCGAGGAGATCACGAAGCTGGTGCAGCGGGTGTTTCTCCTGCCCGGAAGCGATGCGCCGCGGACGGTGGTTTTTTCGGGCACGGAGCCGGGAAATGGGTGCAGCTGGGTGTGCGCACGCGTAGCGGAAGTGCTGACCAGCCAGGTGGCGGGATCGGTTTGCCTGGTGGATGCTAATCTGCGCCATCCAGGGCTGCACGGACAGTTTGGGGCAGAGAATCATTACGGCCTGACCGATGCGCTCGAGAAGCGGGAGCCGATGCGAACGTTTGCCCAGCCGCTGTCCTGCCCGAATCTTTGGCTGGTCAGTTCTGGCCCGGTCGCGGAAGACAGCCAAAGCTTGTTGTCGTCGGACCGGATGCGCCTCCGGATGACGGAACTGAGGATGGAGTTCGATTACATTTTGATCGACGCTGCCGCGATCAGCTCCAGCAACGACGCAACCGTGTTGGGATGCGCCACCGATGGGTTGGTGCTAGTGCTAAAAGCCAACTCCTCCCGGCGGGAAAGCGCTCGCAAAGCGATTCACGATCTGCGTGCAGCCAAGGCGCGGGTGCTGGGCGCTGTATTGAACCAGAGAACGTTCCCGATTCCTCAGTCGATCTACGACAAACTCTAACGCGATGTCAGGCTTCCGGAGCCTTATCCTGGTCTTAAGCGAGTCCCAGCTCTTGTTCCAAGGAGAACCTGTCGAATGACCGTCGAAACGTCCAGCGCTGCAATGGTACGCGATCAGATCAGCGTGCTGAGCATCGCAGAAAGCTTTTACGACTCAAGCGTCGCGACCGCTTTGCAAAAGCTGGGTATCTTCGAGCGCATTGGGCACGGGGAGAAGAGCCTGGATGAGCTTGTAGCTGAAATCGGGGCCCGGCGCGAGACTTTGGCGCGGCTGCTGAACACGGGTGTGGCGCTCAATTTACTGTCGTGCAAGGGCGGCGCGAAGTACAAGAGAGTATCGGCGAACGGGTCGGGACCGCTGCCTTCGGTCGGGGAAGACTACCAAATCTCGGAAGGTTTCTTCCGGTCGAGCGTAATGTTCGCCCTGCTGAAGCTGCGCATTTTTGAGCGGCTGGGAGAAGCCGATGGCAAGAGTCTGAAAGAGCTTGCGGCGGAAGTAAAGGCCCGGCCCGACGTCCTGGCGCGCGTGCTGGACGCGGCCGTGTTGCTCAAGCTGCTGGAAATCGACAATGGGACTTATCGGGTGACGGCGATGTGCCGTTCAGTATTGTTGCCTTCAGCCGGTGAGAATTATCTGGGAGACTGGATTCGTAACCTGGACTTTTTCCGCCAGGCCCTGTCGAAGCTGGCTGACTCCGTGCTGACTTCCAGCCCGCATCTGGATCTTGCCGGCTACCTGAAAACGGATAAGGACGGAGGACGCGACTTCGAACTGGCGATGCAAAACTACGCATCCCTGCGCGGTAAGGAACTGGTACGGCATCTCGACACCAGCAAGAGCGAAAGCCTGCTCGACCTGGGCGCAGGCCCGGGTGTTTATGCGTTTCACCTGGGAATGCATAACCCCACTCTGAAGCTCTACTTGCAGGACATGCCTGAAGTTCTGGAAGTGGCCAAGGAAGTCCAGAAAAAATATCCACTGAAGAACGAAATCCATTATTTGCCCTACGACGCGGTCACGGGCGAGGTGCCTGGCTCCTATGATATTGTTCTCGTCTCCAACATGCTGCACATGGTGGGCGAGCAGGCCAGCCGGGCCTTGCTCAAGAAGCTCTACAAGAACGTAAACCATGGAGGCTCGGTGGTCATTCAGGCTCAGTTCCTGCGCGACGACCACATGGGTGGCCGCTGGCCCGCGGTGATGGATCTGATTCTGCTCTGCACCACGCCGGCGGGAAGGAACCACTCGGTCGCGGAAGCCCGGCAATGGATGGAAGACGCTGGCTTTTCGAATATTGAATACCGCCCAATGGGGCTGGCGAACACCAATAGTCTTCTGCGAGGCTATAAGTTGTAGGATGGTCGGCGAATCGCGGCAAGCAAGTCCGCGGTTCATTACGAAATCGATTCGAGGTATGGGCCATGTTCGATAATTTGCGGGCTGATTTTCAAGCCGCAAGCACGCATCGCGCGCTGGAGCGGGGTTGGTGGCGAGTTCTGTTGCGGATGGAAACCCCCGCGATTGTGCAATACCGTTTCGCACACTGGGTGCTCAAGCTCCGAATTCCCGTCGTGCGTCAGGTACTGTTGATCATTTCGCTGATCTGGCAAAGGGTGAATCAGATTCTGCTGGCGGGCATACTCATTTCGCCGGATGCCGAAATTGGGCCGGGCATGATTCTCCACACCGGATATGGGCTCTCGATCGGGCCGGTGAAGATCGGCGCGAACTGCATCTTCAATTCGGGCGTGCTCATCGGGACGGCGGTCAAGAGCATCGGGGACAACGTATATTTCGGAGCCCACGCCAAGATCATCGGGCCAGTCACCATCGGAAACAACGTTCTCGTGGTCACCAACAGTGTGGTTCTCACCGATATCAAGGACAACACCACAGCCATGGGCGTGCCGGCTCGTATCCGGCTGCCCGGAGGTCGTCCCAAGAAAATGCCGTGGAAGACGCTGCAAACCAAGCAAGCAGAGCAGGAAAAGCCAGAAGAAAAGAAGGTCGGCGTTTAACACGAGTAGACAGGGGACGAAACTTGGATTTTTCCTGGAGTGAAGAGCAAGCGGCGTTTCGCAAGGAAGTGATTCGGTTTGCCAAGCAGGAATTGAACGACGATGTCGCGAAGCGGGACCGGGAGGAAGAATTCCCTTTCGACTTCTGGAAGAAGTGCGCGGCGTTCGGGATCCAGGGATTGCCGGTTCCACCCGAATACGGCGGCGGCGGCGCCGACACGCTGACCACGGTTTGCGCTTTGGAGGCGCTGGGTTACGGCTGCAAAGACAACGGATTTCTCTTCTCCTTGAACGCCCACATGTGGACGACGGAGATTCCGTTGATGGCGTTCGGCACCGAAGAGCAGAAGCGAAAGTATCTGCCCAAGCTGATCAGCGGCGAATGGATCGGCCTGCACTGCATGACCGAGCCGGGTTCCGGTTCGGACGCCTACAGTCTGAAAACGCGGGCGGAACGCAAAGGCGACCGGTATGTGTTGAACGGCAGCAAGACGTTCATCACGAATACTATCTACGGCGATCTTTTTATCGTATTCGCGAATGTGGATCCTTCGAAGGGCGCGAACGGGATTACGGGTTTTCTGATTGAGAAGGGCGCGCCGGGTTTGGTCGTCGGGCAGAAGCTGCACAAGATGGGGCTACGCACTTCGCCTATGTCGGAAGTGGCGCTGGTCGACTGTGAAGTGCCGGCGGAAAACATCCTGGGCAAAGAGGGAAGCGGCCAGGCTATCTTCACGCATTCGATGGAGTGGGAGCGAACCTGCATTCTAGCCAGCCATCTGGGCATGATGCAGCGCCTCCAGGAAACTTGCGTGAAGTACGCCCGCGAGCGGCAACAGTTCGGCGAACCGATCGGAAAGTATTCGGCCATCGCCAACAAGATCGCCGACATGGATGTGCGCCTGGAGACGGGTCGGCTGCTGGTGTACAAAGCGGCCTGGCTGAAGAGTCAGGGTCGGCATGCGCTGCGCGAGGCTTCGATGGCCAAGCTTTACGTGAGCGAAGCCTGCGTTCAGAGCTGTCTCGACGCGATTCAGATCCATGGCGGTTACGGTTACATGACCGAGTATGAAATGGAGCGCGATCTGCGGGACGCGATCGCCGGCAAGCTCTACTCCGGAACTTCCGAGATTCAGAAAGTGATCATCGCCGGTTTTCAAGGCCTCTGATAGTTTTTGCGCGAGCCCCCAAATCCTGGCAATCGGGACGGACATGGCATACATACTGCAACAGCTTTTGACCAAGAGCGCGGCGCGTTATCCGGAGAAGACGGCGGTGTGGGCGCGCGGCCGCAGCATCACGTACCGCGAACTTGACCAGCGTTCGAATCAACTGGCTCATTTACTGCGGCAGCGCGGCATCAAGAAGGGCGACCGTGTAGGTTTGTACTTTCCCAAGTGCGTGGAGTCGGTGATCTCCATGTTAGGCGTGGTGAAGGCGGGGGCAGTCTATGTGCCGCTCGATCCGCAGGCGCCCGCCGACCGCGTCGGCTACATGATCGGCAATTGCGGGATCCGGGCTTTGATTACGAAAGAGGAAAAGCGCCGGGGACTCGACCAGGCGACGCTGGCATCGCTCGATTTCTGCGTGATGACGGATGAGGCGGCGAAATCGGGCAATGGAACGGGCGTGATTCCGTGGACGATGTTGGCCGACTGTCCCGCCGCGCATGCGCCCGAGGTTGTGCTCACGGAGACGGATCTGGCTTACATTCTTTACACCTCCGGTTCAACCGGCCGACCGAAGGGCGTGATGCTGTCGCACCAGAACGCTCTGACATTTATTGAATGGTGCGCTGCGACCTTCGAAATTAGCAGCGAAGACCGGCTCTCCAACCACGCGCCGCTGCACTTCGATCTTTCGGTCTTTGATATCTACAACGCGCTTGAAGCCGGGGCCACGGTCTATTTGATCACCGAGGATCTGAATCTATTTCCGGCAAAGCTGGCCAGCTTCATCGAGAGCGAGGGAATTACGGTTTGGTATTCGGTTCCCTCGGCGCTCACGCTGCTTCTTTTGCACGCGAACTTGAAGGCGGAAAATCTCGCGCTCCTCCGTCTGATTTTGTTCGCGGGCGAAGTCTTCCCCATGAAATATCTGCGGCAACTGGCCGACCTGCTGCCGCACGTGGAACTGCAAAACTTGTATGGCCCCACGGAAACCAACGTTTGCACTTACTATGAGGTCGAGCGGGACCGGTTGGCCAGCCTGGAGAAACTGCCCATCGGCATCGCCTGCGAGAACACGGAAGTCTTTGCCGTGAACGACCAGGATGAAATCGTCACCCAGCCCGGCGGCAGCGGCGAACTTTACGTCCGCGGACCGGCGGTCACTTATGGGTACTGGGCCGATCCGGAGAAGACGATGAAGATGGTCGTTCCCAATCGATTTCAGCCCAACTTCGACGAGAAGCTCTACCGCACCGGAGACCTGGTGCAACTCGGCGAGGACGGCAACTATTATTTTCTGGGACGCCGCGACAGCATGATCAAGAGCCGTGGCTACAGAATTGAACTGGGTGAGATTGAGAGCGCGCTGCTCGGCCACCCGGCGGTGAAAGAAGCGGTGGCCATTGCCATCCCCGATGACGTGGTCAGCAATCGCATCGTGGCGGTGGTCGCGGCGCACGACGGGACGGCCGTCAAGCCTTCCGAACTGCAGCAGCACTGTGCCACCCGCATCCCGAAATATATGATTCCGGAACTCATCGAGTTCCGCGAGAGCCTGCCCAAGACGTCAACCGGGAAGGTAGACCGCGTCCAGCTTACCGAGGACAGCGTGCGCGGGGCCAATCAGCCCGCGGAAGTGGTTCCCCAGTAGTGGATTTCGATTTCATAAGAATGCAACGACCTAGGAGGAACGCTCGTAATGTCAACCGTAAACCAAACACCTGCCGCTCAGTCTGACGCCCTCAAGGCTCAAATCCGCGATTTCATTCTGGAGAACCTGGCGCACGCCAAAGGCATCACGTCGTTCACCGACGACGAATCTCTGATGGAGAGCGGAGTGATCGATTCGTTGGGAATTTTCCGGCTGGTCTCCTTCCTGGAAGAGGATCTCAAAGTGCGGGTCAGCGATGAGGAGATCAACGCCGAGACCCTCAAGAGCGTAGACTCGATTGAGCAGCTGGTATTGAGCAAAAGGAAATAAGACCTACCCGGTTCGTTTGGCGAGGACAGGCGGCTCCCCCAGCCTCCGCGCTGCACTAAGGAAGTCAGCAGACTTCCGCACGCTGTCCATGTCAGTCTCAGTTTGGCCTGGCGTGGCTTGGGCCCCTGTTCATCTTAATTTGCCGACGAGAGTGTACTTTGAAAACAGAGACACATCTGGCTTATGAACCGCGCGCCGGAGCCCCCACTGCGGCCCCGCAGTGGATCTGCGTCCCCCAGTTGGTGGCACAGCAGGCGGCTGCGAACCCCCAGGCTGTCGCTGTGGTGTCCGGGTCCGAAGGCTTGACCTATGCGGAAGTGGACCTCCGTGCCAATCAACTCGCCCATTATCTCAGAGCGATTGGCGTGGGTCCGGAGCAAGTGGTTGGACTGCATCTGGAGAGATCGCCGGCTTCGGTGATTGGAGCCCTGGCTATTCTCAAGGCTGGCGGCGCCTACTTGCCGCTGGAGCCTTCGCTGCCGGCGGAGCGGCTGGGCTACATGCTGACGGATGCAAACGTGGCCGTGGTATTGAGCCGCGGTGCGATCGCGGAACGGCTGCCCAAGCACACATGGTCCGTGCTCGATTGGGATCGCTTGCATCCCCTGTTGCCGGGTTATCCATCCGATTGCCCCTGCAGCGGGGTTACGCCGGAAACTCTCGCCTACGTGATATATACCTCGGGCTCGACCGGTCAGCCTAAGGGGGTTGAGATCACTCACGGGGGTTTGCGGAACTTGATCGCATGGCACCTGCGGGCCTTTAACGTTACGCCGTCGGATCGTGCCAGCCTGCAGGCTGTGGTCGGGTTCGACGCCGCAGTGTGGGAGCTCTGGCCTTACCTGGCGGCCGGGGCTAGCGTCCACATTCCGGAAGAATCGATTCGCAGCAATCCCGAAGCGCTGCGCGCGTGGCTGCTCACGGAAAAAATCAGCATCACCTTCCTGCCTACGGCTCTGGCGGAGCAGATGCTGCTTCTGGATTGGCCGGCAAACGGTTCGGTGCGCGTTCTGCTCACGGGCGCGGAAACGCTGCATCGGCGTCCTTCTCCGAAACTGCCGTTCGCGCTGGTTAACAATTACGGCCCCACCGAGAGCACCGTAGTCGCGACCTCAGGACGAGTGACGTCCGAGGACGCCGACGGCCGCATCCCTTCCATTGGACGCGCCATCGACAACACCCAGATCTACATTCTCGATGAAGGGCTGCAGCGGGTGGCCGAGGGCGAGGCGGGAGAACTCTATATCGGCGGCGCCGGTGTGGCGCGCGGATACCGCAACAATCCCGGGCTCACGGCGGAGAAGTTTGTGCGCAATCCGTTTGGCGGCCGGCTGGACCGGCTTTATCGTACTGGAGATCGGGCGCGTTTTCTGCCCAGTGGCGAGATCGAGTTCCTGGGCCGCCTGGATGAGCAAATCAAGATTCGAGGCTATCGCGTCGAGCCGAACGAGATCATCAACGCTCTGAACGCGTATCCCGGAGTCCAGGCCAGCGCGGTGACCGTCGAAACCGACAAGGCGGGCGAAAAGCGGCTGCTGGCATACGTCGTGCTGGCTCCCGGCGCCAAGGTCAACCCAACCGGGTTGCGCCAGACGCTCTCCCGGCAACTGCCCGACTACATGGTTCCCGCGACGTTGGTGCAAGTCGGCGCCCTGCCGCTCACCGTGAATGGCAAGGTTGACCACTCGGCGCTGCCCGCTCCCAACGCGGCGAATGCTTTGGCCGACGAGAAATTTGTGGCGCCGCGCACGCTGGTGGAACAGCGAATGGCGGTGATTCTCGAGCCGCTGCTGCATGTGGATCGGGTCAGCGTGAAGGATAATTTCTTCTTGCTGGGCGGCCACTCGCTGCTGGGCACGCAGTTGATCAGCAAGATCGGCGAAACCTTTGGAGTAGAGCTCAGCCTGCTCAGCCTCTTCGACCACCCCACTCTGGAGGAAATGTCGCTGGAAGTGGAGAAGCTCATCCTCGCGAAAGTCGAAGCCATGAGCGTGGAGGACCGGCGCGCGCTTTCGCGGTTCGCGCTTGAGGAGAAGCGGTAGTGTCTCCGGGCGCCGAACCTCTTGCCCGCGTCGAGGCGGCCGACGCGGCGTTGAGCCTTTACCATCTTCTCGATCCTGACGTTCTCGCCAATCCTTATCCGCTATTTCATCGCCTGCGGCGGGAAGATCCCGTGCATTGGGATCCGTTCCTGCATGCCTGGGTAGTGACCCGCTACGCCGACGTTCTCGAAGTCCTGCACACCTTCGCGGCGGATCGCACGCCGACTCCTGAGCAGCTCGCGTCCATGGGCCTGGCGCAACTCGCGCCGCTTGCCCAGTTGATGGTCAAGCAGATGCTCTTCATGGATGCGCCTGGGCACACCCGCCTGCGCGGCCTGGCTTCTCAAGCGTTCACTCCCGCGCGCATCGAAACTCTCCGCTCTCACATTCAGGAAATCGTCACCCGTTTGCTCGACGCAGTCGAGGACCGCGGCTCGATGGACCTAATCTCCGACCTGGCGGAGCCTTTGCCCGCGATCGTCACGGCCGAGATGCTCGGTCTTCCTGTCGAAGACCGGCACCGCCTAAAAGCCTGGTCCGCGAATTTCGCCGAGATGCTGGGCAATTTTCAGCACAATCCCGACCATGCGCAGCGTATGCTGCGAACGGTAGAGGAGATGACGGCCTACTTCCGCGAGGCGGTTGAAGAAATCAAGAAGCATCCGCGGGAAGGGCTGATCCACTCGCTGCTGACGGCTGAGATCGACGGCGACAGATTGAGCGAAGAAGAAGTGGTGGCCAACTCGATTATTACGATGGTGGGCGGGCAGGAGACGACCACGAATCTGATCGGGAATGGTGTGCTGACTCTGCTGCGCCATCCCGAGCAGATGGAAAAACTGCGCGGCGATTCGTCGCTGACCGCTTCGGCGGTGGAGGAAATGCTGCGTTTCGAAAGCCCCAGCCAGCACACGGCACGGCTGGCGCCCAGCGACCGTCAGCTTGGCGGCAAGCAGATTCGCAAGCGGCAGGCGGTAATCGCGGTCATGGCCGCAGCCAACCGCGATCCAGAAAGGTTTCCCGACCCGGACCGCTTCGATATCGCCCGGGCGGACAACCGCCATCTCGCCTTTGGTTATGCGGCACATTTCTGTTTCGGCGCGCCTCTGGCCCGCATGGAGGGTCAAATCGCTTTTGCGGCCCTGGTTCGACGATTTGCAAACATCAAGTTGTTGCCGCAGGATCTGGTCTGGCGCACCAATCTAGGTTTGCGCGGGCTCAATTCGCTCAAGATCGCCTTCGATGCGCCCGAGCGCTCGGCGGCATCGGAACCGGCGCAGCAGGAGAGCAATCAGCGATGAGCGCAGGCCGCCAGGAATCTTCCACCGCGCCGCCCAATTCCACGCGCATGACGGATGCGGAACGTCATCGCATGCTCGTGGAATGGAATAACACCGGCAAGGAATATCCTTCCGGCAAATGCGTGCATGAAATGGTGGAAGCGCAGGCGGAACAAACTCCCCAAGCGCTGGCCGTCACGCAAGACGCGCACCGGCTCAGCTATGAAGAATTGAACGCGCGCGCCAACCAGTTGGCGCAACTTCTGCGCCAGCAAGGCGTAGGCTGCGATGTTCCGGTGGCGATTTGCCTGAAGCGCTCGCTGGAACTGCCCGTGGCGTTGCTGGCTGTATTGAAAGCTGGCGGCGCTTGCGTTCCCCTCGATCCGGATTATCCCAAGGATCGGCTGGCGTACATTCTGCAGGACTCGCGCGCGAAAGTGCTGATCACGCAGCCGGGGCTGCACTCCACTCTCGGCGAGGTCGAGGCCGAAATCTTGTACCTGGAGGCGGACTGGAAGATTCTTTCCGGCCAGAGCCGTGAAAATCTCGCGCCGGTCGCGCGGCCGGAAAATCTCGCCTACATTATTTATACTTCCGGCTCAACCGGCAAACCGCGCGGCGTCCTGCTCAAGCATCGCGGGCTGGTGAACCACGGCGTCGCGTCGATCGATCTCTACGGCATCGAGCGCAGCGATCGCATGCTGCAGTTTTCCTCCATCAGTTTCGACATCGCCGTGGAAGAGATTTTCCCCACCTGGTTCGCGGGAGCCACTCTGGTTTTGCGCAGCGACCAGATGTCGCTGGCCGGCTCGGACTTCCTGCGCTGGATCAAGCAGGAGCGCATCACGATGCTCGACCTGCCCACGGCATATTGGCATGAACTGGTGCATGAACTCGCGGAATCGCGCGAGCGCTTGCCGGAGGGTTTGCGCCTGGTGATTGTCGGCGGAGAAAAAGCGTCGGCATCCGCCTTCGCATCGTGGCTCAAGGCCGGTGGAGACCGCGTCCGATGGGTCAATACCTATGGCCCCACCGAAGCCAGCGTCATCGTCAGCGCGTACGAGCCCGATCCTTCGCAACCGCTTCCCGACAATCTTCCGATTGGCCGCCCCATCGCCAACGTCCGGCTTTACGTACTCGATTCCGCGTTGCAGCCGGTGGCCGTCGGAGAGGCGGGCGAACTTCACATCGGCGGGCCGGGAGTCGCGCACGGCTACCTGAACCATCCGGAACTCACCTCCGCAAAGTTTATCGCCGATCCCTTCAGCGACGATCCTGACGCCCGCTTGTACAAAACCGGCGACATGGTCCGTTACCTGCCCGATGGCAACATCGAATTCCAGGGACGAATCGACTTCCAGGTGAAGATTCGTGGCTTTCGCATCGAGATGGGAGAGATCGAGGCGGTGCTGGAAAAGCACCCGGGAATCGCGCAGGCGGTGGTGACGGCGCGCGAAGTCAACGGAGAAAAGCGTTTGACTGGCTATGTGGTCGCTTTGCCCAACGCGGTCACGGCGATCGAACTGCGGCGGTACTTGAAAGACTTGCTTCCCGAATACATGGTGCCGGCGGATTTCGTTTTCCTCAAATCATTCCCGCTGACTCCGAATGGCAAAGTAGACCGCCGCGCCCTGCCCGAGCCTGAGACTTCGGAGGCTGGCCGCGCTGAAGGTTTTGTCCCGGCGCGCGATGAGTTCGAATCCAGGATGGTCGCCTTGTGGGAGCAAGTCTTTGGCAAGCGGCGCATTAGCGTGCGGGACAATTTCTTTGAGCTGGGCGGGCATTCTCTGCTTGCCGTGCGGCTGACGGGTCGCATCGAAAAGCAGTTCGGAAGAAAGCTCACGATCACCGCGCTGATTCAGGCTCCGACGGTTGAGAGTCTGGTGAAGCTGCTGCGGGAAGGGAATTCGTCCTGGTCGCCGGTGGTTGCGCTGCAAAGGCAGGGAGCGAAGCCGGCATTTTTCTTCGTGCACGGCCTGGGCGGAACGGTCATGCGCTTCCACGAATTGGCGCGGCATATGGCTCCCGACCAGCCTTTCTACTGCTTCCAGGCGCAGGGCATGGATGGCAAGCAGCCGTGCTTGGACCGCATCGAGGACATGGCGTCTTTGTATCTCGAACACTTGCGCGCCACGCAGCCTCATGGCCCATACTATCTTGGCGGCTATTCGTTCGGAGGATTGGTCGCGCTGGAGATGGCGCGCCGTCTTCTTGCAGGGCAAGAAGAGCTAAAGCTGCTGGCTCTGGTGGATACGTATTTTCCCGGGCCGAAAGAAGGCCCGTCTTTGATGGGAAGGTTCTTCGGGCTCTCGACCGAACAGAAGCTGGCCTATTTAAGGAAAAGGGCGACTCGCTACCGGCGCGGAATCACGCGAAGGATCGATGCGCTATCTCTTCCGCCTGCCATCAAAGCCGTGCGTGAGGCGTGCGCGGTCGCGGAGCAGCGGTATCAGCCGCAGGTATTTCCGGGCAGGGTGGTGCTGTTTCGCGCCAGCGAAAAGGCGTTGCGCGGTCTCGACGATGCCCACGGGGGCTGGCGCAAGTATGCGGCCGGGGGAATGGAGGTTCACGAAATCGACGGGGATCACGGCAACATTCTGAACGAGCCGCAAGTGAGGCAGTTGGCGGTGGAAATTCGTGCGCGCCTGGAGAAGGCGCAATTGGAGCAATTTGCGGGTGACGGCCGAGTGCACTCGTTGAGTTCACACTAGCCGTTAGACATCGCTAAGACCGCTCATTGTCTTCCGGACCGACAGCGGGCGGCACAAAGAGATCCGGGATCAAATTCAGGAGATCGTTGAGTGCCGGTTTTTACTTCACGCGAGCCAGCAAAGGTTGAATCCGACGCACCGGGCATCGAATCGGAGAGGATTTCCCCGTTCAGCCGCGAATTCATTTTCAAGAAGTTTGTCCCTTGGGTCGCCAAGGGCGGATTAGCCATTCTCGACTATGGCCTCTATTCGGGGTCGAATTTTCTGCTCGGCGTCCTGCTCGCGCGCTGGATGTCACCGGAGCAATATGGCGCGTACGCACTTGCATTCAGCATCTTCATCCTGGTGGCATTTTTGTATCAGGCGCTAATACTCGAGCCGCTCTCGGTTTTCTCCGGCACCGCGTATCCCAATAATCTTCGCGGCTATCTTAGTGCGAACGTCTGGTTGCACTGGGGCATCTCGCTCGTCATCTGTCTCGTGTTGGGCGGAACAGCGGTGGCGGCGCGCGTTTGGTGGCATTCTCCAGTTTCGGCCATGGCCTTTGCCGGCATGACGCTGGCCACGCCCTTCATCCTGATCCATGCGCTCGGCCGGCGCAGCTTTTACCTCAAGTTGTCTCCCGGCCCGGCCGCTTTTGGTTCCGCTTTCTACTGTGCGTTTGTGGTGGGCGGTTCTTTTGTGGTGTACAAGCTGGGTTGGCTCTCTGCGTTCTCGGCTTTCCTCGTGATGGGTTTGGCGGCTCTGGTAGGGGGCGTGATCATGCTGTTCCAGTTGCACGCGAAACTGGAAGCGGCGACCGCCAAGCTCCACCTCAGCACGACCTGGGTGAAGCATTGGGAATATGGCAAATGGGCGCTGGCCACTTGCATCGTTGGCTGGATTCCTACCTACGTTTACATTCCGCTGGTCAGCAAGTTCTCCGGATTGGCCGTTACTGGCGAACTCCGCGCGCTGATGAACCTGGGCGGTCCCGTGCTGCAGACCTACGCTGCGCTTTCCATGCTGTTCCTGCCGCTTGCGGCCCGCGTGCAAAGCACACAAGGACGGCGCGGGGCTTCCGCGTTGACCCTCAAACTCACGACGCTTTTCGTGGCCGGCGGCCTGGCCTACTGGGCGGTGTTGATCCCGCTGCGGCGTCCGCTATTCCACCTGCTCTACAACGGCAAGTATATGGACGCATCCTCCTTGCTTCCTCTATTTGCCGCCGAGACGATCATCTGGAGCGCCGCCTTGGGCCCGGCAATTCTGTTGCGCGCGATGGAGTCGCCCCGCTCTCTTTTCTTCGCCAACGGCGCGGCCAGCGTAGTCGCGCTGGTGGCTGGAATTCCTGCGACACGCTACTTCGGGTTGCGAGGCGTAATCTGGAGCATGGTCATGGCCAACGTTCTGTATGTCATCGTCGCCTTCCTCATGCTGGGACGCAAAGTCGCGACCTTGAAAGTGACCGAGCCTGAGTTCAGCGTGCCGCTGCCGGTGGAAGAAAGCGCGTTCTGACCGGAGACCACGATCGCAGGTTTCAAAGTCAAAGTCATTCTCACATGCACCCATTGAAAATCGTCTCCGTCCATAATCGCTACATTCAGCCGGGTGGAGAGGACCAGGTTTTCGAGTCCGAAGCGCGGCTGCTGCAAGAGAGCGGGCACGAAGTCACAAAAGTGCAGGAGCAGACAACGTATCCCGATGGCGTGGTGAAAAAGCTCGGCGTAGCCGTGGATTGCGTCTGGTCGAGGCGCTGGTACCGTGAGTTCCGGGCGCTGCTGCAAGAGTCCCGGCCCGATGTGGTGCATATCCACAACTTTTTCCCTCTGATTTCTCCATCGATTTACTATGCCTGCCGGCGGGAAAGCGTTCCGGTGGTGCAGACCCTGCACAACTACCGGCTGCTTTGCGCCTCGGCTGAGTTGTATCGCGACGGCAAGGTTTGCGAGGAGTGCCTGCATCACGGCCTTCTGCGCGGTGTTCGCTATGGCTGCTACCAGGGCTCGAAGGTGGGTACGGCCGTGCTCAGCCTAATGGTGGGGGTGCATCGCCGCCTGCGGACCTGGACTAACATGGTCGATTGCTACATCGCGCTCACCGAGTTCGCCCGCGCTAAATTGATCGAGGGTGGTCTGCCCGCGGATCGCATTCGGGTTAAGCCAAACTTCGTGCTGCCCGATCCTGGTCCGAAACAAGCAAGAGGCGATTACGCTTTGTTTGTGGGCCGGCTGGTGATTGCGAAGGGCGTCCTTTCCATGATCAAGGCCTGGGCGCAAATGCCGCGGCCGGTTCCGCTGGTGATCGCCGGCGATGGGCCTTGCCGCGCGCAACTGGAATCGGAACTGAAAGCGGGTAAGCTGCCTTCCGTTAATTATCTCGGCAGGCTCTCGCGGCAGGACACGCTGGCCGCCATGAAAAATGCGCGGTTCCTGATTTTTCCCAGCGAATGGTATGAAGGATTTCCGGTCACCATGGCCGAGGCCTTCGCTTCCGGCGTCCCTGTGATCTGCTCCCGGCTTGGATCGATGCAGGAAATCGTCGCCGACGGACGGACCGGATTACACTTCCAGGCTGGTGACCCGCAGGATCTGGCGAAGAAAGTCGAGTGGGCGTGGGAACATCCCGAGGAGATGGATGCCATGGGCCATCAGGCCCGGCTGGAATTTGAGAAAAAATATACGGCGGCGCGCAACATCGAAATGCTGGAAGAGATCTACGAGTCCGCCATAGCATCGCGTAGCGGGCGAGCGGAGGTCGCTGAGCCGCAAACTTTGCCGGCATAAGGGTTCAGCGTGTATTTCCGGGTGAATCGAAGTGGCTTAAGGCGTCATCTGAAAGCTATGGCATAGCGTGTTTGATTAACCATGTTTGACTGACAATGTCCGATACTGTGCTCACAGAAGCGAAGCGGAAGCAGTTGCTGGAAGCGTATCTGCAGACCCGGCCGGAGCATTCTCCGGCTGTCCAGTTTGCGGTCGCCCCGCGAGGGGAAAGCTCTGCGCTGCCGCTTACGTTTGCGCAGCAACAACTCTGGCTGCACGCCCAACTCGCGCCCGACACGTCGCTCTACAACGAGCCGCTCACGGTGCGCCGCAGCGGGCCTCTGGAAGTCTCCGCGCTGGAGCGCAGCTTCACCGAAATCGTCCGGCGTCACGAGGCATGGCGGACCGCATTTCCCGTGGTCGATGGCCAGCCCGTGCAGAAGGTCGAGCCTCCATTTGAAGTCAAATTGCCGTTGATTGACCTGCGCCGCTTTCCTCCGGCGGAGCGGGAGGGCGAAGCGATGCGCCTCGCCGCCGAGGATGCTCGCCAGCCCTTCGACCTGGCGCGCGGTCCGCTCTTCCGCGCCAAGCTGGTGCGCCTCGACGACGAAGAGCATCGCCTGTTCGTAACGTTGCATCACCTGATCTTCGACGGCTTCTCCGGCTATCGTGTTTTTCTTCCTGAGCTGGTCGCTCTGTACGAAGCGTTCTCCCGCGGTAAGCCTTCGCCCTTACCCGAATTACCCTTCCAGTTTGCCGACTACGCTCTTTGGCAGAACGGATGGATGGCGGGCACTGCGCTGAATGGTCAAATGGATTACTGGAGGCATCAGCTCGCAGGCGATCTGCCTGCCCTGCAATTGCCTATTTCGCGCGCCCGGCCCACCGTGCAGACTTTTCGCGGAGCCATGCAATCGATTACGCTGCCCGCGCCGTTGAGCGACGCGATCCGGCAGCACAGCGGGCAGGAAGGCGTCACGCTGTTCATGACGCTGCTGGCCGCGTTCAATGTTCTTCTTCACCGTTACAGCGGACAGGAAGACATTCTGATCGGAAGCAATACCGCGGGCCGCAACTGTCCCGGCAGTGAAAAGCTGCTCGGTTATTTTCTGAACACCGTCGTGTTGCGCACCGATCTTTCCGGCAGTCCCACGTTCCGCCAAGTGCTGGAGCGTGTGCGCCACACCACCCTGGATGCCTTGTCGAACGACGAAGCTCCACTGGATCGCCTGGTCGCGGAGCTTCATCCGCAGCGCGATGTCAACCGCAATCCTTTATTTCAGGTGCTCTTCTCGCTGGAGCCGCCGGTCTCCGTGGCCGAGCCGGGATGGGACGTCACTTGCATCGATGTCGAAACCGGCACCACCAAGTTTGAGTTGTGCCTGGTGCTCGACGATCGTCCGGAAGGAATGCTCTGCCGCTTCATCTACAACACCGCGTTGTTCGATGCCGCTGCGATTTCGCGGATGGGCGGCCATTGGCAGACTTTGCTGGAGGCGATGGTCGCCGATCCGAAGCTGCCGATCAGCGAACTGCCTCTCCTGACCAGCGCGGAGCGCCACCAGTTACTCGTCGAGTGGAACGACACCGCGAAGCCTTACCAGCCGGGCCCGGTACACGAGCTGTTCGAGGAGCAAGCGGAAAAGACGCCCGAAGCAGCCGCCGTGAGATGCGGAGCGCGCCAGCTAAGCTTCCGCGAATTGAACGAACGCGCCAACCAACTTGCCGCTCATCTCCGGACTCTCGGAGTAGCGCCCGGCGTCGCTGTGGCGTTGTGCGTCGAACGCTCGGTGGAAATGATTGTCGGCATCCTGGGCATCCTGAAGGCTGGCGGCGCTTACGTCCCGGTCGATCCCACTTATCCGCCGGAGAGAATCGAGTTCCTGATCGCCGATTGCGGAGCGAGTATTCTGCTCACGCAATCGACTCTCGCTGCCGTTGGCTCCTCATTCGCCGGCTCTCCATTCGCAAGATCACGCGGAATTCGCACTGTATTTCTCGATTCCAGCGATTGGCAGATTTCAACTCCCCCGAACGACCGGCTGCAAGCGCGCGCGTCGCTCGACGACCTGGCCTACATAATCTATACCTCAGGCTCTACCGGAGGGCCCAAGGGAGTGCAGATCACCCATCGCAACCTGGCGCACTCAAACTACGCTCGGCTCGATTACTATCGCGACCCGGTGGAGCGCTTCCTGCTGCTTTCGTCTTATGCCGTTGACAGCTCGGTCGCCGGCATTTTTCATGCGCTCACCAGCGGTGGAACGCTCATCGTTCCCGCGCCCGATGACTTCCGTTTTGCGCCTGAGCAACTCGCCGCCCTGATCGCCGAGAATCAAGTCTCGCACGTGCTGACGTTTCCCAGCCTCTATAGCGATTTGATCGGCCGTTCCGATCCCGCGCAATTGGCTTCGCTGCGTTGCGTGATGGTTGCGGGTGAGGCTTGCCCGCGTCAGCTCGTGGACTCTCACTACCGCATCCTGTCGCAGGCCGCGCTCTTTAATGAGTACGGTCCGACCGAGGCCACCGTCTGGAGCAGCGTGTATGAATGCGAGCCCGGTGCGGCGGAGACCACGGTTCCAATCGGCCGCCCCATTGCCAACACGCAACTCTACGTGCTCGATCGGCACTTGCACCCCGTGCCGTCCGGAGTTCCAGGAGAGCTGTACATCGGTGGCGACGGCGTTGCGCGTGGCTATATCAAACGCCAGGACCTCACCGATCTGAGCTTTGTTCGGAATCCCTTCGCGCCAAACTCCAGCTCAAAGCTCTATCGCACGGGAGACCTGGTTCGCTCTCTGCCCGACGGCAACCTGGAATTTATCGGGCGTATGGATCAGCAGGTCAAGATCCGCGGCCTGCGGATCGAACTCGGAGAAATCGAAGCCGCGCTGACGGCATACCCGGACATCCGGGAAGCGGTGGTCGTCACGCAGCGCAATGGATCGGGCGATCCCAGGCTGGTCGCCTTTGTCATCGCGCATGCCGAGCATTCGACTTCGGACAACGAACTGCGGGCGTTTCTGAAAAACAGATTGCCCGCCTCGATGGTGCCTGCGGAGTTTCATTTCCTGAAGGATATTCCGCGCACACCCAATGGAAAAGTGGATCGCCCGAAGCTCATGGCTGAGACTGGCGTGGAGAAGATCTCGCGGCGCGAGGTCGCGGCTCCTCGCAGCGATGTCGAGAGGCGGCTGCTTTCGATCTGGCAACACGTTTTGGGCACAACCGACGAAGATGTCAGGCAAGATTTCTTCGAACTGGGTGGGCACTCCTTGCTCGCAGCCAGGCTGCTCGCTCGTATTGAAGAGGAGTTTGGCAGGTCGCTTTCGCTCGCCTTTGTGTTTCAGGCGCCGACCATCGAGCAGATGGCGGAATCGCTGCTGAGCGCCGGCCAGACTCTGCGCGAGCGCGCGGTCGTCGCGATTCAGCCGAAAGGCTCGCTGCCGCCGCTGTTTTGGGTTCGCGGCGGTCCGCGCTTTCGCCTGCTGGCGCAAAAACTGGGCCCCGATCAGCCGTTCCTCGGGCTCGACTTGCCCTTTACCGATGGCAACAGATTGCCCGTCCCCTACCGGTTTGAGGACATCTCCGCCTTGCTGATCCGGGTGATGCGCGAAGTGCAACCGAAGGGGCCGTACTATCTTGGCGGCTTATGCGTGAACGCAGTCATCGCCTACGAAATCGCGCGGCAATTGGTTCACGACGGGGAAGAGGTGGCGCTGCTGGCCATGCTCGACGCGCACAATCAGGCGTTCTATAAGAATCCCTTCAAGGACGGCCGCTATTCCTCCCGCATCAAGTATCACTTGTCGAATCTGCTTAAGTTGGACGCGAACGAAACCTCCGCGTATTTGCTGGATCGGCTGGACGAAGCGCGAAGAAAAATCGAGCGCGTGGCGTGGCGTCTCACTTCCGATCACACGGGAGAAGAGCGCTTGCGCAACACCGACTCCATTGTTCACCCCGCGTTCAGCCGCTACGAACCGCAACCGTATTCCGGCAGGATCCTTCTGCTGCAATCCAGCGACTGGCCGGTTGGGCCTTACTTCGATTTCAAGCTGGGATGGAAGGACTTGGTTGCGGGCGGCATCGAGTTCCACTCGATCCCCGGCAACCATCCGTCCATGTTCGGGGAACCCGCGGTGAACGTTGTTGCCGAAAAGCTTGGTTCCCACCTCGCGCGTCGAAGCGCTGCGTAACCCCGGCAACTTCCACAACCGCCCGCCTCTGCTACCTTTCCCGCTCCAAGCCTTCCTTCGCTTCATGCGAGCCGTTTGGATCGCGTCCCGCACAATCTTCTTCTCTTTCTCTGTCTTCTTCTCGGTTTGCCCTCTATTTTTGCTTTCCATTCGCTCCAAACTCATCCGTTAATTCATAGCTCCCTGTCTACCCAAACCTTATAAACGTTGGGACATTGGGCTAATCTTGCGTCTTTTGTTGTCCCTGCGTAATCGTGACTCGGCGCGGCTTTCCGCTATTCTCGGTACAATGCCAAGCGATAGCGGAGGAGTCCCGAAGATGCCGCGGCTGCGCCCTGTAACGCTTCTCGCACTATTTGCCTTGCTGGCTGGCCTCCTGCTGTTGATGGCTTGCAGCCCGGGACTTTCCACCGCTGGCTCCTCAGGCACGAACGGCACCGGAGGAACGGGCGGCAGCGGGGGCGGCGGGACCGGCGGAGGTGGCACTGGCGGCGGAGGAACTGGCGGGGGTGGGACTGGTGGCGGAGGTGGGACCGGTGGAAGTGGCGGATCGACTGGAGCCGACTTCTACTTAGCCAGCGACGGAAACGACACATGGTCCGGCACTCTTCCCGCTCCGAATACCGGCAGCACAGACGGGCCGTTTGCCACGATTGCGAAGGCCCAGACGGCCGTGCAGGCGATCTTGCAGAATCCGCAGGGCCGCACCCAAACCATCGTGGTCCAGGTTCGGCAGGGCACCTACTTTGTGGCGCAACCTTTGTCATTCACGACGGCAGATTCCGGAACTTCGCAGTTGCAGGTGAATTGGGAGAACTATCCGGCTGAGACTCCCGTCATCAGCGGAGGCGTGCAGCTCGGAGGCGGTTCGGGACTGAGCTGGCAGAATACAAGCGGCAACGTCTGGCAAGTTACTTTGCCAGCTTCCACGCAGTATTTCGAACAGTTGTTCTACAACCAACAGCGCCGGTTGCGGCCGCGGTTAGGCGGGTATCTCGGCGCTAATTACCGGGTTGCGGCAACCATCTATCTTGCCGGGTCTTCCTCGGGGCCTGCGCCCGATCCGAACTGTTCAGTCTACGTCAGCGGCAGTGGCTGGGAATGTTTCGATCGATTCCAGTACAGCCCGACCGATCCGATCAGCGCAAGCTGGATGAACTTGAACGCTCCCTATCCGCAGGGGGACATTGAGTTGTATGACTTCGAGAAATGGATGGTCCCGAAGTTGCGCATCAAGTCCATCGACACGACAAACGACATCATTTACCTCACTGGTCCCACTTATCAGGAAAATCCGGACAACGGCTTCATTGTGAACCACCGCTACGTCATTGAGAATCTCAAGGATGCTTTGACCCAGCCGGGACAGTGGTTCCTCGACCGGTCAGCTTCGCCGTGGACGCTTACCTATCTGGCAAACGCAGGGGAGAATCCAAACACCGACTCGGTGATCGTTCCCCAGTCTTCGCAAGTCATGATCGCCACGGGATTGCAATACGTTACGTTCACCGGCCTCACGTTCGCGCATGACAATTTCGTTGTGCCGGCCATTGGATATCCGGCGTTGCGGCAGGACACGGGGATCACGGGTGCGCTGACCTGCCTGAATTGCCAGAACGTGACCTTTAACGGTGACGTCTTTACGCAAACGTCGGGCGGAGGACTGGAGCTGTACACCGACAACACCAGCGCGACCACGGCCAACAATACCGTGGAGAATGCGGGTTTCTACGACCTGGGCGCTTTCGGGATACGGGTTGGATTGCCTCCTGCTTACACCGACACGGACGCGAATGTGCCGCAGAACATTACCGTGGAGAATACGCTGATCGCCAGCTATGGCCGAGTGTTCCCGAGCGGGATCGGGCTGGTACAAGGCAGCGGACACGATAATACCTACAGCCACAACGACATCTACGATGGCTATCACAGCGCGATCGAGGTCTGCGCGCTGGGCTGTATGTTTGGATCACAGAATTCAAACGGGACCTTTAACATTACGACCCAATTCAACCACCTCTATACCATCGGGCAGGGCTTGACTGACGACATGGGCTGCGTTTACTACAACACCGGCGGTCCCAATCACTACGGCACGGGCAACAAGATTCTGAACAACCGGTGTCACGACGTGACCGACGCGTATACGCAGGACTCCGACGGCTATGGCGGGCAGGGCATTTACCTGGACGCTCAGACGGGAGGCGTGGATGTCGAGAACAATCTGGTTTACCGCACGTCGGCGCTCGCCTTCAACATGTCCAACGGTCCAACGCCGGCGGGCGCGCCGAACACCGTGCAAAACAACATTCTGGCTTACGGACGCGTGGGGCTGTTTGGAGTGAGCAACCCCTATCCCTCGAATAGCTGCTCGGCCAGTCCCATCTTGATGTTCAACGCGATGAACAACATTCTTTACTTCGATAGGACGGACAAAGAGGGCTTCAGTGTGCAGAGAGGATGTACCTACGCGTGCGGCTTTGCTTACACGCAGTATGAGACTTTGAACAGCAATCTGTATTGGCGCACGGACGGGGCATTTGCCACCGATGCGCAGGCGTTCCACGTGCAGCCCAACGCGTCCTCGCCGTTGTGTGACAGCATGAACAGTTCCGGGACAGACTGGAACTACTACACGTTCAGCGGCTGGCAGGGAATCGGGGAGGACACACAGGGGACGGCGCAGACGAATCCGGGGTTCGCGAATCCGGTTTACCCGGCAGACGACTTCACGCTGGCGAACTCCCCGGGAGCTGGGTTTGTGGTGTTCGATCCGACGCAGGCGGGAAGGCAGAGTCCAGTCATTCAGGCGCCAACGATTGCGCCTACTTTCCAGACCGCTCTTTTGAACCCAGCCACGGATTTCTAACGGGTATAGCTTCGAGCTGAAGTGGTTCTAAGAAGCCCGATATCCAGGTTCGGCTGGCGAGGGATAGTTACTTTAAAGATATTAATTCTATTGTTAACTATTCCGGTCAAACCTCGCTGCCTGAAACTCAGCGCCGGGAAAAACGACTGGCGAACGGTGGGTCCGCGGCAGATCAAGAAATTTTCTTCACAACGCCGATAAAATCTATGGAATCAGCGACTTACATTTTTAGATCTCTGTAAAATATTGAAAGCAAATAATTTACACGCAAAATATTCGGTTTAAAGGACTTAGCCGATCTTGGTTGGGCTAAGTGCCGTGGAATCAGCACGCGGCTCGTAAAGGTAATTATCCCTTGACATCACGTTAGGTTTTTGCTAAATTTGTTGCATCATGAACCGCCGACAGACGATTCCGGCCCATCTTCGATGCACAATCGAAGATTTCAACCGTCAGTTTCCTAATGATGAAGCTTGCCTTGAGCACTTAAAAGAGCAGCGCTTCCCCGGCGGCGTGGCATTCTGTGAAAAGTGCCAACAGAAGTGCCAGCATCATCGCGTTAAGGGCCGCCCGGTTTACGCTTGCGATGAGTGTCTGACTCAGGTTTCCCCGATGGCCGGGACGATCTTCGAGCACAGCAGCACTTCGTTGCGACTCTGGTACTACGCCATGTATCTCATGGCCTCGACTCGTTGCGGCATCTCCGCAAAGCAGATTCAGCGCGAGACCGGAGTGACTTATAAAACCGCTTGGCGGATGTTCCGCCAGATTCGCTCGTTGCTGTCCGAAACAGACATGCAACTGGAGGGATCGGCGGTGGAGATTGACGAAACCTATGTAGGCGGAAAGCGTAAAAATCGTCATGGCTCTCGCGGGATGCGCGGACGCGACAATGACGAAAAGACTCCAGTATTCGGCATGGTAGAGCGCGGCCGAAAAGGGCGCGTGCTGGCCTATGTGACGCCAGATGCCAAGGCCGCCACTCTCTTTCCGATCATCGAAGAAAAGATTCTGCCGAACACCATCGTCTACAGCGACGAGTATTCGACCTATGATCGACTCGCAACTCCGAAGAATGGTTACGATCATCGCCGCATCAAGCACGCTCAGAAAATTTACGTGATGGGCGACGTTCACACCCAGACCATTGAAGGGTTTTGGTCGCTGATTAAGCGCGGGATCGGCGGAGTCTACCACTCAGTTAGCCGCAAGTACCTGCAAACCTATCTGAATGAATATTCGTTTCGGTACAACCGAAGGGATCAGGGTAATTTGATTTTCAACGCTTTTTTGCAGCGCGTTGCTGAGAGGGCGGATTTGCCGCCCGTCGTAGCAGATCGTCAAAGGAAGCCCTTGCTACTGGAGCCATTATAGCCGCTACTTCTGCGGATGGTTTCAAATCTCGACTCGCCACGGGTCGTTCGCTTCTACCTTGCCGGGATGAGCGTATGCCCGCCATGCTTCCAGCAGTTTAACACGCTGGAAGTAATGACGGAAGTGTGTCATCTGAACTAGATCAGCAGCGGCGCGAAATTGGAAACAGTGTCATCGACAAGCTTCGACATACTCTCAAGCGTGCCGAGGATCGACAAGCGTTCAATAATCCCAGGTTCGCTGAACGCTGGGAAGCAATGGAAAGTGTGATACTGGTTTACTTCAGCCTCGGAACGTCCGCGAATCAATTCGTAGCCTGTTTTCAACGGGAACTTGTTCAAGGCAATCCACTCAAGTCCGCCGATAGGAGCGAGGTCTGGCGTAGAGCCTCGACTTTCGGCCCAGAGTTTCCGCAGTCGCTCCAAATCCTGTGGGGTAGCATTGCGAAATCCGGAACTACTTGCTGCGACCAAAAGACGGTGCTTGTCGATAATGTTAAGTTTGTGGAGCTGCCAGAGCAAAGTACTTCCACCTTTGTATGGTTTGACGTTCCGAATCGCATTCTTCGCTTCTTCCCGCGCTCCCTTTACCTTTCGCTTGATGGCAGGTTCGAGTTCGCTGGGATCATCGACAATTGGAAAATAGATTCCGACAAACGGCCCACGGCTATGCGTACCGATTTTGACGAGCTGGTACGCCAGATAATCAAGCGCACTGCGAAGATTGTGGATGACATCCCCGGCGATAACAGGAATGCTGGACGGGATGTCATCACATCGACTCAAATAGCAAACGTGCTCTCCGGTTTGAGGATCGCTCTCGATTCTAAAAGCGTATGGATCGGTTGCGAAAAACTGGCTAAGCTCAAACTGGAGGTCGTCAAGGTGCTTATTGGCCCGATGAATTTTTAGACGAATCCCATCGATGAGCGCTGGCAAGAGTTAGCGCCTCTTGCGCTTGCCGAGTATTAAATCGTGAGCAAAAGCAGCTCCCAACCCTGCTGCCGTGGCCTGCAAAAATGCGATGATTAATGACTGGCCTAAACTCGGTTGTTTGGAGTCTTGCACGTACATATTGTCCTCGTGGATCGGCTGGAAGCCGGAGGATCGGGGGAGAGCCGTATGCACCTGTGTTAGGATGGGGTTCGGTAACTCCATCGGGACCGGGCAATCGGTTTCGATCCGAAGCTCAACCGTTTGCGCGGTTGGGCTTCTCTTTGCATAATAGCACTACTTCTGATTCACTCAAGAAATGATGGCATTTGATAAGCGTGATGTCAAGGGATACTTACCCTCGTAAAATATTGCATTTGCTGGAGTTATCTCGTTGCTATTCGGATTTCAAAGATCAATACGCGTGGTGAATAGGATTGCAGGTCGGAGGCGCGGAGTCAAGGGAATTTGTTGCTGGCGGCGTGGGATGTGGTGCCGTCGGGCCGGCTCCTGAATCTCTGGCAAACGAAAAGTTACGGGCCGGGTTCCGCCAACTTCTGAGATTCGGGTCGAAAGCGATTGCGGTTATGGTATAAGTTGCTGCCAAAAAGGGGTGTGTTATGGCAGATGATTCCGCAGCGCACGCTGATGAGCTTGAGGAGCTCGCACGGCGACGATTCGGCGATAACCTGAGCGAGGCAGAAAAGCGATTGTTGCGCGCGGCGCCTAAGGCTCCGCCTGGGAGCAACACCGCTGTATGCGGGCCGAATTTCGACGACAAGGACGCGGCAAACGATCCGGCTAAGGCTGATGATTGGGGCAGTGGGCGGGCGATTCGGGCGGAGTTGATTCGCTGGCTGTGTATCGACGAAAAGGCCTCCAAAAAGGTCGATCCCCGCGGGGTTTGGGTCTACGCCGCCAAGATCGCGGGCAAGTTGGATTTATCCTTCGCGACCGTCCCATTTCCTCTTCGCCTGTCCCGTTGCCGCCTGGTTGATGGCGGCGAACTCGAAAATGTCACGATACCGGCGCTATACCTCGAAGGTAGTTCGACTGGAGCGCTAAACATGGATCGCGCCGAGGTGAAGGGCAGCGTCCTTCTCGATAATGGTTTTTCCGCCGCCGGAGAGGTGCGTCTGATAAACGCGAAGATCGGTGGCGAATTGGGTTGCAAAGGCGCCAGCGTTAGCAACCCGGGTGGCTATGCGCTCGTTGCCGACGGCGTTGAGGTCGGAGCGGGGGTTTTTCTCGACGGCCTTTCCTCCGTCGGGGAGGTGCGGCTGGTAGGAGCAAAAATCGGCGGCGAACTGGGTTGCATAGGCGCCACCTTCAAGAACCCTGGCGGAGACGCCCTTAATGTCCAGCTTGCCGACGTAAAGGGATCTGTCTTTCTCAAAGAAGGTTTTTCTGCCGAAGGGACGGTGGACCTGCTCGGAACTCAGGTACGAGGAAGCCTGGACTGTGTTGGCGGGAAATTCAGAGATTTAGTGTTAGACGAGGCGGTGGTGAAGGGAGCTTTTCTGTGGGCCGCCGTGCCAATTACCCATACCACCCAGCTTGAACTGACGAATGCCTCAGTCGGGGCGATCGTGGACAACGAGGCGAGCTGGCCGGAGCGCGGCAATTTGTTCCTGGATGGATTTGTCTATGAACGGATCACCGTGGGACCGACGGACGCGCGGGCGCGGCTTGAATGGCTTGGTCGCCAGGGAGATTTCAAGCCTCAGCCCTACCAGCAGTTAGCGAAGGTTCTGCGCGAGATGGGGGATGACGACGGCGCGAAGCAGATCCTATTTGAGCTGGAAAAGCGGGCGAGGGCGGAAGACCGGAAGAAGATCGTTCATGCGCCTTTGCGCTGCTTCCGGCTGGGCGAGGATGCTGTTTCCGATGCGGCCGTGGGCTACGGAATCTATCCGGGGAGGGCGGTGTGGTGGGCGTGCGGGCTGGCCGCGCTGGGGTGGATCGTGCATCGGCGCGCGGGGCGGATGGGGGCGATGGCTCCGACCGAGAAGGATGCTTACGACGAATTCAGCAAGGGGCAGGCGCCGGATCACTATCAGCCGTTTAATCCGCTCATCTACTCGATTGAGAATTGCATTCCGCTGGTGAAGCTGGGGCAGGACGATTTGTGGCGGGCTGATCCGCATCCGCAAACCCGAGTGGCGCCGGTGGCGGGCGGGAAATTCAGACGGGCGGTGAACTCGGCGCTCGATGCGGTGGTGCCGAACTGGACCGTTCGTCCGGTGGCGCTGCGCTGGTTTCGCTGGATCATGATTGGGTTGGGATGGTTGCTGGCGACTTTCTTTGGCGCGGCGCTGACCGGCTTTCTCAAGAGCAGTTAAGGCGCATTAGACGACGCGGCCGCTGTTTGCCGTTGGGCTCCGCCCGTCGGACATCCGGGGCTTTCCGCAAACATGCATTTTCATTTCTTCGGGCAGTCGCGGGCGAGTCGCCCGCGCCCACGGTCACTCCACGTTCCAGCCGCTGACTTCCACCACTGGTTTGGACGCACTCAAGCCGCTGGCGCGGTAGGTGGCGGTGACTTCGCGTTTCTCGCCGGGGAGCAGAGAGATATAGTTGTCCTGCCAGACCACTGGCAAAATCTCTTCGCCGTTGACGCCTTTTTTTACCTTGAACCTCACGAAGAAGGCGAGGCTCTTGCTGGGGTTCTCGACAATCACACGAGTAATGGAGTCTTCGCCCCGGCGCTCGGTGTGTTCGATAACTTTGAGCTTTAGTTTGGGAAGTTGCACGAGGGCGGTGTAGTCGGCAAAAGAGTCGGTTGGGGTCATCCACCAAGTGGACTTGGACCAGTCGAGAGTCTCGGGCTTTGTGGAGAGCCAATAGAAGTTGGAGCCGACGAGTCTGCCGGTGGAGTCCGCGAGCCGCAGGACGACGAAGTACACGGGGCTGAGCCCGGTCAATTCCGGCAGCGTGAAGATTTTGGCGGTGCTGTCGGCGGGGGCACCGAGAGAATCCTCGCGGGAAAACTTCTCGGTCATGTCGAGGTTGTAGATCTTAGTGGTGAGATTCAGGCCTTTGGCATCTTCATACTGGCTGCTGACGACCCAGATCGAACGATCGTCGTAGCCGTAGACCGGGTGCAGCGCTTCCATCGCGCGCTTGGCGCCGAAGTAACCGCCGGCGGGGCGCAGGTAGTAATCGTAGAGATGCCAGATCATGGACGGCCATGCATTATTGAGCATCCACTGGATCACGCCGGTCGATTGGTATTTGTTGCGGCTGTAGGCTTCGTACATGGCGCGCACGCCTTCATAGGTCTGCAACTGCGATTTGAAGGCGAAGTCCTCCACCGTGTCCGATTTGCCGTAGCGATTGGCGAGCGCGTCGCGGAAAACCTGGATAGTTTTAAATTCTCCCCCGCCCGCGTGGTAGTTCCACACGTCGTCGATCGGCCACAGGTGATCTTTGTTATTGCCGACCATGGCCCGAATGCTCTCGATCGGCGGAACGGCCGGCCCCATGCTGGTTTCGGTGTTGAAGCCGTAAGCCCCGCCGCAGCCGCCGGGGTTGCACTGCTTGCGCCTGGGCTGGCCCGCGAGAGTGTCCTGCTCCCAATAGCTTGGAGCTACATATTCGTACGGCCCGGTCATTTTGACGCCGCTGTCTCCCGTGACTGTGGTGGCCTTGCCGGTGGCCGAAGAAACGACGGGGTTCGGCCACAGGAGCTGCTTTTCGATGTTCAGGTACATCTGCTCGACATCGGGCGGGGGAGGGTTGTCGCTTCCATTCAGCCACATGACGAGGCTGGGATGGCTGCGCAGGCGGTAGATCTGGTCGCGCAGGGATTGCTGGGCGATTTCAAAATCCTGCGGCTTCCAGCGCGGCCAGCGCTCCCAGAAATCGCAGCAGCACCAGCCGGCCATCACCAGAATTCCTTCGCGGTCGGCGAGGTCGAAAAATTCCTGGGTTTCGAGTTTGCCTTCGAGGCGGAGCGTGTTCAGTCCCATGTCACGGACGTAGCGGAATTCGTCATGCAGGCGCTGGGAATCTTCGCGCAGCATCATGTCGGGGGTCCAGCCGCCGCCGCGGATCAGGATGTTCTTGCCATTGATGTGGAAAGCGCGTCCGCCGGTGGCATTTATTTCGGAAGTTACCTCGCGAATGCCGAACTGCGTTTGAGAGCGATCGCTGGCTGCGCCGTCGATCTCGAATTCCATGGCGAGCGGGTAAAGATTCGGCTTGCCCATCTGCGCGGGCCACCAGAGGCGTGGATTTGCGAAGACGAGTTGAGGGAATTGGTCGGGAATGAAGGTGACGTTTTTGGATTCGTTCGCGGCGAGGTCGACTTCCTGCTCGAAGGCTACGCTCTCGATTTGACCTTTCAACATGCCTTTGACGGCATGGGTTGTGGCGTTCTTTAACTGCGTGGTGACGGTGAGCCGCGCGGAATCGTTGGCCGGCAGGTTCAGCTTCGAAACCACGGTCGGGTAGCGCAACGCCACGGGGCCGCTGGTGGTGATGTAGACTTCGCGCCACAGGCCCATGTTCTTGTCGGGAGGCGCGGGGTTCCAGTCGACAAAAGTGATGGCGAGATCGTTTTCCGTCGGCGCGAAGACCTGCACCGCGAGAACATTTTCCGCGCCCGGTTTCAGCGCTTCGGTGACGTTGAATTCGTAAGTGCGCCACGCTCCTGCGATGTCGTTAGAGTTCGCGATCTGTTTTCCATTGAGCCACACGTTGGCGCGGTAGTTGATGCCCTTGAAATTCAGCCAGGCCGTCTTTCCGGCGTAGGCAGCGGGCGCAGCGAACTGATCCCGATACCACCACGAAACGGCGTAGGGGCTATCGGGCGCCATCGCGATGTTCGAAAAATTTCCGCCGATGGGGTAAGTCACGCCGGCAAATTCGCGGAGGTTCATGCCGAAGAACGGATCGGGCAGTGTCCCGTCTTTCACCAGCGCCGCGACGACCGTGGTGGGAACGCTGGCGTTATGCCATCCCTGGGGAAGGTACGCGGGAGTGGAGACGATCTCGCCCTTGGCTTCGACTTTGGCGGAGGATTGCAGGGTCCAGTGGTCGCGCAGCGGGAGTTTCTCGGTTTTTTCCGCGGAGGCGCCTGAGTTCGATGAGGCGGCAGAATCTGCGGCCAACAGAAAGTGCGAGCTGAAAATTAAGATCGCCAACGACTGCGCCAACAGGCGCATGGAAAAAGCGGGCCGTCTTCCGAAATTCATGGTGCTCCTTGCCGACCTCGGTCCGTGGCAGTAAGAGGGATAACACGTCTATTGATACGTTTCAATAGCGGAGTTCTGGGCGCTCCGAGAAAGGGCCGGAAAGTGGCGGCGAGCGTTGCCGTGGAGACCGGCTGATTGGTTTATAATCATTGATTCTGCTTCACACCTCGGAGTGACAATGATTCGATTTCTGCAAACTGAAGGGCCGTTCAAGAAAATCGTGCTGAGCGGCCTGCTGCTGCTCATTTGCGCGGCCATGGTGATCGCATTTATTCCCGGCAATTTGGGCAACGACCTGATGGGTACGCCCGGCAAGGGCATCGTGGCCAAGGTGAGCGGCGAGGATATCACCGTTGAGGAAGTGCGCGAGTCGGCGCACCAGATGGCGCAACAACAGGCGGCGCAATACGGGCCCAATGCGGCGTCTCTGCTGCCGTTCCTGATTCAGCAGGATACGCAGCGAGCCGCGGACCAACTGATTGACCGGCAGGCGCTGGTTGCCGAGGCGCAGCACTTCGGGATGAAGGTTAGTCCCCAGGAAGTGAAGGACGAACTGCAGCACGGCCGCTACGCCGCGTATTTCTTCCCCGACGGGAACTTCATTGGTCAGACCGAGTACGAAGGCATGCTGCAGCAGCACAACCTAACCCCGGCGATTTTTGAAGACTCGGTGGGCAAAGAGATTCTGATCGCCAAGCTGCAGGCCATGATTACGGGCAGCGCTTCGGTGAGCGATGCGGCCATTCGCAAGGAGTTCGACAAGCAGAATACGAAGGTGAAGTTCGATTATGCGGTCCTGAAGGAAGACGACATCAAGAAGGGGCTGCATCCCACGAACGAGGAACTGAAGGCTTTTTACGACGGCCATCAGAAGAGTTACGCGAACTCGATTCCCGAGAAGCGCAAGGTCAGCTACGCTGCGATCGACCTGGGCAAGGTTCAGAGCGGTGTGCAGATCACGCACGACGAATTGCAGGCTTATTACAACCAGCATCGCGATGAGTACCGTGTGGCCGAGCAGGCGAAGGTCAGTCACATTCTGATTAAGACGCCGCTCCCCGGAGCCGATGGAAAAGTCGACGACAAGGGCGTGGCCGAGGCCCAGCGCCGGGCGGAGGACTTGCTCAAGCAGTTGAAGGCCGGAGCAAAGTTCGAAGACTTGGCGAAGAAGTATTCCGAAGATCCGGGCAGTGCCAAGGAAGGTGGATCTCTCGGCTGGATCGGGAAAGGCCGGACGGTTCCGGAGTTTGAGAAGGCCGCTTTCTCGTTGCCCAAGGGGCAAATCAGCGGTTTGGTGAAGAGCAGTTACGGTTTTCACATTATCCGCGTGGAGGACAAGCAGGACGCGCACATGAAGACGCTCGAAGAAGTCCAAAGCCAGATCGAGCCGATCCTGAAGCAGCAGAAGGCGCAGCAGATCGCGCTGAAGCAGGCGGAAGACCTGACGCAGCAAGCCAAGACGCAGGGGTTGGAGGCCGCTGCCGCCGCCAAAGGCGTGCCGGTGGTGACCTCGGACTTCTTCGGCCGCAAGGACCTGGTGCCGGGATTGGGACCAGCGCCCCAGTTCATGGATGCGGTGTTCAGTGCGGCGGAAAAGTCGCCCGCGGCGATGGCTCCGACGTCGCAAGGTTTCGCCGTCTTCCAGTTGCTGGCCACAAAGCCGGCGTCAACGCCTACATTTGAAGAGATTCGCGTCCGCGTGGAAACCGAATTCAAGAACGAGCGCTCGAACGTTCTTCTGACGCAGAAGACGCAGGAGCTTTCCGACCGCGCCAAGACCGAACACGACTTGAAGAAGGCGGCGAAGGAGTTGGGCGCCACATTGAAGACAAGCGAGTTTGTTGGGCCGGATGGGCAGGTTCCGGATATCGGCTCGATGACCGGAGAAGCCGCGGCTGTATTCGGCATGAAACCGGGAGAGATCAGCGGGCCGATTAATAGCGGAACCAACGGAGTGGTGATTGCGGTCATCCAAGTTCAAGCTCCTTCGGAGGATGACTTTGCCGCCAAGCGCGACCAGATTCGCGACACGCTTCTGCAGGGCAAGGAGCAGGAGCTTTTTGGATTGTTCGTGACGAACCTGCGCGATCAAATGGAGAAGTCAGGCAAGATCAAAGTCAATCAGGAAGAACTGAAGGCGCTGACCAAGGCAGGAAGCGAACCAGGAATCTAGCGCAGCTTTCAAGGAAGGTTGGACCGATAATTGACGGGGGTTTTTCCGGGGTAGTTCCAAGCTAAATGCCGTTTCCGCGCGCCGCAGGCATTCTGTTGCATCCCACGTCGCTGCCTTCGCGCGGCGGCATCGGCGATTTTGGTCCGGCCGCGTATCGGTTCGTCAACTCACTCGCCTCCGCCCGCCAGGGTCTCTGGCAGGTTCTGCCGCTGGGCCCGCTGGGTTACGGCAATTCGCCTTACTCTGCCACATCCGCGTTTGCCGGCAATCCTCTTCTGATCAGTCTGGAGCGCCTTGCCAGCCACGGCTGGATCGATGCAGCGAAGCTTTCCGCGCTTTCTTCCGACTCAGGTCCGGTCGAATACGATCAGGTCTTTGCCAGGAAGATGCCGCTGCTGTTTGAGGCGGGACGCGGGTTTATTGCCTCAGCCTCGGTCAGCGCTCGCGGACGCTTTGACCGTTTCTGCTCGGAAAATTCCTGGTGGCTGGACGATTTTGTTCTCTTCGATGCGCTGCGCGCACAGCAGAAGCTGGCGAGTTGGAATGAATGGCCGGTCGAGCTGGCACGCCGCGACCCGGCTGCGCTGGAGCGGGCTCGCAAGGAGCTGGCGGCCGACCTGCAAATCCGCAGCGCATTGCAGTTTGCCTTCTACGAACAATGGCAGGCTCTGCGGCGGTATTGCTCGCAGCGCTCGATTCGCATCGTAGGCGACGTGGCTATCTTCGTGAACCACGACAGCGCCGACGTTTGGATGCACGGCGGACTATTTCGGCTGAATAAGAATCTCGAGCCTGAAGTTGTTTCCGGCGTGCCTCCGGATTTCTTCAGCAAAACCGGGCAGCGCTGGGGCAATCCTCTTTACCGCTGGGACGTGATGAAAGCCGAGGGCTACGAATGGTGGGTGCAGCGCTTGCGTTGGGCAACGCGGAACTGCGACTACATCCGGCTCGATCACTTTCGCGGCTTCGATCAGTTCTGGGAGATTCCAGCGGCCGATCCAACCGCGGTGAACGGCCGCTGGGTGGATGGCCCACGGGACGACTTGTTTCACAAGCTGCGCGAGGCGCTCGGCGGCTTCCCGTTTTTTGCGGAAGATCTGGGCTACATCACGCCCGAGGTCAATGCCTTGCGGAACCGCCTGCAGATTCCGGGGATTGCGGTGCTGCAATTCGGTTTCGGAGACGAGGGCGCGCACATGTATTTGCCGCATCGCGCCTCCGGCAGAGTCATTTACACGGGCACGCACGACAACGACACAACGGTGGGCTGGTTTGCATCTGGAGCCTCGGAGCATGAGCGCCGTAATGTCGAGGCCTATCTCGGCCGCTGCGATGACGGGATCCATTGGGCATTTATTCGCGCGGCGCAAACCTCGGCGGCCGAGTTTGCCCTCATCCCGCTGCAGGATGTTCTGGGCCTGGGCAGCGAAGCTCGCATGAATACGCCCAGCTTGCATTGGGGAAATTGGAAGTGGCGGTTTGCGCCTGAGCAGTTTTCCGCTGAACTGATCGCCAAACTTGCCCAACTCGCCGACTTGACCGATCGGCTGCCTCAAGCGATTCCCGTGCTGGCGGATGAAAACTTCGCCGCCTGACACGTCAGATCGACTCCTGTTTGTTAATAGAGTGTTAATGCGTGGCGGCTTTGCGCCTTGCTTCGAATCGTGTATAGAAGTTACGGAGAGTTTTCTTGGCGAGCGAAGCCATTATCGAAGCCCGGGCGATTGAGAAGTCCTATCCACAGCCCGATGGCACGCGCATTCAGGTGGTGGGGCTCACGGACTTCTCCATCGAACCGGGGAAAATCATCGCTCTGCTGGGCGCATCCGGCTGCGGCAAATCCACTCTGCTGCGCATTCTGAGCGGTCTCTCGCAACCTTCCTCGGGAGCGATTTTCTGGCACGGCAAGCCGCTGGGCGGCGAATCGCCCAACGTGGCGATCGTCTTCCAGAGCTTCGCGCTGTTTCCCTGGCTCACGGTATTGGAGAATGTTGAGGCCCCTCTCGAAGCGCGGGGTGTGCCGGCCGTCGAGCGCCGCAAGCGCGCTTTGCGCACGCTGGATACCGTGGGTCTTGACGGTTTCGAGACGGCCTATCCCAAAGAGCTTTCCGGCGGCATGAAGCAGCGTGTGGGTTTCGCGCGTGCTCTAGTCGTCGAACCGGAAGTGCTCTTCATGGACGAACCGTTTTCCGCCCTCGACGTGCTCACGGCCGAGAACCTGCGCGGCGAACTGTTGGAACTGTGGCTCAACAAGAAAATGCCCACCAGCGCGATCTTCATCGTCACTCACAACATCGAGGAGGCGGTGATGCTGGCGGACCGCATCGTGGTACTCGGCAGAAATCCGGCGCGCATCCGCTCGGATTTCAATGTGCGCCTTTCCCATCCCCGCGACCGCAAATCCGGCCGCTTCGTGGAACTCGTCGATTACATTTACAAGGTCATGACCGAGCCGGATGTCGAACACACGCCGCCCGACCCGGAGAGCACAGGCGAAATCATCGTGCCGCCGGGCGGGTTCAAGAGGGCGGAATCGCCGATCCGGACCTCCAAATATCAGATTCTGCCGCACGCCCGCGTGGGCGGAATCGCTGGCTTGATCGAACTGCTGCATGATCGCGGCGGGCGCGAAGACCTCTTTCGCCTGAGCGAAGAGCTGGTGATGGATATCGAGGACCTCTTGCCCATCCTTGAGGCGTGCGCTTTATTGGGCTTCGCCTGGCTGAAGCAGGGCGATGTCCAACTCTCACGGCCAGGGGCGGCGTTCGCCGATGCCGATATTCAGGCGCGCAAAGTTTTGTTCCGGCAGGCCGCTCTGGAGCATGTCACCCTCCTCAAGCAGATCGACAGCATTCTGAAGCGGAAATCGGATCACTCGATCGCCGACGAATTTTTCCACGACATTCTCGACGAGCATTTCTCCGAAGACGAAGTGCAGCGCCAATTCGACACCGCCATGAACTGGGGCCGATACGCGGAGATCTTCGATTACGACCGCGAAAGCGGCCGGCTGACCCAGACGGAGGCGGCGCAGACCGAAGCGGGGCCGACAGAAGTGAAGGGAACGGAAACCGCGCCGATCGAGCCGGTCGCTGAGAACGAGAATTCAACTCCCGCGCCGAAGGCCTGATCGAGAATTCCACTTGAAGGGAAAAGCCATCGCATGAAGAGAAGCATCACCTTCCGGGGATTCTCGGCGTATCGCCTGTGGTCCCAACTGCCGCACATCGAAGTGTCGCACCTGCCCGATGTGATCATGTTCGGCGCGGGGATTGCGCTCTTCTATGCCGTGGTGACCGTCGGCCACTCCTGGTTCGGGCCCTTCACGCCCACGGTGGAGATTTCGCGCAGCCTGTGGGCGCTGCCGGCCTATGCGGGCTATTCGCTGTTGCGCATCACCATCGCTTACGTGCTGAGCCTGGCATTCACGCTGGTTTACGGCTACGTGGCCGCGTATAACCCGCGCGCCGAGCGCTTCATGATCCCGCTGCTGGACGTGCTGCAGTCGATCCCCGTTCTCAGTTTTCTTCCGGGCGTAATGTTGGCGATGGTGGCGCTGTTTCCCGGTAGGCAGCTGGGCGTGGAACTGGGCGCCATTCTGCTCATTTTCACCGGCCAGGTGTGGAACATGGCCTTCAGTTTTTATGCGTCGCTCAAGAGCATTCCGAAAGACATGCGGGAAGCGGCCACCATCTACCGCTTCAGTTGGTGGCAACGCTTCACGCAGATGGAGTTGCCGTTTTCGGCCATCGGCTTGGTGTGGAACTCCATGATGTCGGTGGCCGGCGGATGGTTTGCGCTGATGGTGTGCGAAATGTTCGTTTTGGGCCCGCGCGATTTTCGCCTGCCGGGTTTGGGTTCCTACCTGCAAACCGCAGCCAGCGCGGGCGACACGCCATCGATCCTGTGGGGCATTGCCACCATGGTCGCGGTGATCGTGATGCTGGATCAGTTTATTTGGCGGCCCGTGATCGCCTGGGCGGAGAAATTTAAAGTTGAGCAGGTGGAAAGCGCCGATTCTCCGCGTTCCTGGGTGCTCAACCTGGTGCAACATTCCAGCGGCCTCGCCAAGCTTCGTCAGAAAACTCTGCGGCCTCTGGGCGAGAGGCTCCTCCTATATTTCGCGCGGAAGCGCACGAAAGAAATTCCGCAGGAAGCAGCGGGGCCCTGGCGGGAATGGCTGCTCCGCGCGTTGGGATTGCTGGCGCTGGCCGGCATTGGTTACGGCGTGGTGCGCGCAACGATGATTGTCAGCGGCATCGGGAAGGTTGAATTGCACGAGGCCGCCTTGGGCCTGGGCGCAACTTTCTTGCGAGTGAACCTAGCCTTGCTGATCGGTGCGCTGTGGACGATTCCGGCTGGCGTCGCGATCGGGCTCAATCCTCGACTGGCCCGCATCGCACAGCCGCTGGCGCAGATTGCGGCATCTGTTCCGGCGACCGCGCTGCTTCCCGTGATTTTGCTGCTGCTCATTCGCCTGGGAGGAGGACTTGGGCTGGCCTCGATCGTCGTATTGCTGCTGGGCACGCAGTGGTATGTGCTGTTCAACGTGATCGCCGGCGCGATCGCGATTCCAACCGATCTGAAGGAATGCTGCTCCGTCTTCCGGATGCGCGGCCTCGAGCGCTGGAAGAAACTAATCCTGCCGGGAATTTTTCCCTATCTCGTCACCGGACTCGTCACCGCTTCCGGCGGCGCATGGAACGCCAGCATCGTCGCCGAGTACTTTCATTTCAAAGGACAGATCTACACCACAACCGGACTGGGTGCGACCATCCAGCAGGCTACCGACCGCGGCGATTTTCACCTTCTGCTGGCCGCAACCCTGATGATGGCGGCCACGGTTGTGACCATTAATCGTCTGGTCTGGCGCAAGCTCTATGCGCTGGCAGAAACCCGCTTCCGGCTGGAGACGTAAAGGAAGAAGGCTTCATGGCGAGTTGCCGTTGCGGCGGTCATGGCCTTGGCCGCAGCTTTGTTGCCGTGTTGGTAAGGATGCATGACTGCACCGCGTCCTTGAGCGCCTCGTCCAAACGCACTCCGAGAGCCGCCAGTTCTTCGGTGGTCATCAACTGTTGCAGCCGCTCGAAAAGCTGCCGTTCCTCTTTGCGTATGTGACTGGAAAGTTGTTGCGCGAATCCCCCTAAGCCTTCCGCTGACATCCGCCTCGCTTTCGCCTGAGAAAAGCGGTCGCGCAGCGCGGCGTGCTCGGCGATCAGCTCATCCACCAGCGGAACCAACTCGTGAAACTGCCGGGCGGAGGGAAACAGCACCAGTTCCTCCGCAGAGAAATGAATGTCGATTTCCTGCTGAAAGAGCTGCTCAATCTCCACCTGCCACGCCTCGCGATCCGCGCTGGGGATGGGCTGCGCGCGATCGATCCGCACGCATAAAGCCAACGCTCGCTGGTGTTGGTGAGAAAGCGGAATCAGGCTCTTATCGCGAAGCATGCAATCCTTCCCTCAGGAGTTCCTGCGGAGTGAAGCGCGTCACGCCGCGTCCACAGGTTCTGAGTCCTCAGCAGTAGCGGTGCGCAACGTCAGCCAGTCTGTACGCACGCGCTGCCATTCCTGAATCAGCATCCCGTTGGCTTCGAAGAAGCTGCGAATGCGGTAGCGTTCCCAGCCTGCGACCTCTTCCAGAATGGGCGCCAACACCGCGAGAGCGCTGGTGCTGAGAACCGTGCGCTTGGCAATCTGCGAAACGTGTGGCGACTCCGAGACCGCGATGGTGAGGCCGTCGCGCGCATTCACGTGCAGCATGACGTGGATATCGGAGCTTCCATCGCCGCTATAGATGACGTGATCGGGGCCGGTCACATGTTGCGCCAGCAACTGGTCTAGCACGAAAACCTTGCCGTAGCCCGCCGTGGCGCGGACGATGCTGGCGATCTCACCCGAAGGCGTATACCGGAACTCGGTGCCGAAAATGTGATCCTCCGGAACAATGCCTTCCAGCGCGGAATAGATCACCTCGACCGGCGCAGCCGAGAGCACGTAAAAGTCGAAGTAATGTCCGTCGATTCCCGCTTCGAGGAGCTGGTACAGCAGCTTGATATCCCCCTTCAGCCGAATGCGTTTGCCCACTTCGTGAAGATGTTCTTTCCGCACCCGATCTTTGAACTCGGGGTCGTGCAGCAGAAGATAAGCGAGTTCCGCTCCCTGTTGCACCAGGTTAATCTTGGCCATTCCTTTGGCTTTGCGTTCGAACTCCGCCGTAGGAATGCCGACCAGTTCCGCCAGCACGTAGCCGGAGTCGTTGAAGGTGAGCGTCTGGTCGAAGTCGCTCGCGAAAATATAGCGTTTCAAGGGCTTGTCAACCATATGATCCTTAGATTCGCAGTGAGATCGGAAGGCCCATTAAAACTATCGATGGAGATTATATGCTGCAGCCGGTTAAATCATTGTTAACAAACGAACCCGCAAAATGCTGTGTACCGAAACTCTCTGCCGCGGCCCATGCTGAGTGGCGACGCAAGTTGAGTCGACCGTTTCCATTCCTATCGGCGTCATCCTGAGCGTAGCCGTTTTTCAGGCGGAGCGAAGGATCTCGCGCGCAGACCGTCGCCCGATCCATGGAACCTCCCATGCAAATCCCGTTCGGCTTCGCTGCACTATTACCAGATCACACCCGCCTTTACTAAATTCGCCGACACGTCCAGAATAGAGTTCGGCTCGCACACATTTTTGTTCATCGTGCAGCGGGCAAGCGGTCGTTAGAGTCAAGCTGAAAAAGAGTCAAGCTGAAAAGAGTCAGGCTGGAACAGCTGACAAAATACACAGGAGCCATCATGCCAGCGTCTGGTGAACTTATTCGCTCGATGAACTACGTGGACGACATCACGACCACACTGCGCCGCATCTGCATTTACATTCCCAGCATGACCCCCGAAGAGCGCACGCGCCTGGCGGAGTATTTGCGCGCCGCTGGCAGCGCAATCACTGCCGCGGTTGCAGACCTCGAGAAGGTGACCCCGTAGTGGCTGAAGTGAAAACCGTCGCGGTAATCGGCGCCGGCATTATGGGACGCGGCATCGCTCATGCTGCGGCAATGGGCGGCTACCGCACTATTCTCGAAGACTTGTTGCCCGCCGCGCTGCGCAAAGCCGAAAGCGAAATCCGCGCCAATCTCGACAAAGCGGTTGAACTCGGCAAAGTGTTGGCGCCCGCTGCCGCTGCGGCTTTTCAGCGCCTCGAATATGCGGGCTCGGTGGAAGAAGCTGCGCGCGAGGCTGACCTGGTCATCGAGGCCGTGCCCGAGGAGATGGAGTCGAAAATCGAAATCTTCACCCTGCTCGACAAGATCTGCCGCCCCACGACCATCCTCGCCTCGAACACGTCTTCGCTCAGCGTCACCGAGATTGCCAGCGTCACTTACCGCGCGAAGAAATGCCTGGGCATGCACTTCTTCAATCCCGTGCATAAGATGAAGCTGCTTGAAATCGTGCGCGCCCTCGAGACCGACGACGACACGCTCTCCACCGCCGTAGAAGTGGGCAGGCGCATGGGCAAGGAAGTGGTGGTGATCAAGGAATCGCCCGGCTTCATCACCAGCCGCATCAACGCCATGATCGGCAATGAGGCGTTCTATATGCTGCAGGAAGGGATTGCCTCGGCCGCGGACATCGACAAAGCGCTGAAGCTTGGCCTCAATCATCCCATGGGCCCATTCGAGTTGGTCGATCTGGTCGGCCTCGATACGCGCCTGAACATTCTCGAATACCTGCACAAATCCCTGGGAGAAAAATATCGTCCCGCGCCGCTGCTGGTGCAATACGTGAAAGCCGGACGCCTGGGACGCAAGTCAGGGCGCGGAGTGTATGAGTATCCCGAGGCTGCGGCGGCGACTAAAAATGGCGAACTCGCACCCGTGAAAGCGACGCGCGGGAGTTAACTGATAGTTCCGCTCAGCGCCCCATCGGACTGCTCCCAAAGCTTAGTCCGGATAACGACATTGCTCTTTCTCGCTCGACTCCCTTACTCGCAATCAGCACCTGAAAGCTTTCGCCCATGCCCGCAGGCGTGACCAGATGCTTCAGTTGCAGCGCAACTTTCGCCCGCTCTTGCGGTAGGCGGCATTCTTCGAAGGCGTCGGCAAACTGATTGGCCTCGCCAATGCCCAGCAGGAATTGCGATTGCGTGACGAGTCTCTGTATTTGCATCCCGCGTTTCTCCGCGGCGGCGGCGAGCGCGGTGAAGTTCAGGTCGGCGGTGATGTCCTGTTCGCCGGGAGCTTCATAAGGATCGGCGCTGATCGAATGCTGGCGCAGAGCCTTCACAGTTCCTCGATGCCGGCCCGCGAGTTGCTCTTCGCGCGTGTAGCCGTAATCGATGGCGAGGAAGAATCCGCGCTGAATGCTGGCGGCAACGCGATCCATGAGTCGTTGCGCCTGAAGGGAAGCCTCGACCCGCTCTCCAGCGTCGGGATGGACCGAATAGCGATCGAGAAACTCGAATTCTTCGTTCGAAGTCGCCGCCCAGCTCTCGACAAAGCGCCCGGCGCGCACGTCGATGCGAAGCGAGCCCTGAGGCGTGATCACTTCGACTGGCATGGCGTCGAAAAATTCGTTGGCGAAAACGATAGTGGCGCTATTGGGAGAAGACGCTTCGCTTATCAGAGAATCGGCCGCGGTTAGCTCGGCCTTCCCCAATTCGATGTGACGAGCCAGAGTCTCCTTGATTCGCCCGCGCAATGCGGGCGAGCTCTCGACCAGTACATACCGCAGGGCAGCGAAGAAATCGGGAAATTTCTTCTCACACCAGTCGAGCACATCCTGCGCGAAGAGCCCGCGCCCGGGACCGAGTTCGACCAGTTCGATGCGCTCCGGCGATCCCAGTGCGCGCCACATCTCGTCGAACTGGCGAGCCAGCAAGCGGCCGAACACGGCGTGTACATCGCTCGACGTATAGAAATCGCCCGCCTTGCCGAACTGCTGTGCGTTTCGCGAATAGTAGCCGAGTTCGGGATCGTACAGACAAAGCTCCATATAGCGCGAGAAGGGAATCGGTCCGCACTCGCGGATTTCCCGCTCGATCTTCTCGCGAAGAGAATTCACGATTCTCTCTCGCGCCGCTCGGCTCGGTCCTGCGGCGTGCGGATGAACATTTCGCAGAAGTAATCGTGCAGCGCGTCGTAAAGCTGGCGCTGGAAGCTCCACTCGAACTGCGGATGATCGAGGTCGCGCGGATGAAGATCGAAATAATAAATATGTACGGGAACGGAGGCGTCTTTGAACTGGATAATGACTTCGACACCCTCGCCCTTGGCGCGCGCGGAAAAATTCAGCAGCGGATGCTCGTACAGGCGCAGTTGAGCGAGGACCCGTTCGAGGCGAGGATTTTTAACTTCGGACACCGAATGATTGTAAAGTAGAACAGGTGACGGAGCTGGGAAGGAGACGAACCATGACGAATAAGAAAGTTGTGATCGTCCGCAGGAGCGGCCGGAAGGTAGCCGTGCCAATTCCGGCGGATGAAGTGGCCGGGCTCATGGAGACTGCGCACTTGTTGAGGTCACCCACGAATGCGCGGCGGTTGCTCAGATCTCTCTCTCGTATCAGGTAGCGAAAGATCATGGCGGAAACTCCTCTTCTGGCCGCCAGTAATGTTGAGCTGCGAGGGATCCTTCGACTACGTTGCTCCTTCGCTTCGCGAAGCAGCAACTCCGCTCAGGATGACAGTCTCGAGAGAAAGCTACTCGTAACGCAGCGCCTCAATCGGATCCAGCCGCGCGGCCTTGATGGCGGGCAACATGCCGCTCACGATACCGACAAGACTCAGAATCACTGTGGACCAGATTAAAGTGGTGGAGTCGATCAACAGATGAATGTCGCCTTCGCCGGCATCTTCGATGAAGGCGCTCCATAACGTGAGCGAGCCCACTGACCAGGAGATGAGATAAGCCAGCACCACGCCCAACATTCCCCCCAAAGCGGTAATCACCAAAGCTTCGGCAAGGAACTGAAAAAGAATGTGCCAGCGATGCGCCCCCAGAGCCTTCTCCACGCCGATTTCGCGCGTGCGCTGCGTCACCGAGACCAGCATGATGTTCATCAGGCCAACGCCGCCGATCCCCAGCGTCAGCAGCCCAATAAAGCCCAGCAGAACCTTGATCCCCACCGTGATCACGTTGAGGTCCGCGAGATCTTTCACGGCGTCGAACACATAGATGGCGCGGTTGTCCTTCGGGTCGAACCCATGGTGAAAGGCCATCGAGTTGCGTACCGCTGCAACCACCTTGCTGTGGTCTCCTTCGTAATCCATCATGATGCCGTCAAGAAAGTAAGTATTCTTGAGGTCGCTCATGGCGCTGTAGGGGACATAAACCAGGGAGTTCATGTCTTCGTCCCCGTTGGAAATCGTGTGTCGAAGTACGGCCACGACCTTGTACGAGATGCCATCGACGCGAATGCTCTCGCCCAGCGCATTCTGGCCGGAAAATAGCTTCTTCTTCACCGTCGATCCGATCACAGCCACGCGCGTGTGCGTGAAATCTTCCTGTTCGCCGAAGAACGTGCCTTCGCCCACGTCGAGCGCGCGAATTTTCTCGTAGGTGGAATAGATTCCGTGAACGCCGTAGCTGCCGCTGCGCGTGCCGAAAGCCACCAGGCTTTGCTTATCCACTTCGGGCGAAATGCGGGTGAGCATGGGGCACTCGGCGCGCAGGAAGTCGAGATCATCGCGCGTCAGCCGAACCTGCACGCCCGCTTTCGTGCCGCCGGCCTGCACTGACGTCCGTCCTGGAAAAATGGCGACGAGGTTCCCTCCAAAGGTGCGGAAGGCGATCATCAATGCGTTCTGAAAGCCGGAACCATAAGCCAGCAGCAACACCACCGTGGCAATGCCCCAGGCCATACCCAACATGGTGAGCATGGAGCGTCGCCGATTGTGCTTGAGAGCGTTGAAAGCTTGCGTGCCCAGATCACCAAACATGTTCACTCCAAAGTCAGAAGTTAGAATGCAGAATGCAAAAGTAAAAACAGGTCCGGTTGTACTTCTGCATTCTGACTTCTAACTTCTGCATTCTTGCTTACTCCTGCCGAAGCGCTTCCACCGGAGGAAGCAGCGCGGCTTTGCGCGCGGGATAGAGGCCGGCGACAATGCCCGCCAGCGACAGCGAAAGAATGGCGATGATGGCCGACGCCGGCACGATGCGCGGCGTGTCGAATCCTTCCGGGGAAGGCAATTGCGCCAGTAGAGCGACAAAAGCACCGGAGATCGCCAGGCCGATGCCACCGCTAAGTACCGTGAGGAACGCTCCCTCGACAAAAAACTGCGTCATGATGTTGCGGTGGGTTGCGCCCAGAGCCTTGCGCAGGCCAATCTCCCGCGTGCGCTCGCTGACGGAAACCAGCATGATGTTGATGATGCCGATCGCGCCCAGGCCAAGAGTGACCAGTCCGACGACGCCGAGGAAATAATCCATTGCGTCAAAAATCTTTGCCACACGGATGGCGCCGTCGATGGTATCCCAGTCCATGAAAGCGTCGTCCAAAGCGGCGTCGAAACCGTGCCGCCGGGCAACGATGGCGTGAACTTCATTCTTGGCTTCGACGTGCAGCTCTTTTTTTATGGGCCGGTAGTTGATGAACGAAATTGCATTTTCCGTGTTCTGCGCCTTGAGCGGAAAAAGCATGCGCATGGTGTCGAAGGGCACGAAGATGCGATGGTTGGTGCCGTTCTCGCCCTCTTTGCCGATTTTCGGAATCACGCCGATCACCTTGAAATCCATGTCGTTGAGCAGAATAGTGCTGCCCACCGCAGGCTCGCCGGGAAACATGTTCTTCAGAAGTTCCCACCCCACCACGGCTACGCGGCGATGCTGCGTATTATCTTCGTCGTTAAACCAGCGTCCGGGCTCGATCGGCATGTTGCGAATCTGGCTGTACTCGGGAACCACGCCGAAAACCTGGCCGTTGGTGGACCCGTAATCGCTGACGGCGCGGATGTCTTCGCGCTCCAGCACAGGAGAAACCGCGCGTAGAAACCTGGACTGGTCGCGAATGGCGAAGTAGTCGCCGTAGGTCAGGTAATAAGGCTGTCCGGATTGATAACTGCCGGCCACGGCCGGAATGCGCCCGGGGAAGACAAACATGATGTCCTGCCCAAGTTCGGCCAGGTTCTTGTCTTGGCCGCTGCGGAATCCTTCTCCCAGGCCCACCAGGAGCAGCAGAGAGCCTACACCCCACGCGATTCCGAACATGGTGAGGAACGAGCGCAGCTTGTGCGCCCACAGCGTGGAGAGCGACTGCCGCACGATATCGAGAAGCATTCGCATAAACGCCCGCAGAATCACGCCCCCACGCATCCGGAGAGATGCGCAGGGGCCACGTTCAGGCGAGGGGTCTCAATCCCGCCTAACCATCTGATTGGTAATACGCAGCCGGGCTATGCGAAGTTCCCTGCCGCTGTTGGTTCGTTAGACCATTGGGAGGAGAAAAAGGTTAGCTGGGGTTGAAAGTTGGGGAGGCTGGCGCGGTAGACCTGGGAGCCGTCTCAGAACTCGAAATACCCTCTAGATTGCGCTGAACGCGGAGCATCGTCGGTGCCGGTTGCCGGAAGTAAACCTAAGATTCCGCTCAGGTTCTCCCAAGCCGCCTGATTTAATGACGGTTCTGAGCCGACAAGATCGCGGATCATGTCCCATGCCGCCATGTTGAGTGCGCCCTCCGGCGCAGGGCCCATGGCCAGGGAGACTGAGCACTGGGGGCAGAAAGAAATGCGATGGGCCGTCGACTTCTGGCGCGGCTTGATCCCCACGGTTTGCGCGAACAAATATACGGCGACGGATTTGTGGCCCGCTTCGAGTTCACGATTGCAGCGAAGACAATGCATGTTTCTCCGAGGCCTCTTTCCCGGTTCCGTCAGCCGGCACGCCGGAAGTTTACCCAGGAATCCGAAGGCGGTTCCGGGTCGTGATCGGTTTCGCCGGATTGCAGCAAGCCCACAACTCCACGCAGGTTCTCCCATGCCGCTTCGGTCAGCGCCGGGTCTGAACTGACGAGGTCGCGGATCATATCCCACGCGGCCATGTTGAGAGCGCCCTCTGGCGGAAGTCCCATGGCCAGCGAGACGGAGCATTGCGGACAGAAAGAAATGCGCTGCGCCGCCGACTTCTGGCGAGGCTTGATCCCCACGGTCTGCGCGAACATGTAAAGGGCAACGGATTTGTGTCCGGTTTCGAGTTCGCGGTTGCAGCGAAGGCAATGCATGTTCTCCAAGAGATTCTCCTGGCGCCAATCTGTGGCCGGTTCTGTGGCCGGTAAAGATGAATATTGTCCGCGCCGGGCCGCGAGGCACAAGTATGCAGGAAGATTCCCGCCAGGCTTAACCCCGCGAACTAGACAGGCTTTCGACCTGTCCAGAACCAAGTTGTGCTCTAGGCAGAGGCGGATGACATCGTGCACTCTGTTGCGATGAGTGCCGCTGCGAGGAATGCTCGAGAGTCGCCTTTGACCATGGTCCAGTCACCGGCCATGACACATCCGCGTCCAGCCCCGTTCGTGCGATTGGTGCAGCTCCGCAAGTTGCGGAAGTGCGAACAGGTCGCCGCGGTTTGCTACCGGGTGCATCGCGGGGACATCGAGTTCCTGCTGATTCGGACCCGCGGCAGCGGGCGCTGGACGTTTCCCAAGGGCAGCACTGAACCGGGCCTGACCCATAGCCAGGCGGCGGCGCTGGAAGCATTCGAGGAAGCCGGCGTTCATGGGCGGATCGAAGAAGCTTCGTTCACGCGATATTTTCGTCGCAAGCGAGCCGGTGCTCGGAACTCCGCGAGAAGGTCCGGCGAAAGAGGAATCGCGGTCAACGCTCACCTCTGCGAAGTGTTACGGCTTGCCCCGGCACAAGAGGCAAAACGAAATCGCACGTGGTTCTCGGTCGAAGACGCGAGGCGGCGCTTGCGGGAAGGTCGCAAAACCGGCGAAGGGAATCAGTTCGTCCGCGTGGTCGAAAGGGCCGTAACGCGGATCGGATTGCAGAACGAAACTGACGCGGCGCTGAAAAGTCGACCGCAAAACGGCGCACCGCAAAACAGCGCACCGCAAAAAGATCCACTGCAAAAAGTGAAGTTCGACTTTGCCGAGGCTTATGGCCGGGCGGGCGCCGCTCCGTTTGCGTCCTATACTCGCCAGCAGCTCGCAGGAATGCGGCGAGTCGCCGTACCGATAGTCGGCGCCCATCGTCGAGAGATCTTGCAAGGTGAAGTTTTGCAATTCGGCGCGAAGAAGGCCAGGGCTTTGGGAACTGGCGCCAAGCAAGGCTGAAATGATCTCCTTAGCCTTTGCTCTTCACTCTTTGTTCTTCGGACGTTCGTAAGCTTTCTGCAAATACCGGCGCGCTTCTTCGAGAGCCCCTAAAGTATCGTCGTTGGTTTGGATGGCCTGCCGGTATTCGTTGATGGCGCGCTCGCGCTGCCCGGTGACATCGAAAATCTTGCCCAGTTGGATGTGACTCCACACTTCGGTCCAGCGGGGTTCGCCGTTCCCGTTGATCGCAGAGCGATACGCGTTGGCCGAGGATTGGTAGTTTCTCTGCAGGAAGAAAATTTCCGCGATGCGGTAATGGGCGAGAGAACTGTTCCGGTTAAGGTCGAGCGCCTTGTTGAACTCCAGGAGGGCGGCGGAGAGGTCGCCCTGCTGCTGCAGCGCCATGCCGCGCAGGATGGAAGAACGCAGCTTCACATCCGTGGAGTTGGTCAGCACCCGGTGGTCGGGATCGACGGAGATACGCCGCGGGCGTCCAAAGGTCTCGATGGTAAATGCCGAACTCGTGCCCACCACGTCAATTTTCTTGTCTTCCGTTTTGCCGTCCGTATCGATCCGCACGTCCACCGGCATGCGGAACAGGTCGAGATCCTGCGTGATCTCGCCGGTAACGCGGAATCCTTTGGTACTGCCCAGCCGATAGGTCGTGTACTTCACCTTGAATTCGGGAGCGCCGGTGGAATCGAGCCACTGCGAGAAGAACCAGGTGAGCTGCTCGCCATAATATTTTTCGGCGATGGTTTTGAAGTCGTCCATGCTGGCCGGCTTGCCCGCGTGGCTTTCCGCGAACTCGCGCATCGTCTTAAGATACTTGTCTTCCCCCAGCACCCAGCGCAGCATGTGCAAAATCATCGCGCCTTTGTCGGTCACCAGCGACTGAAACTCGGTCGAAAACGGATCGAGCTTGCTCGCGCTCGATAGCGGCACGGTATCGTAGGCCAGTGCCCCGACCGACATATCTTTCACCGCTTCTTCCAGTCCGGCGGAGCCTGCCGCACTCTCGACGTACATGGCTTCGGAGTAGCGGGAAAAACCGTCCGTCAGCCACCAATCGTCTTTCGTCGCCGGACTCACCGAAACTCCCCACCATTGATGCGCGATGGCGTTGGCCAGCAGGCGATAATTCGTCTTCTCCGTAATCTGCGGAGCGGCCAGACCGGCAATTTCCGGAGCCCACGCGTAAGGAACCGTGTCGCCCGGCAGTTCCACCACGTTAAGTCTTTGCGACAGAGGCAGCCCGAAACTCGTGATGAAGTACGTGAACTCCTGCACCGCGGTCGTCGTGTATTCGGGAGCCAGCTTCTGGTGGTCGGGCTTGAAAAACACGTGCAGGTCCATGCCGGCTTCGTCGCTTTTATATTCTTGAAAGATGCCGGCGACGATGGTGCCCGGGAAGCTCGGCTTTGCATAGACGAACGTAAATGTCTTTGTCGGGAGCCCGTTGGTGTTGGGTTTCTTCGAAGGCGGATTATCCGTTACCGTTTCCTTGCCGCTTCCGATCACCCGCATGTGGGCCGGAACGGTGACGCTAATCGTCGAAGTGAAGCGGTTCAGCCCGTAGCCGCTCACCGGGAACCAGCGCCCGGCATAGAGCAGGTAGCTGGTGTCATCGCCAATGGAAGCCAACTTGAGGCCCGCAACCGGGCTATCCTCGGCGCTCTCGATCTCGCCTTCGTATTCGAAGGTCAGCGTCGTGGAGGCGTCCTTGGCCAGGCCGGCGGGCAGCGGCACGCGGATCGTCGAATCCTGCGTGACCCGCTCGGCCGAGAGCGGCTGGTTGCTCTCGTCCAAAACCCGGGTGACGCGCAAGCCGTTGTGCAATTCGAAGATGGCGGTGTTGAGATCCTGAAGCGCGGTGAACTTGACCTTGGCCCGCGCCGAAATCTGATGCAGATGAGGCGTCAGCTCGGCCTCGATCTGGTAGTCGTCGACATGCACGCGGACTTTCTCTGCGGCCCAGGACGGGAGCGCGGCCAAAATCACCAGCAGCAGGGCGAGGAAACCCGACAGGACGCTCGCCGCGCGCCGAAGCTGAATCTGCATTTAAGAGAGTCTCCCGGGGAATAGGCCTAACCACTTCCTATGATGAAGATTCTCCTCTAAAAGATGCTGAGAGCACAAGGTTTAGGGGAACAGTCCTCGCGCCACGTCCGGCGCTGTGCCGGCCCATGTCTATAGAAGACAGCCGAAACCGCCGACGCTAAGGTTTACCCGAGTCCGGAACCGGTAGATGGGGAGTGAACCTGCGAACCACAAATTCTTGCAGGATATTGCCCGCCGCGCCTCCGGCAATCCCGATGAGCGCATTCTCAAAGGTTAACGTCACCCCGCTGCGATTCTGGGCCGGATAGTAGAAATTCGAGATACCTCCCGCGGCCAGCCCTCCCAGGATGCCCGAGTAATCCGGCTGCCAGCGCCGGTTGTCACCCTTACAAACCACTGAAGTTGCAATGGCATACAGAAGCCTCGACTTCCGGCTGCCAGTTCCCTTGTAGAAATAACGTGGATCTTGCTTTAACAAAGACGGCAATATCGCGCCGCCAATCAAACTTCCGGTCACAAGGTCGGCATAAGCGGCGCCGTAGCGCTTTGCATAGCCCTGCGCGCCCTGTCCGTATCCGCTGAACTGATTGTCCGCCTGCTCGATTCCGGCGATCGCGCCCGTGATTCCGAACGTGTACGGATTTATGATCGACTTCCAGGCCAGCTGGAACTTTAGCTTCGCCGTGAGCGGAGCCGCATTCGGTACATAACTCACGTAAAAGTTCGGGATGACCCCGAGCACCCGCTGCTTCTCTTCAACCTTAACCTCATCTTCCGCCACTTGTGCCGACGACTCGCTTACCTCCACGTCTACCTCGGCGTGAGCAACGACGAGCGCAATCTGTGGAGCAACGTAGTCTTCTCCCCCACGCAGCATCCCAGACTGCTCTATAGTCGCAAAGCCAGACGCGGTCAAGGTCAGTTGAAACGGTCCGGAAATTACGTCGGCAAAAAGAAAGCGTCCATCGCCGTCTGAAAGTGCTTCTCTTTTCGAGGCAAGACTTGGTTCCACCAGAGTTACTCTTACATTGGCGATAACGGCCCCA